>Ga0114962_10004255_pt1 | contig 11404 bp, 10 predicted proteins | sample C_130820_MF_Meta_FD_87017 | JGI IMG/M metagenome (GOLD analysis project Ga0114962, IMG submission 87017) | Freshwater microbial communities from Lake Croche, Canada to study carbon cycling - C_130820_MF_MetaG | ecosystem: Environmental > Aquatic > Freshwater > Lake | place: Lake Croche, Canada... | reverse complement strand
CGCTCGATCGCCCAGCTCCATTTCCGCAAAGGCTCGCTCCTGGAATACAACGGCGTGTTCCTCGCCGAAGGCCCGTGGCCCGGCAAGGCCTACTTCGATTCCTACCGCCGCGCCCGGCAACGCGACGCCAGCCTGTTCCTCGACTACGGCCACTCCCGCCCCGGCGTCTTCAGCCGCGGTCCGATCACGCAGAACTTCGACGGGATCGACGCCGGCACCGAGGCCAAACAACTTCCCCCCCGCGATCCGGCCACGATTCTTGAGCCGACGCCCGCCCCCAAGCCGGCCGGCGACGGCAAGGCCCCGACCGGCAGCAACCCGCTCGAGGAGATTCCGACGCCCGCGCCGCTCCCCAATCCGCCCAAGCCCGCCGGCCCTGCGGCCTCTGCACTCCTCCTGCCGGCCGTGCCGTCGGTGTTCATGCCGGTCTCGCAGACCACAACGGAACCGACCAAGCCCTGGGGCAACGTCCTCACTGGCTGGAAGCCTGACCTCGTTCCCACCGGCCGGGTCATTAGCACGCCGGCCGATGCAGCGGCGACGCAGGGGCGGTAGCAGGCTGTGGAGACTGTGCCGGCTCGACCGGATGAGGAGGTCGCGGGCGTCAGCGTCCCAGCGGCAATTCAGCCGCCGCCCGGGCCTTGGCCAGGCCCGCCGGGTCCTCCCGACCGATCCGCGCGAGGTGATCCCGGGCCGCAGCCGACGGGCAGGCCATGAGATACCCGGCGACGGCACGACGGATGAGCGGATCATCGGCAGCCGCATCCCACCACGCCGCCACCGCATCGACCTCCTCCCAGGCCTCTACCCGCGCCAGATCGATGATCGCATCGGCCGCCACCGCCGGGCTGCGGGCGAGTGAGGCCGTCGCCGCGGCAATCCTTCCCGGAGGGATCGTCGCGCCGAGATACTCGGCGGCAAACCGCAGCGCCGAGAGGAGCTGGCGCTGATCGACGGGTCGATCGGCCCCGGCCCGATCGACAAGCCAATCGAGCCCCTCGCTGCCGTCGGCGACGAGGATTCCCGCCATCAGCCCGTCGGCCCCGGCGCGGAAGTCACCGCCAGCCGTCTCGAGCGCCGCGCGGAGGGGGGCCGACGACAGCGTCTTCCCGCCGGCCAACCCCTGCGCCACGACGATCCCCAGCGCCAGGCCGTAGAACCCTCGGCGCCGTTGGTCGGTGGCGGGATCGGCCACCCAGGCCGCCAGCGGCCGCGCCGCCAGCGCCTCCGCCACTTCCCGGACGGCGGGGTAGGGGGCGACGGCAAACTCCGCGAAGGCATCGTCGGCGATCGCCGCTTCGGGATGTTCGAGTCTGGCTGCGAACCAAGAAAGCCGCTCGCCGGCAGGCTGCGTCACGGCCGGCGCCGTGACGACATGCCCGAGGAGGGCCTCGTCCGCCGCCAGCGCCGACCAGCGCGGCGGGGAATCGGCCGAGCCGAACAGCACCGCCGTCCCCTCCATCGGCGCCGCGACCCGGGCGGTGACGACCGCGGGGGGCTCTCCGGCGACGCGCCCAGGAGTGTCGGGGAGCACTTGGATCACCCGAAACGCGCCGGCGAGGAGGCCCGCGGCATCGGGCCGGGCGCGATCGGTAGCCTCTGCGATGCACACATAGCCTGCCGTATCGCGGCGCCTGGCGAGCGATTCACCAACCGGCCCACAGAAGGGACAGGCGTCGGCGCGGATCGCCGCAAGGAAGATCACTCCAGCCAGCACCACAAGCCGACGAACGCTCAGCCCCTGGCAGCGGGCCGACGGCACAGGCAAGCGATCCGATCGGCACTCCTGCCACGAACGGCACGGCAGGTGGTCGAGGTGACGCATGTCAGCCAGAGGCGAGGGAGTCGGCTTCCTTCGCCTTCTGCAACCGCTGCCGCCAGTAGGGAACGGCACAGAGGAACAACCGGCCGGTCCCCTCGTAAACGGACGAACGCTTCTGCCCGGAGAGCCAGTGGCTGAAAAAGGAGCGGGCGGGGCGCTTGAGCTGCATCGTGATCCCGCTGGTCCGGGCCACCGCGAATCCCCCGTCGATCACGATCCGTTCGTTGTTGAGCTCGATCTCCTCGACCGGGCCGTCGACGGCAAGCACCACCTTCCCCTCCCCGACCAGGGCCGTCTTGTACCAGAGGAATCCTTCGCCAGCCAAGTACGCCGTCCAGATCCGTTCGCGGTGGATCGCGAGTTTCACCTCCCCTTCGGAGGCCCAGAAGCAGCGGTGTTCGAGGATCCAGCGCTCTCCATCGCGGACATCGAAGCTGTGGTAGCCACCGAACGTCGAATCGAGATAGATCTCGCCGGTTCCCACATACCGCGGCCGGAGCACCGATTCATCGGAGAACATCGAAACAAACATCGCCCGCGGCGACGGCAGCGGCACGTCCATCTCGATGTCACCGCTCATTCGGTAGAGCGCGCCGCGCTCGGTGCGGACATCGTCGTCGTCGAGGACGATCTTCAGCCAGCGGCAGCCCTCCGAGACGTTGATGTCGAACTCAACCATCGATCGCCACCTCCGGTCCGGGCTGGAGGCCCCCCTTCGTCCAGTCGCACTTCCAACCGGGGAACGCGATCTGCGGATAGGGGTCGGGAGCGAGCGGACCATCCGACGACACGACCACGTCACAGAGCCGATCGGGGCGCACCCGCCCCAGCCGGAAATACTTCGTGGCATGTTGCGTGGCCGGATCGATCGTCATCCGCCCCCCCGGACCATCGAATCCGATCCCCTTCGCAAACACCTGGCGAACCGCCTCGGTGGCAAATGATCCCGCCTCTTCGACCGCCGCCTTCCAGAGATTGATCAAACACCAGGCGGCCTCCATCGAATCGCCGAACACGCGGTCTTGGCCGAACTCACCGCGGAAGCCGGCCATCCACGCGGCATTGGCCGGCGTGTCGACGGTCTGGAAATAGCTCGACAGGACCCAATGGCCAGCCACATGGGCGGCCGGCATGCTCCGTAGGTCGTCCTCAGAGATGCTCGTCGACACGAGGGGGACCTTCGCCGGATCGATCCCGGCCTCCGCCAGCGCCGCACACAGCGCGATGTTCCCGGCGCCGTTGACAGTATTGAGGATGCAGTCGGCCCCGCTCTCGCGGATGCGGGTCACCACCGGGGCGAAGTCTTTGGTGTCGAGCGAAAAATATTCCTCGCCGACGATTCCGGCATCGGTGCCGGCAAGCCACTTCCGCACGATGAAGTTCGTCGTCCGCGGGTAGACGTAATCCGAGCCGAGGAGGAAAAACTTCTTCCGCTCCCCCCCCGGCCCGCTCCGCAGCCAGTCGAGCGCCGGGAGGACCTGCTGGTTGGGCACCTGCCCACCGTAGATCACGTTTCGCGAAGTCTCGTTCCCTTCATACTGCACCGGATAGAACAGCAGTCTGTCGCGCTCCTCGAGGAGCGGGAGGACCGCCTTGCGGCTGCCGCTCGACCAGCAGCCGAACAGTGCCACCGCGCCGTCGTCGAGGAGCGTCGTGGCCCGCTTGGGGAACAGCTCCGTCCGCGAGCGGGTGTCGGGGGCGCGGGGATCAATCGCGTATCCGAGGATCCCGCCGGCGGCGTTGAAGCGCTCCACGGCATCGAGCTCGACGTCTCGCAGCGACGTCGAGCCGATCGCCAGCGGCCCGGTCTGCGAATGGAGCAGCCCAATCCTCACCGTCGGTGCCCGCGGCGGGATGCCGAGCGAACAGCCGACAAACAACGAAGGCGCCAGTACCCGCGAAGCAGCGAGCGTGGCGGCGACCCCGGACCGGATCGCTGCGCGCCGGGAGAGGGCGCCGCGGGGGAGGGGGAGGTTGGCAGTGGGGACCGGCATGTCAGTCCTCGAGCATCCGCTTGTAGAGCAATTCGAACGCTTCCGGCGAGACACTCACCTCACCGCGGAAGGGCTGATTCATGTCGACGATGAGATACATCATCATGCCCAGATAGGCGGCTAGAATCCCGCCCAAGACGAGCTGGGTGAGGAAGCGCGTGTCAAACATCCAGCAGAGGAGGATGTTGAAAAACGCCCCGACGAACATCACGATCCACATCGCCCGCGGCAATCCGGCCTTCACCGAATGGAGGCGAAGCCTGCGGCACTCGAGGAAGTGGTTGATTTGCCGCAGCGCCTCGGCGTGGAGGATCTCCTCGCCGGGAGTGTTGGGCTGGAAGTCGAGGAGCCGGTCGAAGAGGGCCTCGGCGCGAATCGTCCCCTCTTCCGGGATGATCCCCTGCTGCTGCAACGGCCAGGCATATTTGATGACGTAGCGCGTGTAATCGCGGATCAGCCAGCGGAGGTTTTGGCCGTGGGGCTCGGGATAGCGAGACACGTCCTCGTAGAGCGCCGACAGAGCCGCGGCCTCCCGGGTGACGTTCTGCTCGGCCGACTCGACGTTCTGGTAGGCCGTGACGGCGATCAGGCCGAGGAGCAGGCCGTAGAAGACACAGAAGCAGGAGAGGATGTAACCGATGAGGTCGTTGAGGCCCGGCGCGCGGCGGACGAACATCCGCAGGATCGGCCGCACGATCACCGCCCCGACCCAGTAGAAGCCGACGAACGCCGCCACCATCAGCAGCGCTGCCGTCGTCGTCGGGATCTCGTAGTACCAGGAGTAGTCGGAGAACATCGGGGGCGTGCGGGCGGTGAGGATCACCGGGGGAACGGAGGGCGTAAAGTCTATCGATGTGGCGATGGTAACAGACGCCCGGCGCCGGTTCACGGCGGCCCGCCGGGACCGGTCATTCGACGGCGTCGCCGTCGATGCAATAGATGGCGAGGTGCTTGCCGTCGGGTCCTTTGAGCTCCTCGACCCGGAACGACCCCGCTACGGCCACCGGGCGGATCGAGAAATCGGCCGACTTTCCCGGCCGCATCCGCACGACGACGCAGTCATGGAGGAGCGCGCCGGGGCCGAAACAGCATTCCATGTTGTCGCGGACGAGGACGAATTGGGTGATCCCCCGCTGCTGGAAGCTGGGGAGGATGTAGCCACGGATCCGCACGGAGTGGCCCTGGAGCGCGTCGACGGCCGGCGGGAGGATGGCCGGGGTGTAGGGCTCCCCCTTCGCCAGCGGCAACGTCAGATCGTCAAACGAGATCTCCCGCACCTTCCCATCCCCGACGGCCGGGGCCTTCGCGGCGACGACCGGCGGGGCCGGCGCGGCGCCGCCGCCACGGCTGGAGGGGGTCTCCCCGGGGGCCTCCTTCATCACCGCTGCCGAACCCCCGGAACCGACCGGCGCGACGCGAGATTCCGCCGGTCCGCAGGCGACCGCGAAGCAGAGCATCGGCAGCACAACGGCCCATGGGCAACCGGTGGGTCGGTCAGCGCACACGGGCATCCTCCAGGTGGTAGAAGACGCCCCCGTCAACATCGACAGCCCCTGCTGGCCGGATCGAGAACCGGCCGGCGATCTTCCGCAGGCGCGGGGTGTACTCGATCGTCTGCTTGTCAGCCATCTGGACAAGGACCCGGTCGGTGATCTTCGGATTGCCACCGAAACAACAATCCCCCTGATCGCGGACAAGGAGAAATTGGCGGATCCCACGCTGCTGCTTCCCGGGATACATGTACCCTTTCAGGAGCACGTCGCGGTCGTGCATCTTCACCGCCGACTCCGGGATCAGGTTTGGTGGCTCGCCCTCGCCGGGCTGCAAGGCGGCGTAGTTGAGACGCTCGAATCCGGGGGGCAGTTCGCGGGCATAGACCGTCGCCTGGTACCAGAACCCCCCGGCAAACAAGAGGCCACCGACGACCATCGAGCCGATCGCCAACAGCTTGCCTGTCAGAACATCGGGGCGGGCGAGGATGTCACGCCAGCCGACGAGCCCGAGCACGGCCGCCAGCACTGGCACCACCAGCAGCCACCAGTCGATGAAGCCCAGGGGGGAGAGGAGCGCGAGGACGGCCGCGGCGATCGTCACCCCGCCGAAGGAGCGGTAGCCGTCGTCGAGCGGTGGGAGCTCGGCGGCCGCCGCCGGCTCGGTGGTTTCAAAGAGACCGCCAGCCATGGAAACTTCCCGGGGAAGAGGGAAACAGACCACCACCCAACGGATGCCGTGACGGAGCTCATCGCCCCATCACGCGGCACCGGAGGACCGCATTGCCATCCGTGACAGCACGGCCACCGTCGCCAGGAGGATCGCCACGCCGCACCACCGCCCGAACGTCGACATCCACGGACTGTCGACGGGCCGGGCCGCCGCCGGCGCTGGGGTCACGACCGCCGCCGGCGATTCCACCGCAGCAACGGCCCGAGAGGGATCGATCGCGACGGCGTCGTCGGTGGCATCCTCGTCGCCAAGGACCGGTGGGATCCGGGCCGCGAGTTCGGTTTCGGCCGCGGTCGGGCCGGTCGCGAGGGCAGATGCCGCCACGGTGGGCCCTGCCGTCGACGGGTCGCCAGGGTCGGCATCGCCACCTTCGGCCGGGAGCCCGGCTGCGGCCCCCACCGCCGGCTTCGGGGGGGCGAGGATCCCTGCGAGGCCGGAGAGTGTTTCCGCCCGTCGCACCGCCTCCGGATCGAGTTTGCCGAGGCGCTCGAGCACCTCGGCGGCGCGCCGATCGGGGCAGGCCTTGAGATAATTCACGACCGGCTCGCGGACGAAGAGATTGTCGTCGCCGGCCTTCTCGAAGAGTTCGGCGAGTTGATCGATGACCGACCAATCCTCCCAGCGGGCGAGATCAGCGATGACGAGATCGGCGAGCTTCGGCTCGAGCAGGAGGATCCGTAGCGACTGCAGGACGCGCTCCCTGGTCACGACCGTCGATTCCTCACCCAGGAACCGCAGCGCCATCACCGCCGCGTATTTCTCGGTGAAGGGGACGGCCGGATCCTTGCGGGAAAGGAACTGGCTGTCGACCATATCGAGCCCCTCGGGGCCCTTGAGCGTGACGTAGCAGGCGATGAGAGCATCGAGCCCCGACCGCACCTCCGCCCGGGTGGGATCGGGGTTGGTGTTGGCGAGGATGTCACCGATCCGGTCGGCATCCGCCTTCGTGCCGCAGATCCCCAGCATCGTGGCGTAGAGCCGGCGCCGATTGGCGGGAACCTTCGGATTCTCGATCCAGGAGAGCAACTGCGTCGGGTCCATCCGGCTCTCGAGGCCACGGACGTCGTCGTAGGGGGCGACCGCGAACTCGTCATAGGCATCGCGTGCCAGGGTGTCGTCGGCGTCCTCGAGATACTTCTGGAAGAACGCCAGCCGATCGGCCCCCTTCGCCGGCAGATCGGCGAGTTTCTTGAGGTAGTCGATGCCGCGCTCGCTGACCGGGATCGGACTCCCCCAGATGAGCTTGGGGGGCTCGACCGCCATCAGGAGGTAGGTCGTACCGGCGGGCTTGGACTCGATCATGATCGTCTCGATCTGGCGGACACCGTCGACATCGAGGAGCGCGGCACCGTCGAGCAGATCGCCTCCTTTGAGCGCCTCGACAACCGCCAGGCGCCCCTTGGGAAGCGGGCCATCAGCGCGGGGGGAGAGCGAGGCCTGGGTGGGCGGCTCAATGAGCCGGGCGATGACCGCGACCTGGCTCTGCGCGATCTCCTGCGAGAAGGTCAACGACACCGCCGAACAGAACGGGCACGCCGACACCAGCGCCGGCCGGCCGGCAAAGAAGACGGCGAGGACCGCGACGAAGAGCCGGCGGAGCGACACGAACCGGGAGTTGGATTTCATGAACAGATTTTAGCAGTCTGCGGAACACCGGGGGAAATCCTCTTTTCCGGTGCCGACACCGATTCCCGCTGGCCTCCGCGCAACCCCCTCTTCCGGGAGGTCGATCGCGGGCCCGCGGAGTGGTTCAGCCCGGCCCGTGGAGCCACCGCGAGACGTCGGTCCGGTAGGCGGCCAGGGCGGGCAGCAGGGCCGCCGCGATCGCCAGGAGGATGAGGAACGGAACGAGAAGGGCCTCCGCCGCGGGGGCCGAGGAGAAAAACCCGGCCCGGACCCCCGCATTGGCGGCGATCCAGGGGCCGATAGCCGCCACGATTGCATGCCCAAGCACCCAACCGGCGATTCCCCCCCCGACGGCGAGCAGGACTGCCTCGATGAGGACCGTCGCCAGCACATGCCCACGGCGCGCCCCGAGGGCGCGCATGATCGCCACGTCGCGGCTGCGTTCCAGCGAGGAGCCGACCATGCTGATGAGGATGCCAAGCGCCGAGACGAGCACGACCAGCGCCGTGACGAGCAGAAGCACGAGCTCGAGCGGCCGGACAAAGAGGTCGAGGAGTTGGCGGATCTCCGCCACCGGCAGCGCTGCCTGCGCCTCGCCCCCCTCGTTGATCGCCGTCCGCAATCCCATCGCCGTCAGTTCCGGCGGCAGCCCGGGGAGCGAGGCCGTCTCGAGGAGGATCGCCGTCACTTCGCGCTGCGCTGCCGGGAGTGGTGCCGGTCCGTCCCCGGCCGGGGATTGAGGTGCCTCCGGCTCCACCCCATCCGGCAACGGCTTGGCGTGGCCATCCTGGAGGTAGAAGCCCTCCATGTTGACAAACACACCGCGGTCGATCGGCGTCCAAGTGCGCTCGAGGATCCCCACGACCTCGAACGGATCGTGCACCTTGCCGTCATCGGCGCCATGGGTGGGCGAGAACCGATCCCCAACCTTCAATCCGAGCGTCTCGGCGACGGTCGCGCCGATCACGCCAGCGAAGAAATGGTCGTCGCTGAAGTTCTCCCCCGAGGTGAAGCGGAAAGGCTCGCCATCTCCACGGGTGAGCCGCCCAAAGAAATCGGCGTTCGTGCCGACAACGCGGAAGCTGCGGTAGTAATCCCCCATGCACGTCGGGACGGCCACGCCGGTGCTCGCGGCATACTTCCCGTCGATGCCGTCGGCACGCCGCGCCGCCGGGAGGAACTCCTGATAGAAGTCCCAGCCGACGTTCTCGATCGGCCTGCTAATGAAGTAGACGGTGTTCAGAACGAGCTGGAGCGGGCTCCCCTTGGCGCCGACGATCATGTTGTAGCCGAGGCCAGACCCCGACTCGAACGCCTGCTGGACGAGGCTGCCGGTGACGAGCGTCGCCACGACCAGTGCCACGCCGAACGCCAGCGACAGCGCCGTCAGGCCGCTGGTCAGGGGGCGCTGGCGGATGTTGCGCCAGGCGATGCCGAGGAGGTTCATGGGGGGACCTTCAGCCCTAGTGGGCGGCGGCGGCGGCGGCGGCGCGGTTGAAGTCTTCCAGCCGCAGGCGGCGGGGGAACTGGGCCGACACCTCCGGGGCGTGCGTGACGACGACAAGCGCCACGCCGTGCTGGGTGCAGGTCGTGCGCAGGAGGTCGATGACCTGCTGCTGGTGGGCGGCGTCGATGCTGGCGGTCGGTTCGTCGGCGAGGACGACCCGCGGCCGGTTGGCCAGCGCCCGCGCCACGGCCACGCGCTGCTGCTGGCCGGTGGAGAGTTCGGCGGGGCGGTGGTGGAGCCGGTGCCCCAGATCGACCGCCGCGAGGAGTGCCATGGCCCGAGCGCGATCGGGACGCCCGGACCCGAACGCCATCGCCACGAGGACGTTCTCCAGCGCCGTAAATCCGGGGAGGAGGTTGAACGACTGGAACACCATCCCGAGCTTGTCGGCCCGCACCCGATCGCGGCGGGCCTCATCGAGACGGGCCAGGTCGATGCCGTCGACGACCACCCTCCCGGCATCGGGGCGGGTGATCCCCGAGATCACATTGAGCAGCGTCGACTTCCCCGACCCGCTCTGCCCCTCGAGGGCTAGATGCTCACTCGCGGCAACCGTGAAGGTGTCGATATCGAGGACGTCGACCCGCTCCCCCCCCGGCATCGCGAACGACTTCCGCACCTTCTCAAGCTGGATGACGGGGGGCGGCATGGCATCTCAACGCGTGCGGGACGGGGCCCAAAGGGAGGCCCCGCAGTATTCCCGATCGACGCGCGCCGGGAAAGAGCGGGAAAAGCGCCCTCTCCGCGGAGCGCCCCGGCCGGGCCGACGCCCGCGAAGAACGGGATTTGTGACGCCCCTCGCCACGGGTGGTTTGAGCGGTGGCGGCGGCCGGGTGTATAGTTGCTCGCGCGTCCACCGCGGCCACCGTTTCTGCAACCGTCGCAGGAGGCCGTTCCCACCCCCGGCGCCCCGTCCCCCCGGCGCCACGCCCCAGGAGTCCGCCTGTGTCCATCCGCGTCGGCATCAACGGTTTCGGCCGCATCGGTCGCCTCACCTACCGGGCCATCTACGAGAAGTTCGGCCTCGAGGGAGACGTCCAGGTCGTCGCCCTCAACGACCTCACCGACGCCAAGACCAATGCCCACCTCCTCGAGTTCGACTCCAACTACGGCCCGTTCAAGGGGCAGGTCGCCTACGAGGGGAACGACCTCGTCGTCGACGGCCGGAAGATCAAGGTCTTCGCCGAGAAGGATCCCGGGGCGATCGACTGGTCGAGCCAGGGGGTGCAGGTCGTCGTCGAGAGCACCGGCTTCTTCACCGACGCCACCAAGGCGGTCGCCCACAAGCGCGGGAGCGTCAAGAAGGTCGTGATCTCTGCCCCGGCCAAGAACGAGGATCTGACGATCGTCCTCGGGGTCAACAACGAGATGTACGACCCCGCCAAGCACCATGTCATCTCCAATGCATCCTGCACCACCAACGGCCTCGCTCCGGTCGCCAAGGTGCTCCACGAAACCTACGGCATCGACCGCGGCCTGCTGACGACGGTGCATGCCTACACCAACTCCCAAAAGACGGTCGACACGGCCGCCAAGGATCTGCGCGATGCCCGGGCCGCGGCCCTCAACATCGTCCCGTCGAGCACCGGTGCGGCGCGGGCCGTCGGCCTCGTCATTCCCGCCCTCCAGGGGAAGTTCACCGGCATGGCGTTCCGCGTGCCGACGCCGACGGTGAGCGTCGTCGACTTCACGGCGATCCTCAACAAGGAAGCCTCCCCGGCTGAGATCAACGCCGTGATGAAGAAGGCGGCCGAGGGCCCCCTCAAGGGGATCCTTCGCTACACCGACAAGGAGCTCGTCTCGAGCGACCTCAAGGGAGACCCGCACAGCTCGATCTTCTCGGCCGTCGATACGATCGGCTTGGGGAACTTCGTCAAGGTCGTCAGCTGGTACGACAACGAATGGGGCTATTCCAACCGGGTCGCCGACCTCCTCAACTTCCTCGAGGATCGCGGCCTCTGATTACGGGTGCTGAGTTCGGACTCTGGTTTCGCCCCCGGGTCGAGGCCCGAGCCCTCAGGCTCTCGATTCCAGGCTCCAAGTCGGCCGCACGGCGGCATCGAATCCGAGGCGGGGCGTCGCACGGCGGCGCCCCGCTTTTTTTATGGCTCCACGCCCCCCTGATCCCCATCCCGAGTCCCCTGCCCGCGGACGAAGCCGGGGGAGGTCAGTCGACGGGGTCCGCTCGACTCACGCCGACCGCATGAACCGCCACCGGCACATCGACCCGGT
>Ga0114962_10004254_pt1 | contig 11404 bp, 9 predicted proteins | sample C_130820_MF_Meta_FD_87017 | JGI IMG/M metagenome (GOLD analysis project Ga0114962, IMG submission 87017) | Freshwater microbial communities from Lake Croche, Canada to study carbon cycling - C_130820_MF_MetaG | ecosystem: Environmental > Aquatic > Freshwater > Lake | place: Lake Croche, Canada... | reverse complement strand
GAATGAGGTGCTCGCCCTCCTCGGCCAGCCCGAAGAGGTGGTGCACGAAACAACCTGGGCCTATCCCCATAAGGGTTTTGTCCACTTCGACAAACTCGATCTGGTGCGCACTTTCACCGAACCTCCGCAGCTCAAGCCTGCGGAAGGCGCGCAGGGGGCGAAGCAACCGGGAGCAGCCACTGGCCCGGGCCGACCGGCGACAGGCCCCAAGGCAAAGCTTCAGGAAAAGCTGAAGGAGCGGATGCAGGAGCGGATGAAGATGGAAGGCCAGCCAGGCACCCCAGCCCAGCCCGCGCCGTAAAAAAACTCAGGCTGGCTGGCTGCCGGCCCAGACGAACTCAATCGTCGCATCGATTTCAGAAGCCAAGCTCTTGTGCACCGGGCAGGTGTGGGCGGCGTTTTCCAGCAGCGCCCGCTGGGGATGATCGGCAGGCAGCGGGATCGTCAGCCGGGTGCGCAGGCCGGCGATCCGCCGCGGCATGTCCTTGCTCATCTCCTTGATCGTCTCCGCCTGCATGCCGACCAGATTGATGCCATGGCGCTCCGCGGCGATCCCCATGATCGTCATCATGCAGGCTCCCAGCGCCGTGGCCACCAGATCGGTTGGCGAAAAGCTTTCCCCCCGGCCATGGTTGTCGACGGGGGCATCGGTGATCAGCGTGGTGCCCGAGGGGCCATGCTCAGCCCGGCAGCGCAACTGGCCTTCATATGTGGTGGTGAGTTTGACCATCGATCGGCATCTCCCTGTTGGCACACAAAACCTTTCCTTATGATACCGACTGGCGGGGAACCGTGGGGCGAGACTGCCCTTGCCCCGGCGACACTTTTCACACCGGCACTTTCACGCGGCAACCCTGCCATTTTCCCGGTCCCCACAATGCTCCCCATTGCCACTGTCGTTGCCCTGCTGCTGGCGGTCTACCTCGTGGTGGCGATGCTCGCGCCGGAGTGGTTTGCATGATCATGCTTCAGGCCTGGATTGAGATCGGCTGCATACTTGCAATCACGGCTGTCGCGGCATGTGCCATCGCTCCCTGGCTCGCGGCTATTTTTCGTATTGGCGCCGGGGACACAGACGACGCTCCCACCGGCCGGCTCCAACGATGCCTTACGGCGATCGAGAAGCCCCTGCTGCGTCTGGCCGGTGTCTGGCCAACACGGGAGATGACCGCCAGAGAATATGGCGTGGCCATTGTGGTGTTCCACGTGGCCGGGTTTGGCCTGCTGCTGGCGATCCTGAGACTGCAGGAGATCCTGCCCTGGAATCCTGACGGCACCACTGTGGTTCCCTGGCTGATCGCCCTCAACACCGCCGCCAGTTTCACCACCAACACCAACTGGCAATCGTATGGCGGAGAGACCACGCTCTCCCCGCTCTCCCAGGCACTTGGCCTCACCGTGCAAAACTTCGTGTCGGCTGCCAGCGGGCTGTGCGTGCTGGCCGTGCTGACTCGCGGCCTTGTCAGACGCACCAGCGGCACCATTGGCAACTTCTGGCAGGATCTCGTTCGCGCCACGCTCGGGCTGCTTCTGCCGCTGGCGATCCTTCTCGGTATGGCACTGGCCAGCCAGGGAGTGGTGCAGACGTTTGCCACCTCCCGGGAGGTGCCGCTGGTCGATCCAACAGCTTCCCCGGCCGGTTCAGCCACCGCCACCAGGAGAATCCTGACCGGGCCGGTCGCCTCGCAGGTGGCCATCAAGCAACTCGGCACCAATGGTGGCGGCTACTTCAACGCCAACAGTGCCCACCCTTTCGAAAATCCGACCCCTCTGACCAACCTGCTGGAGATCGGGGCGATGCTCCTGATCCCGCTGGCCAGTTGCTTGGCCTTCGGCCGGTGGGTGGGGGATCGGCGGCAGGGGCGGGCTCTGCTGGCGGCGATGGCCCTCCTCTTCCTCCCCTTTCTGCTGATCATCGTCCATGTCGAAAGCCAGCCCAATCCACTGCTTCAGGCTGGCGAACTGCTTCATGCTGTCGATCAGGGGGCGTCGCCCGATCACGAAGGCGGATCGCTGGAGGGAAAAGAGGTGCGGTTTGGGGCGGCTGTATCGGCGCTTTTCGCCGTGGGCACCACAGCCACCAGCTGCGGCGCGGTGAATGCCATGCACGACAGCTTTTCGCCGCTCGGCGGACTGGTGGCGATGTGGATGATCCAACTCGGCGAGGTTGTCTTTGGAGGCGTTGGCACCGGGCTGGCGGGGCTCATCGCCTACACGCTCGTGGCGGTGTTCGTGGCCGGCCTGATGGTGGGCCGTAGCCCGGAGTATCTCGGCAAGAAGATCGAGGCCCGCGAGATGAAGATGGGGATGATCGTGCTGCTTGTTCCGCCGATCGCCACGCTCATCGGCACCGCAGCCGCCTGCGTGCTGAGGGGCGAGGCGGCCGCCGCCCCCAATCCCGGGCCGCACGGCTTCTCGGAACTGCTCTATGCATTCTCAAGCGCCGCCAACAACAACGGCTCGGCCTTTGGTGGGCTCACCGCCACCAGCGCCTTCTGGACGCTGAGCCTGGCCGCAGCGATGCTCGTCAGCCGGATGCTCACGATGCTGCCGCTGGTGGCGCTCGGAGGGTCGCTGGCTGCCAAGCGAACGGTGGCGGAAAGCCCCGGCACGCTCCCCACGCACACACCGCTGTTCGTGCTGCTCGTGGCTGGTACGGTGATGCTTGTCGGCGCCCTCTCGTTCGTGCCCAGCTTGGCGCTGGGGCCTCTCGCCGAGGCGCTGCAGCCCCTGCCGGCGGTGAGTCAGGAGGGCACACCATGAGCCAGCCCACAACCGGAGGCATCCTCAGCGATTCTTCTGCCATTGCGCGTGCGGCAGGGGATGCGTTCGTCAAACTCGATCCCCGCCGCATGATCCTTTCGCCAGTGATGTTCACCATCGAGGTGGGGGCTTTGCTGATCTCGGGGCTCGCTGTGGCGCGGGCAGCCGGCCAGCCCGGCACGGAACATCCTGCTTTTATTGCCGCTGTGGCAGCCGGGCTGTGGGCAACGGTTCTGTTTGCCAACTTCGCCGAGGCGATGGCCGAGGGGCGCGGCCGGGCGCAGGCCGACGCCCTGCGGCGAACGCGCAGCGACACCCTCGCCAAACGGCTCACAGCCCCCCGCCGCGACGCCCCGATCGAACCGACTCCTTCGACTCAACTGCGGGCGGGCGACCATGTGCTAATCGAGGCGGGCGACATCGTGCCCGGCGACGGCGAGATCATCGACGGCGTGGCCAGCGTGGACGAGAGCGCCATCACCGGCGAAAGCGCGCCGGTGATCCGCGAGAGCGGCGGCGACCGCAATGCGGTGACCGGCGGCACCAGCCTGCTCTCCGATTGGCTTGTGGTGCGAATCACGGCAAATCCGGGCGAGAGTTTTCTGGACAAGATGATTTCGATGGTGGAAGGTGCGAAGCGGCAGAAAACGCCGAATGAAATCGCCCTCGACATCCTGCTTGCCGGATTGACGCTCGTATTTCTGGTGGTGACTGCCACACTCCTCCCCTTCTCCATGCAGGCAGTTGCGGCGACGGGCCGTGGAGAGCCGCTCGGGCTGGCGGTGCTGGCGGCGCTGTTTGTCTGCTTGGCTCCCACCACCATCGGCGGTCTCCTGCCTGCAATCGGTATTGCGGGCATCGATCGGATGGTGCGGGCGAACGTTCTGGCCACCAGCGGCCGCGCCGTCGAGGCCGCCGGAGACGTCGATGTGCTTTTGCTCGACAAGACCGGCACCATCACCCTCGGCAACCGCCAGGCAGCCACCTTTCGGCCTGCAGCGGGCGTCAGCGAGGAGGAGCTGGCCGACGCAGCCCAGCTCTCCAGTCTGGCCGACGAAACGCCGGAGGGCCGGTCGATCGTTGTGCTGGCGAAGAATAGGCATGGCATCCGCGGCCGCGATATCGAATCTCTGGATGCTTCGTTCGTTCCCTTCACAGCCCAAACCCGCATGAGTGGCGTCGATTTCGCCGGTCGCCAGATCCGCAAGGGGGCCCGCGACACCATCATCAAGCATGTGGAGTCACTCGGTGGCCTGGTTCCGGCCGAAGTGCACCGCATCTGCGACACGGTTGCCAGAGCGGGCGCGACACCGCTGGTCGTCACTGATGGGGCAAAGGTGCTGGGAGTTGTCGAACTCAAAGACGTGGTCAAGGGGGGCATCGCGGAGCGGTTCAAGGAACTCCGCGCCATGGGGATCCGTACCGTGATGATCACCGGCGACAATCCGCTCACCGCCGCAGCGATCGCGGCCGAGGCGGGCGTGGACGACTTTCTGGCGGAAGCCACCCCGGAGGCGAAGCTGGCGATGATCCGCCGCTACCAGCAGGAGGGGCATCTGGTGGCGATGACCGGCGACGGCACCAACGATGCGCCGGCGCTTGCCCAAGCCGATGTGGCGGTGGCGATGAACTCCGGCACTCAGGCGGCCAAAGAAGCGGGAAACATGGTCGATCTCGACAGCAATCCCACGAAACTGCTGGAGATCGTCGCTGTCGGAAAGCAACTGCTGATGACCCGCGGCAGCCTCACGACGTTTAGCCTCGCCAATGACGTTTCCAAATACTTTGCGATCGTGCCGGCGGCCTTCGGCAGCATCTATCCCCAACTCAAGGCCCTCGACATCATGCGGTTGCATTCCCCGACCACGGCCGTGCTGGCGGCGGTCGCCTTCAACGCCCTGGTAATCGTGGGGCTGGTGCCGATGGCCCTCAAGGGAGTGCGGTATCGCCCGCTGCCGGCAGCCGTGCTCCTCCAGCGGAATCTCCTCGTCTGGGGTTTGGGCGGTCTGCTGCTCCCCTTCCCCTGTATCAAACTGCTCGACATGCTCCTGGCTGCCTGCGGAGTCTCCTGATGCCTGATGCAACGACGCCCACTTCCGCTCCGGGTTGGCTGGCGATGATCGTCGCTCAGGTGCGTCCGGCCTGCACGCTGCTTGCGGCCCTGGCAATCATCACTGGTATCGTTTATCCCCTCGCCATGACGATGGCGCTGCAGCAACTCTTTCCCTATCAGACCAGCGGCAGTCTGGTGCGCGATGGCGGAGGAACGGTGCGGGGATCTGCGCTGATCGGCCAGCCGTTTACGGCACCGGAATGGTTTCACGGCCGGCCGAGCGCCACCGGGGAGATTCCCTGCGATCCCACCGCATCGGGTGGCTCAAACCTCGGCCCGACAAACCCCGCGCTGGCGGCGCTTGTGCACCAGCGGACGGCCGCTCTCCGGGCCGACAACCAGGGATTCTCCGGGGCTCTGCCCATCGATCTGGTCACCGCCAGCGGTAGTGGCCTCGATCCGCATATCTCCCCGGCCGCAGCCCGGCTGCAGGTGGCCCGAGTGGCCGCGGCCCGTGGGCTCCCTGAGGCCGCGGTGGAAAAAGTGGTGGCAGCCCATGTCGAACCGCCGATGTTTGGCATATTCGGTCGGCCACGGGTCAATGTGCTCTGGCTCAATCTGGCTCTCGGATCACTCCCAGGCGCCGCCGCTGCCGATCGGTCTCCATAAATCCCAGCCGACTGCCGCCACATGCCGCCAGAATCAGCCAGGCCCGACCCCGATGCACTGCTCGCTGCCATCCATGCTGATGAAGCGGAGGCCGCCCGCGGTCACCTCAAGGTGTTCTTCGGCTTTTCTCCCGGAGTGGGCAAAACCTACGCGATGCTGGAGTCGGCCCGCCGGCTCGCTGCGGCAGGCACCGATGTTGTTATCGGCATTGTGGAAACGCATGGACGCACCGATACCGCAGCCCTCGTGGCCGGGCTTGAAGTGCTGCCGCGACTGTCGATTCCCTACCGGGGTCAGACCCTGCATGAATTCGATCTCGCCGGAGCGATCGCCCGCAGACCAAAGGTGCTGCTTCTTGACGAGATGGCGCACACCAATGCCCCCGGCCTGCTGCATCCCAAACGCTGGCAGGATGTCTTTGATCTGGTGGCTGCCGGGATCGACGTCCACACCACTCTCAACGTGCAACACGTGGAAAGCCTCATCGATCTGGTAGAGCAGGCGACCGGCGTCCGCGTGCATGAAACGGTTCCTGACGAAGTGCTCGACCGCGCCGACGAGATCGAGCTGGTCGACCTGCCACCGGACGAACTGCTCGATCGGCTCAAGGCTGGAAAAATCTATCTGCCCGATGTTGCCGCGCGGGCCTTGGAGCGGTTCTTCAAGCGTTCCAATCTGCTCGAACTCCGTGAACTGGCGCTCCGCCGGATGACCCAGCGGGTCGACCTCGATGTGGAATCGGCCCGCCAAGCCGATGGAGACACCCGCAGCCCAAGCACCTCAGAGCGGATCCTCGTGGCGGTGGGGCCGGGGCCGTACTCCGAACGCATACTCCGCAAGGCCCACCGCATTGCCAGCGGGCTGCGCGCACAGTGGGTTGCGGCTGCGGTTGAGAACGCCAATGACGCGCCACTGTCACCAGAAGCCGCTGCGCGGCTGGAGAGCAACCTGCAACTGGCGGAATCGCTGGGTGGCGGCGTGGTGCGGCTCACCGGCGCCAGCGTTGCCGACAGCGTCCTGCAGGAGGCTGTGCGCTCAGGCGTCACCCGCATCCTCATCGGCAAGCCCCGGGAGCAGACACGCTGGACATTTTTTACGGAGAACATCGTCGATCGGCTGGTGCGGCATAGCCGGAACATCGACGTGCTTGTGGTCTGCGGGGATGACGATCAACCTCCACCTGCAATCCCCAGCACGCCCGCTCAGCCGCGGTCGTCACTCGCCGGTCTTGCCTACGTCGTGGGGACGCTGGCCATCACGGTCGCCGTGGGACGTGCTCTCTGGCCGTTGATCAATGACAACATCGTGTCCATTATCTCGCTGGTGATCGTGGTGACATCCTCGCTCTGGTTCGGCAGACGGATCGGCATTCTGGCCGTGGTGCTGGCGGCCATTCTGATCGACTTTTTCTTTGTTCCACCCTTTTTCACATTTGTCATTGCCAGCACGACGGATATCGTATCTTTGGTGTTGCTTCTTTCGGTCGGGCTTCTGGTGGCTGAATTGATGGTTCGGCTCAAGGCCCAAACGACATTGGCAGTCGCCCGGGAACACCGGACATCCCGGCTTCTGGAGCATTCGCAGGGGTTGTCAACCGCCCTTCATGCAGATGCTGCGGCAGCCACACTGGCCGATTCGGTGGCCGCCGTCACCGGCGCCCAGATCGTCGAGGTGCTGCTGACCGACGCAACCGGCGGGCTCCAGAGGGCAGCCTGCGTGGGGGCAGCGCTCTCGTTGCAGGCTGAACAAGGCACAGTGGCTTGGGCTCACGAGGTAGGCAGGCCCGCCGGGCCGGGCACCGACGCACTCCCCGGAGCGACCGTCACCGCCATGCCCATTCGGCAGGCGGGGGAGGCTCTGGGGATTCTGGCCTGTGGCTTCGATCCGCCGCGGCCGCTCTCCCGCGACGAGAAAGATGTCGTAACATCCCTGATCTCTCAGACAGCGGCCACGCTGACCAGCCTACGAAAACGTTGAGGCCCATGGGATTCCGTTCACTCAAACATTGCGTTGCGGCCCTGGAGGCCGAGGGGCAGCTGCTGCGGATCGATCACCCCGTTGATCCCCATCTGGAGATCGCTGAGATCCAGCGGCGGCTGTTCCGCTCAGGCGGCCCGGCAGTACTGTTCACGCACGTCAAGGGAACGGCGTTCCCGGTTCTCATCAACCTCTACGGCACCCAAGCCAGAATCGAGAGGATCTTTGCCGACTCCCTCGACCGCGTGAAGAGACTCGTGGAACTGAAGATCGATCCCCAGGCCGCCCTGCGCATCCCCTGGCGCTATTGGCGCTCGCCGCTGGACGCCCTCTCCATGCTGCCGCGGCGGGTGCGCAGCGGCCCCGTGCTGGCCCACGAAACGTCGCTCTCCAAGCTCCCGCAGGTGACGAGTTGGCCGGGTGACGGCGGGCCGTTTATCACGCTGCCGGCGGTCTACACCGAAGACCCCAACCAGCCCGGCACGAGGCACTCAAACCTCGGCATGTACCGCGTGCAGTTGGCGGGCAACTCCTACGAGCCTGATCGAGAGGCCGGGCTGCACTATCAGTTGCACCGGGGCATCGGTGTGCACCATGCAGCGAGCTTGGCGCGGGGCGCGGGGCTTCAGGTGGCGATCTTCGTGGGGGGCGCTCCGGCCATCGCCCCGGCGGCCGTGATGCCGCTGCCCGAGGGGCTTTCCGAGCTCACTTTTGCCGGCGTGCTGGCGGGCCACCGGATCCCGATGATCGCGCGGAAGCACCGGCCTGCGATCTATGCAGAGGCCGATTTCGTGATCGAGGGCACCGTGCTGCCAGGCGCCACCAAACCGGAGGGGCCGTTTGGCGACCACCTCGGCTACTACGCCCGGCAGCACGATTTTCCTCTGCTGCAGGTGGAGCATGTCTGGCATAGGGAGGGGGCGATCTGGCCGGTGACGGTAGTCGGCCGCCCACCCCAGGAAGACACGCTCTTTGGCTGGCTGGTGCACGAACTCACCGGACCGGTGATCCCCACGGTGCTCCCGGGCGTGAAGAGCGTGCATGCGGTCGATGCCTCGGGCGTCCATCCGTTGCTGCTGGCCGTGGGGAGCGAGCGCTACCTCCCCTGGAAGGCCTCCACGCGGCCGGCCGAACTGCTCACGCAGGCCTCCGCCATCTTGGGCCAGGGGCAGCTCTCGCTGGCCAAATATCTGTTTCTCGTGGCGGAAGGGGATGCCCCGGGGCTCGACGCGCACGATGTGCGCCCCTTCCTGGCCCACCTTCTGGCCCGCGTTGACTGGCGGCGCGACTGCCACTTCCACACTGAAACCTCCATCGACACGCTCGACTATTCCGGCTCCGGTCTGAACACCGGCTCCAAGCTGGTGGTGGCGGCCCGCGGACCGGCGGTGCGTTCCCTCCGGACAGACCTGCCGGGGGGCTGGTCGCTGCCGGCAGGGTTTGCCAACCCGCGGGTCTGTCTGCCGGGAGTTGTCGCTGTCAACGGGCCGCGGATCGAACCCCGGCCGCAGCTGGCCTGCGTTGGCGACGAGGCCGCGATCTGGCATTTGGCCGCCGCTGCCCCTTGGGCGGCCGATGCCGAGCGACTGTGTGGGGCGATCGATGCCGATCATCCCCTGGCCGACTGGCCGCTGGTGGTGATCGTCGATGACAGCGACTTCACCGCCGCGACGCTGGAAAACTTTCTTTGGATCACGTTCACCCGTTCCAATCCTGCTGCCGACGTGCATGGGGTGGGGGCGGTCGTGCGGCAAAAACACTGGGGCTGTCGCGGACCGCTGGTGATCGATGCCCGGCTGAAGCCCCACCACGCGCCGCCGGTGGAAGAAGACCCGGCTATCTCCAGCCGGATCGATGCCCTGTCAGCCCGCGGCGGCCCGCTGGCAGGCATCTTGGGAGGAGCGTAGGAGGCCACCCTCGAGTTCGCATCCGACTTCCATGGAACGTAAGCTGCGGGCCAACACCCGCTGCACATAAGCTGGATAAGATCGAGCAGGCTCTTAAGCCAAATCAGGCCGAGATCGCGCCAATGCGCACCCGGGTGGCAATCGAACGATGTCCAGTGCGGCGGCGGTAGTTCTTGCGGCGGGCGAACTTCTGCACGTAGATCTTGTCGCCCTGCACGAGCCCGATCACCTCAGCCTTGACCTTCGCACCCTTCACAACAGGGCTGCCGAGCGTCAGAACGCCAGCCTTGCTCACGGCCAGAACCTCTTCAAACAACACTTCAGTGCCGGCTGCCACGTGGCGAAAGTCGATCGTGATTTCCTGCCCTTCGCTGACGCGATACTGCCGCCCACCGTCGGTCACGATGGCGTAATGCTGGCCCGCGCCGGCCATTGAATCGGAAGATGCGGCTTTCGAGCGGGCGGAGAAAGAAGCGGAAGTCGCCATGGCAGTGTGAAGTCCGGAGGTTGCGTGTCGCTGATCAACACAAGGGGCTCAGAGTCGCACCGCGGCAGCGTGCCACCGGTGCCAGCAAAAACTCTGAACGGCAGAATCGAGACTCAAAGTTTAGCCATTCCCGTGGCGTGGGTCGAGTGGGGGTTAAAAACAGCCGAAAGCACCCTGTTTTTCCCTGTTTCTCGGCCCCGCCTTCCCCAACCGAGACTGGTGCCGAGCGTCGGGTGTGGTAGTCTCCCGCCGGCCCCCGTGCGTCAACAAACGGCTCTTGCGGCGCTGGCCCCTTGAAGGTCTGGAGGGCATCGAGCCGCGGCGATGTGAAGCTATGGATCTCAAACGCATCATCACTTCCGGCCGGTACATCCCAGAAATTGACGGCCTGCGGTTTGTGGCCATTCTGGCCGTCATCCTCTATCACATCCCCGCCAACTGGCATCGCAACTCCCATTGGGGCCGCAAAACGCCCTTCACCGCGACCCCGTTGATCGACGGGCTTTGCGCGTGGCTGGCCCCGCTCTATCCGTGGATCGACTGGGCCTACCAGTACGGCATGGAGGGCGTGCTGCTCTTCTTCTCGATCAGCGGTTTTATTCTGGCGCTCCCCTTCGCCCGACACCGCTTTCAGGGTGAGCCGGAAGTTTCGCTGCGGAAATATCTGTGGCGCCGGCTGACGCGTTTGGAGCCCCCCTATGTCATCGCCATGACGGCCTATCTGCTGATCGGCGTGATGATCGGGAAGTTCAACCTCGGGGAGCAGCTTCCCCACTTCCTGGCGAGCCTGCTCTATGTCCACAACATCGCCTACGGCGAGGCCTCGACGGTCAACATGGCGGCCTGGAGCCTTGAGGTCGAGGTGCAGTTCTACCTGCTGGCGCCGGCGCTCTGCTGGCTGCTGTTTCGCAACCTGCGGTGGGCGGTTCCCCTCACATGCTTGGGCTTGGTCGCAGCCGCGGGGCTGCAACTTTTGCTTCCGATGCGGCTCCAGACGATCGCGATGTTCCTCCATTACTTTCTGGCCGGAATCGCCGCTGCTGCCATCTTTGTCTCGCGCCCTGGCTGGTTTCAGCAGCGGAGTCTCTGGGCCGACTGCGGCTTTGTGGTAGCGACAGCCGTCGTGGCGTGGGCCACGAAAAGCGTTGTCAGGGAACTGGTGCTGCCAGTCTGTTTTGGCGGGATGATTCTCACCGCCCTCAAGTCGAGCTGGATCTCGGTGCTGTTGCGGATTCCTCTGGTTTCCCAACTCGGGGGCATGTGCTACAGCACCTACCTCTATCACGGCCGCCTGCTGACGCTGCCGATGGCAATCCTCTTTTCAAAGCTCGTGTTGACCGACAGCTTCGCTGGGGAGATTGTCCTGCTTTCGCTGCTGCTGGTGCCGTGGGTATTCCTGGCGTCGGTACCCCTGTTCCTTCTGTTTGAAAAGCCCTTCATGCGGCCCACCTGGCCGCAGGATCTGCTCCGCTTCCTGCGCCGGCGCAGCGGACCATCCAGCCCCGCGTAGCTGTTTGTGGGAAGAGTCTTCCCTGACTCTTTCCGTAG
>Ga0114962_10004252_pt1 | contig 11406 bp, 11 predicted proteins | sample C_130820_MF_Meta_FD_87017 | JGI IMG/M metagenome (GOLD analysis project Ga0114962, IMG submission 87017) | Freshwater microbial communities from Lake Croche, Canada to study carbon cycling - C_130820_MF_MetaG | ecosystem: Environmental > Aquatic > Freshwater > Lake | place: Lake Croche, Canada... | reverse complement strand
TGCCACGCTTAGCGGTTGCACCTGCGCTGTCGGCATCATGCCATCCGAACTCGTAGTTTCCTAACGCGTCCAAATGTTCCTGTTGTGTTGTCATGCGCTTTCCTTTCGTGAGTGTGGAACAAGAGTCGTACACACGGCGCTACCTTTAGCGATCGTGGCAAGTCTGGTGACGTGAACGCCGGTAATGCGCGAGAACGCCTCGGTTTCGGCGTCACACACGCTTGGGAATTCAGCAGCAATGTCACCCATCGGGCAGTTGTGTTGACAAATTTGAAGACCGCCAAGACCTGGTGTGAGAGTAGCGGCAAAACCTTCGGCATTTAGCGCGTCAATCAATGCGCCAGTGCGTTCTTCAAGCGTAGGTAAGGAAGTGATGTCTGCATGGCGACCTTCAAAGTCGTTTGCTAGGTGATCAGCAAACTTCGTGATTGCACCAGGACCAGCAACGGTTGCCATGAATTTCACTGCGGTAAGAGCCATGCTGTCTTCATGCTGACCAAATACCGAGCGACCTAGTGGGGTCAGGGAGAATACTCGCGCCGGGCGGCCACGACCACGTGGTGCGTTAAGTGCTGCGGGACCATAAGGAGCGCGCTCGCTCGACTCAATCAGACCCTCTTCATCCAGAGCGTCAAGGTGTTTGCGAATCGCAGCGCCAGTCAGATTCAATTCACTAGCCAGAACGGCTGCAGTAGATGGGCCTAGCACTAGAAGAGTGCGCCCGACCTTGCCTGAAGCCGTTCCATTGAATTTCACAACCTTATTGTTGCGTAAATCGAGGGAAATTGCACGTTGAGCCACGCATGTGAGGATTCACATGCTGTTCTGCGAGGTCGTGTCTAATCCAGACCACCTAGGCTAGAGCGCATGAACGCACCTCTTCGCACCTGGCACGAACGAATTCTGCAAGCCAATGTCGCTGCCCAAACTGGAATCGTTGTGACAGGTGCGATTGTCCGCCTCACGTCATCGGGGCTTGGCTGCCCTACCTGGCCAGAATGTGTGGACGGGTCAATCACACCAACTTCCACACAGACTCAGTCTTGGCACAAGTACGTCGAGTTTGGCAATCGAATGCTGACAACGGTTCTCGTCATCGTAGCTATCGCCAGTATCGTGGCTGTCCGTCAGTACAACAAAAATCGAGTGCAATCGGGACTCCCTAAGCGACCAGTCTTAACGAAATTGGCCCTATCCAATTTCGGTGGCATCTTTGCCCAAGCCATTCTCGGTGGCATCACGGTCCTGACCGGTCTCAACCCCCTCACTGTCGCTGCACACTTCCTTGTTTCCGTCGCGCTCATTTCAGTTGCTGTGGCTCTATTGTGGCGAGCGAAAGAATCGACTGATACCCGGACGATTGAAATTAACCCGATTGTTTATCGTGGCATCCAGACATTGACTGCTCTGGCCCTGACTGTAATCACTCTCGGCACGCTCGTCACTGGCACTGGTCCACATGCAGGTGACAGCGCAGAAATCAGACGCCTGCCGTTCGACCCACAACTCATCTCGTGGATCCATGCTGATGTCGTTCTACTCTTCATGGGATTGCTGGCCGGACTTCTTGTCGCACTGTATGCAACAAACGCCCCAGCATTGGTTAAGCGAAGTGCAAAAGTTGCCCTTGCAGTCGGGCTCAGCCAGGGACTGATTGGCTATGTGCAGTACTTCACGGCCTTGCCCTGGGTGCTGGTCGCATTCCATGTGGCCGGCGCATGCCTGCTGTGGATTGCTGTTCTTCGTCTATTGCTTAGCGCGAAGACCGCCGCATAACTGACAAACTCACCGACGGCACCAAAGTGCAATTTATCGAACGAATGGGTCAATACCTATCGCGAGAAAAAGCAACGATAAGTAAGTGATTGACCAGTGGAACAATCGCATGGGCTTGAGATCCTCGAGATCCTTTTTTACCCGATCCCGCAGACCGTAGGCCTCAATCAAAAATGCGGTGCCGAGGACGACAGCGGATACGTGGTAGACCATGCCCATGTGGCCTACTGGAATTAGTGCCCATGAGACTGCGAAAAGCACCCATGAGTACCACACAATCTGGTTGGCAACGGTCTGCGCACTCTCTTCAACTGGAAGCATTGGAACTCCAGCGCGAGCGTAATCTTCTTTGAACCGCAGGGAGAGCGGCCAGTAATGCGGCGGCGTCCAGAAGAACACAATCAGGAAGAGGACCAGCGGAGTCCAACTGAGTGACCCCGTGACTGCGGACCAACCAATCAGCACTGGCATACAACCAGCTGCACCTCCCCACACAATGTTTTGAGACGTGCGACGCTTCAGTAGCAATGTGTAAATGACAACGTAAAAAGCAATTGCGCAAGCGGATAGTGCGGCGGACAACGCATTTACAGTGACACCAAGCAAGATCACAGATAAGGCACTGAGTGAGAGACCAAAAGTCATGGTGTTGCGCGGTGAAATTTGGCCAGTGGCAGAAGGTCGCGCCTGAGTGCGATGCATCAAAGCATCGATATCCCGATCGAAATAACAATTCAGGACATTAGCCCCGCCAGCCGAAAGCGCTCCACCCAATAAAGTCCAGCAGACTACCGCCAAGGGTGGGAAACCTGACGCAGCCAAGAACATTGTTGGGATCGTGGTCACCAACAGCAACTCGATGATGCGGGGCTTGGTTAATGCGATGTATGCACTCAAGGTCGATTGTGGATGTGAAACCTCAGAGGCAGCAGGATCATCGCTGCGCAAAGTTGAGGATTCATCAAGTGACACATGTCGAGCCTACCCGTCCCATCCCGCACCCGAGACATGTGAGTCGTTACGCTTGGAGTTGTGACTGATTTCTCCTGGACAGAACTTGATGACAAAGCCGTAACCACTGCTCGCTGCCTAGCAATGGACAGCGTGCAGAAGGTTGGCAATGGCCACCCTGGCACCGCAATGAGCCTCGCGCCAGTGGCTTACCTGCTATTTCAGAAGTGGATGCGCCATGATCCAACTGATCCTCAGTGGCTAGGTCGCGACCGATTCGTCCTTTCTAATGGTCACAGCAGCTTGACTCTCTACATTCAGCTATTCCTATCTGGCTACGGCCTCGAACTTGAAGATCTTGAATCATTCCGCACTTGGGGCAGCAAGACTCCGGGCCACCCAGAATTCGGTCATACCGCTGGCGTTGAAACCACAACAGGACCCCTTGGCTCTGGTGTGGCGACTGCGGTCGGTATGGCAATGGATGCACGTTACGTTCGCGGTTTACTCGATTCGGATGCACCAAAAGGCACGAGCCCTTTTGATCATCGCATCTGGGTTATCGCTGGCGATGGTTGCCTGCAGGAAGGCGTGAGCGCAGAAGCTTCATCACTTGCCGGTCATCAAGGGCTTGGTAATTTGGTTTTGATTTACGACGACAACCACATCTCCATTGAAGGCGACACCGCAGTGTCCTTCAGCGAAGACGTCCTTGGTCGGTACTCCGCATATGGGTGGAATGTGGATCATGTCGACATGGCATCTGATGGCAGCGTTGATGTAGTTGGCCTAAACGCTGCAATCGAACGTGTCACCCAAGTGACTGACCGCCCGTCCATCATTCGCGTGCGCAACATCATTGGTTGGCCAGCACCGAACCTACAGAACACCGGCAAGGTTCACGGCGCAGCTCTTGGCGATGCAGAAATTGCAGCCACTAAGGAAATCCTGGGGGTCGATTCTGCTAAGTCTTTTGATGTTGCTGCTGATGTGCTTGCACATGCGCGTCAAGCCGCAACGCGCGGCCAGGCTGCTCATGCAGAATGGGACATCAAGGCAGATGCGTGGCGCGCTGCAAACCCTGATAAGTCTGCTCTGCTTGATCGAATGGTTGCACGCGAACTTCCCGAAAATTGGGCTGCCAGCATTCCGAGATTTGAGGCTGGTTCGTCGATTGCAACCCGCGCTGCTTCTGGCAAGGTCATCAATGCAATCGCAGGCGTGCTCCCCGAGTTCTGGGGTGGCTCTGCTGACCTTGGTGAAAGCAACCTGACCACAATTGAACATGCTGATTCCTTCCTTCCAGCTTCAAGCACAATGCCACATGCCAGCGAGCACGGTCGCGTTCTGCACTTTGGTATCCGTGAGTTTGCAATGGGTGCCGCTCTAAACGGCATGGCTCTAGGTGGACTTACTCGCCCATTCGGCGGAACCTTTATGGTGTTTAGCGACTACATGCGTGGCGCAGTTCGCCTCGCGGCGTTGATGGACATCCCAACCACATTTGTCTGGACTCACGACTCAATCGGGCTCGGTGAAGATGGTCCGACTCATCAGCCAATCGAACACCTGTGGTCGTTGCGTGGAATACCGAACTTAGCTGTAATTCGTCCGGCCGATGCAAACGAAACTGCAACCGCTTGGAAGCTGATTCTCGAGCACAACAAACCTGCTGGACTTGCTCTGTCTCGTCAGAATTTGCCAGTCCTTGATACCGACAAGACCGCCGATTCAAGCCTTGTTGGAAAGGGCGCATACGTGTTGACCGAAGCTAGTGCTGCGCCGCGAGCAGTTCTCATCGCCACGGGCTCTGAGGTCACCATTGCGCTAGAAGCTCAGCAACAGCTTGAGGCTGCCGGTATTCCAACACGCGTTGTTTCTGCGCCATGCCTGGAATGGTTCGACGCTCAGGACGCGCAGTACCGCGAGTCTGTACTGCCAGCCGACGTGACGACAAGAATTTCTATTGAAGCTGGTATCGCACAAGGCTGGTGGAAGTATGTTGGAAGTGCAGGACGCTGCATCAGCATTGAGCACTTTGGCGCCTCAGCTGGTGCAGGCAAGCTGTACAGCGAGTTCGGCATAACGGCTCAAGCTGTAGTGGATGCTGCACTTGAATCACTAGCCCAGGGGTAAACATGCGAGAGTTAGTCCAAAATCCAGCTCTAGCCGCGCTCAGCGCAGCGGGAGTTTCAGTATGGCTTGACGACCTTGATCGTCACCGAATTGAATCAGGAAACTTGGCTGAACTCATTCACACCAAGAGCGTTGTTGGCGTCACAACTAACCCCAGCATCTTTGAAAAGGCGCTCACTTCTGGAACGCCAGAGTATGCGACCCAACTTTCCGAACTTGCGGCTGCTGGCGCCGATGCGGATGTCGCAGTTCGCGCACTCACCGTGACAGACGTTAAATCCGCTTGTGATGTGTTGATGCACGTTTATGAAGCATCAGAACGTGTAGACGGTCGTGTTTCGCTTGAAGTTGATCCGCGACTTGCTCATGACACTGAGGCAACAGTGGCTCAAGCAATTGAATTATGGTCAGCCGTTAAGCGACCAAACTTGATGATTAAGATTCCCGCAACCAAAGCAGGCTTGCCTGCAATCACGCAGGTTCTAGGTCATGGCATCAGCGTGAATGTCACGCTCATCTTTTCCTTAGAGCGCTATCAAGAAGTCTTAAACGCATGGCTAGCCGGTATCGAGCTGGCTAAGGCCAATGGACACAAGCTTTCCCACATCGAGTCAGTTGCATCATTCTTTGTCTCCAGAGTCGATACCTTGATCGATAAGCAGCTGGAAGCAATCGGCACTGCAGAGGCCACAGCCCTACGCGGTAAGGCTGGAATAGCAAATGCTCACCTAGCCTGGAATGAGTTCGAAAAGATGACTTCCAACCCGCGCTGGCTTGCACTGTCTGATGAGAATGCACACGTGCAACGCCCCCTTTGGGCCTCAACTGGCGTTAAGGACCCGGCATACGATGACACGCAGTATGTGGTTGAACTTGTCGCACCAACTAGCGTCAACACTATGCCTGAAGCAACTATGTTTGCCGTTGCGGATCACGGTGTAGTTCGGGGTGACACCTGCACAGGCACCTTTGAAGCTGCAACAAAGGTGTGGAGCGACCTGGCAACTGTTGGCATCAATCGGACCGCAGTTTTTGAAACGCTAGAACGCGAAGGCGTGGAGAAGTTTGAGGCAGCTTGGGAGCAATTGCTCGCTGGCATTACAACCGCACTGAAAGCAGCGCAATGACAAATCCCTTAAGAGATCCCGATGACCGTCGCCTACCTCGCGTTGCCGGACCTTGTGGATTAGTCATCTTTGGTGTGACTGGCGACCTTGCCCGAAAGAAAGTCATGCCGGCAATTTACGACCTAGCGAACCGCGGCTTACTACCTCCGGGTTTTGCTCTCGTAGGTTTTGCGAGGCGCGACTGGGAGACGCAAGACTTTGCCAAAATTGTTCACGATTCAGTTCGTGAACACGCGCGCACCGAATTCCGCGAAGAAGTATGGGAGCAACTTTCTGCCGGCATTCGTTTCGTCGCCGGTGATCTCGGAAGCGATGAGTCGTTTGCCGAGCTCAAGCGAGTGGTCGACAATCTAGATGACACGCGGGGCACTCGTGGGAACCATGCCTTCTACCTTTCCATTCCTCCAGGCTTATTCCCCCAAGTCATTCAGCAGCTCAAGCGTTCTGGTCTAGCCGAATCTGAAGCCGATGCTTGGCGTCGCGTGGTTATCGAGAAGCCGTTCGGTCACAATCTGGAAAGCGCACGAGAACTAAACCGCGTGGTTGGCGAAGTGTTCCCAAGCGGATCGGTATTCCGCATTGACCACTACCTGGGCAAAGAGACCGTCCAGAACATGATGGCGATTCGCTTTGCTAACAGTCTTTATGAACCAATCTGGAACTCTAACTACGTAGATCACGTCCAAATCACCATGGCCGAAGATATCGGTATCGGTGGGCGCGCTGGCTACTACGACGGCATCGGTGCTGCTCGAGATGTGATTCAGAATCACCTTCTTCAGTTGCTTGCCCTGACTGCAATGGAAGAACCAACATCATTCCAGGCCGACTCAGTGCGTATCGAGAAGGAGAAGGTTCTCAGCGCTGTAGTACTCCCTCGCGATATCGATAAGCACACTGCGCGCGGTCAATACGCACCTGGGTGGCAAGGTGGTGCCGAAGTGCGTGGCTATCTTGAAGAGGACGGCATTGATCCGCTCTCTATTACGGAAACCTATGCAGCAATCCGTGTTGACATCGACAACCGCAGATGGGCTGGCGTGCCGTTCTACTTGCGTGCTGGAAAGCGTCTTGGTCGCCGAGTAACGGAAGTGGCGGTGGTATTCAAGCGCGCTCCACACTTGCCGTTTAGTGCAACTGCAACTCAAGAGTTGAGCAACAACGCCGTGGTGTTCCGCATTCAGCCTGATGAAGGCTTGACGGTTCGGTTCGGGTCTAAAGTGCCTGGGACAGCTCTCGAAGTGCGCGACGTGAACATGGACTTTGCTTATGGTGCTGCGTTTACTGAAGACAGCCCTGAGGCGTACGAGCGACTGATTCTCGATGTGCTCCTTGGCGACCCCCCTCTATTCCCCCGCCATAAGGAAATTGAGTTGCAGTGGACCATTCTTGACCCGATCTTAAACCGCTGGGCATCTCGCGGTCAGCCAGAACAATATGTGAGTGGCGGATGGGGTCCTCAAAGTGCCTATGAAATGCTCGCTCGCGATGGACGGATGTGGCGTCGACCATGATCATTCTTGATAACACACATGCAGGCGCTGTCACAGCAGCCATTGAAGCCGAACGACGTCGAATGGGTAGCCCCGCTGTCAGCATGGTCCTCACGCTTATCATCGTGACCGACGAACTGCACCAGGCAGATGCTCTCGCCGCAGCGAGTCAGGCAGCCCGTGAGCATCCCATGCGAATTATCGGCCTGATCCTGCGACCAGGTCGCGGCGAAGCTCATCTCGACGCTCAGGTCCATGTCGGAGGCGACGATGGACCTGGCGAACTCATCGCCTGCAGACTTCATGGCGCACTCGCCAAGCATGCAGGGTCAGTGGCCATCCCTCTGCTGCTTCCAGACACTCCTGTCGTGGCCTGGTGGCCAGGAGATGCGCCAGACATGCCTGCGGCTGACCCGATTGGCAAGCATGCGCAACGACGCATCACCGACACCAATTCAAGCTCTTCTTACGTCGAAGAATTGGGAATTCGTCTGGCCAATTATGAACCAGGAGATACAGACTTGGCTTGGACTCGCACTACCCCGTGGCGGTCAATGCTGGCTGCAGCGCTAGATCAACCAGTGGGTCGTGTCACCAAGGCCACAGTCTATGTACAGGCACGAGTGCCTAGCGGCCTACTTATCGCTGGATGGCTGCAACGTCGCCTGAAAGTGCCGACTGAAGTGATCCATTCCAAAGGTCCAGGGATCACCAAGGTTGTCTTGACGACCACTAAGGGTGAAGTTGTACTGTCACGCCCAGACGGTCGGTCAGCTCATCTTGAGATGCCAGACGCGCCTGCTTCAAAGGTAGTTCTCCCCCGTCGCACACTGGCTGAGCAATTGGCTGAGGAACTGCGTCGACTTGATCCAGACGAGATCTACCTTCAGGCACTTCGCGGCGTTGATCGCATTGCACATGAGGCACACAGTCTGCCAGGAATCGACATCAAACGCCGCGTAAAGAAGGCGCCATCGGCTGAGAAGACTGTGGCTAACACAGTCGCAGCGAAGAAGGCGCCGGCAAAGAAGTCGCCGACAAAGAAGGCGGTCGCGAAGCGGGCGGCAGGTGAGCCGCTATCGCGGGAAGATAGGGCCAAGCCAACGACCCAGCGCGTCATCAATCCCGCAAAGATAAAGTCGGCCGCAAAGAAAGCACCTGCGAAGAAATCCGCTACTAAGCCTGTGCGTAAGGCTAAGTAACGTGACGAGTCTTGATGTCACCGTTCTGCCCCATGCCCAGGATGTAGCTACTTCAGTTGTTGCTGAGTTGATCGACCTCATCCTTGAGCGCTCAGCAACAGGGGCTGACGTGCACATCTCGCTCACTGGTGGAACCGTAGGCAACCAAATAGCTCATGCACTGCTCACTGACGAATCCGTGCGAAACTGTCGCTCGCTGCACCTGTGGTGGAGCGACGAGCGCTACGTGCCTGTCGGCCACGAAGATCGCAATGATTTAGTTCTGCAGAATCTACTTGAGGGATGTTTAGCGAAAGTTCATGCAGTTGCCGGTCCGGACACCACCGACTCGGTACAGGCCTCAGCTAAGGCGTATGCACATGATCTACATCTGGCTACCACAACCCGTTTCTGCGCAACAAATACCTTGATGGACGTCTGTGTTCTAGGAATGGGACCAGATGGACATGTGGCCTCGCTGTTTCCAACGAGTGCAACTCTTGCGGCGACGGATGGCGTCGTTGCGGTAACAGATAGTCCCAAACCGCCACCTGTACGGGTGACATGGACATACTCAACGATTAACTCATCTGAGCAGGTATGGCTAGTTGTGACCGGCGCCAGTAAGGCTGATGCGGTGTCTCAATTGCAAGCTGGCGCTCCGATTCACGAAATTCCGGCAGCCGGCGTGCATGGGAAGAAGATCACTCGTCTTATCCTGGATGCGGACGCCTACAACAGCGCCATCTAGCAACTGGGGCAACTAAAAAGGTGGTCGCAGGAAAACTGCAACCACCTCATTGAGTTATTGAAGAACTACTTGCCGCGAACCCGCTTGAGAGCTTCCTCGAGCAGACCTTTACCTTCAGTGTCAGTCCGGCGTTCTTTCACATAAGCAAGGTGAGTCTTGTAAGGAGCGGTCTTTGCCAATACAGGTGGGTTGTTTTTATCAGTTCCAGCCGGAAGACCACACTTTGGACAATCCCAGTCTTCAGGAATTTCAGCATCATGCGCGAAAGACGTGTGACTCTCATGACCTTCGGCACAGTAGAACCCGATGACAACTCGAGGAGCAGCTTCACCGCGCTCAGCTTCACCCATTGGACCCGCGCCAACGCGACTACCGCGAATTGCACTACCACTACCCATAAGAGGACTCCCTAAGAACTAAAAACTAAGCCCACTTGAGCAAAAGCCCAAGGACCGAGATTGAAACAACCCAGATGAGGGCTAAGCCGATCGTGATTCGATCAAGGTTACGCTCAGCCACTGACGAACCACCGAGTGAACTGCTTACGCCTCCACCAAATAGGTCCGAAAGACCGCCACCCTTGCCCTTGTGTAGCAACACAAGAACGATCAGCAGAATGCTGGTGATTGATAAAAGAACCTCAAGGGCCGCGATCATAGAAACTCCTGTATGCGTACGGAACTATGTAAGAGTACCTGATAAATCAGGCAAAACTTACATTTAGCCATGTAGTCGGTAACGGCAAAGGCTGACAAAATCGTCTGGATCTAGGGAAGCACCACCAACAAGGCCGCCGTCAACGTCCTTTTCAGCCATCAAAGACGCCACATTGTCAGGCTTCATTGAGCCGCCGTAAAGAACGCGAACCTGATCTGCTGCCGAGCCGTGAACTTCACGGATACGGTCACGAATGGCTCCACAGACTTCTTGTGCATCAGCTGGTGTTGCCACTTCGCCAGTGCCGATAGCCCACACTGGCTCATAGGCAATTACGAGCGAAGCAACCTGATCTGATGTCAAGCCATCAAGCGCACCATCGACTTGTGTCAGGGTGTAAGCGACCTGTTCGCCGGCCTTGCGAATGTCTAGACCCTCACCCACACAAACGATTGGGGTGATGTCATTGCGAAGCGCAGCTTTGGTCTTGGCATTGACAATTTCATCGGTCTCGGCGTGGTACTGACGACGCTCTGAGTGACCGACTGCAACGTATGTACAACCGAGCTTGCTCAGCATGATGCCGCTGATCTCACCCGTGTAAGCACCCTTATCGGCCGCTGAAAGATCCTGTGCGCCGTACTTCAGTGACAGATTGTCGCCATCAACCAAAGTCTGTACAGAGCGGATGTCTGTAAATGGCGCTAGAACCGCAACTTCCACATTTGCGAAGTCTTCGTCGTTTAGCGTGTAAGCAAGCTTTTGAACTAGCGCGATGGCCTCAAGGTGATTGAGGTTCATCTTCCAGTTACCGGCAATGAGTGGGGTGCGTGACATTTAGTTGTCCTCCAGAACAGCAATACCTGGCAACGTCTTACCCTCAAGGAACTCGAGGCTAGCGCCACCGCCAGTTGAAATGTGAGTGAAACCTGCTTCGTCGATACCAAGTATGCGAACGGCTGCAGCAGAGTCGCCACCACCGATGACTGTTGTGGCATCAATCTTGGTCATAGCTTCTGCTACAGCGCGTGTTCCAGCTGAGAAGGCATCCATCTCAAATACGCCCACTGGGCCATTCCAGACGACAGTCTTTGCATCGGCAATTTTTGCAGCAAACAATTCGCGAGTCTTAGGACCGATGTCCAAGCCTTCCCAGCCGTCAGGGATGGAATCAGCATCCACAATCTGCGTATTGGCATCCGGAGCGAAATCATCAGCGATAACCAAATCGACAGGAACAACAATTTCGATACCGGCAGCAGTGGCGCCAGCAACAAGTTCCTTGACTGTTTCGATCTGATCTTTCTCGAGAAGCGAGTTGCCGACACTGTGGC
>Ga0114962_10004250_pt1 | contig 11410 bp, 14 predicted proteins | sample C_130820_MF_Meta_FD_87017 | JGI IMG/M metagenome (GOLD analysis project Ga0114962, IMG submission 87017) | Freshwater microbial communities from Lake Croche, Canada to study carbon cycling - C_130820_MF_MetaG | ecosystem: Environmental > Aquatic > Freshwater > Lake | place: Lake Croche, Canada... | reverse complement strand
TATCGCTAATTTTTCATCAGGAGTTAACGGATCTTCTTTAGTTCTGTTTAGTTTAGCACGGTCAGCCCATACGTCACCTGTGCTAGGATCTACTACACTTGTTCTTGATACTACAAAATACGGTTCCGCTTTAAGTTGATGAGCATAATGTATAACAGACTGTGCTAGCAACATATGACCTTTGTGCCCCATGCCACGCCCCCAGCCAAGAACAGCCGTAGTATTACTCGCGGCATGATTGACATTGTTTGTTAATTCACGTAATAACATTAGTCTTTCCTCGGAGCCCAGTTAGCTTGGTCAATAGTCTTAACAAACTGACCAGGCAAATCATTTTTAAACTTGCCTCCAGGATGTGCTTGTACATATCCTTCTGGCTTGGTTTGACGGATCCCACCATGAGTACCTGAACTTAATCCAGAAATCAATTTCATTTTTTCATTAGTCAGCATTTCAACTGCTGTTAGTACAGCATCTAATCCGGGATGACTTAATATTTTTTGTGCCTGTGCCGCACTTAGTTTTTCGTTAGCCCACTGTGCAAACTTTTGTTTAACACCCGCTACTCGTAAATTTTGATTAAAGAATGTATATAATACATCTCCTGGTTTACTTAACCCAGGCTGTCCTGCAATAAAGCTATCAATGTTAGCTTTATTAGCATTGATAAAATTTTCAGCATGTTTTAAACCACTATCGTGAACTTTCGGTGCGTGTTCAACGTATGTTGTACCTTGTACAATGACATCTGGTTTTGATAATTTTTCAGCATTGTCATATCGAGTCTCTACAGCACCTATGTGTGTATAGAATCCTGTAGCCGCTACCATTAGTTTTGCATTAAAGCCCACAAAATTTCCTGCCTTGTCAAATTTACCAATCTTTTTACCCAAGTCACTGGCAGCAGGAATATGGAAACTAGTTATGTTAGGAGTAAAGTCAAAGTCTCCTGATGTAGGATTGTATTCCGGAGGTTGTGTAGGACTGAATAATATTCCACCTTCAATATATCCGCTCTTAGGGCTAATGCTTTCAAATAACGGCCATAATTCTGCAAGACCTTGTGCATATGCTTGGCGGCCCTGTTCTTGTCCAGGTTGTACTGTGCCGGTACCTAATATAAATTGTGCAACATCATCAGCATCATTCATCATAGTACCAACGCCTGATTTAGTTTCTGTAGTTCCACGTTTTAAATAGTCCCAAGCATTTTTAGGGAACATATGGAACGCACCGTTTTCGTCACGTCCCCAGTAGATAACAGGACTACCATCCCATTTTAATTCAATATTCATCCCCTTAGTGCCCATATGGCTCAACCGTTCAACGGCATGCATACCGCCTCGACTGCCATTTGTAAACACTAGGTCTTCAATGTGTTGATATTTCCGTCCAACTGTGGCCGCCTCCATTAACGGAGTAGCAGGTCCTCTCAACGGAGTAGAAGTCCAACTTGAACCAGTTACGGCAGCATCATGAACTTGTTTTTTAAGTGCAGGATCTTTAATTGCCGCCATGATACTTTCAGCACTGCCTAAGTTCTTACCAGTATGTCCAGGCCCTAATAGTGTTCTAGCCACTTCATCCCAGTCGTCAGTTATTAGATCTGCTTTCTTTCTGTTAGCATCTCTAGCATACAGTCCTTCATCGGGACTCCACAGCATATTTTTAGCACTAGCTAACGCACTCATGACTACTTGCTTGTGTACACCTTTGTATGGACTACCACGAGGTATCTGATGCTGATGGAATTTAGATACTTTCTCAGCTTTGCGAACAACTTTAATATCGCATTGATAAAATTGTTTGTTATATGGAAACTTAATATGAACAGTTACACCTGCTTTGTATGTTGCAGGTACCCCATTGGCTAATAAAAATTGTTCTAGAGCATTTCTAGCGGCTTTATCATCGTCAGCTAATTTTTTACTCTGGGGAATTTTGAAATATTGTTTGACCTGATCCATGTCACAACTGACGTCTAGGTCACCTGTTGGATGTTCTGGTGTAGGGTCTTGATTGGCGCCGCTGCCTTGCAAGTGCAACGGGAATCCTGCTTTGTGTAGATATGTTTTAACTTGTGCTAGCAGTGCCTGTACTAGATCCGGAGTCGGGTAAAACTCCACAGTATCCGGCCAGATATTACCGCCACCCTCTTTAAGGACAGCGTTACGTCTAGGATTAACAAATATCTCACGTAAAAACATTATTAGTCCTTATACTTGCCGTCATCGTAGTGCTTGTAAAAATCTTCTTTCATTTTCTTACAGATTTCTGTACAGAGCTTGTCATCGGCACTTTCTGGCAACTCACGAATTGGAAATTTCTTTAGATATGCTTGATACAACGGTTCAACAGCTGGTTTGAACATTTCTGCATGAATTGATTTCTTTGCTTTCATACGATCAATACAATCAGCAATTACAGGATAAATGTGACGACGATATGCATGATCATCGTTGTGCGCAAAATGAATTATGTCTTCCGCGAGATCATAGTTGATTTCTCGTTTGTCGCCGTGTTTTGTATCAACAAAATCGGTATGATCAAAATATTTGCTTTCTAGTAGTTCTCGTATGCGCATGTATAAGCCCGTTATTAACTAATCGCAGATCAGTCTGCGATTAACTATTTATCGCTTTCGGATCCAACGGACTATGCTTTGACTATCTGCTCTACCTTAGATATACAGCTGCCTAGATGCATCTTTGCCATGAGCAGATTGTTATCTCCGGTGATATAAAAGTAAGTACCGCCCCAACTATTCTTTTTAGATAGCTCTTTTTTACAACTTTTTGTCAGTTTAACCTTGGCATTAGCCTCTGCCCAGCTGATAAACGAACTGTGCTCTTGCATTGTTTTTCCTAAAACTACTCTAAATTCGTAGTTTATTTTAGGCATTATGATGGTGTTTGCACTCAAACTAGTATTGGTGTTGGGCTTAGAAGCGTATTTGACACGCTCTCCGCTAAGTTTAATCAAAGCATCTGCATGTTGCTTGTTACTAGTATAGAAACTGATCCACGGTGCTTCTACTCTAGTTGCATAATCAGTTATCTCTGACAAAAAATTCTGTAGCATAAATGCATACTTGAGATCGTCTTCAGTTTTAATGTTACTAGATGCGCGATATATGCCAGACATAGTTCCGGTTTTGATATCAATGCGATTTAACTGTTCTAAAGTCAGATCTAATCTATTTGATCTAAAATAGGTGGAGCCGGGTACAGCTATTACTACTTTATAGCTGTACCTCCCCATGAATAGTTTAGTTGTTGTCTTATACTGCATTTTCAATTTCTGTAGGTTCCACTGTTAGCAGTGGAATCTTAGGAGTTTTGCTTTTAGCAACAATCATTAACTGATCATTATCAACAGTAATAGTAGCCCAGCCACCGTTCTTTAAATCACCAAACAACATCATTCTTGCAAGATTGCGTTTGATTTCCTTATCAATAACACGTTGCAGTGGACGAGCACCCATCTTAGAATCAAAGCCTTTTTCGATCAACCAGTTAATTGCTTCTTTATCGATCTTAATACGAATAGCTTTGTCTTTGACTTGATTCTTAAGTTCATCGATAAACTTGTTAACGATCTTAACCATTGTTTCTTTAGCCAACTTATTAAACGTAATAATACCGTCTAAGCGATTACGGAACTCCGGTGTAAAGAACTTTTTCAAGTCTGTATCGCTGTAGTCTTTGTCTTGCTTACCAAAACCGATTGCGTTCTTTTCAGCACTTTGTGCGCCAGCATTGGTAGTTAGAATAAGTATCAAATTGCGACAGTCTGCTTGCTTTCCATTTGATCCAGTAATAAAACCGTTATCCATAATTTGCAACAATACTGTGCTTACATCTGGATGTGACTTTTCAATTTCGTCAAACAACAGCACAGCATTTGGATTCTCTTGGATCTGTGTAATCAACAAGCCAGCATTTTCTTCAAAGCCAACATAACCTGGAGGGCTACCAATTAACTTGCTGATGCTATGCTTCTCTTGATATTCACTCATGTCAAAACGTAGTAGTTTAACACTAAGGTGTTTAGCCAACGCTTTAGCAGTTTCAGTTTTACCGCATCCTGTAGGACCCATGAATACAAACGACCCAACCGGCTTGTTTTCACTCTTAAGGCCTGCTTGTGCTACTACGATCTTGTCTACGACTTCAGTTAAAGCCATATCTTGGCCATATACTTCTTCGCTGAGTTTATCCTGTAGAGTCGACAGTGTTTGACTTTCAGTTTCCATAACCTGTTCTTCAGGCAAGTTAATCATTTTACTTAATTCGTATTGTATTTCACGTTCACCGATAATACGATCATCTGCAAGTTTCAAGTTAAAGCGTGAACATGCTACGTCGATTAGGTCAATTGCCTTGTCCGGAAGTTTCTTATCTGTTTGATACTTAACTGACAATTTAATAGCCGCGTCAATAGCTTCATCACGGATTTTGACATTATGGAATCCTTCGTAATATTTCTTAATACCTTTGAGGATCTGCTTGGTCATTTCAACAGTTGGCTCGTCAACAGTAATGCGCTGGAACCTGCGCATCAACGCACGATCCTTTTCAAAATGCTTGCGATATTCTTCCCAAGTAGTTGATGCAATAACTTTAATATTACCTTTGCTCAATGCCGGCTTCATCATATTAGCAAGATCGTTACTACTGTTGCCTGCAGAGCCAGCACCACTAATCATATGTGCCTCGTCGATGAACAGGACTGTTTTACCTTTCTTTTGGAGAGATTTGATAACTGCTTTAAATCTTTCTTCAAAATCGCCGCGATACTTACTACCAGCAAGCATAGCACTAATATCTAGATTATAAACTGTATAGTCTTTTAAGAAATCAGGAACTGCACCTTTTACAATATTATAAGCAATACCTTCTGCAATAGCTGTCTTACCAACACCTGGATCACCAACAAGGATAACGTTGTTTTTACTACGACGTCCTAGCGCCAGTGCAATATTTTCTAACTCGTCAATTCGTCCGATGACTGGATCAATCTTATTTTTCTTAACTTCCTCATTGAGGTTAGTGGTGAATGCATTCAAAGCCTTGTCATTCTGACCAGACGGCTTTTCATCTTCTTCATCTTCTTCAGAATTACTATTTACATAGTCTGCAAATTTATCTTTATTGATATTAGCTTGTGCCGCAAAGAAGTATACCCAGGACTTTTTCTCACCCAGCATTGCTAAGAAAACATCAGTAGGTTCAATGCGTTGCCGACCATTAAACAATACCTGTGTAAATGCACGATTTAAAACTCTCTCAACTGATTGTGTTTTTTTAGGTTTAACTACAACTTCATTAACTGTGATTTCTGCGCATTTATTTTGTAGATAACTTTCTAAATTAGATTTCAATGTACCTGCATCGGTTCCAAATCCTTGCAAGCAATTTGTAAAACCGTCTTCTGTCAACATAGCAAACAATAAATGTTCTATAGTCAAATACTCGTGGTGCATTTTTTTAGCAGTTTCGATCGCAGTTTCAAATACTGCCTGTAAATTGTCGCTTGGTTCAACCATTTAATTTCCTTTGTTTTTTTCGTGCCATCTTTAATTTTAAATCACTTACATATTCTGTAAATGTAACTCCATTTAAATGATCTAGTTCATGTTGGAAGCATCTTGCATCAATGCCCTCTAATTCTATTATACAGTTTTTCCCTGCATTGTCAAGATAGCTGGCGGTTATTTTATTATGTCTTTCAACTTTAAGCCAAAGATTCGGAAAGCTCAAGCACCCTTCATCGCCTGTTATCTTATTGTTGTCACCGAACATGATCCATGGATTAAAACATCCAAACTCACGCCCGTCTTGTGTGCGCATGACAAATACTCTGCGCAACAAACCAATTTGATTGCCTGCTAAGCCAAGGGCATTATTGGCTTTCATCAGTTCTAACATTTCTCGTTCTACTACAGCCGCATTAACATGGTCATCAAAGTCCCAGTTTTCTGCTTTTTGTTTAAGAATCGGATCATCTTCTTTGTGTAATTTCAGCATCTAGTTGTTGTAGTCGTTCTATAATTGCAGGATCGATAACGGCCGGTGTTCTAATATTTACAACAGAAATAAACCTACCTTTATGGCCAGTATTTACATTAGGGAAGCCGTGCCCGTTGCTGGCAAATTCTGTACCTGACTCAATGCCAGCACGTAGGTCTAGCTCTAGCATTGATCCTGATATTGTTTTAACAGACTTTTTACAACCTATCATTGCTTCGATCGGACTAATGTACACAGTAGTATATAAATCATCGCCGGCACGTCTAAAATTAGCATCCGGTAATACTACTACTGTCACGTTAAGATTACCACGTTGTGCGTTATGAACACTATCATCTCCTAGACCACCGTAACGAATAGTTTCACCGTGGCTAATTCCAGGAGGAACATTTATAACTACAGTTTGAGTCCGCCCGCTAGGCAATTGGTAGTTTGCTTCTAGCTGTTTACCAAAGTAACTATCGGCAAGAGTAACCTGGCATTGGATATTTAAATCTCGATTCCGGCGAACTTGTTGTCTGTGCATATTGCCAAAAATATCTCCAAACGGGCTTCCGCCCTGTCCGAACATATCCCCAAACGGATTTCCAGCTCCAAACGGATTTCCAGTGTGGAAATGGAACTGTTGTCCTCCGCCGTGCATACGTTGTTGATCGTATTCGGCACGTTTTTGTGGATCGCCTAATACATCGTTAGCAACACTGATGTCTTTGAAGCGGGCCTGGTCACCACCCTTGTCCGGATGATGTTTGTTTGCCAAACTTCGGTAGGCTTTTTTAATTTCTTCTGGGCTAGCATTTTCGCCAACCCCTAGTGTTTGGTAATAATCGGTCATAGTCGTAATAACAGGTCTCAAGTAATATAGTAATTATACTATACTAACGGAGACCTGTCAATGATTTGATTACTTTTTGGCAGGTTTCTTTGCAGGCACAGGTGCCTTTTCTGGAACTTTTTCACCTTCAAATTTCTTATGTTTCTTAACTGCTTTCTTTTCAGCTACTGGTTTTTTGGCTGGTTCTTTTTTATCAGCGGCTATTGCTGTTGTAGCAAATACTGCCGCAATTAATAATGCTAATAATTGTTTCATGATAGTTTCCTTATAATGCCGGTTGATCGTCTTGCGGCACGATCTTTTTGCCGCCTGCTGTTGCTACAGGTGTTGTACCCCAACTTGCTGGAGGCGTATAGCTTGTGCTTGGTGCTGCCGTTGTAGGTACGCCTCCAAACCCGCCTCCGCCAAAACTACTTGGGGTGCTCGGTGCTGAGAAACTTGGCGCAGGTGCGCTAGGTGCTGTAAAGTTACTTGATGGTACTGTTGCGCCGCCATTGTTTGCTCCTGCCATTTTTTCTTGTGTACGACCAAATGCCGCAATACCAAGAACTGCACCCATTGCGATGTGGAATAGTCCAGCACCTTGTAGGGTTAATGGATTCCATTGTGTAATAGGAGTATGGGTAAATGTCTGTAATAGACTCCATAGGATTGGGAATATAATCATGTCCATAGTACAGACTAGCATATACATCCAACCCATCATTGGACGCCACTTGGAATTCATCCAATCTTCTTTTTTCTGTTCGCTTGTTACTTCTGACATAGTTTTCGCTCCTATTTGTCTGCTGTATTATTTAACTGATTCGAATACCTTTCTCTGTTCAGTATACCATTCTATCCATGCATTGTATCGCTCACGTAACTCATAGTATTTACCGGCATTTTCATTGGCATTTTCTATGATGTCGCTTAATTCAATTTTTTTACTAGTATCTAATGGTGATAATTTCCCAGCAGGTTCTTTAAGTGCCTGCGGCGCATCTGGAAATTTCATTACGACTGGTGCAGTTGTACTACACCCAGTCATCAAGAATGCCAGTATGATAAACACTATAAGAACAAATAATTTAATTAAATTCATTTCTTAACTTCGGTTGGATCGCTAATTGCTTTGTTATAAAGTTCTATAGCAACATCGTTGATCTTACATTCGGCATTAATAACTTCTTTTTGAATCTCAATTTCTTTTCTAACAACTTCTACTTTCTTTTCTACAATTTTAACACGTTCTACGATTTTGGTTTCTATTACTGTATTAACTTGTTGTGATTTAGATTCTGCGGCTTGTACTTTAGCCTCTAATTCAGCTACACGGTCCAGCCATGCAGACTGTACACCGTGCCCACCATAAAAGTATGCGCCGATTACTAGTAACACAACTCCGACAATTTCTGCTGGTAATCGGTACTGACCTATCATGGGAATCCAGGTTACCAGTTTGCTAGCAATATACAGAACAATGCCTGCTGATAGCATGACATAGTATATTAAAATAAAAATACTGTCAGGTACAAGGCTTAGGAACCAACCAAACATATCAAGCCCCGAATATGTGTAGTGCGTGTTCGTAGTGCTTGATGCGATCTTCTAATCCAATTGTACCACCGTTAATACGTTTGGTCATTGTTAAGATGTCACTGCTGTCTGCATATTGGTTAAGATTATTTGTTTCCCAAAACCAACAAGCTGACTGGATAGCACCTTCAAAGGTTGCTAAAAACTCTGGAAGTTCTTCAACTGGAGTTTCGATACTTTCGGCAAACTTGGTATAGTTTTGTTTACCTGTTAGTTGGATAAGACCACGACCACAATACTTAAAACCGTCGCCTGTTTCTTCCGGACCATTACCCATTCGACCGCCATAGACACGATTAGCGATCATTTCTTGCTGGCCAGCATACTGTTCAGCAATAGCATCATCAGGGAAATACTTTGGAAAAACCTTGCGTAATGTTGCCGCACGATAGTTTAAATTTTCTTTAAGTGCTTTGTAACCACCTGACTCATGAGCAGTTTGCGCCATAAATGCAGCCACACGCTCTGGAGTGTTAATATCGTAGTCAGGAAGAATTTTGCACAGTGCTTCGTGCCAGTGATCAATATATGGATTGCCTGGTAGTATTTGTGCTAGTTGTTCTTGAGTAAAATTAAATGTAAAACTATCGGCCATTATGCTTTCCTTTTAAGTGCAACGGCCCAGCCGTTATTTTCAAATATAAATGTATCACCAATCTTATTGATACTGTAATTGCCAATTACTTTAGTAAGGAACATCACTTCAGCCATGTTTTTAGTTTCTAAAACAATCGGACCTTTAATACTATCATAGATATCTTTTTTACTACCGCTATTTACCACATCAAATATTACAGTACCACTATATGTACGTTTGAAACTAATACTTTCATCGAGTAATTTAATTTCATCTGCATAACTATTACTAAAGAATTCGCTAAAGTTATCTAATCTATTTTTTTCAGTAGCAGATTCATATTCTTTTTTATTGATAGGAACCATTAGTTCTAAATTTTCTAAACTAGTATCGTAGCTTTTAAAACTTTTAAAGTATCTAAAACGCATGTCATCAAGACTAGCTAATTTTTTAATACCTTCAATTATTTCTAAAATTTGTTCGGAACTATGTCTAGTTCTCTCGAGCTCAACGAATACTGAGTACAATCCTTCATCAGTTTCACCTGCACTAGAATCAGCATCAAGCACAAAATCATAACCCATCTCGATGAAATTTTCTAAATCATCAGCGGCATCTTTAGTGTCAACAACAAAGTTCAATACAACAATAGAACTATCATCGCCTATTTTACTTTTATGGCTGTCGATACTGAATACTTTTTTAATAGTATTTCTAAGATCTCCAGCACGTAGTGTTTCGTTAAGTTTTGTCATATTACATTGCCGGTTGTGGCATTCCGCCTGCTGGTGGCATTCCGCCTGCTGGTGCCGCTGGTGGCATTCCGGCTGGTTGGGCTTGCGGCGCAGGTGCTCCGCCCGCAGGTTCGTTTGGAGTAGTTGTTTCTTTATACTCGTTCTTCATTTTATTCATGTAGCCCTTATAGATATCAAATGCTAGTTTCTTCGGCATCTGTATTTCAACTACCCAAATAGGTCGACGATCTAACTTGCCCTTTTTACTGTTAGGGCGAATATCGTCTGATGAACGAATTGGTCTAGGTTGAATTAAGTGGCTTTTTTGATATGTAACTTTGCACCCCATATCTAACAACCGTTTTGCGCCAGTTGGGTCCGGCATCTTGTCCTGTGGCCACATAAATCCTGTGGTAATCCAGTGACGTTCTACTTTAGGACCGTAAGCTACTTCACCATCTTCCCAGTTATCGTACACATACAAATCTAGTTCGTCAAACACCCGCTCTACGTCTTTTAACACGCCCAAGCTGGAGTTGTTTTCATATAAATCTTGTATGTTACGTATAACGTCTAATATATCATGCATGATAAGTCCTAGAATTCTCTATACTTATTTAGCTGGTTTAAAATCATAACGTATTAGTTTATTATTTTGTCAATTCGTTAAATAATAGTGTAGGACCTCTGTAGTTATCGAGGCGGTCGCTACAAGTCCTACTTTATCATTAAAGTAGGAGCAACTTAGATGAGTAACAATAGACGAGTGAAAAAGCGTTTTACATCAGAAGTTAACATTATTGACTTCCAACCGTATCTTCCGCAAAAGAAGAATCGTGTCGTAATATCAGCACGAAATTCTAACCAAAAAGTTTATCTCCATAAGCTACAAGACGAGAACATTAGTATTGTTCTAGCCATTGGGCCAGCCGGCACGGGTAAAACCATGCTAGCTGTTCAACACGGAATTAAGCAGTTACAGGAAGGTGTAGTTGATAAGATCATAGTGACAAGACCCGCCGTTTCCGTAGATGAAGATTTAGGATTTTTACCAGGTACGCTAAATGAAAAAATGGCACCCTGGACGAGACCTATATTCGACGTTTTCTTAGAGTATTATAAACAACCAGACATCAACAAGATGCTAGAAGAAGGAGTGATAGAAATTAGCCCGTTAGCATACATGCGAGGCCGCACATTTAAAAATGCATATATTATTGCAGATGAATGTCAAAATACCACAGTAAATCAAATGAAGATGCTGTTAACACGTCTTGGCGAAGGATCTAAGATGGTTGTGACAGGAGATTTAGCACAAGCAGATCGTGTCAATGACAACGGTTTAATTGATTTTTGTAACCTGCTCACAGGTAAGCAAGGATTACAGCATATTGATATTGTTCAATTCAATGCTAAAGACATCGAACGCCATAATGCCGTGAAGGAGGTGTTAGCGGTTTATGGAGAATAATAGGATGTAGAAAAGGGCTCTCAGGAGCCCTTTTTCACTTGAGTAACTGTTATCCCCGACTTTTCAAGAAACGTGACACCACTAGTATCCCTATAAGAGTTCCTATATAGAACACTGCCAATACCACTTTGGTAGATAAGTTTGGCACAGTCCAAACATGGAGCATGGGTAATAAACATAGTA
>Ga0114962_10004249_pt1 | contig 11412 bp, 9 predicted proteins | sample C_130820_MF_Meta_FD_87017 | JGI IMG/M metagenome (GOLD analysis project Ga0114962, IMG submission 87017) | Freshwater microbial communities from Lake Croche, Canada to study carbon cycling - C_130820_MF_MetaG | ecosystem: Environmental > Aquatic > Freshwater > Lake | place: Lake Croche, Canada... | reverse complement strand
TACTTATATACATAAATATTAGTCAGTTCTTCATCTGTTGGCTCTAATATTCCAATAGTACTATCTGCTTTTAAAAATCTAACTTTATTAAATGGTTTTTTCTTAGCTTTTAAAAAATCCATCGGTGTTTTTAAGGTATCTTTATAGAAACCAGCTTTAATATAATCTTGATTAGTAAGTTTAATCTTTTCCGTTGAGAAATTCTTATCTGAGATATCGTGTTGATTATATTTATCTGGAAAGGGATTTGCGTTATAGGCATTGATAACCATATCTTTTTCTTTCCCAAGATTATTATCTTCTATTAACACCATAGTCAAATTGCTTCTTCTGTATTTAACCTGACCAAATGTGGTATAACTCAAACCAAAAATTGCTATGGCTATTATATATTTATTAAATTTCATTTTATTATATTTTAATATATTGTAGTGAGTATGTATTTCACACACACTTAAATCAACTATTTGATTTCTGAATCGGTTGTTGAAGTATATTTTTAGAATTCGTTTGTGAATCACCTGCATAAAATACTTCGATTGTTTTATATTTAAGTTTAATTGATTTTAGAAGATGCAACGACACCAACTAAAATATTTTTTTTCATAATAATTAACATTTTAAATTTTCCCTACTCTTAAAGCTTTTCGGGAACCGCTATTTACTAACACAAATTAAACCTAACCCACTGAAATATAAGTTCAGTTTGAATTTTATTCGAAAAAATTCAATAAATCCTTATTTTTTCTTCTGCCAGCGTAAATCCAATTTACCGTTCCCTTCAAAAAAATAGGTTTTAGTAACCCGATTATATTTAATTGGTGCTTTAAATTCTGTTTTGATAATCCCAATATATTTATACACCATACGTTCAGACACTCCTAATTTTATGGAAATGTCTTTTGGTGCCCCAGTATCACCTAGGTGAATTATCTCTATTAATTGTTGAATTTTAATAATCATAGCCCTGCATTAATTAGCCTCCCACTCCCACACTAAATGACCTGGTTCGAGAAAACAATAGGTTTGCTTGTAACGATTGTAATCAATTGGAACCTGAAACTCATTTTTCAGAATGCCTACGTAGATATAAATCATACGCTCCGATACAGCGATTTTTTTTGCCGCTTCTTCCGGATTCCCTGTCCGCTCCTTATGAACCAAATGAATAAAATGTTTAATTTTCTGAATATTCATACTAACACTATTTTTAAAGAAGTCGAACAAAATCAAAAATTGTCCCTACTAGCCTTGAAAAAAAAGCAAATAAGCCAATCTACTTAAAATTTAAATGCAAAATAAACCTAACACACTGAAATATAAGTTCAGTTGTATTTTAAAAGCAAAAAAAATGAAATGAGATAGATTAATATTTTTCTAACTTTGCACTTTATCCAAATTAAAAAATGCACAAAAAACACTGGGAAGAATTTATACACGGTAACAACGAAGCTCTCACTTCCGTGTACGAACCATTGTTTCAACCTTTGTTGTTTGTTGCATTAAAATATGTCCGAAACACCGAAATTGCACAAGACATTACGAGCGAATTATTTACTTGTTTATTAGAAAGCGATATTACCGTTCGACAAACCAAATGGGGTCAAATTCGGGACATTCAAGCTTTTCTATCGACTATCATTAAATGCAGGGCTTTAGACCATCTCAAAGTAGAACAGAATAGACGTAGATTGTGTGACGAAAACATTACAAATCCGCTTTTTAGCGATGAAAAACGATTGGAGGAACTAGCACATTTAGAGGTGTGTATGCTCCAATTAACGTTGGAAGAACAACAACTTTTACAACTGCATTTGGCAGGATATAAAAACGATGAAATTGCAGAAAAACAAAACTACAGTGAAAAAACAGTGCGCAATAAGTTAAGTTTATCGCGCAAGAAACTAATTTATCTGTGGAAAAACTTAATTTTAATCCTAGTATGGCAACTTTAGCAGAACTGATACGCTTATTGGATTATCCGACTTTTTTGGCGGAAAAAATACGAGAACTAAAAACGCAGGAATCTACGTCGGAAGAGCTTGCTGGTTTTATCATTTTATACGATCAATATCATGGAGATGTACAAAAAATAAAAAACTATTTAGTAGTATCTAAACAAAAAATAACCGAAAAATCGCTGCCTAAAATTCACCGTTTACGTTGGATGAAATATGCTGCTGTTTTTGCTGTTATTATAGGAATTGGCACTTATTTGATCATCTCAAAACCTACCAAAAACTATTACAAAACCTACGCAGATACTGACCACGGGCTGCCTGTTTTTATGTCTATTGAGAAAAACATATTGGATAATTGGATGCTCGAATACAAAGATAAAAACTATGTAAATGCATTAAAAACTGGAATTCAATTACTCAAAGAAAATCCGGGTAACGACACTATTTATTATTATTTAGGTGTTATCCAACTAGAATTAAACCATCCAAAGCAGGCACAACATTTTTTTTCAACGATAGATACCACTCAAAGTAGTTTCTCGGAACAAACCACTTGGTTGACTGCAATTTGCTGGATATACACCGATAAACCAAAAGCAAAAAGTATGTTAGAAACCATTGCTCGTTCGCATAGTTTTTACAAAGCGAAAGCGAAAATACTTTTAGAGGAAGAATTTTAATCGATTTAAACTTTTTTCCTTTTGCGATTATGGCGTTGAATGAAAATAACACCGATACTAATTAGCAAAATAAATAAGGTAACCCAGATCCAATTATTCTCCTGACTACCAATAGTAATTGGAGAGACATCCCCCATCACTTGTAATCCCGCCCAGTAGATTGGATTATATCCTTCTTCCGAAGTCACCTGTTGCAAATATTCCAATTTAGCATTGCGTAATGCACCATCTTTTTGTTCGCCTTTTTCTAAATGTTTCAAATAAGCGCTAATTAGATTTGCACCTATTTGGTCATCTAATTTCCATGTTGCATACAAACAAGAACTAGAGCCTGCATACAAAAATGCAGAAGCTAAGGAAAATGTGGATCCAGAACTTATATGCTGTCCTAATCCACCATCACAAATTGCTAATATTGTTTGATGTACATTTAGTTTCATCTTACAAACATTGCGAATGGACAATTTATTTTTCCCTAGATCAATATAAGCATCATCCACCCGATGGCTTCCGGAGAAACCATGTGCTGCAACAATTAACAAATCTTCCCGATGCATACGTTGCACGTTTTGTAAATCCATTGAACGCGCCCAGTACTGAAGTGTATCACGCATAAAATGAATGTTACTCAACGAATTATTTTCGAAATTTGCAGTATGTATTGAAACCGTCTTAAGTAATTTTGCATTTAAATCATTACACCATAAGCGTAAGGAAGGCTGAACATAAACAGGGAATCTACCTAATAAAAACGGAGCAGAAGTCATGGATTTGGTAGTATCTACCACCAAACTTTCGAAATTAATCGCATCTAAAAAATTTGTTTTAGTAATGATTATTTTTTTTGTTCCTTTTGGTATATATTTTTCCAAAGGCCTAAATAATATACTGTATAAACGATTACTTTTTCGCGCATACCACTTATAACCTTCCCATTGATATACATCAACGGTATTTTCTCGAATGGTTTTATCGGAACCCAAAGGAATAAAATACGTTCCTATTTTGTTTTTAAGTATTGCGTATACATAAATTTTATGAAGAAAGCCATATTCACCAAATTGAATCACCACATTTTCTTTGTTTATTATTTTATTTGTTAACTGTAGTAGCTTAGGCATGGTTGGCTTGGTTGAGAGCCATTGTGTTTTGTTTATTTCAGAATAATAAAATGCAGAATCTAAATATGTTTTATTATTTGTCTTTTCGTATAAATAGGTGTAACAAGTTACGATAGCATTATAGGGAGAATATCCATATATATCTGTAAAAACACGTATATCTACATCTCTATTTTTATGCGAATACGTATTATAGAAACCAATCGTTTTTTTGAGTTTATCTAATTGATCAATAATTAATTGAATGTTTTTCGACTTTTTATAAAGTGCGTTTATTGTTAAAGCACCTAAATTACAGGTGTTTAAATAATAACTTTCGTATTCTATTAATTTAAAATTATGAATTTTACATTGTAAAACAGTTTTATATGCTTCTTGAAAAAACTTTCTAGATACTTCTAAATCGCCATGCATATAAGCGACTAAGCCTTGTAAATTCTGAAAAGAGATCAACAAAGGATAATTTACGCGAGACTGATTATTAAGTATTTTGGAGGCTCTTGAAAAATAATGTAAGGCTTGTAGATAAAATATTTTTTCGGAAGTTGGAGAAACTTTATCCAAATTCATATTGCCCCTGGATTTACAATAATCCACTTCAAAAATTGTATTTTCCAGATGATGCTTTTGAATCAAGCGATAGGCACTATCGTATTCTGCATTCATTTGTGCGTAATTCGCACCTGAATTCCTGCGCGTAGTAGCTATATTTTGGTATAATTTAATCCATAAGATGGATTTCCGCATCGGATCCAAACGATGAAATTCTGGATAGATCTTTTTATATATCTCAAGAGATTCTTTTGGCTTTACTTCGTAATTATAGTAACGAATCAATCCAATGGCGTATTCAACTTTATCTTCGATAGAAAAATTCTTTTTTTTAGCAGCAAAATAGATTGCACTATCTAGTTGCTTTTTGTAATCTTCCACAAATAACATCGCATAATAACTATAAGCGATATCGAAATACAGTCTTGATTTTTTTTCTGGAGAATTAGAATTTTTTAATTCTGTTCGTAAGGAATGTATTGACTTGGTATAATAACCATGGGTATACCAATAGTGTGATCCAGACTCTAAACAAAACACATTTAAAGAAATGAAAAAACTGAAACAAAAAAGGATGAAACGAATTTTCACACCTTCTAAGGATTACTTCGTCAATTCCTTAAATACTTCTTCTAATGATTTTTCTTCTTTTCGAAGGGTCAGTACCAACAAATTATTTTTTTGTGCAAATTGTGCAATCAACTTACGAAGATCTACGGAATTATTAGATTCTACCAACCAAGCATTTGTACCTACGGATTCTACCGTTGTAATTCCGGCTTCTTTCTTTAAGGTGCTTTTAGCTAATTCACCTTCAAACTCCACATATACTACTTGTTTATTTTCTTCGTATTGTAATTCAGCAGCGGTACTATTAGCCACAATTTTACCGGACTTAATAATGATCACACGGTCGCAAATTGCTTCCACTTCTTGCATGATGTGTGTGGAAAGCATTACCGTTTTAGATTTACCAATACGTTTGATTAAATCACGAATTTCCACCAATTGGTTTGGATCTAATCCAGTAGTTGGTTCATCCAAAATCAATACTTCTGGATCATGAATGATCGCTTGTGCTAATCCCACACGTTGGCGATACCCTTTGGAGAGCATCCCAATTTTTTTGTTTTGCTCTACTTCTAAACCTACTTGTTGTATCATCTCATCGATACGCGCCTTCAAGTTAGGCACCTTGTATATTTTTCCAACAAACTCCAAGTATTCGCGCACATACATGTCCAAATACAATGGATTATTTTCTGGTAAATAACCTATTTTTTTTCGTGTTTCTAGAGAATCTACATCTACCTCAATTCCACAAATCTTCACTTCCCCAGAGGTAGCAGGAATAAATCCTGTTAAGATCTTCATCGTGGTTGATTTCCCTGCACCGTTTGGTCCTAAAAACCCAACGATTTCTCCTTTTTGAATGGAAAAAGAAATATCATTTACGGCAGCTTGCGGGCCATAAAATTTGGAAAGATTTTTTACTTCGATAGACATAGTTATGACTTTGGTTTGCTAAGGTAAGGAAAATCTATCTCTTTCCTCCTCGTGTCTCTGCCAAGGTATAAAAGAAAACTAATCCATAACCAATAGCTAACATTAGGTGAAATGGAACCATCCCTAAATCTTGGTATATCGCACGGTTGATTGCAGTAAATGCAAATAATACAAACAGTACACCTTCCCCTATTGTTAGTATGGAAATACTTTTCTTATCGTATTTGTTTCCTTTAAATTCACTTTTTACCGCAACGTTAAATTTTGGAGTACGTACAAAGGAACTTTTGATTCCTAAATACCCTTCAATAACAGCAATTGTATTACTTAAGGATAATCCCATCGACACTACTAAAAACTGTACAAAACGACCAAAGAATCGGAAAAATGAACCAACCGTATTTTCCGTTTTATCGCGGTAAGACAACCAATAGTAATACATTAAGAAAATAGTACTAATGATAAAGAAAGAACCAAAACGAATAATGGAATTCAAATCCGAGAAACTATCTTTAATGTGTAAAACCGGCATGGTCAATAATGACAAGGTCAAGATGAACAAGAAAACAGACGAATTAAACAAATGGGATAATGCGTGCACTCGGTCGGAGAACTTCACATTTTTCGCTTTTACCACTTGCCAGAACATCTTACGGAAACATTCTGCTCCACCTTTCATCCAACGGTGTTGTTGGCTTTTCAATGCAGACATCGTGATTGGTAATTCCGCTGGAGAAATTACATTTTCCAAATATTTAAATTTCCACCCTTTAATTTGTGCACGATAACTTAAATCTAAATCTTCTGTCAAGGTATCATGTTCCCAACCACCTGCATCTTCAATACACTTCTTTCTCCAAATTCCAGCAGTACCATTGAAGTTAATATAATGTCCAGAACTGTTTCTACCCCCTTGTTCAATTGCAAAGTGACCATTTAATCCAAATGCTTGTAATTCCGTAAGAATCGAATAATCTTTATTCAAGTGCCCCCAACGTGTTTGTACTACACCAATGTTTGCATCTTGAAAATACGGCATCGTTTTAAGTAAGAAATCTTTTTCCGGTACGAAATCCGCATCAAAAATTCCGATAAACTCCCCTTCTACACGATCCATTGCTGCATCTAAAGCACCCGCTTTATAACCAGTACGATCCACTCGGTGAATATGTTTGATATTTACTCCTCTTGCTGCAACTTCCGCAACCTTCTTCGCGATAACATCTTTTGTTTCATCCGTAGAGTCATCCAATACTTGAATTTCAAATTTATCCGCTGGATATTCAAATGCAGCAACCGTTTCAATGATACGTTCTGCAACATATAATTCATTAAACATTGGTAATTGCATCGTAACTTTTGGAGCATTTGCTAAATCCATAAAAGGAGTAACCTCTTCAGCACGTTTTTTACGTGTTTTCGCATACGCAATGGAAAGCGTTAATTGTAATACAGAGTAAAAGAAAATTAAGATTAAACAAATACCGTAAATACCTAAAATGATTTTTGCAGTTAAATGCGACCAAAAATGTTCTACTCCAAAGGCATCTCCCCAGTTGAACATCCAACTTACCTTTAGTTTAATTTTAAAAGGAGAAAACGTAAAGTGCGCTTTATGATCTTTGTTAATTTCGAAATTAAATTTCTTTGTTTCGTAATCTTTATCTTTTACTACTAAAACATATTTCCCAAAAGGAATATTTTTTAGTTTAAAGTAACCATTATCATCTGTTTCAACCAGGTATTTTTTTTTAGTTTGGTAATTCTTTATGTAAAGTTCCACCTTGTCTACTTCATTTTCTGTTCGTTCATCGATGATATTACCCTCTACCAACTTACTTACTTGGGCATGAGAAAACCCAATTGATAAAAGCAATACAAAAACTAAAAGAAATTTATTCATCATTCTGGCACGTTTTTTGATAAGTTTAAAATACTAATTGTAAGCTGTAAATTCTCAGATTTACAATAAAAGGTAAAGATAAACTATATAAATTACATAGTTTATTGTTTTTGTGCTTGTTGAAAAAATAAAAACAAAATACGACTTTGCACGTAACTAGTCTTTCCTAAAAATATTAAACACAAAATATTTATTATCAGTTTATTAACTCAGTATTAAATTCAAAAAGAGTTATTCACTTATTACACTTCATAAACTTTCTTAAAAGTAAAAATGTTGAAATGTCTTTTATTTAATTTAGTCTAAAACTAAATTTCATGAAAAAACAAACCTACTTACTGGTACTTTTCGCAAGTGTTTTATTCAACCAGAGCTTTTCCCAACTAAAATCCCCTCCTAAAATTATTGTAGGTATCGTAATCGATCAAATGTGCTACGATTATTTATATCGTTACTATGCGAAATTTTCAGATGATGGCTTCAAAAAAATAATGCAAAACGGAACCAATTGTAGAAACACTCAATACAATTACATCCCTAATTTTACTGGCCCTGGTCACGCAAGCATTTACACTGGAACCACACCAGACAATCATGGTATTATTGCAAATGACTGGTTTGATCGAAAATCTCACACAGAAAAAAATTGTGTTGGCGATTCCAATTACTCAAGTGTAGGGTCGACATCTAAAAACGGCGCTTGCTCTCCGCAAAATTTAAAAGCAATAACAATTACCGATCAACTTAAATTAACCTACCCAAATTCAAAAGTGGTTTCCTTATCAATCAAAAACAGAGGTGCTATTCTTCCGGGCGGACACAAAAGCGACGGAAGTTATTGGTACGATCCTGCAACTGGTGATTTTATTACAAGCAATTATTATCAAACAGAGCTTCCAAAATGGATGCAAAAATTCAACGAAAAAAAATCAGTATTAACCTACATGAGCCAATCTTGGAACACCTTTTATCCAATTGAAAATTATACAGAAAGTAATTCGGATAACTCACCCTACGAAGAACTAATTTTCGAAAATACAACACCTACCTTTCCATACACATTCAACCATTTAGTAGATTCAAAAAAAATTAAAGCATTTACAGCTACCCCATTTGCAAACACACATTTACTAAATGCTAGTTTGGAAGCAATCACTGGAGAGCAACTCGGGAAACATGCTACACCAGATTTTTTATGCATTAGCTTTTCCTCTACCGATATATTAGGTCACGCATACGGACCTCAGTCTATCGAAATTGAAGATATGTATTTAAGGCTCGACCTAGAAATTGCACGCTTACTTACTTTTTTAGAAAAAGAAGTTGGCAAAAACGCATATACTTTATTCCTCACTGCAGACCACGCGGTTGTTCCTGTGCCACAATTATTAGTCGATCAACGACTTCCTGGCGGATACTTTTTTCTCGAGAAACCACTAAAAGCATTACGCGATAGTTGCACGCAAAAATTTGGATTCGATTGTATCCTTGAAGTATCCAACAACAATATTTATATAGATAAACAAAAACTTAAATCAAAAGATATTAATATAACTCTTGTTCAAAACTATATTAAAGATCAATTAAAGTCTTGGTCGAATATAAAAAATACCTATACAGCGGATGAATTAGAAAATTCTGAACAAGCAGATTATTGGAAAAATCTAATTAAAAACGGGTACCTAAAAGAAGAAAGTGGGGATATCATTTTCATGTTAGACGCAGGATATTTACCCTACCTAAAAGACACTGAAAAAAACCGTCAAGGCACCTCACATGGATCCGGATATAGTTACGATACACACGTACCTTTGCTATGGTATGGCAAAAACATCCCTACCCAAGAAGTATTTCGAAAAATTGAGATCACAGATATAGCAGCAACTTTAACCCATCTGTTAAACCTATCAAAACCAAGTTTAACTTCCGGTGAACCGATTCTAGAAATTTTAAATAAATAGGAATTATCGATCCAAACGCATTTTAATGCGCCATTCTTTAGGATATAAATTATTGAAACGATTACCTAAATGCTTAATCCAACCCAAAGGCTCATTTTTATAGGTAATTAAGTAATATCCTTGTGTCGCTACCAAGGAAAATGTATCTCCATGCAAATAAGAAAGCGCTTGCTCTAAAGACAAATCTAAATTCTGTATATCAGCATTTTGAATCGATGGATTTAAAGCTAAACCTTCTTTCGGATTCCACCCTTTATGCGTAAGTTCCCCTATTTCTGTACCAAGTTTTATGGTATGTAAATTTGAATGTAAAAAGTAAATATCTTCTAAAAAAATAGCTGGTACAGAAAATAAAAATTCTTTCCATTGTACTACAGTATTCTCTGATGCTAGATAAAAATCCTTCAGCTTTTCAGCAGCGAAAACTGTTAAATCCACTTTCTTTTTCAGGGATAATCTTCGCGGTTTATATTCTCCTTTTTTTCGAAGTACTGCGATAAAAAAACCTTCTGTATCTACTTCAGAAGGAAGTGCATATACACCTATATTCTCTCTGCCGGCTTTGAAATACTCCGATGAAATTTGTATTAGTTCCGAATCGGTCTCCTTAAGGAACCAAGAGATGTTTTTTTCGTTCTCATCCGCATTAAACGTACATGTCGAATAAACCAAATATCCTCCTGGCTGCAACGCACCCCAGACATCCATTACAATGCGTTTTTGTCGCGCAGTACACAGCTGCACATTATCCGTAGACCACTCTTTTCGGGCTTCTTTGTCTTTCCGAAACATACCTTCCCCAGAGCATGGAGCATCCACAATAATTAAATCAAAATAATTTGGCAAGCGCTCAAAATCAGCAGGATCATTCGAAGCAACCACCGAATTACTCACCCCCCATTTGGTCATATTCTCTTTCAAAACTTTAGAGCGCGCATGAATAACCTCATTACTAACCAACAAGCCTTTTCCTTGCAACCAAGCAGCTATAAGCGTACTTTTCCCACCTGGTGAAGCACACAAATCCAATACGCGAGGCTCCTCTGGAAGTTGCAACTGTCTCAACAAAGTATCTAAAAACATCGAGCCCGCTTCCTGTGGATAGTAGGTTCCTGCATGGAAAAGTGGATCTTTGATAAACGAAGGTCTTTCCGGTAAATAATGTCCGTTTTCACACCATGGAACTTCGGACAAAAGCGCTAATTCAGCATTTTTTTTTAAGGGATTTCTTCGAATAGAAACCGGAGAATCTGTATTTAAAGCATGTAACAATTTTTCTCCTCCTAAAAAATCATCCGTCAAAACACGTGTTACAAAATCGCTTGGAAAATCTGAAAACATACTTTTAACGATTAAAAGTTAAACGTGCAGTTGCACTTATCGATTGATCCGCAAACAATCCTTCCTGGTACATGTAATGCCCTGTAATAGCGATCATTGCTGCATTATCCGTACAATACTGAAATTCAGGAATAAACACATCCCAATTACGTTTTTGTCCTTCTTTTAGTAGACGCTTTCTTACACCTGAATTTGCTGAAACTCCTCCTGCAACTGCTATTTGGGAAATCCCTAACTCTTTACTCGCCTTCACAAGTTTCGTAAATAAAATATCCACGATACTTTGCTGTACCGAAGCACAAATATGACTTAATTCTTCTGAAACAAACGCAGGATTTTCCCTCATTTGTTTTTGCAAAAAATATAATATGGATGTTTTTAAACCAC
>Ga0114962_10004248_pt1 | contig 11419 bp, 13 predicted proteins | sample C_130820_MF_Meta_FD_87017 | JGI IMG/M metagenome (GOLD analysis project Ga0114962, IMG submission 87017) | Freshwater microbial communities from Lake Croche, Canada to study carbon cycling - C_130820_MF_MetaG | ecosystem: Environmental > Aquatic > Freshwater > Lake | place: Lake Croche, Canada... | reverse complement strand
TAAGAATCCTACAGCAGGAGAAAAAGCCGCGGCAAAAGATATTAAGCCAGGTATCGCTGGATACAAAGATCGTATTGATATGTTAAAGAGTGCAGAAAAAGACGGCCGTTTAAAGAGCGAAGGCAAAGACGAAGGAAAGCCAGGTAAGAACTTTGCTAAGATTGCAAAATCAGCAGGTAAACACTACGGTAGCAAAGAAGCAGGCGAACGTGTAGCAGGTGCTGTTCGTGCTAAGTTAGCCAAGCAAGGCAAATTAGAAGAAGCCAATGCACGTTTCAAACACAATGTACGTTTTGTTAATGAAAGTCTAGGTTTCCTATTGTCTGAAGATGAAGAAGGCAAAGCTAAAGCTATTACCAGCGCAGGCGATATTGTCAATGATTACACATCATGGATGCAACGTGTTGGACAGTATCAAACTAAGACAATGATTGAATTAGCTGATGCTATCAAAGCAGACTTTGGTGCGGCAGAAGCTGAAGCATTTAAGCAAGCAGTTGGACCAGCTCTAAGTGCCACACTTGAAGTACTAACATCACAGCGTGAAGCTGTTAGTAATGCGGTTGCCGCACTAGCAGGTGAAGCCACTCCTGATGCGGCAATGGGCATGGAACCAGCAGAACCAGGTATGGATATGAGTGCTCCTGATGAAATGAATCCAATGCCAGCAGGTGATGAGTTTGGTGCAAGTGATGCGGCAGCTGGTGCAGGTACAACTGGACGCGAAATGCGCGAAAGCAAGTTTGCTCGCAAGCTAGCCGAGTCTCATAGTATTTTAACTAAACTGGCTAAATGAAATTATACGAAGTAGATCTTGGAAGTGCTAGAGATGTTCTAGCAGTTCTCCAAGGTCAAGCAAATAAGGCAGGGCAAAGTTCTACTTTGCCTTTTGCTGTTATAATGAAATTAATTAGACCATACGGTTTGGGCATAAGCACACCCGATGGACTTATTGCACTAAAAAATGCTGTTGATCCCGCTGGCGATGTAATTGATACCATTGATGATAATGGGAATGTTACACTTAAAACAAGTGTGCAAAATCCAAAACAGCAAGAACCAGCACCATCCGGAAGTCCAGAGTTAAATGCAATGGCATCCAGGAACGCTAAAAAATTAAAGCCAGATATTTGACTTTCTAAGTTTAATTTGCTATAATTATAGTAATGCAAACTTATACTCCTCCTCCGTTCGTTGAACGATTCCAATACAAAAACTGTGTACAGGTAAACGATCCCGTTACTCGGAAGCGTGTATACCGAACACCAGATGGCGAAAGCCTGCCAAGTGTAACTACTATTCTTAGTGCTACCAAAGATATGACCCATTTAAATGAATGGAAGAAACGTATTGGTGTGGAAAAAGCACAGCAAATTACCACAGAAGCCGCAGGTGTTGGTACAGCCATGCATGCCAACTTAGAACGTTTCTTAATTGGTGAAGCAAGACAGCCTGGCAACAATCCAGTACATATTAAAGCCAATGCAATGGCTGATCAAATCATTACAAATGGTTTGAGTAAAATGGATGAAGTATGGGCCATGGAACAGAGCTTGTACTTTCCGGGATTGTACAGCGGCACCACTGACCTAGTTGGTGTATATGATGGTCAACCAGCAATTGCCGACCACAAACAAACTAATAAGCCTAAAAAAGCAGAGTGGGTAGAGGATTACTACTTACAGCTAATGGCCTATATATTAGCACACAATGAAGTCTACGGAACTGATATGCGCCGTGGAGTTATCTTTATGTGTAGTCGGGGCGACGATAGTATTAAAGTCGGCGGTGAAGTATATCAACAGTTTGACCTAAAGCCCGAAGATTTTAACAAATATCAAGATAAGTGGCTGACGAAAGTACAAGAATATTACGCCCTGGGCAAGTAAGCATCTCAACGCATAAATATCCCATACAGGGGATATATCTATGGCTGTCATCGAGATTGCAAAAATACAGGTCCGAAGAGGACAAGAACAACAAACAGGAATTCCACAGCTTGCTGGTGGTGAGTTTGCTTGGGCTGAAGATACCGAAAATCTATATATTGGTTTAAAGAGAGAAGACGGTGGCGCTCGTGATGCTAATATTCGAGTTTTAACAGAAAACGATTATAGACTTTTTACTAATTTTGTTACAAATTCAGCCTTGCCTATGCAGGCACCGTATACATGGAACGTAGACGAAGCGCCCACTATCACATCTTCATCAACATACGATGCAAGATATATAAGACCAATTCAACAAAAGTTAGATGATTTTGTTAGTGTTGCAGATTTTGGAATTGTATCTTCGACTTCAACGCAGGGCATAGATTGGACCACTACTTTACAACGAGTCATTGATCATTTGTTTTTAGATAAAAATACAGTCAACCCAATTAATCCGGGCATTGGTGGAGATTGGGACGGAATTGGGTCAAAACAGTATAACAAAAAACTATATCTTCCTGCTGGCCTTTATCAAATTGGTGGCACCATTTTTATCCCTAAAGGCACAGTTCTTGTTGGCGAAGGTATTGATAAAACTATCATTGAAAATATTTCTACAGGTTCGGGGATATTCCAAACTGTGGATATTTTTAGTCGAAGAGGAAATCCTAATCTTGGTAAATTTGATGCCAACACAGGAACTGCTAGTCAAACAATAACCCAAGGTGACGGGCAACCTAGTAATGTTCATATTGAAGGAATGACATTAAGATACAGCACTTCAACTGTAACCAATCCTTCGCATCTAAGTTTAGTAAGTTTAGATTGTGTTGACGGTGGCGTTATTAGAAATGTTAAATTTCAAGGAGTTACTGCGGCACAACGTAGTGCTGGATATACTCCTCCTCAGTCATGTACTGGGGTAGATCTACGAGGATTTGGAGTAGTTACTTCTGAAAATATTGTTATTGATCATTGCCAATTTAATGGCTTATACTATGACATACGATCAAACTACGATACTAACCATGTTATTATAAAAAATAATATTTTTAAATATTCTACCTATGCAGTTGCACTGAGCACAACTACTAATTTATTAGCCACATACGGTCCTAGATATTATAGGATAGAAAATAATAAATTTGAAAGCATTGATAATCAAGGAGTGTATGTAGGTGGTAATTCAAATGGTGCTCCAACTAATCACGTGAGTCAAAACAATGCATTTACTCTAGTAGGGAATCATGGCTTTGGCGAAAATGGTAACGATGGTACATCAATTATTAAATTTGTAACTTCCGGTAATGCTAGCATCAATGATTATTTTGAAAGACAGACCTACAACAATAAAAACTTTAATGGAAATTTTAATTATTATCCATTAGTTGAAGGCAAGGCCACTATTGATTTGTTATCTGTTACCACTGCAACATTGCTAGCAAATACATCAACAACAATTATGCGACTTCCAATTACCGGTGATGCACAGTACCTAAATATAAAATATCAATGTAATGGAACTAATGTTAACAAAGCAGGAAACTTACAAATTTATATTAGACCGGGTACTACTCCATCAAATGTTCAAATTTTTGATGACTTTAATACTTCGATATCCGACGGTGGAATATCATGGGGATTAGTAGTAGAGCCAGCATACAAATACTATCAATTATTTGGTGTTAATCCTTTGTTATCAACCACTGTACAACTCGAACTGCAAACAAAATTAATGTTGTAAGGAAATTAATGTTCAACCTGTCCGTAGATGAAAGACTATCAGAGTGGGCAACACATAGAAGGCAATTAGACGAAGTGGAAAATCCCTTACAAGAAGTTTGGGATTTTTGGCATCGCTCTCCCTTTACACCCCATAATAGAAATGTAGACCCGTATTACCAACAATCGTGGCCAAGTCCATGGCAGATTATTGTTGATAATGTATATGATGATTTTACCAAGACCCTTATGATAGGGTGGACGTTAAAACTGACAAAAAAATATCAAAACTCTAAGCTGGAAATTAGAACATTAGTTGACTCTAACCAAACAAGACAGTATAATCTACTATACATTGATGACATCTGGGTTATAAACTATAGTGATAATGGACCTGTACCTTTACCTGATGTACCTGAGTCATTTAGACTAGAAAATCTAATTGAAGTTTGTACCCCAAGGTAAATATCATCTAGAATAAGAAAAAAGAGGTTACTTAATGATCACAGTGGTCAAGCGTAACGGGCATCGCGTTCCGTTAGACATCGCAAAAATACAGAGACAAGTAGCCCACGGCTGCAGAGGCATCGACGGCGTAAGTCCGAGTATGATTGAAATCAAAGCTCAGCTTGAATTACACGACGGGATATCCACACTAACAATTGATGAACTATTGCTTAAGGCCATGGTTGATCTAATTGATGAAACAGAAAATCCAGAAATTAATAATGTCAATTACCAATACGTCGCCGGCCGACAAAAGGTTAGTATGTTACGCAAAGAAGTTTATGGTGCATATGATCCCCCTAAACTTTATGAGATTGTAAAAAAGAATGTTGACGCAGGAATGTATACCACTGATTTATTAGAATGGTATACTGAGGATGAATGGAATATCATTGATTTGTTTATTGATCATGATAAGGATGAAACTTACACCTATGCCGCAATTGCACAACTAACTGAAAAATATCTTGTACAGAATCGTGCTACAGGAAAGATATATGAAACTCCACAGATTCGTTATGCAGTAGCTGCCGCTACAGCGTTCCACAATGAATCTAAAGAAACAAGATTAAAATTAGTCAAGGAATATTATGAGTGTGCATCAGACGGACATTTCACATTGGCCACGCCGGTGTTGGCAGGGCTTGGTACTACTACTAAACAGTTTAGTAGTTGTGTACTTATTAGCTCGGATGATACTTTGGACAGTATTTTCGCATCCGGAGAAATGATGGCCAAATATGCCTCAAAACGAGCCGGAATTGGTCTCGAAATAGGCAGAATTAGACCGTTAGGTGCACCAATTCGCAACGGTGAGATTAAACATACGGGTATGATACCATTCTTAAAGAAATGGTTTGCTGATCTACGTAGTTGCAGTCAAGGTGGTATACGTAATGCAAGTTGTACAGTAACTTTTCCCATCTGGCATTACCAGTTTGAAGACCTTATCGTATTAAAAAATAATCAAGGAACTGAAGAAGTACGTGTACGTCAAATGGACTACAGCGTAGTGGTCAATGCTATGTTTTGGAATCGTTATAAGCGTGGCGAAACAATGTCATTGTTTGATCCTGCCGAAGTACCGGACTTATACGAAGCATATTACAGAGACAGCAAAGAATTTGAAAAGTTATATCTACAATATGAGCAGGACAAGAAAATTAAAAAGAAGGTTGTATCGGCAGATGAGATATTCAAAGGTGGCATACTTAAAGAACGTACTGACACTGGCCGCATCTACCTTGTCAACATTGACAACGTTATCAACCAGGGTCCTTTTGATACGAAGCTTGACCCAATATATCAATCAAATCTATGCCAAGAGATACTTTTACCCACCCGGCCTTTCCAAAGGATTGAAGACCCTGAGGGGCGCATTGCTCTTTGCACACTTGGATCGATAAACTGGGGAGCATTCCGTAACCCGCAAGAGATGCGTAAGGCTTGTCGTGTCTTAGTACGCAGTCTAAGCAACCTATTGCAGTATCAAGATTTCTTAAGCATACAGAGTAAGTTAGCCAACGAAGATTTTGAACCTCTGGGTGTTGGCATTACTAACCTAGCATATTGGCATGCTCGTAAGAGTTTCAAGTACGGCACACCAGAAGCATTAGCTGAAGTCAAACGTTGGATGGAACACCAAGCATACTACCTTACTGAAACCAGTGTTGAGCTTGCTCAAGAACGAGGCCCATGTAAGCGTAGCGAATATACCTACTATGGTAAGGGAGTATTTCCCTGGGAAAGACGTAAAGATGGTGTTAACGAATTAACAGACTTTACACCTAGTCTAGATTGGGAACCACTACGTGCTCGTATGAAACAGTATGGTATCCGTAATGCTACATTAATGGCCGTGGCACCGGTCGAGTCCAGCTCAGTTGTGTTAAACTCCACCAACGGAATTGAAATGCCGATGGAATTGATTTCTGTTAAGGAATCAAAAGCTGGATCGTTTGTACAGGTCGTGCCAGAGTACAAACGTCTAAAGAATCGTTATCAACTAATGTGGGATCAAAAGGATTGTGTTGAGTATTTGAAAACATCAGCAGTACTGGCAGTTTACATTGATCAAAGTTTGTCAACAAACACATTTTATAATCCAGCGTATTTTGTCAACGGTAAAGTTCCTGGAACATTGATTGCCAAGAATTTAATGCTGGCATATAAGTGGGGATTGAAAACTATCTATTATAGTCTTATCAACAAGGTTGGTGCCAAAGCAGGAGTAACAAACACTAATTCGATTCCTACAGTATCAACTGGTTTTGTTAATAATGCAGATAACATTGTATTGTATAATGATCTTGATGATGATTGCGAGGCATGTAAGTTATGACAGAAGAATTAACAACAAGAGAAAAAATCAATACGCATCTACTTGCTCACGGTATTACTGAGTATGTAGACATAGAAGAAGAAGCAGAAGAAATGGTCCTAATGGCACTAGAAAACAAAGAACTTCATAGTGTCAGCATCGATGACGGTGCCCTATTAATTGAATTTAACAACTAAAAAAATGTCAAAAGCACAATATAACCTAAGCAAACACACAAACTATCTAAAACGTAAAATGTTCTTGGATCCAGAAGGACCAGTAACAGTACAACGTTTTGAAGAAGTAAAATATCAAAAATTACAAAAGTACGAAGAACTTGCTCGTGGCTTTTTTTGGGTTCCTGAAGAAATTAGTCTTACCAAAGACAAGATGGATCACAAGGATGCCAGTGACGCAGTTAAGCATATCTTTACCAGCAACCTATTACGTCAAACAGCCTTGGACAGTATACAAGGTCGAGCGCCTAATCAAGTATTCAGTCCTGTAATCAGCATACCAGAATTAGAAGCACTTGTTAGTAATTGGAGTTTCTTTGAAACTAATATTCACAGCAAGAGTTACAGTCACATCATTCGTAATGTGTATTCAGTGCCCAAAGAAGAATTTAATAAGATTCATGACACTGCTGAAATTGTCAACATGGCCGCAAGTATTGGCCGCTACTACGAAGCTCTGCATGTACTTAACTGCCGTAAAGAAACAGGTGAAGAAGTTCCAACTCTAGAACATAAGCGAGCGATTTGGATGGCCTTGCATGCCAGCTATGCACTAGAAGCATTCCGCTTCATGGTGTCATTTGCTACTTCACTGGCCATGGTTGAAAATAAAATTTATATTGGCAATGGCAATATCATTAGTTTAATTTTGCAGGATGAAGTACTACATGCAGAGTGGACTGCTTGGATCATTAACAACGTAATCAAAGATGATGATGATTTTGCCAATATGGTTGAAGAATGTCGCGATGAAGTATATGCTATGTATATGGAAGTCATCGAAGAAGAAAAGGCATGGGCAGACTATCTGTTCAAGAAAGGTCCAGTTATTGGACTCAATGCCAGCATTTTAAAAGATTTTGTTGATTATACTGCCTTTGTTAAACTTAAAGATATCGGTATCAAATATATTGAAGATCATCCTAGGGCTAGCCCTATTCCTTGGTTCAATAAGCATTTGAATATTGGTAAGAAACAAAGTGCTTTACAAGAAACTGAATCAACTAATTATGTTATTGGCGTAATGTCAGATAATGTCAGCTACGATGAATTACCAGATTTATAAGGAAAAAAATGAAAGCTATTGTATGGTCAAAAGATCAGTGTCCTTATTGCGTTCAAGCAAAGGCACTATTGGAATCAAAAGGTATTGAATACGAAGAACGTAATGTGTCCAAAGATTGGACTAAGACACAACTATTAGAAGCAGTACCAACTGCTCGCACATTACCACAAATCTTTTTAGATGACAAACTTGTAGGTGGTTTCAACGAATTAAGAGCCCATCTAAATGGATGACGACATCTTTATCAGTAGTGGTGCCAGCTGTGATACGATAACCCTTGACGACTTGTCAACTGATATTAATCTTAACACTATGGCCGGTGCAGTTGGCTCCATTGGAGCATATACTTATAGTACTTCATCTGGCTCACTGTCTTACAACTATCCTAGTAATAACATAACAATCTCAACAATTGGCTCCAGCGGATCTTTTCTAACCAGTGGTGCAAACGGCACTAGCTGGTCTACAGTAGGATCAGCACCTCAAAGTAGTTTACAAGTTAACGGCGATGCTAACTTTGATGGTGATGTTAAAATTAAAGGTGTTAGTATTGCTAATACACTGGAAACTATTAATAAACGATTATCAATATTAGTACCGGATCCTGCTAAGTTAGAACACTTTGCCGCACTGAAGAAAGCATATGAACATTACAAGACATTAGAAGCTTTGTGTGAGTTGCCCAAAGAAGATGATAGTGAGTGAAGAAGAACTACGAGTACATAACTCAAGTAAAATATATGGGAGACCATACATGGATGGAAATAACTTAAAGGAAAAATATGTTAATTAATAAAGGCTTCTCTTCAGGAGATGTAGTAAGTATTAAACTAATCAACGGTGATGAAATTATTGCCAAGTTTGAAAAAGAAGATACTGATACAATCACAATCAATCGTCCACTGGCGTTGACCATGAACGGACAAGGACTTGGAATGATCCCTTGGGTTTTTCTAGGCAAAGATGGTTCTATTACTATCAGCAAAGCTAACACATTTTTCATTGTAGAAAGCAAAGGCGAAGCCGCTACACAATATACCGAAGGTACTACTGGTATTGCTCTTCGTTAAATATAGTACTAGGAGAAAAGTATGGCAGGATATATTCCAGGAACCAATAGATTAACAGACGTTTATCAAAGTGCCAATGTTTTTGTAAACAATGTACCTGTGGTGCCGTATGGACCTCCAGGTGCCAGTGGTACATTTGGCGGAGTCAGTGTCTCGGTATCCGTGACTATTGATCCGTTAGTACAAGCGGCGGCGGCAGCACAAGTTGCTGATTATGTTGCCGCACAAAATGGACAACCTAATCAATACTTTAGTGCGGCGGCTCAGGCCGACGGAGTCAAAGGAAATTATGCAGGTACTGTAGATGACGGAAGTACAGCTCCAGGTAGTACGGCAACATCAACAATTGCCACTGATGCTAGCTTCAGTGATATTCCAGGATTCTTAACCAAATGTTTAGATGAAGCCGCGCAAGGCAAATGGCGCGAAACAGGACAGGGCGGCAAGCCCAGCAATCCTACAATTACAGGCATATGGCAGAATTTAGGATATCCTAACAGCAGTCCATGGACCACAGATCAAACAGCATGGTGCATGGGATTTGTTAATTATGCACTTAAAAGTTCTGGCTATAGATATTTTCAAACTGCATCAGCGGCCGCAATTACAACTAATCCAGAAAAATGGGGTGCTGTTCAAATTCCCAAAGACCAAGCACAACCTGGCGACATTGCATTTTGGAGTTATAGACACGTTAATTTTGTTTATACTGCTCAAAATGGAAAATATGTATTCGTAGGAGGAAATCAAACTCCCAGCGGTGGAAAAAATAACCCAGACGATGGCGATATAACCAAATCTTATCCGGGCGGATGCCCTGCAAGTAATGCAAATTGGGTAAGTTGCTGGCGCCCAACTAAGAAATAATGGTTGACAAAGTGGTAAAATCATAGTATAATATACACATAAAGAAGGTAAAGTAGTATGCAACAAGGTAAGGTAAAATGGTTCAATAATACCAAAGGTTTTGGATTTATTGTTCCAAACGAAGGTAGCGAGGATGTGTTTGCACATTTTAGCCAAATTCAAATGGAAGGCTACAAAACTTTAAAGCCGGACGAACTTGTCCAGTTTGAAGTAGTAGATGGTAAAAACGGTAAACAAGCTCAAAATATTCAACGGAGTTAATCATGAATCAATATCGTGTTTGGGTTAGACTTAATCAGTATCAAACTGCCGATGTCGTAGTTAATGCCAACAACGATTGGGAGTGCAAAATGCTTGCCGAAAGCATGTATGGTCATGGCAGTGTCCTTAACTATACTAAAATTAATTAAGGAGAACTAAAATGGCACGTAGATCAGATAGAGCAAAAACGCCTATTAAGGCCGCAGTTCGTAGACAATTACGTAAGCGTAAATAATAGTGTCCTGTGGGGGTAAACTTGCATAGCAAGTTGGCAAGGTGAGAGACCTTGTTCGGTTAGGCGGAGACCATACATGCCCCATAGGTCCGTCATTTTTTAAAAGTAAATTATGCCTAAAAGAATACTAATAATGGGTTTGCCTGGCGCAGGCAAAACTTATCTAGCACAGCATATTGTAGATCATCTACAAGCAGAAAAGAAACGAGTAGGTTGGCTTAATGCTGATGATGTTCGCAAAAAATACAACGACTGGGATTTTAGTCGCGAAGGCCGTATTCGTCAAAGTCTGCGTATGCGTGAACTAGCAGATGCAATGACAGACGTAGATTACGTAATCTGTGACTTTGTTGCACCGCTTGTTGAAATGCGTAACAACTTCAAAGCAGATTGGACTGTATGGGTTGATACTATCCGTGAAGGTCGGTATGCCGATACTAATGCTATGTTCATTGAACCCGAAGTCTATGACTTCCGCATCACAGAACAAAATGCAGAAAAGTGGGGTGAGTTTGTTGCCGCACATATTTTAGACAATAGACTACGTCCAGTATTTGATTGGCAAAAGCCCACGGTACAAATGTTAGGTCGTTGGCAACCATGGCATGAAGGACATCGAAAGTTGTTTGAACGTGCCATTGCCAAAACTGGACAGGTATGTATTATGATTAGAGACTGCCAAGGATGGCAAGGATCCAATCCTTTTGAAATTGAAAAAGTTAAAAAGTTCATTCAAAGAGATCTTGACATGTTGTATCAAGGACAGTATACTATACAGGTAGTACCTAACATTGTAAACATTACCTATGGTAGAGATGTTGGATATAAAATTGAACAGGAATCATTTGATGATGCAACACATTCTATTAGTGCTACAAAGATTCGTAAAGAATTAGGTTTGTAAATATGAATAAAGGAAACGTTTATGCCAAGTCCACGTAGAGTTAGTCAAATTCTCAAAGGTAAGAAGCCGCCAAAGCCAAAGACTGTAAAGACCATGGCCAAACGTGCGGCAACTCGAAAGCGTAAATAAAAGTTAAGACTGTATGAAGTAGACAGAAAAGGATTCAAGACGTGGGTTCGACTCCCACCATCTCCACCTAAGTGTATGCTGTATATTTAGGTGGGGATGACCAGGCTATCGATTGGGTCACAAGTATTGAAATGGACAGTCCGGCAATGTAGAAGCCGTTAGGATTGGGGT
>Ga0114962_10004247_pt1 | contig 11419 bp, 10 predicted proteins | sample C_130820_MF_Meta_FD_87017 | JGI IMG/M metagenome (GOLD analysis project Ga0114962, IMG submission 87017) | Freshwater microbial communities from Lake Croche, Canada to study carbon cycling - C_130820_MF_MetaG | ecosystem: Environmental > Aquatic > Freshwater > Lake | place: Lake Croche, Canada... | reverse complement strand
TGACAAGCTCGATGAACTGGGGCTCACGGATAACACTATTGTGATGTATTCGACCGACAACGGCGCCGAATGTTTCACCTGGCCCGATGGCGGCACGACGCCGTTTCGCGGCGAGAAAAACGAGAACTGGGAAGGCGGTTACCGCGTGCCCTGCGCGATCCGCTGGCCTGGTCACATCAAGCCCGGCACCGTCAACAACGACATCTTCTCCCACGAGGACATGCTGCCGACGATCATGACGATAGCGGGTGTGCCCGGCGTGAAGGAGAAGCTGCTCAAGGGCATGAAGGTCGGCAAGAAGACCTTCAAGGTCCACCTCGACGGCTACGACCTCACGCCCGCCATCGGTGGCAAGGCGCCAAGCCCGCGCAAGGAGTTCTTCTACTGGAACGACGACGGTTCGCTGGTCGCATTGCGATACGACCAGTGGAAGATCGTCTTCCAGGAGCAGCGCGAGCACGGCTTCGCTGTCTGGGCGGAGCCCTTCGTACCGCTGCGTGTGCCAAAGCTGTTCAATCTGCGCACCGATCCGTTCGAGATCGCCGATCACGTCGCGATGGACTACGACCACTGGCGCCTGGATCGCGTGTTCATGTTCGTTCCGGCGCAGGAGTTCATCGGCAAGTACATCGCCACGTTCAAGGAGTTCCCGCCCAGCCAGAAGGTGGGTACCTTCTCGCTGGACGCGGTGCTGGCGAGCCTGGCTGCGGGGCAAAAAGGCGGCTGATCTGTCCGTGCTGATTGCGGGCCCCGCCAGGCGCGCAATCGCAATGGTCCGATCCCCGGCAGACCATGGGTTTGCCGGGGATTTGCTTTCCTGATGCCAATCCAATGAGCCCCATTGCAGAACCCCCTCTGTCTTCGTCCGGGACGATGGGTGACGTCCAGGCCTTCTACGAGCGCTACCCCTATCCCGGGCCGGTCGACAGCCTCGACCATTACCGCCAGCTGTGGGCCGACCCGCAGCGGCGACGCGCCGACCATCATCTGTTCCAGCCTGCCCTGCCCTATCGCGAAGACCCGTCGATCCTGATCGCTGGCTGCGGCACCTCGCAGGCAGCCAAGCACGCCGTTCGATGGCCCGCAGCACGCGTGACTGGCATCGATTTCAGCGCCACCAGCGTGCGTTGCACCGAGGAACTCAAGAACCGGTACCGGCTCGACAACCTGCAGCTGCACCAGCTTACAGTCGAGCGCGTGGGTGAGCTCGGCATGCAGTTCGACCAGGTCGTCTGCACCGGCGTGCTCCACCATCTGGTCGACCCTGTCGCGGGCCTGCAAGCGCTGCGCAGCGTGCTCAAGCCCGAAGGCGTGATGCACCTGATGGTCTATGCCCCCTACGGCCGCACCGGCATCTACCTGCTGCAGGACTTCTGCCGACGCATCGGGGTGCCGGCCACCGAAGCGGGCATCGCCGACCTGATGATTGCGATCAAGTCCTTGCCGCCCGGCCATCCGCTGGAACCCCTGCTGCGCCAGGCACCCGACTTCAGGCACGCCGCAGCTGTGGCCGACGCGCTGCTCAATCCTCAGGACCGCGCCTACTCGGTGCCGCAGTTGTTCGAGTTGCTGGCCCAGGGTGGGCTGCAATTCGGCCGCTGGCTAGGTCAGGCGCCGTACAGCCCGCGCTGCGGTGTGATGGCCAAACTGCCCCAGACAGACCGCATCACCCGGTTGGCGGCCCCGGACCAGTTTGCCGCGGTCGAACTGTTCCGCGGGACGATGGTGACGCACAGTGTGGTGGCCTGCCGCGACGACCATCCGCACGGTGCGCCGCAGTTTGACCTGGCCGCGCAGTCCGACGCTGCCTGGCGCGCCTGGGTACCCATCCGACTGCCGGACACGATCTGCGTGCAGGAACGGCTGCCGCCCGGCGCAGCCGCCGTGCTGATCAACCGCACCCACACCTATCGCGACCTGGTAATGCCGATCAATGCCACCGAAAAGCGCCTTTTTGATCGTGTGGACGGCGTCCGAACCCTGGGCGACATTGCTGACGACGTCCCCCCCGCGAAGGCGCGTGACTTCTTCGAGCGGCTGGGGTGGTGGGACCAAGTGGTTTTCGACAGATCGCGCCCACGCCCAGGGCTTTAAGGAAGCTCGAATGGCATTGGTCAGCGGGCAGCTGATCGGGTTGAGCGAGCCCTTGGGCGTCTTTGCACAGCAAGTTAAGCGGTCAAGACTTGGGAGTATTCAGCGCAGGCATATCGACCACCCGCAGCACAGCATTGGCGACTGCACACACTTGAAGGCCTTTCGATGTGTCATCAGCGTCTGGTCGGCCAGACGATCGCCAGCAGTCCGGTGAAGGCCACCGCGATCAGCACCACCGGGAATGCGACGCCGGGTGACCAGTCGATCAGAACACCGCTCGTGGATGAGGCGACGAGTGCCCCGAGCGTATAACTCAGCACCAGGACCGAGGTGCTGTTGACCAGGGTGATGCCTTTTTCGCGGGCTGCGATATCGGTCATCGTCAAGGTGTACAAGGTTCCACCGGCACCGCCCCAGATCAGCGCAATCGGCCAGACCAGTCCGGGCATCTCGATCAGTGCGAGCACGACGAGCGCTGAAAGAAGCAACACGAACGCAAGCACCCCCATGAGCAGGCGTCGTCCGCGCTCGGGGTTGGCGAAGCGGTCAGCCAGCATGCCCATCGGCAGCGCCAGCAGGATGCCGCCAAATCCGCTGAGCGCCACGAGAAGCGCCGAAGCGCTTTCGTCCAGATTCAGGCTCAGTCCGACCAGGGGAAGAATCGACGACAGTCCGAGCTCGAAAAAGCCACCGACGAAGCCCACGAGCATGACGAGCGGATGCAAGGACAGCGCATACCACAGGCCCCTCAAGCCGACGGGAGAGGTATGCTGATCGGTCGCCGGCGCAATCGCGGGCACCAGGGTCGTGAGCGCCGCGCCGACTGCAAGCAGTCCGAGCACGATCCAGAATGCGGTGTGGTCTGCGGTACCCACCCAGGCCAGCACCGCCGGTCCGATGACAAAGGTCAGGCCCATCAGGGTGGCATACAGGCCGACATAGCGGCCCATCTGGTGAGGCGGTGCAAACTCGGCGATGTAGGCCTCTGCCAGGACCCAGCGCAATCCGCCAGCGACGCTGGCGATCAATTCCAGCATGAACCAGACCGCCAGATTGTCGGTCAGAAGATAGACGGTCGATGTCAGCAAGGGCAACAGTGTGGCAAGCCACAGGCATCTGCGACGGCCAAGCACCTGGGTGATCAGCGATGCAAACGGCGTCACCAGGAAGATGCCCAGCCAGGTGACGGCCGCGAACAGGCCGGCCACGGTGGTCGATACCTCCGCCTGCTTGAGCAGCAGAATCAGCAGCGGGGCCAGCATCATGATGCCGGACATCTCGAACAGGGTCGACGCAAAGATTGCAGCGAGCCCCAAGCGTGCCTGCGACCTGGAGAGCGGTGCTCTGACCGCACCGCGCGATTCAAGGGAAGGTCTCACGCTATCGCCTTGTCTGCTTGTGCGCTGAGCAGCACGCGCGCGCCGAACAGCGGCCCGTCCTCATAGTCGAGCACCAGCATCTGCACCGGTTGGTCCAGATGCTGCGTGCTCACCTCACCGATCATCCGGCACATCAGGCGCGGGCCATCATTCAGATCGACGATGCCGATTGCATAAGGCGTGTCGCCTCTGAAGGCACCGGGCGCCACATGCACGCGGGTGAAGCTGTAGAGCGTGCCGTGTGAAGCAAGTTCGATCCAGGGCACGTCGGTGGCCCAGCAGACACGACACAGATTGCGCGGCGGAAAGCTCACCACACCGCACTGCACGCATTGCGTACTCAGCAGACGCCCCTCGCCCAAGCCCTCCCAGAACCGGCGCGAAAAGGCCGACACGCGGGGCGCAAACGGACGCACACCCGGCATCGTCACCCGCGCGAGCGTCATGCCTGCCCCTCCAGAATATGGACCAGCGCCGCGTTGTAATTGCCGAGTTCGCACACCGTCATCGCCAGCCCGCGTCGGGCCACCTGCCGGCCTTCGGCGCGGCCATGCAACTGCATCACTGCCTCGACCACGTCATAGAGCGGCGTGACTTCCGGCGGATGCCCGCGCGAGAGACATCCACCGCAGGTATTGACCGGATAGCGTCCGTCGAAACGGGTCTCGCCTGCCGCCGCAGCATCGGCACCCTGCCCTCGCGCAAACATCCCGAGCGATTCGGTGCCAAGCGCCTCGACGATGGTGCAGGGCGAATAGACCTGGAAGGTGCCGATATCGGCGAGTGTCACGCCGGCCGATTCGAGCGCCCGACTGCCCGCGGCTTGCAGGCTGCCATAGGACAGGCTGTCGCCCGGTCGATCGGAAACCTGATGCAGACCTTCATGCTCGAACCCGCGCCCCCTCACCAGCGCATAAGGCCGCCCGCTGGCACGGGCCATGTCTTCCGAGACGATCATCAGGGCGACCGCGCCATCGGCGCGACCCGGCACCTCGAGCAAGCCGAGCGGCTCGACGATCGGCCGCGCATTGAGCACCTGATCGATCGTGATCGGCTCGCGAAACTGCGCCAGCGGATTGGCCATTGCATGCGCGCGGTTCTTGACCGCAATCGAGGCGAGCGTCGCGCGACTGACCCGATGCTCATGCAGATAACGCTGTGCATCCATGGCATACCAGGCAATTGGCACCGCGCCGAACACCGACTGAAAATCGACATCACCGGTCAGCCGGATGCTGTAGTCCAGATGCTGCGCGGTCGGCACACCGGTCTCGAAATGCACCCCGACCGACAGCACGCAATCGGCCTGGCCTGAGGTGACCTGCTGCAAGGCCATATCGAAGGCGTGCCCGCCGGTCATGCCGTTGCCCAGCACCTGAATGACGGTGGCACGCGCGCGAATGCCCAGATGCGCCGTGAGAAAAGTATGGAAATAGCCCTGCCGCGTGTGGTCGCCCGGATGGGCCACCACCACGCCGTCGATATCGGCTTTCGAGAGGCCGGCCATCGCCGCGGCCTCGAGCACCACGCCGGTGGCCAGTTCGTGCTCAAGCACTTCGCGGCCTTCGGCGGCTCGTTGATAGGTGCCCACCGGCACCGCGCCGTAACCGAGAATCGCAGCCCTTCGGCTCATCACCGGCGTGACCTATCGCGCAATGTGAATACCCTCGCGCTCACGGTCCCAGATCGCACTTCGGCGTTCAAGCGCGTCCTGTTTGAGCTTGTACTTCTCGATCTTCTCGGTCGCGGTCTTGGGCAGCTCGGCAATGAACTCGACGAAGCGCGGCACCATGTAGTAGTTCATATGCTCGGCGGCGAAGTGCACCACCTCGGCATGCGTCAGGGTCACACCTTGATTGAGCACCACATAGACCATGACCTCGTCTTCGCTCATCTCGGAGGGCACCGGCACCGCGGCCACCTCGAGAATGGCCGGATGCCGAGACAGGATCAGCTCGACCTCGTAGGCCGAGATGTTCTCGCCGCGTCGCCGGATGGCTTCCTTCTTGCGATCGATGAAGTAGAGATAGCCGTCGGCATCGAGATAGCCGCGATCGCCAGTGCAGAACCAGCCCTCCACAAACGCGTTCGCGGTCGCCTCGGGCATCTTGTAGTAGCCGTTCATCATCGAGCCTGCATGGCGCGGGCGCATCTGGATTTCACCCACCTCGCAGGGCCCCATGATGCGAGCGTCATCATCAACGATCCGCAGATCCGACGCGCCCCGGGACGAGCCTGCCGAGCCGGCTTTATCGGGGCGGTCATCGGGCACGAAGGTGGTCACCGCGTAGTTCTCGGACATCGCAAACAGGGAGGTGACCGCGACGCCATACCGGCTGCGCAGCTCGGCATAGAGCGCCTGCTGCATCGGGACCGCCATGATCTGACGCAGGGCATGCTCGCGGTCTTCAGGCCCCTTGGGCAGCTGCAGCAGGATGTTGGTCATCGCGCCCAGCGAATTGAATTGGGTCGCGCCGCAGCCGCGGATTTCCTCCCAGAACCGGGTCGCCGAAAACCTCGGCGACAGCGCGAAGCTGGCTTCGGCCCACAGCGCCGCCGTGCAGGAGTACCACAGCGCGTTGACGTGAAAGAGCGGCAGGCAGGCAAAGATGACGTCATCCGATCGATAGCCGTAGTCGGTGCTGATCGCACGCCCCACACCCAGGCCTTGCGAATGCGGGCACAGCACGCCCTTTGACGGACCGGTCGTGCCTGATGTGTAGACAATCAGATGCGCGTCGTCATGGCGCACGCGATCGAGCGGCGGCGCGGTGTCATTGTCGGATTCGAAGGCCTGCAACGGCAGCACCCGCGCGGCCGCCCCGACGGCTGCGGGCAGCTCACTCGGCATCGGGCCGATGAACACATAGGCGCCGAGCTCGGGCAAGGCGCCCGCAACCGCTGCAATGCGATCGGCCCATTCGCTGTCGGCAATCAGCATCTTCGAATCGGACTGACGGATGAAATAGGCCAGCATGTCGCCCTTGGCCGCGGTGTTCAGCGGCACAGCCACCGCACCGAGCTTGCCCAGACCCCAGACCACCCATAAAAATTCGGGGCAATTGGGCAGCAACACCGCCACATGATCGCCATGACCGATGCCATAGGCGGCGAATCCATTGGCATAACGATTGGTAATCGTTTCGATCTCGGCGTAGCTGTAGCTCAGTCCTTGCCACAGCAGGAATCGACGCTCGGGAATCCGCCGTGCCTTGTCGGCGAGGACTCTGCCGATGGTGCGCGATTCAAGGGGGTAATCGGGGGAAGATTCAGTAGGCGCCATGCTGCTGGACCCGATGTCAGCTGGGGTTACTCGCATGGTTCCACCAGGCAAGGTCTGAATACGCCCGCAGATCGAGCTCGTGCGTCCAGGCCGACCGATGCTGATGCGCCAGGTAAAAATAGGTATTCGCGACTTCGGCAGGCAACAGCAGCCCGTCGTGTTCCAGGCCCTTGCGTTCGCGCAGCGCCTGGAAACGCTCCGGGCCCAACATCTTGCCAAGCGTATCCGGCGCGTCGACCGCGCCGTCGATCAGGATATGCACGACGTGAATGCCCTTCGACGCGAACTGCGCGTTGAGCGACTGGCAAAGCATCCGGCGGCCGGCCATCGCCGAGGCATGCGAGTGTTGTCCGGCATTGCCGCGCATCGCAGCGGTTGCGGCGGTTACCAGCAGGACGCCCTTGCCGCGCTGCTCCATGTAGGGAAAGAGCACTGACGCCAGTCGGAACAGACCGAAGGTGGCGAGCCGCCACCCCATCTCGAAGGCCTTGAGCGAGGTATTGGCAAGCGAACGGTCGCCGATCTGCGCGCCGAGATTGAACACCGCCACCTCGATCGGCCCGATGTTCGATTCGATATGGGCCACCAAGCCCTCGATGCTGTCGGCCTCGACCGCATTGAGAATGAAGCCGGTCGCTGAACCGCCCGCGGCCTCGATGTCGGCGACAAGCCGGTCCAGGCCGGCTTTGTCGCTGCGCCGGGCCACACAGGCGTGATAGCCGTCACGCGCAAAGCGCCTGGCGACATTGCCACCGATGCCGGCACCGGCACCCAGTATCAGACAGACCGGCTTGTTCATCGCTGGCGCCCCTTCGGATCAGAGCTTCGCCAGTGCGGCATCCACCTCGGCCAGCAGCGCGTCGGTGATCTTGCCGCCGGAAAAGCCGGCGACCATCTTCAGCGACATGCCACGGGCCATATCGATCTGGGGATTGGTTGCCAGTTGCGGCATGATCTTGTCGAGCACGGCACGCGGGCCGGGATTGTCGAGCAGGTCGCCCACGGTCGATTCAATGCTGAAAGCCATTGTCATTGTCCTTTGAATGAGGGTTGTGAATGAGGGTTGGTAAAGCCACCCCGATCATACCCATGCCTGCTGATCGCTTGATTAACCCCGGGGCGATCAGCCTCAACCCGACCCTCTGCGCCAGGAAGATCGCCCTCATGACACCGCTTTCGTCACGCCGCCATTGGATGGCACAAACCCTGGGTCTGGCTGGCAGCGGACTGGCGACGGTCTGCGCACCCGCGCGTGCGGCAGCCGCCGGCACCGACACTGCCTTCACCTCGGACCCCTTCACCCTCGGCGTGGCCAGCGGCTGGCCGACCGAGCAGGGCGCGGTGATCTGGACGCGACTCGCCCCGCAGCCGATGCAGGACAATGCCGGGCTCGACCCGGTGGCGATCACGGTTCGGTGGGAACTGACCGAGGAAGGCGCGGCATCGCCGGTGCAAAGCGGGACGGTCGACGCACTGCCGCAGTGGGCGCATTCGGTGCGCGTCGAGCTCAAGGGCTTGAAGCCGCATCGCATCTATCGCTACCGCTTCCAGTGCGCCGGCGCGGTCAGCCCGCAGGGTCGATTTCGCACTGCGCCGGCTGCCGACCAGGCACAGAGCCTGCGTCTGGTCTTTGCCTCGTGCCAGCAATACGAGCAGGGCTTCTTCGGTGCCTGGCGACACGCAGTCGCCGATTCGCCCGATCTGGTGGCCTTCCTGGGCGACTACATCTACGAGTCATCCTGGGGCCGCAAGCTTGTACGCAAGCATGATGCCGGCGTGCCCCAGACGCTCTAGGCCTATCGCCGGCGTCATGCGCTCTATCGCGGCGACCCCGACCTGCAGGCGGCTCACGCGGCCTGCGCCTGGCTGCCGACCTGGGACGACCATGAGGTCGAAAACGATTACGCCAATGACCTGTCGGAGCGCGGCACGCCACCCGATCGCTTCCTGCTGCGCCGGGCGGCCGCCTATCAGGCCTATTTCGAGCATATGCCCCTGCCCTGGTCGATGGCGCCCAAGGGCGCGTCGATGCCGATCTTCGGCACCCTCGACTGGGGCTCGATGGTCAGACTCCACCTGATCGATATCCGCCAGTACCGCTCGCCGCAGGCCTGCTCGGCACCGGGCTTTGCCGGATCGCGGGTGGTCGGCAACGACTGCCTGGCGCTCGCCGACCCGAGCCGCACCTTGCTGGGCGCCGAGCAGGAGGCCTGGCTCACGCGCGCCTTCGTCAGCAGCAAGGCGCGCTGGAATCTGCTGGCCCAGCAAACCCTCATCGCGCGCGCCGACATGAAGCCCGGCCCCGAGCAGGCCTGGTGGACCGACGGCTGGGACGGCTATCCGCCGGCCAGGCGGCGTCTGCTCGAGATGGTCCGCGGCAGTGGCGCCGCCAATCCGATCGCGCTCGGTGGCGATGTGCACATCTTTTACGCGGGCGAGTTGCACGAGGACCCCGATCGCCCCGGCGACAAGCCTGCCATGGTCGAATTCGTCGGCGGCTCGATCACCTCGCAGGCCAGGGCTCAGAGCCGCATCGACAGCATGCTGGCCGAGAGCCCGCAGCTGAAGTACGGGGAGGGCCGCTTTCGCGGCTATGGTCTGATGCAGATCGACTCAGGTCGGGCGCGGGTCACGATGCGTGGCATCGACGACCCGACCCGAGTCGACACCGGTGTGCGCGATCTGCGCAGCTTCGAGGTCCGCGACGGCGTCGGGAGGCTCGAAGGCTAAGGGGGTTTGAGCTGAAGGTTTTCAGCGACAAGGCATTCCGACTTTCCCTGCCCGGCCGAGCGCTGCCTCGGCACATGGGCCATGATGCTCAACGGGCTTGCTACAGGACACCTCATGAAATTCAGCTTCTCATCCGAACAGGAAGAATTCCGGGCGGCCGTGCGCCGCTTTCTTGCCGATCGCTCGCCGACCAAGGAAGTCCGCCGCCTGATGGACACCGAATCGGGTTTCGATCGCGACGCCTGGAAGGCGCTCAACAGTGAACTCGGCTTATGCGCGGTGCGCATTCCCGAATCGATGGGCGGCCATGGCTTCGGTTTTGGCGAACACTGCATCGTGCTCGAAGAAATGGGCCGCGCCCTGCTGTGCGCACCCTACTTTGCTTCCACCGTGCTGGGTGCTGGCGCCATCCTCAATGCCGGCACGCCGATGCAGCAGCAGGCGCTGTTGCCCGGGATCGCCTCGGGCGAGACCATTGCCACCCTCGCGAGCACCGAAGACGGCGGCTCGTGGGATGCCGCCGCCACAACGCTCACCGCAACAAAGTCGGGCAGCCGCTGGCATCTCAACGGCCACAAGAGCTTCGTGCTCGACGGCCACAGCGCCGACCTGATCGTGGTGCTGGCCCGCGCCCCCGGCACATCGGGCAAGGACGGTCTGTCGCTCTTGACGGTTCAGGGCACTGCAGCAGGACTGTCACGCCGTGCGCTCACCACGCTCGATCCGACCCGCAAGCTTGCGCGCCTCACCTTCAGCGATGTCGAGGCGCAGTTGCTCGGCGAGGAAGGCCAGGGTGCTGCCCCGTTTGAGAAAACCATGATTGAGGCAGCGATCTGCCTGTCGAACGAGATGGTCGGTGGTGCGGCGCGCCTGCGCGAAGACGCGTTGGCCTACGCGATGATGCGCATGCAGTTCGGCCGCGTGATCGGTGCCTTCCAGTCGATGAAACACAAGCAGGCCGACATGCTTCTGGAGGTCGAGCTCGCCAAATCGGCGGCCTATTTCGCAGCCGCCGCGCTCGATGAGCAGGATGCCGACATCGCGGTCACCGCATCGCTCACCAAGGCCTGCGCGAGCGACACCTATCTGCAGACCGCCATCCATGCCATCCAGATTCATGGCGGCATCGGCTTTACCTGGGATAACGACACGCACCTGTGGTTCAAGCGGGCCAAGAGTTCGGAGGCGCTGTTCGGCGATGCGCATCTGCACCGCGAACGCATGATGGCGCAGATGGCCGTGCCCACCCCCGCCAGCAATGCGACCGCCTGAGGAGACACACGACATGACCGAACAGACCGAAGCCTCCGTGCGCGCCGAAGTGCGTGCCTGGCTCGAAGCCAACTGGAGCACCGACCACAGCCTGGTCGACTGGCGCAACAAGCTGATGGACGCCGGCTGGGGCACGCCCCACTGGCCAACCGAATGGTATGGCCGCAACCTGCCGGTCGGGCTGCAGCCGATCGTCGAAGAAGAGTTCAAGCGCATCGGCGCGGTTGGCGTGGCCCGGGTCGGCATTCGCGTGCTGGCGGCCGCGACCATCCTGACCCACGGCACCGACGAACAGAAAAAACGTTTTCTGCGTCCCAGCATGACCGGCGAAGAAGCCTGGTGCCAGCTCTTCAGCGAACCCGGCAGCGGATCGGATGCCGCCGGCGCAGTCACCCGCGCCGATCGCAAGGGCGATCATTATGTGATCAACGGCCAGAAGCTCTGGACCTCGGGCGCGCAGAAGGCCGACTTCGGTCTGCTGCTGGCGCGCACCGACTGGGACAAGACCAAGCATGCCGGTCTGTCCTTTTTCATCATCGACATGCATCAGCCCGGCGTCACGGTGCAGCCGCTCAAACAGATGAACGGCCACGCCACCTTCAACCAGGTCTTCATCACCGACGCGACTGTGCCCGCCAACTGGCTGGTGGCAGGCGAAGGC
>Ga0114962_10004244_pt1 | contig 11426 bp, 16 predicted proteins | sample C_130820_MF_Meta_FD_87017 | JGI IMG/M metagenome (GOLD analysis project Ga0114962, IMG submission 87017) | Freshwater microbial communities from Lake Croche, Canada to study carbon cycling - C_130820_MF_MetaG | ecosystem: Environmental > Aquatic > Freshwater > Lake | place: Lake Croche, Canada... | reverse complement strand
ATAGAGGTATAAGAAAGATTTTATTGCAGTATACAAAATTAGCAAAAATGAAACAAGTAATCACTCCTCACAAGTTAAGACACTTTTTACTTACGTGGATGAAAAAGAAGGGAGTAGATGACGCTCTGATACAGCAATATTCTGGACACGACTCAAGGAAATCTTTAGAGATATATTCAAAATTATCTATTACGGATGCACAGAAGAAGTATGATGAGGTAATCAATGATTTTCCAGTTTAGCGTTTCAGTTCCAAAATCAAAAGAAAACAGAATTCTTTTGCTGTTGCCAGACCAAATTTTTCAAAAGCGTCAAATGACGCAAAGCTTTATAAATCAAGTAGTTCAGCAAATGTGTTTGCAAACACAGAGAGTCATCTACAGAGTAAAACACTAAGCAAACAAGGCTTGCAAGAGAGATGGCCGTTTTCACGAGTTCCTGCCGGCTGGGCCAAAATGGAACATACCAATCCAAAATTGGAATGAAGCTATGGCTCATTTTTTGATAAAATTTGAGGGTAGAGTTTAATGACCATGAGAAAATTTACACAATCAAATCAAAAGATCCAAATAATATTAAAGAATTAGGATTGCTGACGTTCATGCTTACCAGAAAATATCTCCCCTAAACCTGATAAAGCCTTCATCTTCCATTTACTGATTACATTTGCATTAATGCCAAATCTTGAAGATAGTTCTGATAAACTACCTTCTTCTCTAATGGCTGCCAATGCCACTTTTGCCTAATTCTGAACTGTATTGCTGTCTTTTTTGAATCCTCTCTTTATTCAAAAATATACTAGAATTTATCCTTAGTCTCCTGTCCTATTTTTTGGTACCACCTCTGTTACCACTGGTCTTATAAGTTGAACCAACTAGTTATACATTAAGTAATAATTACACACTTAAACTAATGTATTTTATAGTAATTATAAAACTGACCAAAACTTGACTAACTTAGTGGATAGCCGAAAGAATTATTTAAGTACTTCCACAGATTTAACGTCTACTTCTATTTTAGAAGGAAAATAATCCTTATCTACTTTACCATAAAGCCTTACTAAAGTTTTTGGTGTTATTTGTTCTAATGGCATGTTTTTGTTATCTATTTCTACCGCTATTTCTGCTGTATTATCTGTAAATACATACTTATCATGCGAAATACGTTTAGTAACGTAGCCTTTTAATATTACTCTAATATTGTCTTGTGAATTTGCTAGTAGGTCTTTTACAGACATTTCACCACCTGCATCTGGTCCTGCAAATCCTGGGCGACTTATAATTTCCTTTTGGTCAGCGAAAGCTATACTTGCCATCATTAAGCTATTTAGCAATGCTAAAAATATAATTTTTTTCTTTATCATGTCTCTTAATCCTTCTATTATAACACTGTTACTCTCTATATCTCTATAGTATACACAGATTATTAGGTTAATCAAGAAGTATTATTTCGTGCAAAACACCAGAATTAATATGACAGACACTTGATATTTTAAGCGACTAAATTAGTGTCAGATAAGTAGTGATTAATACACTTGTTTTTTGTTATTTTAATCGAATCAATAAAAGTTTGCATTGGCGCTTTGCCGTAACAATACTTTGCTTGAATGCGTTTTGCTATTTAGCTAAAAATAATCTAAGTCAAAATTTGTAACTCTTTAACTGAGTTATAAATTTTCTTGCGGAAAGCAATATCATAAAACTCATTCTTTAGCGTTCTATGAAATCTCTCGCAGATTCCGTTAGTTTGGTGGTGAATTTGTTTTGATTCTGCTGTGATCGATGTTTTCTATTGCTAAACATAAGCTTGTTGCACGAATGTAAATTTTAATTTTCCTCAATATTTTTATTATGCAATTCTAACAGTTTGATGCATACTCAGGTCTTTCATTGTGTTTAGTATAAATAGAGAGATTTTTGCTTCGTTGATTTGTCCGAGAATATTTTGTGCTTTAAATTTATTTCCTATAATTCTCTTATATCTACTAAATATCTCTTCTACTTTAAGTCTGTTACCATAGACTTTTATTCCTTTGCCTGGTGGACACCAACGAACTTTGCATTCTTAGTAAATTCAAACTTTTTAAGATCATTAACACGCTAGATACAAGCTTTAATAAAGATTGCACCAATCCTTCACACTGTCTAAGTCTTAAATTGAATATCTGACGTACAACATATACAGTTTAATAGCAAGATCAGAGTATTTAAAAGTCTTATAGGCAAAATCTGTAGCTAACCAAACCTCTATACTTTACTTCAGTAAACGATATAGTCAGATCACCTCGAGCCTTAAAACTACGATTATACTGAGGTCAATTCGTAACTTTGTACTTCCCCTTCCTTAATTTCTCTGGCTTTGACATATTTTATACCTTTTTGTACTTTATATCATACTCAAAAATTGCTAGCCAATCTTTTTTTATCCGTGCAACAAAGTTGGTGTAAAGCATTTAAGTTGTTATTTCTCTTTAGTTTTTTATATGAAGATTTTAGAAAACTCACAGAGGATTTATTAAGAGGTAAACCTGAAAGAGATGGAGTATTTTTACTTGGACCTAATACTAACATTAAATCCAAATTAATAAATCAGTTAAATAAATACATACCTATATTTGATATATATATTGTATCTAATCCAGAAAATAATATATTTGCTATTAATACGAGCACAGGAGCTAAATTTTTGAATCGTTCCTAAATCACATAAATGGCTATAGTAACCATATGATTCTCTATTGGCAAAAGGTACAAATAAGTAATTTTGCTGATTTTATCGAAGAAAATGCCAAGCATACCTGGAATCGAAAAATATTAGAATTTCAACAATTTGTTTACAATTATCTAAACAGCAGTAATGATGATTCTAATTTATTTTTGCAACATCAGATAGCAAGCTTAGAACGTTATAAAGAGTTACTCTTATTTAGTTATATAGCTAGAAATCGAACAGAACAGGTGCAATTTTTATTAAATGAGCAGGCAAGCCCTGAAAGTAGGCTATTAAATAATGCTACTCCTTTATATGTAGCAGCACAATTAGGTGGGGTAAATATTGTTAAATTGCTAATTGAACATAAAGCAAATACAGAGGCTTTCAGAGATAACAAGGCCACAGCTCTAATAACAGCTTCATATCAAGGTTTTACTGAGATAGTAGAACTATTACTAAGAAGCTAGAGCTAATCCTAATGCTAAGGATATAGAGAATAATACTGCTATACTTTTTTCTTCGTTGAAAAGCCATTTTTTAGTAACCGACATTCTTATAAAATATGGTGCAGATGTAAATAATAAAAATAAATTAGAAGAAAGTCCTTTTCTTGCCTCTGGTTTAGGTCATATTCAATGTGTAGAACTGCTTCTGAGCGCAAATGCTACTATTTTAGGTAATGGGAAAGATCCTATAATCTCTGCTGTTAAGGAAAGAAATTTTGATATTGTGAAGTTGCTTTTATCGCGTGTTCCTAGTAGCTGTAAAAATGAAGAGCTTAATGACTCCAAACAATCACAAGGCTTTGAAATTTACTTAACTCAATACGTATTAGAAAATAGCAGTGAAATTGGAGAAGCTGCCGATTTAATAAGTAACATATTATCTTATGTTGAGTCTGAAGTACATAAGAACTGCGTTCACCAAGTTATAAATTGTTTGGTAGATTTGGAATGGAATAAATCTTATGATAATTTGTTAGAGTTGTGCGGAGTTAGTTATTCTGAGGCTGTTATATATGTTATATAAATTAAATGATATTTTAAAACCAAGTGAGGCCCGGTCGGCAGGAACTTGCGAAAACGGTTATTTGAGATAAAAAAGCGAGGAAAACTAGGGGGTATAAGAGTTATAATGAAAGAGAGTTTAGTAAGACACAATTCTTTTGGTATATCTATCTATGCTTTAAGTATCCTTGATTTCAAGAAATCACAAGTGAGAATCTGGCGAATTTAATTTGAAAAAATAGCCTAAAATTTTTCATAAAGAGTAGCGTATTGATAATAGTGACTACTATAGTAAGAATTTTGAGTATAAAAGTCAAATGATTTACTAGTTTTTTTTGGTCTTATTGAGTAAAAGAGTAGTGGGTATTGTCAAGTTGTTAGGGATGGTAATAAATTATGCTATTTTGTGTATTTCAGGCAGCAATATTTAATAAACTAATTGCCGTCCACATCGTAAATGCAGCTTGTATTTTTTCTTTTCTTTCTTTTGCTTTTAACTTGTATAAACCTACTTTAAAATAATTCTTAATTACGCCAAATGTCGATAAAAATTGCTGTGCTTGAGGTGGAGATTTAAATCTCCGCATTTACTTCTCTCTTAATCTGGTGGGCTGGTGAGCTACTTCAATGCAATTATTCAGCCTTTTGTGGCTCCTATGCTTAACTTTCTTTAGTATTTTCTTCTTTGCTAAACTATAACTCCTTAGTTTATCAGTAACGATTATCCTTAGTACATATTGTAGTCCTTTTAGCAATTTTCTAAAAAACCTCATAGCTGCTTTAGTATTTCTTCTGGGTTGCACCAATATATCAAGTTCATAGCCATCTTGGTCAATTGCTCTGTATAACCAATATCGCTTACCATTTATAACTATGGCATTGTTCATCAAGGTGCCACCTATCTCCTTTTTTAGCTTGCTTCTTCTTTAATTGATGGGCATATAATGTACCAAAATTCTTTACCCAACAACGAACTGTCTCATGGCTCACTTCTATACCACGCTGCATCAGTAATATTTCTATATCCTTAAAGCTAGCTGTTAATCGGTAATAACACCATATTGCACTACTTATTACTTCAATTGGAAATCTATACCTTTATATTTTTTCATTTGTTCCGAAATATTTTCCTTTTGGTACCATTCTATCAAATATTCCTCCTCACTTCAACAACTTGACAATACCAGCTACTATGGTAAAATAAGTGCTTTGCAAGAGTTTGATATCGCAATACTATTCTATCATTTAATTAATTATGGACAAGTAAGCATATTTTGAAATAATCCTGCAAAGTAAGAGTTTGGCTGTGAGTCTTTAATAATAATATTAATTGCAGCACATTAGAAAAAGATAAGGAAGGAATATAAACTATAGAAATCTGCAAAAGAATTTTATATTTGTTTAATTTAATCAAATTTTTATCCCTAAATTTACAGTGATTGATACTAACACGATGAGATTGTTTTTATGTTTTTTAAGGAAAGTTTAAGTAACCATGAATAATACACGAACGTTTTGTACATTTCTATATGCATTTACATGGGCTATTATGCAGAAATCAAGTTATAGACATTTTGAAAAATATACTCATGGTAAAACTGGTTGTACAATACTAGATATTGGAACAGGAACAGGTGAATATATAAAGTTTATAGCAAAGAATAATCATTATATTCTTACAGATATTGATTCAAAATCTCTTAAAAAAGCTGAAAATAGGGCAAGAAAGTATTTGAAAAATGGCAGTTGGGACGTTAAAGTTGGAGATGCTAGTTCTGTAGTAGCTACAGAAAAAGTGGATATTATATCGTGTTTGCATGCGATTTCTTCTCTTTATAATCCTAATGAGTTTGTATCACTTGCGCTAGATAGTTTAAATCAAGGTGGGGAATTACTGATTTACATTGGTTATCCGAGTAAAAAAAAAGTTAGTATCTTTTATAGTTTCCTTATGCGCATCTTTAAATTGAAACCTGTAAATATAGAGAAAATATTGTACTCTTTCAAATTTTCACAAGAAAAAATTAGCCTATTCAATTATTGTTATACTGTAAGAAAATAATTCGGAAGGGGCCAATGGTTGATATCACTCTCCAGGCCTTATTCCTAGATACAAGACCTCCAAAAGTCATCATTGTCGCTATTATGCGTAAACTCCTACGTATCGTTTTTTGGGTAATTAAAGATAATATTCAATTTAATCCATATTTTTAACCTTTGACTCTTAATACAGTATCAGAACAAAATAAATTGCAATAAATCATTAAAGAGGTTAAAAGATTAATGTGATAAAAGCAAAAGAGGCTCATATGCAAATATCAAGAAATTGGACGACTCCACTAACAATAGGAGCCTTTATAATTATGAGTTCAACTGGATTGCTGATGTTTTTTCGCTTAAATCTAGGTATTAGTAAACTTGTTCATGAATGGGGTGGATTGGTCTTAATTTCTGCTGTTTTAATGCATGTTATTGCAAACTGGTTTAGCTTTAAGAGATATTTTGTAAATAACATTAGAAGTCTTATTTTCTTAATTTGCTGCTCTTTTTTCTTAAGCGCAGCTCTTTTTATTTTTAATTCTCCTAAAAGCACAAAAATAACAAATGTTGTATTTGAAAGATTTATTAGCTCACCAATAAAACTCATTGCACCGATGACTAAGTATTCTTCCGAAAATATAGTGCATCTTTTAGAAAAAGATGGTTTTAAAGATCTAAACACAGAAAGTAATTTAAAAGAAATTGCTCAAGGAGATAAGGAACGGCTCAAAGAATTAATCTCAGTGATTTTTAAAGAATAATTGAGCTATTAATGAGTTCAATTTATATTTACAGTAGATTGTAGCCTGCCTTTCTAGGGGTTTGATGATCATTGGAACGAAAAGTAGCTCTAAGGACTTTTTATTTCATTTAATTTTCTCAAATTCCAATCTCACATATGGTTCTGGTAAAGGCTCACAGATGTGGTACGTACAGTAAGTCACATTGGCGCATATTACATACTTTGTAAAACAGTAAGCAAAAAGATCACAGAGAAGATGGCCGACAAACTGTTTTGTTTAAGGCAACATACTTTCTGTTCGTGCTGAAGTTACACTTCAGTATAATGCCAATATTATAGCCATGAGTAAAAAAGAACCAATGCTTCCAAGATTTCTTTTAGTGATATAACCGTAGATAGTTATTACAGTAAATGTTGCTGCAATAGTAAAGAAAGTGCCAACGATGTTTTCATTAGTCAAGATGAGTAAAATGCTCGAAAGAGATAGTCAGATCAGGACGGCAAAGATGCTAAGTGAGATGAATGACATCGCAGTAATTTTACCAATACAAAGCACCATTACAACCGGTGCTATTGCTAATATCCATTTAAGTGGTGAGTTGAGGATTAAATTTATAAATGTAGTAGAGGACATAAACACTGCTGAAGTCATTGCCGTAATGACTAGAGCTAATGACATATACAGGTAAACAGATAGTATATATTGTCTGATACCATATTCATGCTCCTGTTGACGCTCATATATAGACTGCCTAGCGCCTGCAAAAATCTTATTACGATCAAATCTCATTAACAATCAGTAACCCTCAAATACTCTTCATGAGAGAGGTTATGATTGCTAAGAACCCCTCATCTAAAATAATAGGAGATTTTAATTAACCGTGTCAATAAATTGTTTACCGGCTTTGAATTTTGGACGATTAGAAGCAGGAATATTAATTTTAGCTTTTGTTTTTGGGTTAATGCCTTCTGAAGCTTTTCTTGAAAGAGCGTAGAAAGTGCCAAAGCCAACTAAACGTACTTGTTGTTTAGATTTAACAGCGTCCATTACAGCACTAATAAAAGCATCTAATGCTTTATTACTATCTACTTTAGTTAATTTTGAGAGTTCAGACATTTTTGTTACAAGTTCATTTTTATTCATTATTATAATCCCTAATTAAATTATTAACGCTTAGAAATATGTACGCATATTTTAATTTTACAAAAGTTACTCTGGATGGAGCAATTTCCTAATTACTATTCTCTGAAACCTAGCCATTGTCAATGCGTTACTACATCATTTACATGATTTTCATCGCTTTTTGTAGTTTAGTAACCAATTAGAATATTTAATCTCATTTATATTCTGTCCTAACAAGGAAGGTAATCTCTTTCATTACGTCTTTTGAACACAGATTACTAAGCTACCACCATATTTACGTACTGTCCTGCCAAATGCAGCAAAGAAGCTAGCAGCAAAATCTAGTAACATCCAAGCTTCATCAACTATAATCATAAAAGGAGTTTGACGATTTCCAGTAAGAAACTGATTAGTTATTTTCATAAGTAAAATCTGTAAAACTATAGATAACAGCTTTGGATCATTTTTAATCTCTTCAAATTCAAAGACTGTCATTAAACTCTTGAAACTAGCTTGTTTAGCTTTTGAGAAATACCTGCCATATAGGCCATCTTTAGTATAAGGATATAACGTTGCCCCGTATTTATGTAAGGTAGGTAAACTACTGTTTTCCAGAAAGGCAGCAAAACTACTAATATCTAACTGGTAATTGGTACTTGCTAGAGCGGTGACTATCGCTTTTTCTAAATCAGCACTGCCCCTTGGATCATCACCAACCCCACACATAATTTCAAGTAAGCTTTAGTACATTTTAAGAACTCATCTTTATCCTCTGGACTCATATCAGAATGAAAAGAGGCAAAAGGATTTAAACTAAAAGGAGCATTACGTCCAAAGTTAATGATCTCTCCTTCAAGGAGGTTACATATATTAGCAAAACTCTGCCCAATATCTAAAATGAACATTCTAGTATTTTGTGCCATTAAGCTAACTGCTAACTCTTGCAGAAATACTGACTTACCTCCACCCGATGGTGCAAAGATACAGAATTGGATTTTATAGAAAGGATTGAAATTAAATAACTGTCCGCGCCTTGCATGAAGTAATACTCCGGACTTCGGTACTCCCTTCCATTCCGTATGAATTGGAAGTCTTGCAATTACTTCCTGACTTTGAACCAGTCTAGTTAGCTTAAAGCGGTACAGCGAGTTCCATAGCAATCCTTGCTGCATTGGCAATATACTAAGTAGTGAAGGTAATTGAAGATTTTTGGTAACATTTAAGCGAAAGTTATTTAAATTATATAAGCTAATGATGTTCTGGGATACTACCTCAATTGTTGAAGCAGTCGAAGTGATCATTAATGCCCAGTGCTCACTAAGGAGCTGTTCTCCGTTATTGCTACGATCATTAATATCTTGCCACTGAGCAGCTTCTCTTTTTATATCACGATCATGTCGACTGTACCACTTCTCAGCTGAATCAATAACCTTTTTACCTCTAGCAGTTATTGCGTGCTGTGATGATTTACTTATATTACTAGCAACTGTATAGCTAATTACTACTCTTGCAGCAATCCCCATAGTATCTCTTCTACTGTCACCAAGTAGATTAATACTTTGTTCTAATGAGAACTCTCCTGGTAGCTCTTTTAGATGAAAGCAACGAGAGACAAGACCAGTCGATTTGTGATTGATTTGATCTTGAGTTATCTCTTGAACATGACCAGGAGTTACTATCTGTCTTGCTAAAGTAGTATGAGGATCATAATTAATACTTTCATCTTCCCTAGCATCAAGCTTCATTTGTAAAATAGTACGCACTAGACCTATCAAATCAGTAGCCCCAAGTCCTCTTGGCGGAAGTCCAAGAGAGTCAAGCTTACTAATTAATGTGGTTTTGAAGTTCGTGATATGACTGCAATCACTGTACTTACGAGTAGTCTGACTAAAACTTAGAAAGAGCCGATAATCTCTTGCAATACGTCCATCTGATGAGCCAAATGTTGTAGCACACTTACGAACAAATTTAGCTCTTTTTGTCATTATTTTATTTAAGATAGGATGTGTGTTAGTGCGAGAAGCTTGCCAGTTATCTAAAATGTGCTTAACATCGTGACTTGCAACTAATAAAAACTGCAAGTAAGAGTCAGCTGGCAACTCATCATTAAAGAAATGCATTAGGTTCTTATGCAACCCTTCATCAACTCCAACAATAGGAGTAAGCTCCAGCATAAAGCCAACGACCCCGTCTCCTATAAATAATCCATCTCTATCATCAAAGTACCGATAACTCAAATAATCATCTATTGCTGTAGTACCAGCTGTTAGCTGATCAATAGCTGTCTTAGTATTAGTACTTTCTACCGCTTCACTAAGACCACAGTAAGAAGCAATATTAGAAGCAAACTGTTTAAGATTTTCAATCTGCATCTGTAAACACCTCCTGATAGCTTGATGCTTCTGGCTCTAAGAATTCTGTTTTTGCTTGATGAGTGTTAAGTTGCTGCTCAGGTGTATCTTTTACTTCTCTGCATCTGCCGCTTTTGCATTTTTTATCGAAATATACAGTCTCAATCTCACCACTTGTTACTTTCTTATCAACATCACTAAGCATTGCACATCTTGCACCTCTGCCTCCTGGGCAATTAAAGTTGGTGGAGTAAATAGCACATGAGCTTAAGACTAGTGATAAAGAGAATGATGCTATTAATCTAAAAACCTTACTGATGATCACTTTCATACACTGATTCTTTTGCGCTTTTCCTAATGCGATCATTTCTTATCTCCTTTACCCCTGCGAGCTTGCTCTAGCTTCTCTTGAATATCTAAAGCACCAAGATAAACTCCCTTGGTAAACACCACGTCTACTTTCACGCCTCCTGATACCATCAAAACCGGTGACATTGCTTCTGCTTGCTTAATATAATACTCAGCCAATCTCTCAGCAGCGCTACTAGCACCGTTTAAAGCTCCCTGCTGCATCATTGTGCTCATATTTTTCTTCTGAGTGTCAATGGCACCAAAGCCAGTAACAGTGAATTGATCTTGACCTCTAGCGCTACTTGCAAAGCCACTAATCATACTGCCAATCATTGCATTGTTTAAATGTTTACCACTGGTCTGTACTATACCTTACCCTTAATACCGTTCATGCCATCATCACCGTAAATTAAACCAGCTATCTTAGTGGTATAAATTAGCTCTTGCTTAGGATCTTTACATGAGAGTACTTCAGCTCTAATGATTGCACGTTCAGACGACAGATCGCCATAACTACTACTCATAATCTGACATTGAGTTAGATCCATATTAAAGTTCTTAGGTAAATTACCTGCTCCAGTAATTCTGATAATAACAGGTATCGGTTCCGAAGAGCTTCCTAGTGCAGTTGAGACACTTATTCCGCCAAGTAAAACGCTTTTGACATAAGCAGTTTCAGGAATAAAATTACGACTGCTTTTAGGACGATCAAAAACCTCTCCTCGACCCATGTCATTAACAGTTACATTACTTTCCATAACTTGTTCAATATGAGCTTGATCAACTTCTTCTAATGCTTTTGATTTAAGCTTAATCTCATTTACTTCCGTCTTAGTTGAGAACTGCTCATCAGTTAAATATTTGATTTTAGCAGTTAAGGTCTCAATTTCTTTTTTGAGTTGGTTTTGATGAGCAATAGAATAATCATTTAAGGTATTCTCTATTGACTGTAATTTCTCATCAACTTTAGACTTACTTTGAATTAACTTGTCTTCAAAGATAATACGCAACATCATGTCAATATCTAGTGCTTGGCTTGCTACTTCGACTTTGAGCAGAGAGTTTGACTCCTTATCGTTTTTGCTTAAATCATCTTGTTT
>Ga0114962_10004242_pt1 | contig 11431 bp, 10 predicted proteins | sample C_130820_MF_Meta_FD_87017 | JGI IMG/M metagenome (GOLD analysis project Ga0114962, IMG submission 87017) | Freshwater microbial communities from Lake Croche, Canada to study carbon cycling - C_130820_MF_MetaG | ecosystem: Environmental > Aquatic > Freshwater > Lake | place: Lake Croche, Canada... | reverse complement strand
ATTACCGTTGATGTCGTAGCCATAGAATCTTATTACCATGCAGTACTGTGCTGCGGCATAGTTTATGGGTGTACCGGGGTCGGCTATATTTTTAGATTCATACAATTCCGTAACAGCATTCAACAAGTTTCGCAACAGTGTGATCCCATTGGGCTCGGTCACAGTAAAGCTCAGTTCTGTCAGCTGTGCTGATCCGCCTGCGTCTGGGGTACTACCAAAAATGGTAGTGAGTTCAAAATTGTCAATATAAAAATCCAAAGGAAAAAACGGACTACGATCTGCCACTGGAGCTCCACCACTCTGTACCAACAAATAGTAACCGCTGAGATTTGTTTTGCCTTTTGTCAAGGCCTTGTATGTCTCTGGATCCAGCAAATACCAACTTAGACTATAGGTATAACTGGCATACTGATCCAGCACATTGTCCTGCGCCACAATAGCATTAGTGGCACCACCGTACAATTCATCCAGTCTATTGCGAACAGTGCCAGTTCTGTTTGCAGCAGCAGCAGCGGCGGCAGCAGCATCGTCGCTGCGAGCTCCGACTCCACCTTGTCCACCGTTGTTTACCGGTGTTGCTCCTGCTACTGCTCCTGAACTCTGCAGTTGATTGAATTCTATCAGCTGCCTAGGATCCAGTAGTGTAGAAGATGAAAGGGGCGGCTGCTGCTGTGGCGGTGATGGCAACGCACCATTGCCACCGCGGCCCAGCACATCATTGCCAATGGACAATGGCGGTGATGGCAACGCACCACTAGCCGGTGGTGAAGATTCAGACTGGCTATTGGTCAACGTGACAGTGGCTGCGTTGGTCCCGGCATCAACAGCTCCTGTTTCTATGGTTGGCTGTGGGCTAGCATTGGTTGTACCTGCTGTGATTTTACCGGTTATTCTGCCGTCAAATGTTTCAACCAGCGGAGGGGTACCAGGGTTGATTGGGTCGGCGCGGTCGTCCCGTGCAGTTTGCGCGTCTCTGGCGACGTCGGCTGAACTAGCAACGGGTTGCGACAATTTCTCTTCTAACTCAGCCAATACTTTTTCTGTTATCACTATATTAGACTGAGCTTTAGCAATCTGAGACTCTAAAAATGCTCGTTGAGCCGGGGTATCAGGATAAGGTTTGGCCAGTTGCGACTGAAACACCTTGAGTTGATTTTCCCAATAATCAAGTTCTGCTCCTTTGCGGTTGATTTGAGCTTGTATAGAAGAGGCCATGTTTTAGAATCCTAACACACTGCGCAATGTGGTAATTTTTGGCAGATAGATTTGCACACCGGCCTTGAAGTCCAGGGGAGGTGCAGTCAGAGTATTGGGATTGCGTTGATAAAACACCCACCATAGTCCGGGTATGTCGTACAGGTCAAATGCCAGGAGATCTGGTCTATATTGATATGTGGTGTTGATCAGCATGATACGATCATCAGTTTGTCTGGGAATGGGACGATTGGTCATGGTGTCCAGGAAGAACTGACTGTACCCAGTGGTGTAGTATGCGCTGGTTGAATCATAGGTGGCCATTACCAGAACCCTCCCTTGAGTAGATCGCCGTTGGCAAATCCCTTGACACTGAACTGCTGGCTAACCTGCGATCTGGTCTGCATGGGCAACAATGACAGAGTGATATCAATCTTGGTAGGCACATAGGTCGGGTCATTTTTTCCCAGGGTAGGAGGGGCTGTTGGACTGGATATTGCCCCTTTGAGTATGCCCTGGCTAGAGAAAAGATTTGCCAGTCGACTGATTGCACTGGAGATAGGATTTGTGGGCAGGTCTTGACGAATTCTGCGTGTCAACAGATTGGTTCCGTTGATGTTGACACTTCTGGCACGTATGTAATCAACATCAGCCGGCAAATTGTAGGTGAAACTGCTGACCACACAAGGGTGCGCGGAGAACTGATACTGCCCCAGTCCTGTCAAGAACACCAAGGGAGGCGGTGAGCCTCGTTCCGCATCCTGCCCATAAAACATTTTTGTCACTGATCTAAAAAAGTGTATCACAGCCAACAGATACTCAGCTTCGGCTGAATCCTGTGCTGTGAATGTGGCTGTCAGTGACACAGCATCAGTGTAGCTGGACTTGTAGAAATATCCCTTGTAGTTTGAGTGAGTGAGTGTGTATGGATCATAGTCAGCTTTGTATGTGATATCAATCTTGGGTGTGTAGGGGAATATCACTCCGTCTGTTTTCTTCAATGGCCCCAGTATTCCTGGAGGAGTTGCATTGTACAGATAGGTGGCGCTGGGGGCCAGGCTGAGGCGAACACGCCAGTCCCCGTTGTTGGTCATTTTGCGTTGTGCTTCCAGTGTGGCTTGACGCTGTGCCAGCAGTGTACCTACCTGCTGTTTGGCGGCCGCAAGTTCTGCGGATCCAGGTGCCCGAAAAAAAGCAGCTTCGTTCAAAGCTTCCTGAGCAGTCTGCTCAGGAATGCCAACCGGTAACGGTGCAGGAACTGGTTCGGCACCAATGGTAAAAGTAGAGGTATATCCGCCGGCAGCAGCAGCAACAGTGTTGGCAGAACTGCTGGTTATCACAACATTGCCGCCCAGCGCAGCTGATACCTTGGCTACGGTATCAGCTTCGGCCAGGGCCTGGGCTGTGTTTGCATCTGCGGCAGTGACTGTGGATGAGAATGTAGACATAGTGATTCCTGTGTGTTATTTACCCAAAAAATAAACCACTCAGTTTATAAAGGTTGACAAAGCGGCAAAATGTGTTATACTAAATAATATTTTAAGGACCTGTCTTAATGACAATCATCACGAGGACTGCACCAAAAACCAATTATCTCAACAACAGAGATATTCTCAAAGAGATACATCTCAGCAAGAAAAACTACTGTGCCTATAGAGACCCTGATCTAGATCATCAGTGCGATATAATCCTGCCGAGCATAGGCAAGATCAATCAAAAAACCATAGCAGAAGCTCGTAGAAATCGTGCCGATCGTATCAAACGAGAAACTGGTGAGATACTTGATCCAAAAAAAATACCCAACACAGACATTGTGTTTCGAATCATGACCTGGGAACACATACCCATGGCGACAAAAAAAATCACCAAGGCCGAAGCCAAAAAGCGCAGCAAACTAGAAGATCTACTGGAACTGGAAGAAGCAGTTGAAGATCCACTGGCCGATCTGGTTGATGCACCAATGCTGAATCCCACGCATATCCGAGTGAACTTTCCTCCGTTTTTTCACTATCGCATAGACGATGCCAAGGTGCCGTTCCTGGTGGGCAAGAGTCACTGGAAAGGCGATCTTGCAACTGGAGAGTTTTCAAAAGACCACGGTGACATGACTCGCAAGCTGGCCATGATGTTTATGAAACTGTGCGAACGTTATGCCACTCGAAGCAACTGGCGTGGATACACCTACAATGAAGAAATGCGCGGACAAGCCCTGCTGCAACTCAGCCAGATTGGACTACAATTTGACGAGTCAAAGTCGCAGAATCCTTTTGCGTATTACACTGCTGCTATTACCAATAGCTTTACTCGTATCTTGAACATCGAAAAGAAAAGTCAAAACATTCGAGATGACATCCTAGAAATGAACGGTCTCAATCCTTCATGGACTCGACAGAATTCTGGCAAACACTCTATGGCAGCCATGAGTGGCCCTGTTACTATCACAACTTATCCTGCAACCGAAACTGATTGTTAGATGAACAGTACGGACCTGTACCGGAAATTGAACAACACATATGATATTGTGTGTTTTGTTGATCTGGCTGAGATAACCAAATCTCCAGGCGCTGTATTCAAATTATTTCACAGCTGCCATAAACAAGCATACACTGCCGACCAACGGTTGGTACTGTATTCCAGTTGGCCACTTTCTAGCCAACTGCTGGATCATGTGCAAAAAGCATCTTTAACAATTGACATCAGCAATGATTTTATTTTGATCTGTTGTCCGCACGACATTTCCAACGTGCTAGCAGATGTGGGAAGAAAATACGGATTTGACACAGCAATACGGCTGGATGTTACTGAACTAGAACCAACATCAGAATTGGCCAACAATTTTTATGTTGCCGAAACTGTGTGTCCATTGCTCTGGAGTCATCTAGAAGTGGGAAATCAAGGACACATCCGACCATGCTGTATTCAGTCTGACGTCATTGGCGATATTCAAAAAGATCAGTTGATTGATGTATTCCGCAACGATGCTATGCTACAGTTGAGAAACAACATGTTGGCCGGCACCCGAGCCGCTGGTTGTGGAAGCTGCTGGGCAACAGAAAATGCCGGGCAACTCAGCAACAGGCAAAGACATCTGAGCCTGCATGCAAAAAAATTTTACACAGACTGGATCGACGATCCAAACATTCTCAGTCTTGACATCAAGCCTGGCAATGTGTGCAATTTTAAATGTAGGATATGCAATCCTGCCAGCAGTTCGCTCTATGCTGATGAATTTCTAAAACACACAGTTGATCCAGACCGAGTTATACAAATAAAAACCAACATATCAAACGGAAAATGGGCCAACACCGATCAATTCACATCGCAATTGGAATCCTTGTTGCCACAACTGACCAATCTGGATCTCTACGGTGGGGAACCGTTTTTGTTGAAACAACTCACAACTGTGTTGCAAAAAGCGATAGATCTTGATGTTGCAAAAAATATCCGATTGCATTTTAATTCCAACGGTTCTGTATTTCCAGAAAATCTGATTCCACTGTTTGAACACTTTAGAGAAATAGACATTGCCTTGAGCATAGACAACATGGGCCAGAGATTTGAGCTAGAACGAGGTGGCCGCTGGAAAGATGTTGAAAAAAATGTTGTTGATTTTGTGTCCCTGAAACAACACAATATTCGCGTGTATCTGTTTCCCACCATAAACATCCAGAATGTGTTGTATCTTGAAGAACTACTGGACTGGGCAGACTCCATCGGAATTGAGTTGACCTACAATCTCTTGCATCGCCCCGGTTATCTAAATATCAACAACATGACCGATCTGGCAAAAAAACTAGTGCTAGATCGATTTGGCAACAGCCAACACCCAACACTTCAGACCATTGCCAACCAGGTTCGTGATAGCCAGGGCAGTGATGGATCTGAGTTTGTGAAACACATGAAAGCCTATGACCAACTGAGATCTCAAGATCTTCTTTTGACTCACCGAGAGGTTGCTCAAGCCATGGGCTATGTGTTACAATCCAGACTATGAACCTATTTCACAAAGCCGCAGTCTTCACGGACATACATTTTGGACTCAAGAGCAACAGCACTCAACACAACGAAGACTGCCTGAACTTTGTGAAGTGGGCCACGGACAAGGCCAAATCAGAAGGTTGCGAGACCTGCCTGTTCCTGGGTGACTGGCATAACAATCGAGCCAGTCTCAACATTGTCACACTCAACTACAGCCTACAAGCCCTGGAGCACATGAATGCAAATTTTGAGCGTGTGTATTTCATTCCTGGAAATCACGACCTGTATTATCGCGACAAACGCGATATACAAAGTGTTGAATGGGCCAAGCATCTACCCAACGTACACATCTGCAACGACTGGTTTAGCAGTGGCAATGTGGTTATTGCTCCTTGGCTCGTGGCCGACGATCATAAACGCATACCCAAACTAACAGGCAAATACATGTTTGGGCACTTTGAGCTGCCCGGTTACTTGATGAATGCACAGATTGAAATGCCCGATCATGGCGAAGTGCAACGAGAACATTTCACTGGCTTTGAACATGTGTTCACCGGACACTTTCACAAGCGACAGACCAAGAAAAACATCACCTACATTGGCAACTGCTTTCCGCATAACTATGCCGATGCTGGCGACGACGATCGTGGCATGATGATCCTGGAGTGGGACCGGGAACCTGAATTTCATGCTTGGCCAGATCAGCCCAGATATCGTGTGTTTGGTCTCAGCAACATCATTGACAATGCTACCACTATACTGGCACCAGGCATGCATGTGCGTGTGCAGTTGGACATTGAGATCAGCTACGAAGAAGCCAACTTTATCAAAGAAACTTATATCAAAGATTATGGATTAAGAGAGATGGCTCTGATACCCAACAAGTCCAGTTCTGTAGACACAGATATGGCACCCGGTGAGATCAAGTTTGAGTCTGTGGACCAGATTGTGACTGATCAGATCACCAACATCGAAAGTGAATTCTATGACAACAAACTGTTGTTGAAAATTTATCAGAATCTTTGAACCATGTTGATCAGCTACAATAAAAATCTTGAGCCTGCGAATTATGTTGACGGAGTGGACTTTGAAAAAACAAGTCCGTGTATCTGGGTGGTCTATCCTGCCGGAGCATCAGGAGATTTGATTTCGTCAATCGTGAACAGTCACTATATCGAAACTGGATCAAGGTACTATGGAATCTCTGAACTGGGGCAGGTTATATTTCGGCCCAGCGACAACAAAATCACCAATCGATACATGAGCCAGCACCAGGAGCTGCCTGTGTTTGATGACCAGTGGTTTTACCAGCTGGCCGATCAGTTGTCTGAAAAAAACTTGAATTTTTCTCTCCTGGACCAGTTTATTTTCAGTTGCCATGCTTACAAAGCAAAACACATTGATCACATAAGAACGTCGTTCCCCAATAGCAAAATTATAAATATTTTCTGTGATGATGTCCAAGGAAACACCATGATAGATGTCCTGGGCAATCTCAAAAACAACACATCTGCCTCACATAGGCGCTGTGAACGACATGAACATGACAATGTGCTGAATATCCCATTTGGAGCAATGTTCAACCCAACATTGTACTACACTTATTATGATCGCATCATCAATTTCTTGGATCTGCCGGGTCGCCTTGTTTGTTTTGATTACATAGAATTTTATTTGTCAAAACAACATGGCGATATCAAACATCAACTGGTTGACTACAGTCAATTCCTACTAGACAACAGTCTTAATCAATGATACATATAAAAAATCTCACTGTCAAAAACTTCATGAGCGTGGGTGCTGCCACACAGGCCATCAACTTTGACCGCAAGGACATTACCCTGGTCCTGGGCGAGAATCTTGACCTTGGCGGCGACGGCAGTCGCAACGGCACAGGCAAGACCACAATCATCAATGCACTCAGCTATGCCTTGTATGGCACGGCTCTATCAAACATCCGCAAGGACAATCTAGTCAACAAGACCAACGGCAAGAACATGCTGGTCAGCCTGGAGTTTGCAGTCAACGGTGCTGAATACAGGATCGAGCGTGGGCGCAAACCCAATGTGCTGAAATTCTATGTGAACAACGAAGCCACTGTGGCCACAGATGAAGCACAGGGAGATTCAAGAGAAACACAGGATGCAATTGAACGTACCATGAACATGAGCCATGACATGTTCAAACAGGTACTGGCTCTCAACACCTATACCGAAGCATTCCTTAGTTTGAAAGCCAATGATCAACGAACCATCATTGAACAACTGCTGGGCATCACCCTGCTGAGTGAACGTGCTGATGCAATCAAAGAACTGGCCAGAAGCACCAAAGATGCTGTGTCTCAAGAAGAATTTAGAATCCGAGCAGTGGTTGAAGCCAACAGCCGTATTGCCGAACAGATCGAAAGTCTCAAGCGGCGACGAGTACTTTGGCAAAAAAAGCAAGACAGTGATCTTGAATATCTGGCCACACAGTATGCTGACCTAACCCAGATCAATATCGAAGCTGAATTGTTGGCACATCGAGATCTTGCTGTGTACAGTCAACAAAAAACAGCACAAGACGCCCATACTGCCTTGCTGGCCAGACAAACAGCCTGGAGACAAAAACAATCTCGAGATGTGGCCGACTTTCAAACCAACTATGATCTGCTGAGTCACATCGACATTGAGGCTGAACTGGCTGCACATGCCGCATTGGTTGCTCACACACACCGGGCCAAGACCACAGTGGATCTTGAAAAGCTGATCACACGTTACTGTGCTGACGAGATCAAGGAACAGGCTGCTGTTGCAAAACTAACTGCAGAGATCGCTGAACTAGAAGCACACAAATGCTATGCTTGTGGGCAAGAATTTCATGATGGCAGTCACGACGCGGTACTGGAAGCCAAACGCAAGACCCTGCAAGAAGCTGCACTACAGGTCTTGACCACACACAGCCAGCTGAATGAACACACCGCGGCACTGGCAGCACTGGGTGAATTGGGTGTGAAGCCAGTCACCCACTACCGTACCGAGGCAGAAGCTATTAGACATTCAAGCGAGTTGGAAAATATTCAAAAGCAAATTGATACCAAACTTGCGGAACTTGATCCCTATGCTGAACAAGTGTCAGAATACACTGAGATTGTGCTGGGTGCTCAACCAGTCACCCACTACGATACCGAAGCCAAGGCTGTCACACACCTGGGTCAGGTGGCCAACCTGCTGCAACAGATCACTGCCAAAACAGCCGAAACTGATCCCTACACTGATCAGATTGATGACATGACCAATCAGGCTCTGCAGACTGTGAGTTATGATGCCTTAAACGATCTCAATCGACTGCAAGAGCATCAGGACTTCTTGCTCAAACTGCTGACCAGCAAGGACAGTTTTGTTCGCAAAAAGATCATTGATCAAAACTTGAGTTATCTCAACGCAAGGCTCACACACTACCTGGATCGCATTGGTTTGCCGCACACTGTGAAGTTTCAAAACGATCTCAGTGTAAGCATTGAAGAACTGGGCCGTGAACTGGACTTTGACAATCTCAGCAGAGGTGAACGCACCCGACTGATCTTGAGTTTGAACTTTGCGTTTCGAGACGTTTGGGAAAGCCTGTACTCACCGATCAATCTGTTGTTTGTGGATGAACTGATTGACAACGGCCTGGACTCAGCAGGAGTAGAGAATGCGCTAGCCTTGCTCAAACGCATGAGTCGTGAACGTCACAAGAGTATTTGGCTTGTGAGTCATAGAGATGAACTGAGCGGGCGAGTGGAAAACATACTCAAGGTTGTGAAGGAAAACGGATTCACCAACTACAACACCGAGGTTGAACTTGCGTAGTATCCAGGTCTTGCATTTAGAACCCACGGATGTGTGTCAGGCCGCTTGTGCCCTGTGTGCCCGAGAAACTGATCGTGACTTTCGCAAGGATCGCCAGCATCATCTCACAGTGGAGAAGATTCTCAAACACTTCTCTACTGATCAAATTGCACAACTCAACAAGATGTTCATGTGTGGCAACTACGGTGATCCGGCCGCTGGCAAATACACCTTGGATATCTACAATTATTTTAGAAGTCAGAATACCAGCATCACCCTGGGCATGAACAGCAACGGTGGTGTACAAACCACCATGTGGTGGCATGCGCTAGGTACCACGTTCAATCAACCGCTGGATTATGTGGTGTTCAGCATTGACGGATTGGCCAGCACAAACGAAGTATATCGAAAAAATGTCAAATGGTCCAAGCTGATGCAGAACGCACAGGCATTTATCGAAGCCGGCGGCTCTGCACACTGGGACATGCTGGTATACCGACACAACCAACATCAGGTAGACGAGTGCGAACAGCTGGCACGTGACATGGGATTCACCTGGTTTCGAGCCAAGGTCAGCAAACGTGGATTCACAGACAGACTTGAAGCACCTATAGGTTGGCAGCTTCCCCAAGTGATTTCCGCTCAAGTGGATTGTCATGCACTCAAAGAACAAAGCGCATATATTGATGCACAAGGCAACATGAGCCCTTGCTGTTGGTTGGGCTCAAGACAAAGAGATTTTGTCACAGACTTTGACAGTGTTCAAAGTTCCTGGAATAGTTTGCAGCCCAATATTGTTTGTGTAGACACCTGCGGATCCCTGGACGGCGGCTCCAGTTTTAGCAACCAATGGCAAAGAGAAACACAACTATGTTAGCCACTTGGCATTTTCACATTGAGATTAGCAGCAAGTGTACCCTGCGGTGTACTAGATGTGCTCGTCAGGAAGTTCCGGATGGCTTGGTCAACACTGAGCTAGACTTAGAATTCTTCAAGCGTAATTTTACACCTGAGTTTGTGCAGGCCAACGTGGAAAAAATTACATTCTGCGGCGACGATGGTGATCCTATATACGCCCATGATCTGACACCTGTGATACAGTACATCAAAAGCATCAAGCCTGTGGAGATTGTGATTGTGACCAATGGCAGTCATAAAAAAGCCAGCTGGTGGCACGAGCTGGGCCAGTGCTTAACTTGGTTGGACAGTGTACACTTCAGCATTGACGGCTATGACAACACCAGCAACAATCTGTATCGTGTGAACAGTGATTACGACAGTATCATTACTGGACTACAAGCTCTCAGAGCAGCAAGTAGCTGTCAGATAACATGGGCAGCAATTGCGTTCAAGTTCAACGAAGACCACATTGACCATATGCAGCAGCTTGCACAGAAGTTGGGCGTGGATCAATTTCAGTTGACCAAGAGTACAAAATTTGGTAGTGTATATCCATCCTATGGTGTTGACGATCCGCTGGAACCCAGCAAGCAATACGTCAGCAGTACACATCGCTTTGAACGTGAAGTTACTGTTCTGTCAGAAGCAGGAGAGTGGGAGCCAATCCCATTCACAAACAATAAATTATTCAATCAAATCAAAAGTCGCAACGGTGTCACACCCCTGTGCGAGATAGGCAACAAGGGCTTGTACATCGACGCTCGTGGCAGGTTATTTCCCTGCTGCTGGGTGGCCAATAGATACAATCACAATTCAGACTGGCAACAACAGGCAGAAAACTTCAATTTACACACTAGATCATTGACAGACACACTGGCAGACCCTTTCTGGACTACTGAATTACAAACATTTCGCTGGCAGGAATGCCAGACCAAATGCAAGAGTTCAGTGGTTGATGAAAAATATGCCACAACCTGGTGAAAGAGATAACTATACTGCAAAGGTAACACAACAAATTTTCGCATGACATGGCACTATCAAAACACTCCAGTTGAGACACTGCCCGAAGAATGCATAGGATTTGTTTACCTGATCACCAATAATCTTTCTGGTCGCAAGTACATAGGCAAAAAACTAGCTAAATTTTCAAAAACCACTTATAAAACAGTCAAGCAAAAAAACGGCATCAAGAAAAAAAAGAAAATTAGAACCAAAATTGACAGTGATTGGCGCGACTACTACGGTTCAAGCGAAAATCTAACTGTTGACGTAAACACCTTAGGCACCAAAAACTTCACCAGAGAAATACTTTACTATTGCACTTCAAAAGCACAGTGTTCATACATTGAAGCTAGAGAACAGTTCAATCACAAGGTATTGGAATCCGCAGATTATTACAATGGCCATATCTCAGTCAGAGTACATGGCTCACACATCATAAACAAAATTTAAGGCAACACAAACGACACTGTGCCGGATGTTTGGTCCGGCCCCATTGAAGAACGGTGAGATACCCGGTCTGGACTTGGGCGTCAAAGGCAATTGCT
>Ga0114962_10004239_pt1 | contig 11442 bp, 9 predicted proteins | sample C_130820_MF_Meta_FD_87017 | JGI IMG/M metagenome (GOLD analysis project Ga0114962, IMG submission 87017) | Freshwater microbial communities from Lake Croche, Canada to study carbon cycling - C_130820_MF_MetaG | ecosystem: Environmental > Aquatic > Freshwater > Lake | place: Lake Croche, Canada... | reverse complement strand
TAGGCTTTGTTGAATAAACTTAATCCTTTATTTTTGAAATAATTAAATAAATATATGATATTCAAAGCATCCAGATTATCCGACGGAAATAAAATGTTCCCAGTTGAGGTTGAATTAAAAGAAACTTGTCTAGAAGTCAAAGATCCTGGCTTATTTAAATCAGTTGAAACCAACTACGATTATCAATATATCGATGATTTCAAAGTGAGCAATCCAATGATTGGATATTGTAGTTTCTCCTTTAAATACAAAGACCAATTAGTTGAAGTACACGGATTTACTGATCATGATATGGATGAAATCGAAAGATTATTAGATCAAAAGAAAAAGGAATATTTGAGTAATAGAAGGGGGTGAGGGGAAGTAAAATTTATTAATTAAATTTTATACTCAACTAATACAACATCCCGAACATCCAAAGAGGTAATGAGCGCATAATTGGATACTCTAAATCATCACTGACCACCCAAGAGTTTTCAACTTGTTCAATTTGTTTTTTAGTTTTATTCCTTCCCCCAACTTCAAAGGTATATTGCTCATCAACAATAAAATCGCCTTGTTTCGGCATCTGAATTTTATGAAACGGCTTCATTTGACTCAAGAAAAAAGTTTCTCTAATGGTACCAACTTCTACCCTATCCTTTGACATAGCATTTAATATGGTAGTATTGTTTAAATATATTTTTTCAGGTTTTTGCAAATTGGACAATCCAGTCCCGTCTGGATAAAGTAGCGTAATAATTTCTGCTTTTTCTAAATAATCCAGATAATGATTTAAAGTATTTCTATGAATACCAGTTTTTGATGCCAATTCAGTTAAATTGGGTTTAAAAGGCACTTTTTGACTTATCAAGTAGATTAATTGCAACATTTTTTTTGCATTCCGGATGTCAAAATCTTTAATTTCTGCCATGTCAATTTCGACAATGGTTCTTAACATTTGGTTGATTCTTTGGTGCAAGGTAGATGGGTCAGTCAATCCAAAAGGATAGTACCCCATTGCAAGATAATTTTTAAAATGTTCTAATGGACGGAAATCCCTTGGCAGACTTTCTTTTACTTCCTCTGTTTTAAAAAGTAAGTCCTCTAGGTTGATTTTATTTAATTTGATAATGCCTTTCATTTGGAGATATTCCCTAAATGATAATCCAGGCAGGTCATAAATGACTGCTCTTCTGCTTAAATCTCCGCTTTGGAGGGTAAGTTCTAAAATGGACGAACCCGTATAAATCACTTTTATATCAGGGAAAAAGTCATAAATATTTTTGATTTCTTTTGACCAATTTTCATATTTATGTACCTCGTCTAGGAGTAAAATCTTACCTCCGTTTTTATAAAATTGAGTAACGGTACTTTTTAAACTATTTTCTGAAAAGTATAGGTCATCTAAAGAAAAGTAGGCTGCTCTATCAGAGGGTAATTTTAATGACTTTAACCATTGTAAAAGCATAGTAGTTTTTCCGGCACCTCTTGCCCCCTTAATGCCAATCAATTGGTTGTCCCAGTTGATGTATTCGGCTAAATACCTTCTAAAATCAAGTTTAGTGGATGCGATTAACCTCTCGGATTGTTCTAATACTTCATTCATTTTGCACAATAGAAAGTGCAAATATACTACAATTTTGCACAATAGAATATGCAATTCAACACTCATTTTGCACAATAGAATGTGCAATTTTACATACATTTTGCACAACGGGGAGTGCAAAATACCACTATTTTATACCTATTTACAATCAACAAACCTCATAAAACGATAAACCGCAACCAGTAGACTTTTGATTAGTTTACTAATGAGCTAATTCATAATTCCCCTTTAGCCTAATGGAATAGTATCGGAATGTTTATTCCAAAAAAAGACCCTTAAATTCTATTCTAAGGGTCTTTTTTGTATTTATATTAAGTCAATCGGACAACTAATCAATAGCAGCCATTTTATTTAAACGACCAGAAATCCCTAGTAAGATTAAACCTGCTGCACCTGACATATACACAAAGAGCATAAAGAAGTCGTACATATTGGCGATTTCTAATCCTGCAAAGTGTTTAACAGTTCCTGCTTCAGGATATAATGCCCCTAAAACTCCACTGAAGTCATTTGCAACCGCATTTGACATAAACCAAATTCCCATTAAAAGGGAAGCCAATCTTAAAGGAGCTAATCGTGCGACCATAGATAGACCAATAGGTGATAGACACAGCTCACCAATAGTATGGATGAAGTATAGTATGAGCAAATATGCCATGGATATTTTTTCAGTTTGACCAACTCCTTTTACTCCAAATGCAATAACTAAATATCCTGCTGCTAAGAAGAATAATCCAAATGCTTGTTTTACTGGACTGGAAGGTTCCATTCCTCTATCCCTTAATTTATCCCAAATAATCGCAAATATTGGAGCAAATATCACTATACAAACTGGATTGACTGATTGAAACCAACCTGCAGGCATCTCCCATCCAAAGAGCATCCTATTGGTATTCTTTTGAGCAAACTCTGTTAAGGTATTTCCAGCTTGTTCAAATGCAGCCCAGAAGAAGATTACAAAGAAGGCAATGATGTAAATCACCCAAATTTTATTACGCTCTCCCCTACTTAGTCCTGGGTCGGTGACTACAAATCCAGATGCGGATATACACACAGAGTATATAATAGAACTAATGATATTCATTCCGGCAGCTTTAAAGAACACTATAAATAGACCAACCAATATACTTGCCCAAATAGCAGCCCTTCTTCCTAGGGTGGAATCTTTCACAATTTCCGTGTTGATTTCATTTAATGCATTGTTTTGAGCCTCCATTTTCTTTTTACCGAGTGGAGCGGCACCAATTTTTGCACCTTCTGGTGTTAAAAGGAATTTATTTTTAAGTAATTCAAAAATGATTAAGGCGATGATCATCCCTACGCCTGCAGCAAAGAATCCCCATTGATATCCGCTTTTTTCAGCAAGAGTTGCACAAATCAATGGACTTGCAAATGCTCCAATGTTGATTCCCATATAGAAAATTGAAAATGCAGAATCCAATCTCGCATCTCCTTTAGGATACAATTGATTCACCATGGTAGATATATTTGGCTTGAAGAACCCATTACCAATAATGAGAGCAAAAAGACCTGATAAGAATAAGGTCAATTGCATTGGATTTGTATGATCACAGGAAGCAGAAAAGAAAAGTAGGAATTGTCCTAATGCCATGATTACCCCTCCAATAAAAATAGACCTTCTGTTTCCAAGGTATCTATCTGAAAGGTATCCACCAATTAATGGAGTCAAGTAAACCAATCCTGTAAAATTTCCGTAAGTCAAGGATGACTTGTCAGAAGGGAAAAGCAAAACATTGAGCATGAATAATTTGAGGATGGCACGCATTCCATAGTAACTGTACCTTTCCCACATTTCTGTGGTAAATAAAAGAAACAATCCTTTGGGATGTCCTTTCTTAGCTGGCATTTCTAACGCTTGATCTGTCATGTATTTTAATCGAGTATAAACTTAAATTTTTTGCTAACTTACAATAAATTACAGATTTGATAATATAAAATCTGTAATTCTTTGATAAACATGAGGCCTTCCATTGTTGCCTCCTAACCCATGTGCTCGGTTCGGATAAAATTCAGAATCAAACTTTTTGTTGAGTTTGATAAACTTATCAACCAGCATAAAACTATTCTGAGGATGCACATTGTCATCAAAAGTCCCATGAATAAGTAATAGCTTTTGATTGTCTCTAAGTAAGTCAGCGTACTTTAAAACTGAGGTATTTTCATATCCGTCATGATTTTCTACATCACGTTGCATATAACGCTCCGTATAAATGTTGTCATAATACCTCCAATCCGTTACAGGTGCAACTGATACTGCCATTTTAAAAACATCATTTCCTCTTAAAACGGACATTAAGCTCATTGAACCTCCAAAAGACCAACCAAAAATCCCGATTCTATCTTTATCTACAAACGATTTTTGCCCAAGCATTCTAGCCGTTTCAATAATATCATCTGACTCTAATAGACCTAACTTTTTGTAGGTACATTTTTTGAACTCTGTTCCTTTTCCACCTGTACCGCGTCCGTCCACACAATAAATGATGTATCCTTTATTGGCTAAGTATTGATACCATGCCACAGTTCCTCCTCCATATTCATCTTTAACTTGTTGTGAACCTGGACCTCCATAAATACAGATTAAAACAGGATATTTTCTGTTAGCTTCAAAATTGGAAGGTTTAATCATCCAAGTATTTAATAAGGCGCCATTTATCTTTATTTCTTCAAACTTTTTAGATTGAAATTTTAAAGAATCAATTTTCTCATGAAGCGTTTTATTGTCTTCTACAATGTATTCAGCTTTGACCTTTTTTCCTATTTTGATAATGGAAGACTGTGGAGGAACATTATCACGAGATTCTGTAAGTATTCCATATTTAGCATCTCCTGATAATATCAAAGAATTTGAACCTTCAGTGTATAGTCCTAAGTCTTGAAAATCTGCACCACTTAAGCTGACTTTATAAACCCGCTTTTGAGAACTCTTATCAGCAGTATAGCCTGAAAAATAGATTGTTCTGTTCTTTTCATCAACTTTTAGGATTTGATCTACATCCATTTTGTCAGGTGATATTTTCCTAATCAACATGCCAAGTGGACTGAATTGACAAATTTGATTATTCCCGCCAATTTCTGAGGTTAGAATGGAGGTTCCATTTTTTAAATAAGTGATATTAGAAGGTAGATCTAAATAATCTTTGGATTCCTCTTTAAAAACGGTAGTATAGGTTAAAACCTTTCCTTGTGTCAGATTTTCTGTTTCTACTTGGTTGATTTGTAATTCATTTTGAAGACGATTCATTTGATAGTACAAAAATGATTGGTTGTCCTTCCATTGAATTTTTGGGATGTAAATGTCCCCTTTTTCAGAATTAGAGTTTACTCTACATAGAATTGAGTTGTAAACATCATATATGTAAGGAGTTACAATGCTATTAGACTCCCCTACTTTAGGATATTTGTAAGTATACTGGGTTGGATATAAACTGTCATAGATAGGTAAGTTAATTTCTTTTACTTTAGACTCATCAAATTTTAGAAACCCAATAAAATGACCATCAGGGCTAAATTCAAAAGCTTTAACAAGTACAAACTCCTCCTCATAAACCCAATCGGACTTTCCATTTATAATGCTATTCAACTTTCCATCCCTAGTGATTTGTGTTTTATTGCCTGTGTTTAAGTCTTCCACAAAGAGATTGTTTTCTGAAATGTAACCAACAAATTGCTCATTTGGACTTAAAGTGGCAAAAAACACTTTCTTACCATCTGCGATTGCCTTTATTGATTTATCCTTTTGATTGATAACATAGTAGACAGCCTTTGCACTATGACGATATACATATTTACTTTCTGTTTGTATTAAAATGAGATTCCCCATTTTACTTAAGTTATATCCATCAATAGATTTGATTAAAGGATAGGTGTTTCCACTAAACAAAGTATCTTTAAAGTTCTTCTTGCTAAATGACTTTTTTAAAATGGCAGGTTTTTGCGATTCTGTTTTTGCTACCTCGGCATAGAAATCAGTATTTTCTATGATTTGAACTGAAGGTGGATATTTAGCTCCAAATTTACCTTCCACAAAAATGGCATTTAAGTTTAAAGCTGATGAGCTGTTTTGAGCCTGTATTTTGCCGATTCCTAAAATTATTAAGATGGATAGGATAACATTCCGATTCATTTGATTCATTTACTTGCAAATTTGCATATTAATTTATTGTTATGGATACACAAAATCTTACTTTGGCGGGTTTTAATAGGATTCAATTAAAAGATATAACATATTTCAAATCCATTTTAGGTGAAGAAGCAGTCCTCACTACTGTAAGTGACAAACAAGAGTATAGCCAAGATTATAGTGGTCATTATACTCAGTTTCTGGCGGATTGTGTATTGATTGTTGAAAGCAAACTTCAAATAATCAAAATAGTAAAGTATTGTAATGAACAAACTATTCCGTTGACAGTTAGAGCAAGTGGAACCAGTTTATCCTCTAGTACAGTGCCTGTTTTTGGAGGTGTTATTCTTTCAACCGTAAAACTAAACAAAGTAGTTGATATTGATTTGGATAATCTCCAGATAACAGTTGAGCCTGGAGTAATTACAGAGTCAATTTCTATTGCCTTAGAGAGTCACGGATTATTTTATCCTCCAGACCCAGCAAGTAAAGGTAGTTGTACCATAGGTGGAAACATTGCTCATTCCTCAGGTGGGCCACATGCCTTAAAATATGGAACCACTAAAGATTATGTTCTTAATCTAGAAGTCGTTTTACCAAATGGACAAGTAATTTGGACGGGTGCAAATACCCTTAAAAACTCCACTGGATACAACTTGACCCAACTTATGATTGGTAGTGAAGGCACACTAGGAATCATTACTCAAATAGTATTAAGAGTGATTCCACTACCTAAGTTCACTACCCTTTTAAGTGCAAATTTTGATAGTTTAAAGAATGCTTGCCAAGTAGTTTCAGAAATATTTAAGGGAGGAATACAACCATCAGCTGTTGAGTTTATTGAAAGAAATGCCATCCTCTATACTTCTGATTTCCTGAAAATTCCTTCTGAGATTAGCCTAAATACTCAAGCACAGTTAATCATAGAGTTAGATGGTTTTCATCAAGAAATCCAACTTTCAGAAGCGGAAAAAATAAATGCTTTATTGGAAAAATACGGATGTCAAGAAGTCAAATTTGCCACTTCTGATGCAGAGAAAAATCAGATATGGAACCTAAGACGTAAAATTGGAGAAGCCATAAGAGCTTCAACCATCTTTATGGAGGAAGATACAGTTGTTCCTAGAAGCAAATTACCAGAATTAGTAGCATATGTAAAAGACTTAGAACTTGAATATGGCTTCCAAACCGTTTGTTTTGGACACGCCGGAGATGGGAATATGCACATAAACATCCTAAAAAATGATTTATCAGAGGAGTTTTGGAAAACTGGACTGCAAGAACCTATTAGGAAGTTATTCTTAAAGGTTAAAGAATTAGGTGGTACAATAAGTGGAGAACATGGTATAGGATATAGCCAAAAACAATATATGGATGTAATGTTTTCTGATTCTCATTTTGAGTTGTTCAAAGGAATAAAATCCGTTTTTGATCCTAAAGGCATTTTAAATCCTGGAAAGATTTTTTAATCCTAATGCTTTTTGATTAGTATTACTTTCTCCCAGCAGGTTTTAAATTTTGTTTTGGAGTCTGTTTAACAACTTGAGGTTTAAGACTATTCATATCTCCAACCATAAACTTTCCTTTCTTGATTGCCTCTAATCCGTCTTTTACTATATCTTCTTTATTATCCTCTGCCCAACCCATTTTTTCACATTTGTATCTCCCATTATTGTATCCATTTACAGCGGATTCAAAACCCAATAGTTCCTCCGATTTGAGGTTTAAGGAGTAAACAATAGAATAAGGTCTATCCTTTAATGTACTGATAGCACGAACTAAAAACCCAACTCCATCTGGTTTGGAGTAGTAGATTTCTATGAAGTGCATCATTTTCATGTTATCAATCTGTTCAGTTGTCAATTCTAAAAATTCAGTAGGGATTACATATAATACCCTTAACATACTATATACATCCCCAGAATTAAAAAGGGTTAGCTTGTTGTTGTTTTTAAGATTATAAGCAAAAGTAGAATCCTTTTTTATAAAGAAAACTTCATTTCCTTTAGATAGAATGTATTGAAACCGATTTCCTTTATTAGTTTTAGTAATGGTAAATGTATCCGATTTAAATGGCTTAACTATTTTTGATCCAGATTTGTCTTGACCCGGAATGGTGATTGTTTTTATAAAAACACCTTTATCAGATTGGATTTTATGGGAAAGATTGACTAGTGGTTCGTAATCTTTATCTGTGTACTCTGGGGCTTTTTGACCTTGAGCAGAGGATTTAAAACCAGTAACAACAAAACTTAAAACAAGACAAAAAATGTATAATTTACTCATTATATGTAAAATCTAAAAAATCAAAATTAGGAGAAAAACTCAATTAATGATTAGTTAATAGACTTAAAGACGAATCCACCCCATAGTTTAGTTACTTATTGTAATTTTGAACGCTTAAAGACGTTCAAGTTTTTAGATTAAGTCCTAATGAAAGTAGTCATTTTTGCCGGAGGAAAAGGTACCAGAATATCAGAGGAAAGTCATTTAAAGCCAAAACCAATGATTGAAATTGGAGGTAAGCCGATTTTATGGCACATCATGAAGATTTATCAATCTTATGGCCATAATGAATTCATTATTTGTTTAGGTTATAAAGGATATGTGATTAAGGAGTACTTTTACAACTACTTTATCCATAATACTGACTTTACAATAGACATTAAAAATAATCAAATCATACATCATGATTCTAATAGTGAAGATTTCAAAATCACTTTAGTAGAAACTGGGTTAGAAACCATGACCGCAGGACGATTAAAAAGAATTGAAAAATACCTAAACCCGAATGAAGATTTTATGCTAACCTATGGTGATGGTGTAGCAAATGTGGATATAAATGAATTAATCGGATTTCACAAAGCATCTAGTCATTTAGCAACAATGACTGCAATTCAACCGGGTTCAAGGTTTGGTGTAATGAATATGGCAGCAAATGGTCAAGTTAACTCCTTTACAGAAAAACCAAAAGAAGATGGTGCATGGATAAACGGAGGCTTTTTTGTCTTAAATCAAGGAATCTTCAATTATTTAAAAGAGGATGCAAACGAAGTCATGTGGGAAAAACAACCATTAGAGGATTTATCCAATGACGGTCAATTAATAGCCTACAAACATCACGGATTTTGGAAATGCATGGATACCTTAAGAGACTGTATAGATTTGAACGAAATGTGGGATAATAATCCCGAATGGAAGATTTGGAAGTAATGAGCAACACCTTAAAATTGTTAAAATCCACCTATAAGGGTAAAAAAGTATTTTTAACTGGACATACCGGATTTAAGGGCTCTTGGATGCTAAGCACCCTATCCTATTTAGGGGCAGATATAAAAGGATATTCCTTAAGTCCAAATACAGATCCAAATATATATGATTTTATCAGTGGAAATCACTATTGTGAGTCTGTAATTGCAGATATTAATGATTTTGAAAGACTTAGAACTGAAATCCTAAACTTTAAGCCTGATTTTATTTTCCATTTAGCTGCACAACCTTTAGTACGGGAATCCTATCAAAATCCACTTTATACATTTCATACCAATGCAATTGGGACACTTAATGTATTGGAATCCTTAAAGGGACTACCTTCCAAGTGTATGGTGGTTTGCGTAACAACAGATAAGGTTTATCAAAATAACGAATGGCAATATCCTTATAGAGAAGAGGAGCCTTTAGGAGGATATGACCCTTATTCCGCAAGTAAAGCCATGGCAGAAATTGGAATTTCTTCCTATACCAATTCTTTTTTCAACTCAAAAAATGTGGAAGAGCACCAAAAGTTTATTGTTAGTGCAAGAGCCGGAAATGTAATCGGAGGTGGGGATTGGAGTAAAGATAGAATCATTCCAGATGTAGTAAATGCATTAAATAATGGGGAGAGTATAAGCGTTAGGAATCCAAATGCTGTACGTCCTTGGCAGCATGTTTTAGAGCCCGTAATTGGTTATTTGATCCTAGGTGCTAAATTAAGTGAAACAAACAAAGGATTATCAAAAGCTTATAATTTTGGCCCAAATCCACAAGATACCTTTACTGTTGGACAATTGGTAGAAATGGCAATTAAAATTTGGGGCAAAGGAGAATGGCATCATCCATATCTAGAAAATCAACCACACGAAGCTAATTTACTTAAATTAGATATTTCTAAGGCAGGAGTTGAACTAAATTGGCAGCCGATTTGGGATGCGAAAACCGCTATTTCTCAAACTTTAGAATGGTATAAAAATTTCAATTTAGGAATCGATTTGACTTTGACTCATATCAAACAATACTTGGCTCACTTAGATCAAGACTAAACCAAATGGAATTTCTTCCGACCAAATTAGAAGGTGTTTACTTAATCCAACCAATTGTCTTTGAGGATGAAAGGGGGCAATTTATTAAAACTTTTCATCAACCAGAATTTGAGAAGGTCGGACTGAATCCTATATGGCGTGAATCCTTTATAAGCACTTCAAAAAAAGATGTGATAAGAGGAATGCATTTTCAAATTCCACCCTATCAACATGAAAAATTGGTTTACTGTACCTCCGGAAATGTATTGGATGTCCTTTTAGATATCCGCTTAAATTCTAAAACTTATGGACAATACCAATCTTTTGAGCTGTCCTCAAAAAATCATCATCAATTATTTATCCCAATAGGTATTGCCCATGGATTTTTATCCTTAGAGGACGATTCAACTTTAATGTATTTGACTACTAAGGAAAATCATAAAGATTTTGATCAAGGAATAAGATATGATTCTTTCGGATTTAAATGGGAAATCACAACCCCGATTTTATCTAAAAGGGATGAAAATCATCCTAAATTGGAGGATTTTAAATCAATGTTCTAATTTATTTGATTTTAATGAGTAAATAATCATTGCAACTTTCGAAATTAATTGTGTCTAAATTTTAATATTAATTGTTAAATTGCTGAAAAAATTTACTAAAATCTAATAAATGAAAAAAACTTTACTTTTTAAATCTTTAACTGGAATAGCTATATTGGCCATTCTATTTTTGAGCTTTTATGATGCGTTTACTTATAGCACATCTGTACCGCCTGCCAACACGACCGCTAATTCCAGCAATTGTGGAAGCTGCCACGGAACTGGTTCTAGTACCAAAAACATTTCTGTAACTGGGATTCCATCCACAGGTTACAAAAATGATTCTACCTACACCATGACAATTACGTCAAAAATCAGTCAAAAAGTAGCTGGATTTGAGCTTACAGTTTTGAATAAATCTAAAAAAATATATGGAACATTGGCAATTGGTTCCTTTTCAGGGACTAAAAAATTAAGTTTCAGCTCTATAGATTACATTGCCCATTCAAAACCTCAAACAGCTTCCTCGGGATCAGTTTCTTGGAATTTTACTTGGAAGGCACCTAAAACAGGCTCAGACACTATTACTTTTTATACCATTGTCAATGATGCAAATAATGATGGAAGTAGCAGTGGTGATAAAATAATTTATCAAGTATTTACCTTCTATCCTATTACCTCTTCAGGAACAGCACCTACTGCAGCAATAAAAGTTAGCAAAACAACTCTTTGCCAAGGTGATTCTATTCAACTATTTGATGCCTCCTCAGGAAGTCCAAAATCCTGGAAATGGACTTCTAGCTTAACAGGTAAAACATTTACTAACCAGAACCCAACAGTATTATATAATGGAGTAAATGGTACAGATTCAATTACCTTAATATCAAC
>Ga0114962_10004238_pt1 | contig 11448 bp, 9 predicted proteins | sample C_130820_MF_Meta_FD_87017 | JGI IMG/M metagenome (GOLD analysis project Ga0114962, IMG submission 87017) | Freshwater microbial communities from Lake Croche, Canada to study carbon cycling - C_130820_MF_MetaG | ecosystem: Environmental > Aquatic > Freshwater > Lake | place: Lake Croche, Canada... | reverse complement strand
TGTGACCACGACGAATGCCCACGAGTGGGAGAAGCAGATGAACTGGCTTCAGAAGATGGTTATTACTCGTCTTGGTAAGAATGGTAAACTTATTATTGCTGGTACACGTGTTGCTTCTGTAGATTTCTACAAGGAGTTGCGTAATCCTGACCATTGGGCTGCAGGTGATTCTCCTTTCACTTATCTGGCTATGCCCGCCGTTCTAGAGTTCGCCGATAAGACTGCCGACTGGTTAACATTGTGGCCTTGGTCTGACCGTCCGTGGGATGGTGATGAGGATGAACTTCCTAATGAGTACGGCTATTATCCTAAATGGAATGGTCCCGAGTTAAATCGCCGTCGTGGTGAAGTCTCCGCCTCCACATGGGCTCTTGTGTACCAGCAGCAAGATGTTGAAGAAGATGCTGTGTTCCCACCGATGGTGGTTAACGGGTGTATTAATAGGCTTCGCAAACCTGGTCCGATTAACTATAGTGCACCTGGGCATCCTTCTGGTGGCTCCTGGTTTATTGTCATGGGTCTTGACCCTGCCATGTCTGGTAAGACTGCTGCAGTAATGTATGCTGTCGATAAGGACACTGGCCACCGTCTCATTCTTGACTGCTACAATATGAGTGACCCTACACCCCGTAAGATTCGTACCCTTATTGAAGAATGGGTTATCCGTTATGGACCGTCTGAAGTCCGCATCGAAATCAACGCCTTCCAGAAAGCCTTCTCACTTAATGAAGACTTGCGTCAATGGTTGGCATCTCGTGGATGCCGTCTGTCTGAACAATTTACAGGCAAAAATAAATGGGACACCTCATTCGGTGTCGCCGCAATCTCCAACCTCATGGGTACTATCAGGGATGGTAAGTTCCAGGATGACAACATCTTGGAATTGCCAGACAACTGCAATGAACACACCAAGGCCCTAGTAAACCAGTTAATTACTTGGTCTGCTGACACTAAAGGCCCTACGGACCTTGTTATGGCTTTGTGGTTTTGTGAAATGCGTGCACAAGAAATTGTGCGCACTGGTAGCAATGTCAAATACTATTTTGATAACAGATATATTACTAACCGTCAAAGCAACAATCGAAATGTTGTAAACCTTGACGACCTTGCTATGCAGCAAGAAGTCGTCTACATCTAAGGATATTAATGCTTACTATTGAACAAATCTCAGACAAGGTGCATGTTCTAAAACAACGCTTTGCTGAACGTGATGGTGCAATGGCAGATATCCTAGCAGTACGCAAGGGTGACATTGAATCTGTAGCACCAGAAATGTTTCCTGAAGGTCTCAACCGTTCAATGGTTGCAAACTTTATTGATGTCGCTGCACGTGACATTTCTGAAGTCCTAGCCCCACTGCCTTCACTAAACTGCAGCACATCAAATACTAACAATGACCGTGCAAAGAAACGTGCCGATAAAAAAACCACTATTGCTAACCACTATGTACAATGCAGTCGCCTGCAAACACAAATGTATGTTGGTGCAGACTGGTACTTGACGTATGGTTTCCTACCTATTGTTGTAGAACCAGATTTTGAATACTTAATGCCACGGATTCGTGTGGAAAACCCTATGGGTGCTTACCCAGAATATAATCGCCACGGCAAACTCGTGTCCTACACTAAACGATACATTAAATCGGTACGTGAACTCATTGTCGAATTTCCCGAATACGAGTCACAAATCCTTGGACGTAACGGTCGTGAACAAGAACTTAACGCCCAGATGGAACTTATCCGTTATGAAGATGCACAACAGATAACCCTATTCCTTCCTGAACGCAATAACTTTGTCCTGCTCAGTGCAGGAAACCCTATGGGTGAACTTACTGTGCGTATTGCACGTCGCCCAGGTGTAGACCCAGATAATCCTCGTGGACAATTTGATGACATTATTTACCCACAACTTGCACGTGCACGCTTTGCGTGGCTTGCGATGGACGCTGCAGAGAAATCTGTTAATGCACCATTTGTTGTACCTAATGATGTTCAAGAATTTGCTTTTGGTCCCGATGCCATTCTCCGTTCTAGCAATCCTGCAGGAATTGGTCGAGTTCCACTTCAAATTCCACCAGGCGTATTCCAAGAACAACAAACACTTGAATCAGAAATGCGTATGGGTGCACGTTACCCAGAAGGACGCTCAGGTAACATTGATGCCAGTGTTATTACAGGCTCTGGCGTACAAGCACTTCTAGGTGGCTTTGATACACAAGTCAAAGCTGGTCAACAAATTCTTCAAGAACTATTTGAAGATGTTATTTCTTTAGCATTCAAAATGGACGAACGTCTATTCCCTGGAACAAAAAAGATTGACGGCTCCGCATCAGGAACAGTCTACGAATTAGAATATGATTCTGCTAAAGATATTGCTGGTGACTACACAGTACAGGCACGTTACGGTCTTATGGCTGGACTTGACCCTAACCGTGCACTAATCTTTGCACTACAAGCCCTACAGGCTAACCTAGTATCACGTGATTTTGTTATGCGTGAACTTCCCTGGGCAATGAATGTATCTCAAGAAGAAGAATTTATTGATGTTGAACGCATGCGTGACTCGCTGTCAGGTTCATTAGCCTCACTTGCACAGTCTATACCGCAAATGGCTTCGCAAGGCCAAGACCCATCCGATATTGTGCATAAGATGGCTTCTGTAATTGACTTACGTCGAAAAGGCAAAATGATTGAAGATGCTGTACTGGAAGCATTTACTCCAGTTGCGCCTCCAGCAGTTGCTGCTCCTACAGCACCTATGCCTCAAGAACAGATGCTTGCTGCTATGGGCGGTGGAATGCCTCCACAGGCTCCTACAGAGCCTCCTACGCCTAGTCAGGCTGCACCTGCTGCTTCTGCACCTGCAGAAGTAGGTCAACCTACACAACCAGACATTGGTAGCATTCTTGCTTCCCTTGGCGCACAGCAGTGAACGAAGAAACTTTTAAACAAAAACTAAAAGATTTACTTGATGAATATGGTACATCTAATAGTGAAAATGGTTCAATGTGCACAACATATTTTCTGGTAGCAGAATACTTTGATGGCAATGGGGACTATTGGGCAAAAAGTTTCTTTACAGATGATGGCATACCAATTTGGCGTGTCACAGGTTTAGTGCAACATGCTATAGAAAATGATTTTATACAAGAAGAAGGTGATGAATAATGCCTCGTGGTGGATATCGCAAACCAGGAAATCCTGCACCAGTATCAGGTCCAGGTAAACTTTCACGCCGTACCGATGGCGGTGCAGGAAGCAAGCAAGCCATGAGAGAAGTACCTTCTAACGGACAATATGGTTATCGTTCAGATACTGCTGCTGCTACCGCAGGTGCACCTCTAGCGGGTGGTGCTGCACCGACTATACCAGTTAATGTTCCTGCACAACGTGCACAAAACATGGCTTCTCAAGTTATACCAATTACTGCACCCACACAACGTCCAGGTGAACCAGTAACTGCTGGTGCTACTGTAGGTCCAGGTTATACGCCTGAAGCATCTATTCCTAATCGTTTTGCTATGATTAACAAATATGCAGACATGTTAGATACTATTGCAGCACAAGGTGATGCTCCACCAGAGTTTAAAGAATTTTGGAACTACGTTAAAACAGAGGCAAGGAATACTCAATGAGTCTAGTGAAGCATATTGCGGCATTCACAAATATGTTCGGTGCAGAAAATGCCCACATTGTGTTCCCTTTTGCTTCAATTAACTGGCAATCAGATGATGACCGTAATGCTTTTTTAAATGAACTTTCAATATTGAATAATAGTCAAAGGATTGGTAAGTAGTGGATATTCAAAATCCTTTAAATTACATTGCCGATAATCCTAATAATCCTTTCGAAAAAGCAAAGAATGCTGTCGGAAATGTTGTTGAAGATGTTGTAGGTTCTGGAGTAGGCAAGAAAGTTTTAGGCTCACTAGATAAGCCTATGGAAGTTCTTAACTACCTTGCCACACCATACCGTGACTATGCTGCCCCAGCACTTACTGCTGCCCTCATGGAAACAAATAGCAAGTATCGTGAGCAGAATAAGAATGCTAGTGTTACTGAACGCTTCACTAAAACTTTTGAAGACACCAAAAAGGGTCTTACTTCTGAAACTGACTGGCGACGTGGCATTAGTCCAGGTCGTGCACTTGTTGGTGCTATTGGTGACTGGGTTCCAGGTGTACAAGGTACAGACAAACTTGACTGGTCTAACGCTAAAGAAGTGGACAACTATTTTACTTCTGGTTCTGCACAGTTCTTTTCAGGTGTAGCGGATGCTGGATTCAACACTTTTGACCCTGCTGCTGGAGCATTGAATAAAGGTTCACGTATTGTACGCCGTGCAGTCACACGTGACATTAACAAGGCTGCTGGCCCTACACGTGAAACTCTATTCAACGAACTTAAAACTGCTGCTGTAGACCCAACTGTACGTTCTGGTGCTAACGAGTTCATGAAACTTGTTGAAAAGAATCCAGAAGACATTGTTAAAATTTCTAACTATGGCTTTGTTGCTAACTCTACTGACCCTACACGTCTAGCCACCGCTATCTCCACAGCATACAAAGAAGGTGGACGTGAACATCTTGCTGACTTTGTTGGTGCAGCACTAGGTCACAAAGAGTCTTACAATAAAATTGTTGCAAGCAGTTCTGTTTTGCATGCACAGTTGCTTGAAAATAGCAACTCTACTCAAAAGATTCAAAAACAACTTGAGAATCTTCGTGAATCTTTTCAAAAAAATACAGACCCAACTCCTGAAGAGCATATTGCGTACTCTCAAGCACAGGCAGATATGCACAAGAGTCTTAAGGCTATTGACGATGAGGGTGAAAAGATTGCAAGGAAACTTGCTCCAACTGATTTGATTACTAGCAATGAGCAAGTAATTGATAATAAAGTTTGGTCTAAGTATGCTCTTCCTGAGCGTCTAAAGGCTATGGCTGCAGAGGCCAATACTTCAGGCATGTTCATTACTGTTGATGGTACTAAGAAGTTTAGTACACAGCGTGAAATGTTCCGCAATCTTAAAGACCCAAAGTTCTACGGTCGCACCATGGTGTGGTTGAGCCCTAATACCCCATTGCATGAAGCACCATCAGGTGTTGCGCTTATTGGTGGTGCACCTGGTCGTCGTTCCTTCCAAGAAGGTAATGCACGTATCCGTAAGATTGCTAAACTTACTAACATGTCAGTTGATGAGCAGCGTTCTTTGCAGAATGAAATGTATTCACTAGTTGGCAAGTCTGCACAGTATAATTTCTTTGAAAATCTTCAAGCACGAGGTATCGAAGGTTTACTGAAGAAGCATTATGGCAAAGAATATGATGCCATGAATGCGGCACAGTTAGAATCTGCTAAAGTATTTGCTCAAGAACTTGTTAATGGTACTGTTCGTGCGCAACTTCGTGGAAAAGCAAAACTTTTTGCTGAGGAAAATGGTTACACTACCATTGATGACCTAACAGGCAACCCAATTTCTCATGCATACCTTGATGATATTGTTGAACAAGGTGCTTTGGAACGTGCTGTTGCACGTGGACGTAGTTCTGCAGAAGATGTTGACCGTCAAGCGGTACGTAATGCTATGGGTGAGCAGCCTTTGATGGAAACTCAAGTACCTAATGCACACTTTAGCATTGATTTTGATATGTTTGACCAAGTTATGGGTGAGAATCGTACTCTTCTTGGTAATGTTATGGATGAAATCCTTAGCAATAGCATTAGTGATATTCAAGTTCGCAAAATGATGGAGAGTGCAGAGGCTGCACATCTATCTGGAACTACTGGTATGGGTTCTGCTAACGTCGCTGCTGTCAAAAACATGACACGTACTGGTAAGGACCTAGCAATTGAGGGTCTAGATACTTTCTACAGTTATGTATGGAAGCCTGTGACTCTGATGAGTCTCAAATACACTACTCGTAACCTTGGCGAAGGCCATCTACGTTTTGGTTTCACTATGGCTGACTATGCTGCAGAGTATGGTTTCTCATGGACTGATATGCTTAAGGGTATTCATGACCCTGGTTCAGTAAAGCGCATGGTTCATAACCGTAATTTCCGTAAGACTGCAAAGCAGGCTGCAAAAGATATTGGTCAAACCAATGCGGAACTTTCTGCTCTTGAATCAAAGTTGACTAAAACTGTTGGCAAGCCTAGTCAGGCTGGTGAAAGTTTAATCTCTAAAACCCGTAAGGGTTTACTTGATGCTGTCCAACGTAAAGAGTTTGAGAATACTGATGGCCTAACTATGTCCATTAACATGGTTAAGAAGAATGTTAGTTACTTGGATAGGTACAAGAGTTCTGGCATTAAGGAAGCAGATGCTGCTGTAAAGTATTTGCAGAACAACCTTGTTCCTAATATTCTTGAACCTAATGTTGGTGAAAAGAATGTTGATGCATTCTTGAAGGCTGTTGTTGACGAAAATTACAATGAGGCTCACCGAATTTCACAGTATGCCAATAGTGCTGATTTGGCTAAAGGATTGTCACAGTATTCTGCTAAAGTTAAGAAGACTCTTCTTGATTTAGAGAAGCATAGTGCTGGTGGTGCTGATACTGTCAATAACGCTTTAGAGAATGTTATACTTGGTCTTGAACGTCTACATCACCATGCAGACTTGACTGCAGGTTATCTTATCAAGCGTGGTGAACTACGTGATGAACTAGATGCTATTGTCAATAAGGTTAACTCTATTGGTGGTAAGAAAGTTTCCTTCAGCAAGAAGGACCATGTAGAAATCTATCCTGGTGTATACATTGACCAGTCTCTTGCAGGTAATGCTGGAGACATGCTTCGTACTTTTACTAGTTCTGCTGCCTCTACTACTGCTCTTCTTGCAGATGACCGTCGTATCACTGGACAAAAGTTTTTGAGTTCTGGTTATTCACGTCGCCGTATCGACCGTTCAAATGAGAACTGGGCTAAGGGCCATGCAGACTATGTAAACAATGCTTTGATGCGTGATGTTGTTGCACGTCGCATGGTTGAAGATTTGGCCAATGGTGTAAACTCAGGTCAAGCATTGAACAATGCTAAAAAGTGGATTTCTGAAAATTCTACTGAGGCTCGTCGTTGGAAGTCTGAAGTAAAGCAAAACATGATTGAACGTGGTAAAGCCATGTCTAATCCATCATACAATTTTAATAATATGATTGATGAAATGGCTTACCAGATTAAGTCTTATCTTCCTGAGGTAAGTTCAGAAAATGGTAAGTCTTATGGTAACCTATACCAGAAGGCTCTTGATGGTTTAACTGTCAAGGACTCTTTGGATATTCATTACCGTGACCGTCATGATGTTATGCATGCTGTTCAGCAGGCTAATGATAGTTTTGTTAACTTTTACAAAAATGCTGTATCAGCAATTTTCCATATTGTTGGTACTCTTCCAGAGGACCATGCTGTACGTCATCCTTTCTTTAACATGACTTATGAAGCATCAGCAAAACGTATTACACGCAATCTTGAAAAAGAAGCACGTCGTAGTAATCCTAAAATTACTGATGCTCAGATTAAGAGTCTTATAGAAAACCGCAAGGATGCGATTACTGCTACTGCAACTAATCGTGCCTACAAGGAATTGATGACACGCCTGTACAGCGTGGAACGTCACACAGACCCAGGTAAGTTCCTTCGCTTTGTTACACCATTCTTTATGGCTCAGCAAAACTCTAGCCGTTTCTGGCTCGGTATTTCTTTGCGTAATCCTGGTGTAGCATACACGCTTGCTAAAATATATAATATTCCTTATCGTAGTGGTCTTGTTACTGACCCTGCAGGTAACCTTGTCAGCCAAAGCAACCCTTGGGATACTCAGGGTGACAAGCAGCGCATGGATTGGCTTTTTGGTACACAGATTTCTCCAACTAATTTGGATGTTATCTTCCAAGGTCAGATGCCTATCCTTCCAACTTTTGGTGCTCCAGGTTCTGGAACTCTAACTGCAGAAATGATGAAGTGGGCTGCTAAGAAAGATGGTATTGAGCCATTTATTAAACAGCATACTGGCAAGACTCTAGATGAGTTTACTAGTGCTTATATTACACCTTTCTACACTAAACAGGGTGATACTAGTATTGTGGGCAATCTTGCCCAGTCTGTGCTTCCAGTTAACTCTTGGATTATTTCTTTGGCTGCATTGTCTGAGGGTAAGTTTCCTCTTCCTCAGGCTAAGGTGCGTTGGGATACTCGTCTTTCTGCTGCTCGTGATGAAATAACTATGCAGGCTTTGATGGATGGTGCTCCTCTTAATCCTGATGATATTAATAAGCAGGCTGTTCTTTTGGCTAAAAAGTCTCTTATTGCTGAAGTTGGTTCATCTTTTGTTGGTCCTATTGCTGCTGGTAAAGTTGCTTATGGAACTACTACTGATTTAACTCAACAGATGAATGCTGCTATTAATGCTGCTGGTGGTGACTATAATGCTGGTATGGTTAAGTTTACTCAAAGTCTTGAAAATCAAGGTTATGAGAATGCTTCTGCTATTACATCAGTATTGAATTCTAGTACTGTAGATAATCGTTATGGTCTTATTAGTAATAGTGCGACTATTTCTGGTATTCAGTCTAATCTGAAATCTTTCAGCCATGTTGATAAGTATCAAACAAATAATCCTTTCCTTGGTGCATTGTTTAATATTCCTAATAAGGATAATACTTATAGTCCTATTGCTGATGATGCAATGTATGGAATGAATATTAATGGTAAACCTTTAAAGACTAGAAATCTTACTCCTGAAGAGGCCAGTAAGCAGCAACAGTTGAATGCTGGATGGGCTTTATATTTTAGTTACATTGACCAGTTATCTGCTAGTGCTGCTGCGCAGGGTATTGATATTAAAGACCCTAATTATTCTGATGCTGTAAAGCGTGCTAAAGAAATCTTCCATACAGTTACCGCTAAGCAGTTCCCTTATTGGGCCGCTAAGAATGAATCTATTGAACTTGGCAAGAGCGACCGCTATATTGCTATTGCTGACTATTTCTTGAAAGATAAAACTTTCATGACTACTGTAGGTCGTAAAAATAAGGCTATTGCTGGTTTGCGTGAGTATGAATAATCGTGCTATTGCTGTTTCTGCATTCCAAGAGAATGCTCAGCGTACTGGTTATACTACTATTACTGCTGCTGCTAATCAAAAGTATGCTTTGTACATGAGTATTATTGGTACTACTATTAAAAATAAGAATAAGGATTTTGCTTTGATGTATGATAGGTATTTATCTCAGGACGAATTGAATCCTATCAATCCAGCACTTGTAGGTGGTGAATAATGACTGATTATGATTACAATGGTGATGGTAAAATTAATGATAAAGATAAAGCTTTAGCATCACAGGATGTAAATAAAGATGGCAAGATTAATGCAAAAGATGCCAGTCTTAGTCTAGCAACCAACAATAATATTGGTAGTACTAATAATCCTTCATCTGGTTCAAGCAGTGGTAGAAGTACTGGTATTACACCAAAGATTTCTGCCGAGTCACAACTTGACCAGATTCTTGTAAAACTTCTTGGTCGTCGTGGTACTGCTGCAGAAAAGTCTGCATATGTCAAAGGTCTAAATGCTTTACAAAAACAGTATGCCACTATTTCTGCCAGTGCAAGTTCAGGTAAAACTAAAAAAAATGTTGATACTAGCACAAGTACTAGTTCTAGTACTAGTTATTCTTTTGATGAAAACAGTTATCTTTTAAACTATGCTGAACAGATTGCTGGTAAAACTATTGCTGCAGGTAAACCACTTGGTGGTACTGCAGGAGACACCTACAATACTTTAGTTAAGTATGCTAATGATATGGGTTTGAGTAGTGCTGATGCCTTAAGTAATACTATTAAAATTGCTAAGGGAGATACTGACCAGACTAAAGTACAGAATAGCATGCAGAAACGTGCTGTGGCCCTATATGGTAGTTTCTCTGACCAGTTGAAGGCAGACCCTACGTTAACTCTTAAAGATGCTGCACAAGACTACACTAATACTATGTCACAGATGCTTGACATTCCTGTTAACTCTATCAAGTTAACTGACCCTACTATTGCTAGAGCCTTGCAGGCTACTGATGCTAGTGGTAAGCCACGCATGATGACAACTAATGAGTTTGGCAATCTTCTTCGTGATGATAGTCGTTTCCAGTATGGTGCTATGGCACATAAAGAGGCTTTAGATATGGCTTCATCATTCGCTTCTGCTATGGGATTTGGAGTTTAGTATGGCTAACGAAAAGTCTAAGGCACAAAAAGTTCCTGCATATCAAGTTTTTGCTGACTACTTTAAACCATATTTTGCTGATGTTAGTGTTGAAGCTCCTTGGCTTCATGATTTGTATAAAGCATCTACTCCTTTCTACAAGCAGGGATATCAGACTAGTCAGATTGCTGACCAAGTTCTTGCTTCAGATAAAGCACCTGCATCTTTTAAGGCACGGTTTGCTGGTATTGAGGCTTTGAAGAAGCGTCAGGCTGCTGGTGAAAACATTTCTCACATTCCTAGTGTAGCCCAATATGATGTCCTTGCACAGCAAATGAAGGAAGAGTTCAATAAGTATGGACTCAATAGTTTGGGCAGTAATGAAAATATTGCTAATGTTATTGGTAATGATGTTTCTTTGAGTGAAGTTAGCGACCGCCTATCTGGTGCTTTCGATGCTATAGATAATGCTGACCAATATCTTAAGGCTGAACTTGCAAAGAATTTCCCCACATTAAATCGTCAAGACCTTGCTAAAGCCCTCGTGGGTGGTCCTGAGAGTGCCAAAGAGTTGCAAAAAAAAGTTGCTACAGCAAACATTCGTGCTGCTGCTAGTGAGTTTGGTATGCAAACACAGACTTCTGCTGAGGAACTTGCCAAGATGGGTATTACTCGTGCTGATGCACGTGCAGGATACGCTAAGACTCAGCAAGAACTTGCAGGACTCCAAGCCACGCAACGTATGACTGGTGGCTCTGGTGACCTTCTGACAGGTCTTGAAGATGTGAATGTTCTTGGTAAAGACTCTAAGCAGATTCAACAGTTGAAGTCACAGGCACGTGGCCAGTTTAGTTCTGGTCGTTTCCGTGCTGGCGTTGGCTCAACTGAACGTGCTGGACAATTATAGAATCAGGTAGGACCGACCGTCCCCTACCTCGTAAAAGAACGGTAGTAGAAACCAACCCACATACCCCTGTGTGGGAGTGCGAATCTACGTTAAACTAACATAATAAGGGAGAAGGGTTGCGATGAGCAACAATAATCAAGACTGGTATGACGACTTCGAAGATGATTTCTTAGAGGACGATTTTGAAGAGCAACCAACGCCTCAGAGGCGTGCAACGGGTGATGATGTTGTTAAGAAGTTGCGGCGTTCAGACCGTGCCAAAGAGAAGCGCATTAAGGAACTAGAATCCGAACTTGGTTCATTACGTAAGAACCAACGGGAATTCAGCGTCAAATCAGTATTGGA
>Ga0114962_10004233_pt1 | contig 11453 bp, 1 predicted proteins | sample C_130820_MF_Meta_FD_87017 | JGI IMG/M metagenome (GOLD analysis project Ga0114962, IMG submission 87017) | Freshwater microbial communities from Lake Croche, Canada to study carbon cycling - C_130820_MF_MetaG | ecosystem: Environmental > Aquatic > Freshwater > Lake | place: Lake Croche, Canada... | reverse complement strand
CGGGGTGGGGGGGCGGGGGGCGGGGGGGGGGGGGGGGCGGGGGGGGGGCGGGGCGCGGGGGGGGGCTCGGGGGGGGGGGGGGGGGGGCTTGATGGGTTCCGCCGAGCCGGGGCGAAAGCCCAGCCCGGAATCCGTCGCGTAGAGCGTATGCTTGTCCTTGGAAAAGATCAGCTGGAGATTGGATTGCGGGGATTTGAGCACGCTCACCTCGTCCGGGTTCAACGCAAACCACTCCGGCGCGTCGCTTGGCAGGCTCGCCGCCGCGGCGGGGATCAAGCCAAAGGCATTGTCATCGCGCAAGCGCTTGAGCAAGGCGGGCGACGCATCGACCACCAGGAACCACTGCCATTTCTGCACGCTCTGGGCGTCCTTCCACTCGCGGCGCTCGGCGTGGAGGATCTTGTCGTCGCTCGTCGGGCTCGCCCACAACGCCCGTTGAAAAATCTTCACCGGGTCGTTCACAATCTGCGTCGGCGGATCCACCTTCGAGGCCGTGGTCGACGCCTTGTCAACGTGCTGCTCCCGCAACACGGGCGGCGCTGGCGGCACGCCGCTGCGCCGCCAGCCAAGCCAGGCGAGCGACACGATTGCCAGGACGATGAGCAGTAGCTGGAACTTTTTCATGTGTTGAGCCTAAAAAGAAAGTTGGATGGGGTTGCAGCGCCGTTGATTTACCACTGATTTCACGGATTGATGAGGATTACAAGGATAAGATGACTTGGATCTATCAAAAGTCTCAACCCGTCCTAAAGGTCAATGCCATAAAATTCATCACTCTTTCTTATCCGTGTATTCCGTGTAATTTGCCTGATTGTTGGAAAAAAAGTCAGTCAGGCCATCTCGCTTTGCTCGGTTGTGGTTTCTATTTTCCTGCGTTGAATTTCATTAGTTCCCGGAATGCGAATACGTCCGCAGGTAGAGTTGCACGTCCGTCACGCTGCCCACAAAGCGGCTGAGGGCGGTCGGCTCGTCGGTGAGCAGGTTGATGGCGGGAATCACGATCTTCCAGCGGGTATTCCACACGCTGCGGCCGATCAGGCGACTGCTGCTGTATTCGAGCGGCGCCGAACCTTTGAAGAGCCCCTCTTCGGCAACCGCGCGGAACGCTTGGTGTTTGCGGATGACCCATGGCTGCGAGCTGAGGGTGGAATTGGCACCAAAGAACTGGGTGCTGTTGAAGTCACTGGCCCCGAGGTTGTAGGGCAAGGGCATCGCTTGATCCTGAATGGTCCAGCTGCGGATGGTGTCGGTATCTCCCAATGGCGGGGCTCGCATCACGTCGTTGCCGCAGGGGATCAGGTAAACATAGGGTGTCGCGCTGAGAATGAATGACTTGTTGGCCGAGTTCAAGGTCGGTCCGCCGATCGAGGCGTCCATCCCGACGTAGCCCGGCAAAATGACTCCAACGTTGCTGATCCGTGTGGCGTAGTTACTCGGCGAATAAACGTGGTCGCCGCCAAGCAACTCCAAACCAAAGAAGTTTTTACCCGACTCGATCGTGCTGCTGAAAGGGATGATGATCCCCGGCACCGCGCTGCCGTCAGGCTTCTTGATGTTGAGACATTGGGTCGCCACGTCCGAATCATTGAGCACGTTGGACACGATGTGCTGCTCGAGCGTCTGCATCCAAGCGTCGTCGTCGCTGGTAATCGACGGGTCGTCTTGGATCCGGAACAACTCCTGGCGCAGTGAAAACACCGTGTTGTAGTTATCCGGGTTGTTGATTCCCAGACGACTTGCCGCCACTGAGAAATCCGCATTGAGCTTCGCCATCGTTCCTGCCAGACCCGCATCGCCGAGACTGCTCACGGTGGATCGCGGCACGCCGCCGGTGAGATCGCCCAACGAACGAGAGGCGACGATTTTACTGAACACCGTTTGACCCTGCGGCGATCCAAGCAAGCCGGTTTCATAGTCGTAGGCTTTGGCGGCCAGGTAGGTGTAGCGACTGCCCAGATCGTAGAGCGAACGATACTGCTCCAGCGCCTCGTTGCGGAAGGTGCGGAACGTCAGATCATTGGTCCGATAGCCCTGAATGATCGCTGCCGCGCGCAGACGGAAGACTTCCCGCTCGGCCTGTAGCCTGATGCCTTTCGTGATCACATTATTGACGTTTTGCAGCGCCAACTGGTTAGCGATCGTCAGGGTCATCAACGTCTTGGCTTGGGTCGTCACTTCGCGGTAGGCCGTATCGTATTCCATCGCTTTCTGCACTTCGTCTTGACCAAAATTAAGCGCGGTCACTGTCTGGGAAAGACTAACTCCAACGCCTTTGCCCAAAAGACCTGCTAGAGACTCGCCCCATGCAAACCCTTGTTGCACTGCACCACCTATCGCAGTTGCGAGTGCATTCTGGGCCTTGAACGCCCCGCGGGCTGGGGCAGTGGCATCGTTATCTACACCAATAACCTTCGGGCATGCTTCCGTTACTGCATCGGTTTGCGCCTGCAAGAAAGCTCTCACTTTAGCTACTTCAGAAGCTTGCCTTTTATAAATTGCCTCCGTGTATGCGAGCGCCATGGTCGCTGCATTTGCCACAGCAGTGACGCCATCCACCGCTTGATGGTATTTGACATTATCATAAAAGACTTGGCCCTTGTGATTCATATCGGCCGTCAACTTTTGGAGGGCCAGATTCGCCTGCGCAAGCGCCAGATAGCTCTGTTGGGCAGCTTGCAGGGCATCTTGCAATGATCCAGTGATCGGCCGCGAACCCAGAGTGCTGCTCCAGACATCGTTGTATTGGACCCACTGCGACGGAACAACGTTGACGGTATGCGTAGTCACGGCGGTCCCTTTATTATACCCATTGACAATGTTGTCGATTTTGTCCCCAGTAAATCGCTGGATATTATTGGCATCCTTCAGCGTGATACTGAAGGCTTTGTTGGTATCGACCAAATCATTGGGGCGATCGACGATGAACCAGTGGTTGAGATCGGGCCCCACGTAACCTTGCGGATAAAGTTGGCCCGCGCCGATATCCCCCGAATACGGGCGACCGTAAATATCGATGAGCTGATTCACATAGGCGGTCTCCTGGGTCGAAATCGTCGCCGTGTAGGCGTCGAGCGTCGTGTCTTGGTCGCGCAGGGATTTGGTCATGACTGCCGCCTGGTTGAAGGCCCCAGCCGCATTGTTGAGCGAGGCAAGCGCACGGTCATAATACTGGGAAAATTGACTGCTATTGGCGAGGCGTGGGTTGATGTCAAACGGCACCGCTCCCGAGCTGAGGCCCAGTGGATTGAGACGGGCATAAGCGTTATCGAGCGTGCTTTGGAAACTTCGGGCCGTGGCCACCAAGGCACCAAGTTCCGGCACCGTCGTGCGATCGATCTTTTGAATCCCCGTATGATAATTGTCCACATCCGGCAAAATCGCGTTGGCCATCGCCCAATGCACCAGCGCACCTTGAGCGCTGCGGCTGACCGTTTCGTCGAGACCCCAAGCGCGTTTCACATCAGTTTGGGTATTCTTTGGCGTGTTGTCGCGGAATTGGGTCCAGCCCGAAGCGGGGTCGTCCTTATAGGATTGGCGATAGATCAGCGCACAGATCTGCTCGGCGGATTTCGCCACATTGTTAGCCGCAGCGGCGAACTTGCGCTCGTCCTGGAAGTCGACGGTCACCGGTACCCCCAGCACGGTCACCGCTTCCGCGCTCGGCGTCCACGTGAAGTTTTTGTTCCACAGCAGGCGGTAATAACCGGTCAGCGCGGTCAGATAGTGACCGTAAGCATCGCCGTGGCCCTGTGGGTACATTCGCTGCGAATCCGCCTCATCGAGCACGCCGTTGGCGGTGGGACTGCCAGCCTTTTCTTGAATATTGTAGTTGGTGGCGTAGATCGCCTCGCCGCTGTTGATGCCGTGGGTGTAGTTCCAGTACAGGCGGTTGTAGGCGGGTGAGGTGCTCACGCCGGGACTCAGCAAATCATCGCGACCGCGCAGCAGGGCCATCTCTTCGTCCAGCGAACTGGCGACCTGACCTTCGAATGAAAAGCGACTGGTATTGACCGCGCCCGAGTCCAGCGAAATCGTCGGGTTGGCCGCGTCGGCAAACGCCTCGTTGCCGAGGATCGTGTAGAGATCGTTGAGATAACCTGCCGCCAGCAGCAAGGCATTGTTGGTGTCGGGGTCGTTCACATTGGCGTCGATGCTCATGCTCTTGGCGCGGTTGAGTACCGTTTCATAGATGCCGATCAGCCCTGCATCGCTGATATTGTCCATGTTTAGGGCCAAGTCCCCTTCCCACTTGCTGCCCGCCTGGGTCAGCATGCTCACGTCGGTATTGACCGCAGTGGTGGAGAGATTTTTGACTCGTTGCTCAAAGGGGTTGATCGCAGCCAAGACCCGCTTGACCCAGCCTTCGGTGAACTGGGGTGCCACCCAACGCGACCACGGCGTGCCCAGCACATTGCCCGCACTGGCCTTCGGCCGGTAGCGCATCGTGAACCAGCGGTCGTTGAGGACAAATTGCGGGCCGCCAAACGGATTGCTCGACGAACCGCCGATGATCGCCATATTGGTGTTGATCGAATCGCAACCCTTCGTGGCATCGTAATCGCCCGGCGTTTGCCAAGCGCTGACTGCGCTGGTCACCATGTCGGTTTCCAGCGAGGCTTCCAACTTGAAGTTGAGCGCAGACATCGCGTTTGTGTCGTTGGTCGTGTAAACCGCCACCTCGACCGTGTTAGGTCCCGCACTGAAATAACTCGGATCGACCGCAAATTGCAGTGCCAGACCGTTGGGGGTCAGGCCCGAGCTGGCACCGATCGAGGTGAACTGCGGGCTTGGCGCGTTGTAAGCCAGCGCCGCCTTGTGATTGATGTAAAGCACGCAGCCGTCGTAGTCGCCCAGAGACGCGCTGAAGACGATTTTACTGGGAACCCCTGCCGAGCTAAAGTTGACCCCCGTATTGGAATTTAACACCAGACCCGGATAACCCGCAGCGATCTCGGCATCGGTGTAGGATACCGGATTGAACGTGAGACTCGTCGCGGTGGGTGGTGCCTGCGACAGCACCAAGTGCGTGCTATCGGTCACGCTTGCAATGGTTGCCGTGCCGTTGATGCCGGCCCACGTGACCCTCATGTCAGCCGCCATCATGGCGGTACTGCTGACCGTGATGCTCGTGCCACTGACGGCGCTGGGAGTCAGCGCAAAGGAACTCATCATGCTCGATGCCGCGGTAAAGGTCAGAGTCGATTTATCGGCGGGGCTTTGAGAAAGAACCAAATGTGTGGCATCCTTAATGCTCAGGATCGAGGCGAGCCCCGTGATTCCGTTGCCACTCACGCTCATACCAACCATCAACTGGCCAACATTTGTCACCGTGACGGTGCTGCCGCTGACGTCAATCGGCACGAGATCGAAGCTGTTGGTTGGCTGACCATAACTATCCTTAAAATAGCTGCGCGGATTGACACAGAGACTCGCCGTGCTGGTGATCGTCAGAGGTTTAGACAGCTGTGTGTACTGCTGCGCCGTCGGCAGCATGGCTCCCGGATCGCTGACGTAGGTCCATTGATTGCTGTTTGTCACGGTTGCATCGCCGATGCGCGGCGTCATCACCGTCGAGTAGATCGCAGGGGCACTGGCCTCGCCCGTGCTCCAGCGCCAATCGAACTCATAATCATCGGGCTTACCGGCGAAGTCGGCGCTGTGGCGCAGCGTCACTTGTTCGTCGAGTGGGTTGCTCGAGGAGATCAACTTCAAATCCCCTGAGTATAGCTGATTGTTGACTTTGATCACTTTGACCTGCACGGGATCCCCGATGGGCGTAAAGGCGTTGCCGTTGCCAAAGACCATCGTCACGTAGCCTGTGCCTTGGCCCGTCGCGGCCAATGCGTAGCTATCGACCGCCGTGTCGTTTTCCTCAATCGCCGCGATCACCGGCGCATTGGTATAGGTCGTTTTTGTGGTCACATAATATGAATTTGTATATCTGGAGCGTCGGTGCCTCACCGACGTGACAGTTTGGATTGAAGCGTTGTCGCTGGCCGCGTAGACATCCACAGGCAGGGTGTCGACGGTATCGACCATGTAGGTCCCCAGCTTCGATTTGTTTTCGACAAAGGTTTGCACCGTCGTCTTGAGACTCTTGATCGCTTTGAGCCATGCGGTATGATCCGCGCCGGTGGTCGTTTCCAGGGAATTGATCGCAGTCTCTTGCGTTGGGGTCAGCACATTGAGATCCAAGTAGTCTTCGCTGGCCGCCTCGTCGTGGAACACGCCTTTGAGCACCAGCGTGCCCTTGGCTCCGCGCGTGGGATCAAAGTAAAACCGCTGGATCAGGTCGGGTGGCAGCTTTTGGAAGTAGGTCTTGCCTTGGTAGAGGCTGGTCGCGATCGAACTCGGCAACTGAGTCAAGCCCGCAGCATCGATGGCCACGGTCTTTTCGCGGGTCGGATCGAACAGAGTCACGCTGTTTTTGGTGAGGGAATTGCTCGTATCCTTGGCGACGGACTGTTGATAAAGCACCTGCGCGCTTTTCTGCCCGCGCACCTGCGGCAGGCCGAACTTCGGCAGTGCCAGCGTTTCGCCCACCCGCAGTTCGGGCGCATCCGTCGGCCATGCGGGGTGATAGGTGATCGCCAGCGGCGCATCGATTTGATCTTGAGTCGAATCCGTGGCAGAAGCATCGATTGAGTTGGTGTTCAGCGGCAAGCCGCTGCGGGCGGCAGCCCGCAGGAAGGGCAGCACCGTGCCCGCGGCGGGCTGCGTGATTGCTGCCCCTGGGATGAAAAACCCGCTCTGACTGAGGTAGTAGAGTTTCATCGTCAGGGCGGGCGAATACGCCCACGACTGCGCACTCGCCGTCGTGCTTTGCGACAGGACCAGCGTTTTATTGCTGGTGTTGATGCTCACGATCGACGCGTAACCGGTGATACCGGTACCGCTGACGGCCATTCCTGGGACCAGGCCCGTGGTGCTGGCGACGGTCACTGTGCTGCCGCCCGTGGAAGTGGAACTCACCACGATCGGATCGGTGTGCGGTCCGCGGTGAACCCAAGGGAAGCCTTTGCGATCCTGGAAGGTGAAACTCGAGTAAGCTGGATCCGAGGTGAGTTGGGTGTTGGTGGGAGCATCGACTGCCGTGAGAACCTCAACATCCTTTGCCACCCGCGCGGTGCCCGTGCCCACCATCGCCAGTGGCAACAGCGGCAGCGGATACGGCTTGACCAGCAAGGTGCCCGCCGTCGCCGTGTAATCCAAAGGCCAGCTGCTGTTGCTGCGCAGCACTTGGTAGGCGTGGATCGCTGGCCGTTGGTCGGTCGAGTCGGTGTAGGCGACGAGCACGTAGGGCTCGGAGGTGTATTTGGCGGCAAGATAACCGCTGGTGTTGGTGCTGCTCCAAACGCTGGCCGGCTGGGTAACGAGGCTGTTGCTGTAGATGTTCAAGTCCTCGCGCAAGGCATAGGCCCGGCCGCCGAGCATGAATGCGTGTTCTTCGTTGGGATTGTAGCCGACTGCTGCGCTGTCGTTTTGCACATAGACGCTGCCGGCGGCCTCGGGGCCCGGCAGGTCGTTGGTGCCGACGCCTTGGGCAATCACGATCTGCGACGGTGCGGTCGGGTAACTCACCGTGTAACGGCCGATTTTGCCTGGCACATAGAAATCCTTAAAGTTGGCATTGGGTGCAGCCGTCTTTTTGTACCAACGCACCGTGAGCGTGTTTTTGCTCGGAACGGCATTGACAGGGATAATCGCTCCTGCGTTGGCCGCCGCCACGCCGACCCGCGTCGGATCCAGGTAACCCGCCGGATAATAGTTGGTGCCGCCTGAAATATACCCTGCGTTTTCGTGACCCGTCGGCGGAACCAAACGCGTGCCGACCGTCGCCGTCCCATTGATCGCTGCGCTAAAATCCTCTTCCACCGTGTAGTTCAAGGTTTGCCGAATGAGCAGGTTGTCCAGCAGCAGCGAAGCATCGCCTACGGTCGTGGTGGCAATCACCAAGCTGGCGGTGGTTCCGGTGGCCGTAAAACTCACCGTTTTGGTTTGATAACCAAAGGTAGTGACCGTCTCACTCAACTTGCTGATGCCATCCACGGAAACCGCATAGTTCACGGTATTAGCGCCGATGAGGAGGCGTTTGTTCACGCTGAATTGGATGTCGTAGCTATTGCCGGCGACTAGCCCGGTCACGGTTGTCGTTGCGGACCCAGAACCTTGCCAGAAAGCCACATTCTTTCCGTCCGGAATGCTGCCGTTGTCCGCAAAGGGCCCATTGCTGTCATTCACGCCATGAGCTCCCGTGAATGTCCAACCGGGGATGTCATTAGCAGATGAACTATAAGTTGGCGCTACATTCTGCTCAAAGCTCTGATTTGGAATCGTCGGCAGATTGGTTGCCACCACTGGATTGAGCGTGTAGTGGGTTCCATCGAGTATGCTCCCGATGGTCGCGGTGCCGCTGATTCCTGTACCCGTGACGGTCATCCCCACTTCCAGCCCCATCGTGCTACTCACCGTCACCGTGGTCACCCCATTGGTGGTGACGCTGGCCGATGCCAGCGCGAGACTGCGGGTCTCCGCCTGGGTGTAAAGATTCACGTACCAGGTCGCGTTCGCATTGCTGAATTTCAGCAAGCTGCGGTTGCGTTGATCGCCCCCCAAGGTCACGTAAAGTTTCTGGGTGGTTGCGTCGATTTTCGCCTCAACCTGCGCGGGGTCGTCTTGAAACACAATCGACGGCAACGAGTCGGCGGTGAATGAAATCCCTGTCGTGGCGGTGCTGCCGGCTGCATCCACTGTATTATGAACATAGTCGCTCAGATTGGGCGACCAGCGCAACCAATAATGATCCAGATACTTCGGCCATTGCATTTTATAGTTGCCCGTCTCCAGCCAATAAAAGGCCGTCTTGTTGTAGGCATCCGGCGAGCTCGGGCTACCGTTGTCGGGGCTATTGGGTTCTCCCGTCGTTTTTTCGGCAATATACTGGATAAAGCCATTGCTTTGCACGTCTAATGCACAATGACTCGAGGTTTCTGCTTGGGTGCTGCTCGGCATATACGCGACTAAACTCGTGTCCCCATCGTGCGGCAATACGGTTTTGCCCAAATTTGTCGTCACGTAATTGATGTCGGGGGCGCGCACGATGTCCACCACATCAATGCCGACGGAGTCATAGATGTTATTACCCAAGCGGACGTTGCCGAGGTATTCGACGAGAATTCGGCCTTCCACATTGTAGGCATGGATCTGCCCGAGCCCACCGAACTTCATGTAGGACAGGGTCGTCAGATTGGCTTGGCCGCCCGGATCGTGGCCGGGAATCACCACTTCTTGGGCCACCGCCTTCGGCACGCTGCTGTTGAAGATCGGGTTGATCGTGGTGATCCGGCTGTCGACGATCGACACCGGCGGCCCGTCCAACCCTCCTTCGGTCCAGTAAATCGTCCGCACCTTGGCCGCCGTATTGGACGACACCGAAAAAGTCTCCGTGAGGATGCCATAGGTCCCTGCCACTGCAGGTGGCGGCAGCGTCGCCAAGCTCACCCAGGTGATTTGCACCCGCCCCGGCTGCGAGGCGTAGACTTGTTCCGCATGGGGGCTGTAATAATAGCTCATGGCTGGCGTCACCACCACACTCAGCGAGCTGGAAATCGCCTGGTTGGCTTTGCCCGCCAAGGTCACAATGGTGCCGGTGATCGCAGTGATCGGTTGGCCCAGCATGCTGGCGCCCACCACCAGACCGCTCGGCACACTGGCGACCGTGACCTGGGTACTATCCGTGTTGCTGGACGTCACATTCACCGAGTAAGCCGTGACGGGCGTGACCGGCGTCGCGACTCCATTGACGGTATTCAAGATGATTTCGCCCGGCTCGACGGGTTTGGTCCGCCAGTAACCTGCGGGCGCTGGCGTCACCCCGTCCTCCTTCACCAGCGGCGGCGTCATCACATCGCCCATGGAATAGCGCGGCACGCCCGACGAGAAGACCCCACCGACAAAACTGTTTTCCAGCACAACCGTAGCGGCCGTGACGCCCACCGCGTTCGACGGATAGGTCGCGGCGTAGGTGTAACTCGGCAATGGGGTCACCTGCTTGGCGCTGGTCGATCCCGCCACCTGGCCGAAGCCTTGGAAGTTGCTCAATACCGTCAGCGGCAGCGCGGATTGGTTGCTGATCTGGTTGCTGGCCGTCCCCTGAACGGTTGGCGGACCATAAGGCGTGGCGGCGGCACCTGCCGCGGTGTACGGCGCGTAGATCCAGTTAAAGTTGCCAGCGGACGCATCGTACTGCGCCTGGACGAGAGGAGCCGCCAGCACGGCGACTAGAGCAGCAAAGCCGCGGATGAGGTGGGAGTTCATGGTCATTGGCAAAGTTCAGGGCAGTCAAAAAGGATCTTAGAAACAAAAAATGGAGGTGAGGTAAGCCAACTTCGGCTCGTGGCAAGCCATCCGCCCACGCTGTGGCGCACTCATCCCCGCAAAGGGATCAGGTGCAAAAAGGGCGATGGGCAGTGTCATGGGCATTGAGGAATGAAGGTTCAGGGGTCTCAGCGCGGGCCGATCGCGATGAAGTTGAAATCGCAGTCAGTTGCGACATGACCATTATTCATCCACAAAGGGAGGAAGCCACTTGTTGTCGGGCTCTGGACGTTGCAAATGTAATATTGATTGATCGATGAGCAAGTAACCGTTGGAGTGTCCGAGAAAGCTGTGGTAAATGTAACACTATAGTACCCGAGACTCGTTCGAGTCGCAGTGAACCCGCTGCCTTTCAAAACGGTGCCCGTGGAAGACACCGTGCCGCGGACGATGCGGAGGTTGCTTTCCTCGGCGACGGGAACCGACTTGCCGTTGGATTTGATGTCGCCGCTGGCCTTGATGTCGCCAGCCACGTCCAACTTGACGGACGGGGTCGCGGTGCCGATGCCGACGTTGCCGTTGCCCAGGACCATGAAGCGATTGGTGCCATATCCACTTGCGACTCCGTTCGTCAATCCGATCGAGCTGCCTACTTGGAAGGCGATGCCGCTATCCATGGTGGTGCCGACCAACACCCCGGAATTGTCCGAATTTCCCCAGGCGCTGACCAGCGACGTTGGGCTAGAATTAGGATAATTTGTGCAAACCTGGAACGTGGGATTACTAGGAAAACCACTGACTCCATTACTGGCTAGAAGAAAATTGCCAGCCTGCACGGTGCCGGTGGCGCTGATATTACCCGACACATTGACATTGCCGTTGACATCGAGTTTGGCGGCAGGAGTCGTGGTGCCGATGCCGACGTTGCCCGCATCTGTCATGAACAGTTTAATGGTCGAGGCATTGTTGCGGATAAAAAGGCCACTGGTGCCGTAATTCAGATAAGTCCCGTTATTTGACCTGGGATAAAAGGCGGCCTCAGCCACGCCCGAGGTGTTTTTGCCGTAGATGGCAGACGAACCATCAGTTATGTAGATAGTACCCGACACATTGACATTGCCGTTGACATCGAGTTT
>Ga0114962_10004232_pt1 | contig 11454 bp, 11 predicted proteins | sample C_130820_MF_Meta_FD_87017 | JGI IMG/M metagenome (GOLD analysis project Ga0114962, IMG submission 87017) | Freshwater microbial communities from Lake Croche, Canada to study carbon cycling - C_130820_MF_MetaG | ecosystem: Environmental > Aquatic > Freshwater > Lake | place: Lake Croche, Canada... | reverse complement strand
GTCCAGAATTCACTGACATATTGGCGCATACCCAATCCTTGCTAAGGGCGTTGTTGGCGATTCCTGATCAGTATGCGGTGTTGCTGTTGCAAGGTGGTGCGATTGCACAAAACGCCATTGTTCCCCTGAATCTGATGGCCAAAACGGGCAGCGCGGACTATGTGGTCAGCGGCAACTGGTCGCTCAAGTCTTCACAAGAAGCTGCTCGTTATGGGCAAGTGCATACGATTGCCAGTTCGCAGGCGCAGGGCTTTAATTGCATGCCTGCCCAAGCGCAATGGCAGCTGTCGGCGCGTGCTGCCTACGTGCATTTTTGCAGCAATGAAACCATTGGTGGCGTGGAGTGCCATTGGACACCGCAGACGGGAGACATTCCGCTGGTGGCTGATATGTCATCCAACATCATGTCCAGACCCTTGGATGTTTCAAGCTACGGTTTAATTTATGCAGGCGCGCAAAAAAACATGGGTCCCTCGGGTGTTACCTTGGTCATTGTCCGACGCGATTTATTGGGCCTAGCCTTGCCTGCCACGCCTTCTGCATTTAATTACCAGCTGCAAGCTGAGAACGATTCCATGTACAACACACCGCCCACCTATGCGATTTACATCATGGGCTTGGTGTTGCAACATATCCAGCGTGAGGGCGGTTTGCCAGCCATGGCCGCTTTAAACCAAGCCAAGTCAGACCTGTTGTATGACTTTCTTGACCACAGTGCATTCTTTAGCAACCGCGTGACACGCGCTGATCGATCTCGAATGAATGTGACGTTTTACCTAAGGGATGAATCCTTGAATGCTGAGTTTCTTAAAGGGGCTCAAGCCCAAGGCATGGTGCAGTTGCGCGGCCACCGCATTGCGGGGGGCATGCGGGCCTCTCTCTACAACGCCATGCCCCTGTCAGCGGTTCAAACGTTGCGTGACTATATGCATGCCTTTGAAAAGCTTCACGCCTGAGCCAAAGCGTGGTGAGCCGCTAAGACAATGTGTTGCGCATCAACTTGGAAAAATGAACGCAATTGCGCGCGTGTATCGCTGCGGCCAAAACCATCGGTACCCAAGGTCACATAACGCCTGCCCAGCGGCATAAAAGCCCTCACGCTTTCGGGCACCGCCTTCACATAGTCGGTAGCGGCAATCACCGGACCCTGTGTGGATTGGAGTTGAGCGGTGACGAATGGCTGACGAGGTTTGCCATTCAACACAGCCAGCGCATCGCAGGCCTGGCCTTCGCGGGCCAGTTCGCTCCAACTGGTGACGCTGAAAACCTGTGAGGCAATCCCTTCTTTTGCCAACAGTTGGGCTGCTTGCATCACTTCACGCAAAATAGCACCTGAGCCCAACAAGGTAACCACACCTGCAGGTTTTTGCAGGGCAGGGCGGTTATCGGCAAGCAGGTACATGCCTTGCAATATCGCTTCGTGGGAGCCCTGTGCCACATCGGGTTGCTCGTAGTTTTCATTCATCAGTGTGATGTAATAAAACACATCTTTTTGCTCGACCAACATCTCTCGCATACCATGGTCAACAATGACTGCCATTTCGCATGCAAATGCAGGATCGTAGGCTTTGCAATTGGGGATGGTGGCGGCAACCAAATGGCTGGAGCCGTCTTGGTGTTGCAGGCCTTCACCGCCCAAGGTCGTGCGACCTGAGGTGGCACCCAGCAAAAAGCCTCTGGCCCTTTGGTCTGCTGCTGCCCAAATGGCGTCACCCACCCGCTGGAAACCGAACATCGAGTAATAAATATAAAAAGGCAGCATGGCCAAGCCATGGACGCTGTAACTGGTGGCCGCAGCAGTCCAACTGGCAATGGCGCCTGCCTCGCTGATGCCTTCTTCCAAAATTTGTCCATCCATGGCTTCGCGGTAACTCAGCACAGAGCCAATGTCCTCAGGCTCGTACTTTTGCCCCACGCTGGAATAAATACCCACTTGTTTGAACAAATTGGCCATGCCAAATGTTCGGGCCTCGTCAGCCACGATAGGCACGATTCGGGGACCGAGTTGCGGGTCTTTCAATAGATTTCCCAGCAAGCGCACAAAGGCCATGGTGGTCGACATTTCTTTGCCAGCGGCTTGCGTGGCAAAGCTGGCGTAGCTGCTGAGCTCGGGAACAGGAACTGTTTGGCAAACTGTTTCACGCTTGGGCAAATAGCCACCCAGGTGTTGACGTCGCTGATGCAAGTAGCGCATTTCAGCGCTGTCAGGCGCGGGTTTGAAAAATGCCAATTCGGTGGCTTGCGCATCGCTCAGAGGTAAATTGAAGCGATTGCGAAACGCCAGCAGGGCGGCGTCGTCAAGTTTTTTCTGGCTGTGGGTGGTCATCTTGCCTTGACCCGCTTGGCCCATGCCATAGCCTTTTTTGGTGTGCGCCAAAATGACGGTGGGTTGTCCCCTGTGGTTGGCGGCGGCGGCATAGGCCGCATGAATTTTGACCATATCGTGTCCACCACGTTTGAGTCGGTCGATTTGTTCGTCGGTCAACCCTTGCGCGAGTTGGGCCAACTCTGGATTTTGACCAAAAAAATTGTCTCGGTTAAAGCGCCCGTCTTTGGCTGCAAAGGTTTGCATCTGCCCATCGACGGTGTTGGCAAAGGCGTTCACCAAAGCATGTTGCGTGTCTCTGGCAAACAAGCCGTCCCAATCGCTGCCCCAAATCAGTTTGACCACATTCCAGCCGGCACCTCTAAAGAGTTTTTCCAGTTCGTCAATGATGCGACCGTTGCCGCGAACAGGACCATCCAAGCGCTGCAAATTGCAGTTGACGACCCACACCAGGTTGTCTAACTTCTCTCGTGAAGCCAAAGTCAAAGCGCTCATGCTCTCTGGCTCGTCCATTTCGCCGTCTCCAAACACTCCCCACACCGTGCGTTGACCGCAGTCTTGCAGTTGACGGTGTGACAGGTAACGCATGAAGCGAGCGTGGTAGATGGAGCTGATGGGCCCTAAACCCATAGACCCGGTAGGAAACTGCCAAAAATCGGGCATTAACCACGGGTGAGGGTAGCTGGACAAACCGCGAGCGCCCGATTGGGGAGCACTCAGTTCTTGTCGGTAATGCGCCAAATCCTGTTCGCTCAAACGACCTTCTAAAAAAGCTCTGGCATAAACCCCTGGCGCACTGTGCGGTTGAAAAAAAACCAAATCACCGCCGTGGCCTTCATGACGGGCTTGGAAAAAGTGGTTAAAGCCGACTTCAAACAAATCGGCGGCACTGGCGTAACTGGCAATATGACCGCCGAGTTCCCCATAAGCTGCATTTGCCCGAGCCACCATGGCTAAAGCATTCCAACGCATGATGGAGGCGATTTTTTCTTCCATCGCCAAGTCGCCTGGAAAAGGGCTTTGTGCGTCAACAGAGATGGTATTCACATAGGGTGTGACCAACTCAGGCGACCAGTCCATTTGGTTTTGGTGGGCAAGCGCGACCAATTGGTCTAGCAAAAATCCGGCTCGTTCTGCGCCGTGCTGTTTCACCACGGCATTGAAGGCATCGCGCCATTCGGCGGTTTCTTGGGGATCTGCATCCGCACGGGCGGGCATCAAATGGGTGGGCAACAGTGGCTTGTTCATGGTGCTCAATATAGCTATTTGCGTGCAATATATCTGTTCTTTATATGGTCTTTTATGTCTTATTTTCGGCATAAAATATGGTTAATTTAAAATTTTAAGAATTAAATGCCTTTAGATTCGGTAGATTACAAAATATTAGCGCAATTGCAAGACAACAGCGCGATCACCAACGTTGAGTTGGCCAAGCGGGTGCATTTGTCGCCATCGCCTTGTTTGAATCGGGTCAAAGCGCTGGAAGCTGCGGGAGTGATTCAAAAGTATGTGGCGCTGACAGCGCCCAAAGCTTTGGGTCTGGGTTTGAATGTGTTCATCTCCATCAGCTTAAAAGAGCAGTCCAAGGAGACTTTGGCTGAATTTGAACGACGCATTGCAGAACACGACGAGGTGATGGAGTGCTATCTCATGACAGGCGACTCGGATTACTTGATACGCGTGGCCATTGCCGACATGGCGGCTTTAGAGAAATTCATTTTGGAACAACTCTCGCCCATTGCGGGGGTAGAAAAAATTCGCAGCAGCTTTGCCCTCAAGCAGGTTCGCTACAAAACAGCGTTGCCATTGAAGCCTTCTGCGATTACTTCTTGACTTTCTCGATGGCTTTTTTCAAATCAAGGTATTCCTCACATTGCAGACCACAAATTTTTTCAAGGTTAGCCAGCAGTTCTTTGGCTTTGTCGATTTGCTTGGTTTGTACATAGGTTTGCCCTAGGTATTCATGCGCACCTCGGTGGTCGGGGTCAATGCGCAGAGCTTCTTTGTAGTTGAAGATGGCTTCGGGGTATCGCTTGACATTGCGCAAACTGAATCCCAACAGGTTAAAACCATCGGCGTTGTTAGGGTTAGCTTTGACGAATTTCTCCAAACTGGGTATGGCCGCAGTCCAGTTCTTTTTTTCAATCAAAGTTTTGGCAGTCGCCAAATCTGGCGGGGCGTTGTCATCGGAAATATCGGCAGCCCAAACCGCTGGGATCGATAGCAAAAGACTGAAAAGAAGATAAATAACTGTTTTCATGGGGTTGGCTCCAGGCACCTAGGTGACAACAAAGATGTCATTATCGCAAGGTTGGATTTTCATCTGAGCAATCGTCTTTGGGAAATAGCGATAATTTACCGAATTCTGAATACCGATCTTGAGGAGACTTCTATGAAACTTACCCCAGAGCAGCATGACCAATTTGACAAAGAGGGTTATTTGTTTTTTCCTGGACTGTTCAACCCAGAAGAGACCCGAGTGATGGTGGAAGAAGTTCCGCGCCTGTACAGCCGTCGTGAAGCATTCAATGTGCGTGAAAAAGGCAAAGACGCTGTGCGTACCAATTTTGCTGCACACATGTACAGCGAGCCCTTTGCCAAATTGGCCCGCCATCCACGCATGATCGAGCCCGTCGAAGATTTGTTTGGCGAGAAGCTGTACATGCACCAGTTCAAGATCAACGGCAAGATGGCTTTTGAAGGGGATGTATGGCAGTGGCACCAAGACTACGGCACTTGGCTCAATGATGACATGATGCCCACTGAACGCGCCATGAATGTGGCCATCTTCTTGGACGATGTCAACGAATTCAACGGCCCTTTGATGTTCATCCCTGGCAGCCACAAAAAAGGTGTGATCGACGCCAAGCACGATTTGACCACCACCAGTTACCCCCTGTGGACCGTCGACAACAACCTCATCAGCCAATTGGTTGCACGCGCAGGCGGCAAGCGTGGCGGCATTGTTAGTCCAACAGGTCCTGCGGGTTCGATGATTTTGTTTCACAGTTGCTTGGTGCATGCCTCGGCCAGCAATTTATCCCCTTGGAACCGCGTCAGTGTTTACCTGAGTTTGTGCGCTGTGAGCAACCATATACGCCGACACAAGCGTCCCGAGTTCATCGCCCACCGCGACTTCACGCCCATCCATTGCTTGGCAGACGACTGCTTGTTAAACACCTATCCTGTGGACCTGCCGTGGGCGAAAGGTCTGCCCGCTAGCGCCTTGGTCACCACCGACGTTCCTTTTGAACAAACGCAGCAAGCCGCATGAGCTTGCACCTTCAACTTCTGCAGCGCGAACGTGACAACAAGCCTATCCGCGTGGCTTTGATTGGGGCAGGCAAGTTTGGCGCGATGTACTTGGCGCAAATACCACGCACTCCTGGTGTTCACTTGGCGGGTATTGCAGATCTGTCATTGAGCAGCGCCAAAACCAATTTGGAGAGGGTGGGCTGGCCTGAGCATCAATCGCAAGCGCTGTCGCTGGACCAGGCATTCCAAACCCAACAGACGTTTCTCACCGAGGACTGGCGGGCCTTGGTCAGCGATCCCCGTATCGATGTGGTGGTGGAGTGCACTGGCAACCCCATCGCCGCGGTAGAGCATTGTCTGGCGGCTTTTGAGCATGGCAAACACGTTGTTAACGTCACGGTGGAAGCCGATGCTTTCTGTGGTCCGTTGCTTGCGCGAAAAGCCGCGCTTGCCGGCGTGGTGTATTCGCTGGCCTATGGTGACCAACCTGCGTTGATTTGCGATTTGGTTGATTGGGCGCGTACCTGCGGTTTTCCTGTGGTGGCTGCTGGTCGTGGGCACAAATGGCTGCCGCATTTTTGTGAGTCCACACCTGACACTGTTTGGGCCAACTACGGGCTCACCCCAGAGCAAGCCCGTCGCGGTGGTTTAAACCCCAAGATGTTCAACAGTTTTTTAGATGGCTCTAAACCTTCTATCGAAAGCACGGCGGTGGCTAACGCCACAGGTTTGGATGTACCCAGCAATGGCTTGCTCTACCCACCTGCCAGCGTAGAAGACATCCCTTTTGTCACTCGCCCCATCAGTGAAGGCGGTGTGTTGGAGCACAAAGGCATGGTGGAGGTGATTTCATCACTCGAAGCCAATGGCCGCGTCATTCCTTATGACATTCGCATGGGGGTGTGGGTGACGGTGGAGGCCGAAACGGATTACATCAAAAACTGTTTCGAAGAGTACAACGCCCATACCGACCCCACGGGGCGTTATTTCACTTTGTATAAGCGATGGCATTTGATTGGTTTGGAGGTGGGCATGTCGGTGGCCAGTGTGGCCTTGCGGGGCGAACCCACAGGCGTGGCGCAGGGTTGGAAAGCCGATGTGGTGGCCACCGCCAAGCGTGATTTGAAAGCGGGAGAAATGCTCGACGGCGAGGGCGGTTACACCGTATGGGGCAAGTTGCTGCCCGCCGCTACCTCGTCACGCATGGGCGGGTTACCCTTGGGCCTGGCCCACCAAGTCAAGTTGGTGCGGGATGTGCGAAAAGGTCAATCACTGTGCTGGGACGATGTGGCCATGGATGCCAGTTTGCCGGCCTACCGCATACGTTTGGAAATGCAAGCCATGTTTGCTGCTTGAGGTGATCAGGATGCAAGCGATTTCTTCATCATTTCGCTTCGCAATACTTTCATCAGCAGCATCCATTCACCACCATTTTGCACGGTGAAGGTGAATTTTTCGTTCATGCCATTGTTCATTTGAATTTCATGCCAATTGGCAAACAAAGACACACCCTTGATGCGCTTGGCGCTTTCGGTGAATGAGATTTCAATGTGGATGAACGAAATATCTTCGTTGCTATCGAAGGATTTGAAATACAAGCCGTCTGACAGCAGATACAAAACCCCTGTCGGCAAAGAAAATCTGTTGGATGTGTTCGCAGGACCGTAGGCAATGATGGTTTTGTTGATCAGCTCAACAGGAATACTTTGCCCAATGATTTGCTGTGTGTCATGGGCTTTGTAAATGGCAAAAGCCAGTCCCAGACCTGCGGCAATCAGGGCATAAATTTGGTTGCCCGTGAACAGGTAAATTGCCAAAGCAATTAACAAAAATGGAATGGATAAATCCATTCGCATTTCCCAGGGACCACGCGATAACAGCAAAGAACTGTTGTCCAGCGTATTGGCCAGAATCAGTGGCGAAATATTGGGTTTTTCATTTTGCACATGCGGCAGTTGCGAACCGCAGTTTTGGCAAAAAACATTTTCGCTGGGGTTGATGAAATAGCAACTGGTGCAAATCATGGGATTCTTTCAGGATTTGCGTGCATCAATGTGGTTTGTCTGAAGCAGGGGCTTCGTGCTTGTCAGCTTGGTCTGGTTTTTCTGCGCTATCGTGTTTTTCTGATTTGCTCGTTGCTTCGGTTTTTGCGGGTTCGTGGGCAAGAAAGTTGTAAATCGCCAACGAACTCAGAACCACTGTCAGGCCACACAAAAGCCCGATCACAAAAATCATGAAGCTGCCTCCATCACTGTCTGAATCTGAAGCAGAGGAGGTTTTGGAGGGGGTTTTTTCAGCCGCTTTTTTCTGTACTGCTTGCAGCTGCGTTTTGAGTTCGCTCATGCCGGAGGCCAAAGCGCCCATGTTTTTTTCCAAACTTTGTTGGACAGCTTGGTGGTAGGCCGCAATCCGGTTTTCCAGGTGCTCAATCACCTCATGCTGGTCTTCTTTGAGGTTTTCATTGCTTTGTACCAAGCTTTGGGCGATTAATTTATGGATCTCAATTTTTTGCTTTTCAAGTTGTAGCTTGAACTCATCCGGCATACGTGCAGAGTGTTGTTGCACCTCGTTATGGGACATCAGCGCAGCCAATTCTGTTAACTGGCTTTGTAAGCTGCTTTGTTGTTCAGCGACTTGGGAGACCAAAGGCTCAAGTGGGTCAGGCTGGGTTTGTTGGTGGCTTTGTTGCTGGGAGGTCAGGGAGATAAAGTCCAGCAGCAGTGAATGTTTTTCAAGGGTTTTTTTGATTTCTTGCTGAGTTTGTTCCACCGCTTTGAGGCGATCGTTATCCCATGGGGTTTTCTCAACCAACGCAACCACTGGAGCGGAAGCGGGGTGGGGCTGCACAGAGGCCGCTTCGACTGCGGCGTTGGCGGTGCTGGAGGATTCAACGGGGATAGACGGCAAATCTAAATTGATGTCACGCATGTCAGCCATGTGTTGAGGAGGGCTTAGCGTGAAAGTCATTTCATCTATGGGATGTGACTCCATTTGCGCGGGTGTTTCGTTGCTGACGGTGGCCTCAACCGGCTTGGCAACTCTTTTGACGGGCGCACCGCACTTACCGCAAAACTTGGCGGTGATTGAAATTGGTTTTCCACATGCAATGCAATCCATAGCGATACCTAGTTTGTTTCTTCTGATGTGTAAATGCGGCAAGGTGAATACTTGCCGGAACTGGCTTGGTTGTCTTCACAATCCCGTTTGGCGATTTCTTCTGCTTTTTCTTGGCTTTTGTCAGTCACTGCACCCGCGCAATAGGCTGTTTCGCCATTGAAGCTGTAGACAAATGCGCGGAAAGGTTTTTCAGGGTCTGATTGACGCATGAAGCGTTCAAACAATTTTTTGCATTTTCCTAAAAGTGGCGGGCGGTAAAGATTCGCCAAAGGCGCAGGCGGAGGTTTTAAGTAGGAGAGATCTTCCAATACCGGCTGTTGCGCTGGTTCTTTTGTGGCGGGGGAATTCGCTGGCGAGAGCGTTGTGGGGGGCTGAACCTGCGCGATGTCAGATCCTTCATGCGCATCCGTACTGGCCATTGCCTCGTGGTGCTCAGAGCTTAAAAACGATCGGGAATAGATGAACAATGGGATGTTGACAGCCGTCATCAACATCACCATCATCAGGTACTTCGTCATTCCTTTGGTGTTCATTTGTCAAAAAATCTAATAGTTACGAGAGTTTGCAAGCAAGACTTGTTCCAGTTTAATCGGTTTGAATGCGCTTGACTTGAGCTTATTTTGCCCATCGCAGTGGTTGGCGTCTAATTTATGTTTCATAAAGTGTTCAAAAAAAACGCAAAAAGCCTTTTTTTCAATGGACTGTGGGTTATCAAGAGAAGTTTTGTTATTAGAATCGTTTTTTAGCATGAATATTCGTTCATTTTTTAATTCAAAGGTTTGACATGGCTGAAACCACTCCTTCTTCAAGCAGTTTGATCATTGGTGAAGGTGTGACCTTCTCAGGCACCATCACTGCGCCAGGGCGAGCCACCATCAATGGCACTGTGATGGGTGAAATCACTGTTAACGATTTGCATATCGGCGCCAAAGGCAGCGTTTCGGGGGCTATTGACGCCCATACGATCGATGTCCATGGCATATTGGCTCAAAATATTGTGTGCCATGAGCACATCATGATCCATCGCAACGGCGCCGTGTCAGGCAAGCTTGACTATGCAGAGATCGAGATAGAGCGCGGCGGTCAATTCATGGGTCAGATGACCCAACATGAAGTTGGGCAAACCAAGGCAACTTCCGAGCCCCTTGGTCCTCGTCTTAAGCCTTGAATCTCCGTCTCTTAAGGGACTTTCCCTTAGCCTAAATTACGCCCCTTGGTGCTATCATGTTCGGCTCTCAGCCGGTGTTTTCTATGGCTGAACGCCAAGCCAGTCAATGAGGAAGACATGAAGACCCAACCCCCATCCCCAGCATCTGACAATCAGGTTAACGCCTCAGCAATTGAAGAGATGTTTGCGGGCAAGTCTGTTGCCTGTCCATGCTGCAATGGAACGCTTACCCCCAGCATGCTGCAAAAAATCATGGACGATGCGGGCCGGCTCGAGGGTTTCAAGAAGGACTTTCGCGCGATCACCACAGGTGGTTTGGGAATGATGATCGATCCTCACGCCCACATGACAGCACGTACCACTGACGATTACGAAGCCATGGCACAAGCCGGCATCGTGGCTGTCATTGAACCGGCATTTTGGTTGGGCCAGTTACGCACCAACGTAGGCACCTTTGTCGATTATTTTTCTACCATCACTGGTTTTGAGCGTTTTCGCGCTGGCCAGTTTGGCATTCGTCACTACTGCACCATCGGTTTGAACCCCAAAGAAGCCAACAACGAAGCTTTGGCAGAACAAGTGTTGGCTGTTTTACCCCGCTACCTCACCAAAGAGGGCGTGGTAGCCGTGGGTGAAATTGGCTACGACGAGCAAACTCCCCAAGAAGACAAAGCCTTTCGCGCCCAAATTGAGTTGGCCAAAGCGTACGACTTGCCCATCATGATTCACACGCCTCACCGCGACAAAACCCGTGGCACGCAGCGCACCATGGACGTCTTGGAGGAGCACGGTTTTGACCCCGCACGATGTGTCATTGACCACAACAACGAAGAAACCGTGCGAGAAGTGCTCGACAGAGGTTACTGGTGCGCCTTCACCATTTATCCTTCCACCAAAATGGGCAACGAGCGCTTGGCCACGTTGGTTCAGCAATACGGTGCTGAGCGAGTCATTGTCGACTCCTCATGCGATTGGGGTGTCTCAGACCCCTTGGCTGTTCCCAAAACCGCGCGTTTGATGGCAGACAAAGGCATCTCCGCTGACATCATTCACCAAGTGGTTTACAAAAACGCTTTGGCTATTTACGGCCTCAATGGGGAAATGCAAGAAGAGCATTGGCTCAAACCGCAAGCCATTGACCAACGCACCCTGTTCGAAGGCAATTCGGTCTTGCGTGGCCAAGAGCCCAAAGTCCATACCCGTCAAGTTGACGCCAACGTGATCCGCTGACCGGATCACAGCCGTCTTTGGGGTTTTCTTTCATGCAACCGCTGATCGTTCTTAATGTGGTGGGTTTGACCCCTCGTCATCTGGGTCCCCACACACCTCGTTTGTCGGCTTTTGCGCGTCAAGGCGGTATGCGTCCTTTGACCACTACCTTGCCTGCGGTCACTTGCACCACCCAAGCCACTTTCATGACCGGTTTGCCCCCCGACCAAACTGGTGTGGTGGCCAACGGTTGGTTGTTTCGTGATTTGTGTGAAATTTGGTTTTGGCGACAGTCCAACCGTTTGGTGAATGGTGAAAAAATTTGGGATGCTGGCAAAGCACGGGACCCGCGTTTCACCTGTGCCAATATGTTCTGGTG
>Ga0114962_10004230_pt1 | contig 11454 bp, 11 predicted proteins | sample C_130820_MF_Meta_FD_87017 | JGI IMG/M metagenome (GOLD analysis project Ga0114962, IMG submission 87017) | Freshwater microbial communities from Lake Croche, Canada to study carbon cycling - C_130820_MF_MetaG | ecosystem: Environmental > Aquatic > Freshwater > Lake | place: Lake Croche, Canada... | reverse complement strand
GGCGCTGACTGTAATTCATGTTGTCAAAGAAGAAATTGATATTGGTGTTATTGGGGATTTCTTGGACCACACCGTTGTACAGCAAAAAGCGATCAACTGCAACCCAGTAAATAATGCCATCATACTCAATCACGCATTGACTGGACATGATTGAAGTTTGCGTAGAGATGATGTCGGCGCGCCAGTACAGCGTAGAAGTGCCAACCGTGGTGGGTGCATAGGTTATCCTGGTCAACTGGTCGAGTGACCAGAATAGGCCTGCAGGGGACGTTGTACCACCCCTAAGCGCTATGCCCTTGACAATCTTGGTTGCTGATACATTGACGGCGTTGGCATCAGCACTAACCCAGTCATTAAAGTTGCCTGCGCTACAATTTTGAATAAGCCCATTATTGCCATAAACAAACAAGTATGGGTAAAGCATGCACGCCCCACCTGACACTGAGATGTTATTGTCAAACGTCAATGTCTGCGCGCCATTAGTGCCACCAGCTGACAGCGTTACAACAGTGTTGCTGGCGCCTACAACTGACGTTACAACCGTTGTATTTGCGGGTACGCCCCCGCCTGTAACAGTTTGGCCTGGACCAATAGTGTAGTTCAACCCTACAATGGTAAACGTTGTCAAAGTAGATATGGTGCCTGCAACAGAAAAGACGCCAACTTTGCTCAATGACCCACCAGGAAATGTACCTGATAGCACTGGAGTATTGATTGTGCTGTCAATGTACTTCAAATTTTGACCAGGGTGCGCCACAACTTGCAAAGCGCCTGCACCATCGTTATAGCCAACGTCAAACTGCCATAGATTATTGGTGCTGGCAGTAAAGTTTGATAGTGTGATATTGACAGGACCTGAGCCTACGCCATCTGTATTTGCTGTTTGCCATTGCTGCAAGTAGTTGGCAGAGCCTGAATACACGTAATTCAAGCCTTCTTGCGATTGCATTATCATGCCGCGGCTAATTTCACTGGCATTCAAAAAGATGGCGTTGTAACCACCTATTTTACGAGCACGGCCGCGTTGAAACCTGACCCACAACCCGTCAACATGCATTGGTGAGTCAAACAGCGTACCATCACGCTGAATGCCCGGCTTAATGGCAAGTGAGATGACGTAAGTTGTCATTAAAACGTGCCCCCGGCAATCCCAGTAATAAACGTGCCAGTGCCAGCCATGGTTAAACCTGTGGCGTTGTAGTAACCTGCTTGTGTGTTGCCAATTACAAATCCAACTTGGCTTGATGCTACAAGGTATATGCCCGAGTTTACATCACCCGTAAACTTGATTGACGGCACAGACAAAGACCCGTTACCAACTGTGAGTGACGTGATGGTGCTTGTTGAGCCTGACGCTGCATTGTATACATTCGTGCCGTCGCAAATTACGACAAGCGAGTCGCCTTGCGAAATGGTAAGAGTTGCAGCGCTAACCGCAGACGTTTTTACAGTAAACGTAAATGAGCCAGTTGTGTTGTTGGCTATTGTGTACAACTGCACAGTGGAAGGCACCACAACAATCTGATTGCTGGTCAAAGTACCTGAATACGCCTGAATTGTGTTAGCGCCTTGGGCAGACGTCAGAGTGGTAGTACCTCCAGTAACCACCAGGGATAGCTGAGTGTATGCAAAAGAATTTGACCTACCATAACCAAAGGTATTCCATCCAGTGCCACTGGAGACCACGACAAGGGATTCAGTCAATTGCAATTGCTGAGATGCATTGCCATCAATAGTGTCAGAGCCTGCGGGCGTAAGAGTCAAAATGCCTGTGCCATTATTGCGAATCATGCAGAACCAGTTGGCGCCAGCTGTGGCAGCTGACGGCAACGTGAGTGTGCCTACACCCCCGCCCCACACAACAAACTTGGCTTGTACAGTGACAGGCAATGTAGTTGTTGAGTAATAGCTAGCAATCTGATAGCTTTGGTTGAGTGTTGCGCCAACAGCTGTAAGACCGTACCCTGCCAAAGTTGCTGCATTAGCAGCTGACGTGCCTGCACCAAAAGTTACTGTTGCCCATACACCTGCAGTAGTGCTATTGCTAGTAAGATACAGGTAATATGCAACGCCGGAAGTTGCTGACACAATCGTGCCACCGCCGTTGTCTTTAACAGTGAATGCAAGCGAGCCAATGTTACGAATCAGAATTGACTGGCCAGTTGAAACTTGCGTTGCAGGCGGTAGTGTCAGCGACAGGCCAGCATATGACGTAGTGGTGACATCTATAATGCTACTGGCAGGCGTAGTATCATTGCCGTTAATGGGCCAATCCAGCGTGGTGTTTGCTGTGAGGCTAAGCGACTCATAGCTAACGGCTGAAGGCTCAATCGTTTGCCCAGTAAATGGGTTGGTGTATGTTGTCATGATTATGAATCCGGAACAATAGCTTGCCGATCACCTATGCGCAATGCGTCTTCAACCTTCAATGCGGCCAAAGCTGCATCAAACATCTGCCCCCAAGTTGCAAGCCGCGCGTCATCTTTCAAAAACGGCGCCGTCTGTTTCAGTGTGCCAAAAAGCATAACATTAGGCGCATTCTGAGTTAGCCAGTTTGTCTGATTAGCAGATGACAGTGGCGCAAGTCGCGTATAGCAAAGTGTTTGAAACGCAAAGTTTGTTGACGGTGTAGGCGCAACAAACCAATTGTCGTAGTCGTAGTCTGCGTAATACAGTGGCGTGCCAGTGGCTGTAGCGTCAGGCCAATATTGGCTTAAGTACTCCAACTTGCGTAGCAAAATAGGTTGCTTTTCACCTGCAGCTGTAGTGAGTGTCATGGACACTGTTTTACGCCACCGTGCAGGTTTTTGAATCACAGGATTGCCGGATGTCATATTGCCATTGGCGACAATCATTTGCCCCAATGTCTTGATGTTCTCAGCAATCTCAAACTCAGCCAGTGCGATGGCTTGCGGTATGAACGCAATAACTGCAGCGTCTTTGCGCTCAAGATATTGCAAGACGCTACTACTGAGGCTGTCGTACGTTAAGACAAATGAAGGCGTTGTCATACTGTAGCCTTAGATAAATTATGCGCAAGTCCGCGTAGACATTGTATCAAGGATTGCATGGTATTTACGCTATCTTTGCGCCTTGTTGCAGTTGGGCAAGAGTCATTCCACCAGTGTATTGGAAGTGCGGGAACTCTTTGAACGTCTTCCAATCGCCAGCCCACTCTAATCCACAAGCCTTACCAATCTCACCTACTTGTTTCCACACGGCTTGGTCATCCCAGACCGCTTTCCCATTAACAAGAGGAACAACATCCAGAGCGCAGCGATAGTTGTGCCATGACTGCCCTGCCTTGGCCCTAGTCACTATGTTGCCGGGAGTGGTGCGGCCTTGCGCGTAGAGCGCATCTTGGCTCTCGCTGTCGCGGTAGGTAGAGGTCACCAGCAGGTCGATACCCTTGGCTTTGGCAGCTTCCACAAACGCCTGCGCCCGCTGTTTGGCGGGTGGCACTAGGTCATCAAGGCTGCGGCTGTTAATCATTTGGCGGCAACCCCGTTGATTTTCTCAGCGGTGCGCATACCAGACAACCCGAGCATTCCCAACATGAGCGGCATCATGGTTCCCATATCCATTGCGGGAAATTTCACGGGGTGACCGTAGAGCGCACTGCCCCATTCAGCCAACGGGCCAATAACGAATTGCACGGCAAAACCTGCGCCGCAAACCCAACCAATGCCGGGTCGCCAGCCAGACACAAAAATGCTGGGATTGGCAGCTTCGGCCTTGTTGATTTCTAGTTGCCCTGCAATGATAGATAGCTCGCCGCTCTGTTGCAGTTTAAACAGTTCCATTTTTGCAGCAGCAGCTTGCACGGGGTCAGGCCACAGCCTGTCCATGACTTTTCCACCAATGTCGAGAAGAGCGGATACAGGGTCAAGCGCCATTTTTTTCTCCTACTGTGATTTCATCCATGTGGCTACCAACTTTTAAGCCACTGAGCCACCCAATCAATCCGCCCACAATGGTCTGAAATGCAGGGCCAATGATTTCAAAAATTTTGGTGTTGTCCACTTCCTTGACAAACAGCCCATGTACAAGCGCCCCGATTAGGACAACGACTACAGAGCATAGGGTGGCGGTCACCATCATTGTGACCCAGTAAATCAGCTTATCTTTTGCGTCCATCACTTTGCCCTTTCATACAACTGCTCAATCCTTGAGCGTATTTTCATGCTATCGGCAGACCCCATTATCGTTGCCATGTTAGCGTAAATCAAGGTTAATTGCTCCTTGGTACACACTGGGCCGGACTCGTCTAGCCACTCCAAAATCTTGCCTGTGCGCTCCTTGGGGTCATGGCTGGAGTACGCAATGTTTACAAACTCGGATACGCTGCACTCACGCCTGACCGTTGCGCCGTACACCAACGACAGGGCAAGTGCAAGTACAAGCCAACGCATTCATTTGTCAGCCTTGCTGTCGAGCTTGTCAAAAATCTGCTTCAAAATGGTCTTTACCTCCGCAATGTCAGCCTTGTAGTCATCTTTGATGACGTACGCGGTTGGCATTGCGTTGACCTTGTCTTCCAGCTTTTGCATCTGGCGCGTCATGCTGTTCAAAACATATGCGGCCAGAAACCCAGCTGCAGTCACTACAAGATTAAAGAGCTGCTGGTTTTCCATCATCAATATCTTGCAATGCAGTGTCATTTGCCTGCGCATCGCTGGCTTCTTTTTGTATAGCTGCAATCAGCTGAAACGTTTCTTTATAGGGCTTATCACCCAGATACCCAAGAATGGCGTTGAGCAGTTGCGTAGATACAGCGATTTTTTCCATGGAAACTCCTTACATTAATTACATGCGATACATGACAAAGGTATTGGCAGCCGTCTTCCTAATTTTATAAGAAGCCGACGTGCCGGTTGGCACAGACAACGACCCAACATTGTTGAAGTTTGTGTTAGTTGCCATTGTAATGGTTCCTGATGCTGCATTGATAACAGTAAAGTCAAATGCAGAATCAACTGCCATACCGCCTGTTGCAGTATCCATTGCAGTTCCTGTAGGCATTGTCACAGTGTATGATGTGCCTGTGGTACTAAGAATCTGTGTCAACACTTCAGCGCCGGTAAGTGTTGCTGCAGCAGACTTAGTTGTAACGGTGGATTGCACGTAAAAGCCAACACCTGTGGCGTTGTACGTCATTTTGACGTTTCCAGAACCGTCACTCAATACAACGTAGTTATTGACGCCACCACTAAGCGGTAATCCAGAGCCTGTGTAACTTCCAAGAATGACTGTATAAGAACAAGACGCAGCGCTGCCTGAATTGACGCCAATGAACGTACTACTTGCAGAAGAAGAAGTGCCGCTGCCTGCGCCGTACCCAACAACTGTATTGTAGTTGCCTGTGAGATTAAGACCTGCTTGTGGACCAACTGCAGTGTTATAGCCGCCTGTGCCCGTAGTATTTGCAAGTGCTTGATAGCCAAACGCGGTATTGCCTTGTCCTGTGGCAACCGCAGCAAGCGCGCCATCGCCTACGACTGTTGAATACGCATTATTTGAGTACCCTAAGCCTACAGTTAAGCCATTTATTCTTGCATCAGCGCCAGTTACATTCAGCAACTCATTGTATACAGGCGTGCCGGTGTTGTTGATCATTAAGGCGCCACCGGAAGTGAGGCGCATCCGTTCGGTAACATCGGTAGAACTGTTGTTTGTGTAAAAAGCCAAAGCACCTGCAATATTTGTGTCAGATGTGTATGTTTGAACCAACCCATCAATTCTGCCGATGTTTCTAAAATTTGTTCCACCATATGCCTGAAAAAATACGCCTCCAGCAATATCTGATGTAGCCACAGTAGTTGGGGCAGCTAATGTTCCTCTTGCTTTTCTTGCAACTATTTCCGACGGGTTAGTATCTGTTGTATAACGTGTTGCTCTCAATACTGCACTACTATCTCCATCAACAGAAACAACTGCCGCGGTTGCTTTGTAGACATTCAGTGCTGTTGTTGGCGAAACCGTACCAATCCCCACGTTACCACTAGCGCTTTTGTAAAACTGCCCGCTGCCAAGATTGACAACACCTGTACCGCCTGTAAGCGTGGTGTTATAGGACAGTGCCGTAAATGACCCAGCAGCAGCAGCCGTACCACCTATGGCTGGGGGCGAAGCAAGATAGGTACTGAAACCTGTGCCACTAACTGTGCTAGATGCGCTCAGGGTGGTAAACGCGCCAGCAGCCGCTGCTGTCCCACCAATAGCAGGAGGCGAAGCTAAGTAGGTGCTAAAACCGGTGCCGCTAACTGTACTAGATGCGCTCAGGGTGGTAAATGACCCAGCAGCAGGTGCTGTGCTGCCAATTGCCGGTGGACTTGCCAAGTACGTGCTGAAGCCGGTGCCACTAACTGTGCTAGACGCCGATAAAGTTGTTGCAGCAACAGGGCCTGCAAAGCTAGAAGTCAGCACAGTGCCATTGAACGTCATATTGGCAGAACCTGCCAATACGCCTGACAAGTTATATTGCACTTGCGTTGTGGAGCCCGCAGCAACTGTTGATGCGGAAGATGCAAGCAAAGTTACCACATTGCTGCTGTTTTTATAATACAGTTTGCCATCATTAGTGTTCAACGCAAGCTCACCTGCTGTCAAGTTTGCCGCTAAAGGCACGGCAGACGCTGTGGCGCTGTAATACAGCGAGATAGGTGTGAAGCCAGATGCAGCCATTAGAGTGTGCCTTTATAGATGCAGTACATTATGACCAGTTGCCGATGCTGATATTGGTTGTACCATTTGTTGCGCTTACAGCATAAATTTTGAAATATGAGCCTACGCCAACAACGGCTGCAGCAGCAACGCCTAATGAAACTTGCGGGATGATTGTGCCTGTTGCAGTTACAGTAATTTGGCCTTTGATGAATGCAAACCCAACCGTGTTGACAGACGCAGTTGCCAATGTTGTGTTTGCAGCAATATTGTAAGTTGCCTGCGTTGCGGTTGCTGTAGCAAGTGTTGCAGTGCCTTTTTGCGCCTCAGCCCACCAGCGCTGAGTAAACGTTGCTGTACCACCTAATGCAAATCCAAATGAGCCTGACGTTGCGCTCATTGCAGACAAGCTGTAGAAGCATTCAAACAAATACGTGCCAACAGGCAATGTTACAGCGCCATTGGTTGTAGCATTAAACAGCTTTTGCGCTGCAATTTGGGAAGTTAGCGTGTATGCAGTATTTAAGGCAACAACTTGCTCAGATACAACTGCAGTTCTTGTAGAATCAGCAATGTCAGCGTAAAACACAGTACTGACAAACTCAACAGCGCCAACCTCAGCTGTTGCAAGTAAGCTTGTTTGCGCTAACTTTAAAGCGGCGTTGTTAGCAGCGCCTGTACCAAACGCAGATAAACCAGCATTTGGCGCACCGCCTATGCCTACACGTGACCCAAAAAACGAATCGCCTGTAGCCACATAGAACGCGTACGGCGTTGTAAGCGTTATATTGGTGCCTGCGATTAAGGGCCCAGCAATGTACAGTGACGCAGTATCAGTATATGTAACTGACGTATTGGACGCAGCAAGAGTTGCACGACCAATTGCTACACTTGCGCCACCAGAAACAAAACCGCTTGCAGCCGTTGCGGTGTCACTATAAGTAGCAGTGCCTGTGTACAGCCGCAATGGCTCAGTGTAGCTACGTGCTGTGCCTGACGTATTAGCAAGCCCAATATTTAGCCATCCTACAGCTTCAACAGCAATGTTTTGTATGTTGTTTGAACCGAAAATTAAACGAGATGTTGAAGACGTCGGGATGTTTGCAGCTATAAATGACGCAAGACTGGTATTGTTAGTGCCTGAGCCAAAACGAACGTAAATGGTTTGCGCGCCTGTATCTGGCGTAGTTATATCAAGCGGGTACGCCGTGGTACCACCACTAGTTGCGCTTAAACGGGTGCCATTACCCGCCGATGTACCGCTTAATACGTGAAATTTTGAAGAAGGCGTGACGCCTATGCCTACGTTACCGCTCGTGTCTTTAATAATCTGGTTTGTGCCAATTGCCCAAGCGGCTGTACCACCCGTCAAAGCACCGGTGAATCCAAGCGTTGTAAATGATCCTGCGTTTGCAGTTGTAGCACCTACAGTGCCATTGATGTTGATTGACGCAGTCCCGGTCAAGTTGGTAACAGTGCCGCTGCTTGGGGTTCCCAAAACGCCGCCGTTGACCACAAAGGAGCCAGCAGTGCCAACCGCAACGCCCAAGGCTGTCGCTACGTTTGTGCCAAAGCCCGTGATGGAGCCAACCGCCGGGGTAATCGTGGTGTTTCCAGCCAGCGTCAGTTGGCCTTGTGCGTTGACCGTAAACGTACCCGTCTGGGTGGCCGAGCCATACGCGCCAGCGGTCACAGCGGTGTTGGTGATGCTGAAAGTCGTCCCGGTAAGCGTCAGCCCAGTTCCAGCCGAATAGGTTCCTACGCCAGAGAATTGCACCCAAGTAATGGCCGTTACGCCTATCGTGCCACCCGCGTTGGATGTGCAGACCCAGCCGGTGTCGGCGTACGTTGTTCCGGTCTCAACAAATGTGAACGCACCGGGTACTTCTGCCCAAATGTCCATATCCGTTGCGCGAGTCCAAGAGCCTGTGGCAACAACGTAAATGCCGTTATCTGCTTGCGCAGTTTGATTTTTAACCAAGCAGCGGTCACCCGCAGTAAGGGCTACGCCATCTATGGTCTGCGCCCCAGAAAGTGTAATGTTGGCTGTTGTGGCCGCTACGCATGATGCTTTGGGGTCAAGACCCTGCGCTACCGCGTCCACATACTGCTTGGTAGCCAGTTGCAACGCAGAGGTAGGGTCTTGGGTAACGGCTACCGATGTCAGTCCGCCCAAAGTTAGGCTGGTAGCACCAAGACTAATTGACGTTGTACCAATGGTCAGTGAACTGTTAGCCAATTGAGCGTTGCTAATTGTTCCTGACAACGCTGACGTTGGAATATTACTAAACGTGTTATTCGCGCCTGACATTGTTTTGTTGGTCAGTGTTAGCGTGTTATTTAGCGTTGCAGTAACAGTCGTGTCAACAGAAATTGTGCCTGTTGACGTAATAGGGCCGCCAGTTAAGCCATAGCCGGTACCAACAATCGTAACGCCAGGCGTGCCTGAGCTTTGCGCCAATGTCGACCACGCACCATTAAGATACGCCTCAAGCGCCCCAAGATCGCTATTGTAGCGAAGCATACCGTTAACTGGGCTAGCAGGCTTTTGTAACTCAGTACCTTTAGGCACAGTAACACTACCTACGCCTGGCAGTACTGGGTTGGTGGCAATAGCAATAACTGGGTCAGCTGCAATGCCATCTCCGTTAGTGACGGTAATCTGGTTTGTAGTGCCTTGGAATATGCGTGGGGGGTTGATGTTGCCACCCGTCGTAGATATAAAGCCAGTGCCACTAGTTGACGCAAGTGATGCCAGTATGCCTGTAGTGGCTATAGTAGGGTTACCACCCACTCCATCGCCATCCGTGACGCTCAGACCACCGCTTGCACTGATAGTTCGTGCCGCAAGGGTCGTAGAGTTGGTTTTTGCAAGCATGCCATTGCCAACTGTTGATAAACTTGCAGGCACACCTGTCAAATTGATTGTCAGTGTGCTTTGTGCGCCACCATCAGCTATGCTAAGTCCTGCGCCAACTGAAAGGTAGCGGCTATTTGCCAGTGATGGCTGATTTGTAGTCGTGAGAAACGTTTGCGTGAGTGAAGGGCTAGATTGAATAGCGCCGACAGTTGTTTGCACAGTTTGCCCATTTTGGACAACCGGCACCAGCTCGGAACCTGTTAAAGCAACAGGCGCCGTTGGTAGTTGGGATATGCGCACATTGGACATTATGGGCTCAAATTATCAAGGTTGCCATTGAGATCATCCTGAGAGGTTTCAGGCGCGATACCATACTCACCTGCAGTTGTGCCGGTGACCGTTTGATCTGGCGAAGTGACCACGTTCGGGTCAGTTGTAAGAGCCTGATTATCTGGGTCAAGCGGTGCATCTGGGCGTGGGAAACGAATAGCAATTTTCTCAGGCTGGCGTGCAGGTAAGCGGTAAGGGTCGCGTTCATCATTGCAACCATTATTACAAACTCTAAGACCCGGGATATTACGATCCATCGAGATGTCAGCGTATGCACGCTTCATCTTGCATCTATCGCAAATAGCAATAGATAGTACAGTATTTCCACGTGTGTCAAGCCAAACGCTCATCGTGTGTACGGGCTGATGTTAGGGGCAAAATAGATTGGCGACTTGTCACGCTCTTCTTGCTCAGCTTGGAACCAGTATTTTTCGCCTTGCGCTTCACAATACGCCACACGCTCAGCAGATACTCCGGGGAGCTCCATGGCCATCTGATGCGCAAGCATATTCTGGATGGCCAGATACCATCGCTGGGGAATTTGAATGGACCCTGAGAGGGAACCTACATCCTGCACGTAATATGAACACCAAGCCACAACTTGAGGCGAGTAGATGGCAGGCGCAGGCCAAAGGTACATCGATGGCTGTGGGATTGTGCGATCAAACCAGTATTGCAGCGGATAGTTGTTGGTGAAGTTCTTGTTAGGCAAGTTCGTGTAGTCATCACGATTCATCCTTGCCATAGGAATCTCAGTGGCATTTGAGCCAAACACAACTTGATAAACGCCCATGTTGGCGCCGGCTGATTGCAAGATTCGCCAGTACGGAGCAGTTGCTGATGGGTCCAAGTCGTAGTAAATCCAAGTGCCTGCAACCCAAGTTGCGGCGCCGGGGCTATACGCCGTGGTCCAGTTGGTGTTGTCTTGTGAGTACTGGATGGTCAGCGTTACTGAGCCTGATATGGCAGGCAGTATGCCTACAGTGCCAATGTAGACACCGCCACCTGCGCCGTTGCTGATGCCAATGTAGCCGGTGTTAGTTGTCAGCTGGCAAATGTTGGTGTATTGCCCATCAAAAGCGTAGCTAGCGTTGCCTGAAGAGCTGTATCCGCCTGTCGTATTTTGCGTGACGGTGCGATAGTTTGCATTGAGAACGTCATTGACGCCAACAGGCAACGTGTAAATGTAGTGATCAGGCACTAAGCCATAAACCACTTTATTGATGCACCAGTACTGAATTCCACGATTGACCAGATTGGAAAGCAAGTAGTACAGACTTTGCCTTGCAGCCTGCACTTGCTCAACAGTAAGCTCCTCAGCAAGCTTTCCAGCGCGCCGTGCCCCACTGTCAATCAGATTCTGGACAGTGATAACAGTTTCGCCAACAGTGCCACTTGTTGCCATATGTTACCAATTTGCATTTTTCTTAGGGACATGCGTAGACATAGTGCTTTTAAGCTTTTTAGATACAGACTTAGACGTAGACTTAGATGTAGCCACAGCTTTAGCAGCTAACCTAGCAGCTGCGTTAGACATAGGTTTTGCTGCGGGCTTAGACTGCGCCTTTTTAACAGCACCGCCTTTTTTGAATTTTGGGATT
>Ga0114962_10004229_pt1 | contig 11454 bp, 10 predicted proteins | sample C_130820_MF_Meta_FD_87017 | JGI IMG/M metagenome (GOLD analysis project Ga0114962, IMG submission 87017) | Freshwater microbial communities from Lake Croche, Canada to study carbon cycling - C_130820_MF_MetaG | ecosystem: Environmental > Aquatic > Freshwater > Lake | place: Lake Croche, Canada... | reverse complement strand
CTGCAGAAATCCCCATTCAGTTCAAATGCTATAGGATTTCCAAACTGGATCTTACCATCGGCCCCCCCCAGAACCCGATGCTCCGCCTCTCAAAATCCGAGTGTTCGCTCTACCCCAGTAGCTCGAGCGTTCCGACCCAGTTGCGCATTAGCCAAGGGGAACTCACAATCCCCGGCTACCCGAAGCTTCACTTGGATCGCGCCCTCATCGAACTTCAGGGCGACAACGCCCAAATTATTGGAATGCGCCTCTCCCAAAGTGCAGACAAATCTGGCTCCTTCGACCTTTCAGGAGCTGTGTCCCCCTACGAACCAGAACATTTGTCGACCCTCGCCGTCGAACTCCATGCCTTTGAAATCAGCGCGCTTGGGTTTCCTTCCTTGACCACCTTCGTCAACGGGCGAGTCGATTCCATTCCCTCTGCAATTTCCAACACGCTCGCATTCCTACCGACTTCCGCTCCAAAAGTTACCCTCGAAGTTGCATTTCAAAATTCTGCCGATTCTGCCATCACCCTCCAAGGCTTGCCCTTTCTCTCAAATCTATCAACTGTATTAAAAGCCACTTGGTTTAAGCAGCCCAAATTCAATGTCAAGGCCCGAGGAGTTCTTCTCCGTGAAAACAACTCGGTGACGCTTCGTGACCTCGATCTCGAAAGCAAAGGCCGCATGGCACTCACCGGCACCATCTCCATCGCCGAGGATCAAACACTTTCAGGTGACTTGCAGGTCGGCATCCCTGAAGTCTTAATTGATGAATCAAAGAGCTTGCGGCTTAAGGCGACGTTTGGGCGAGCCCGCGGAGGGTATTGCTGGGTGACCGTGAACCTCGGAGGCTCAGTTCCCTCGCCCAAGGACAACTTCAAAGATCTATTCTCAGACGCGGTCATCGCACCACTCGACCAGCCAATGCCCGGAGGATCCCAAGGATCGACCTTCGAGGAACTCACTCGCCCGAAATAAGGCGGACGGCTAATCCCATGCAGCGGAAAACTCATCTTTTCCCCTGAGATCCGTAAATTTCCCAAAGAAGAGCATGGCGCTCGGATCAATTATGGTCCAGTGTAGTAAACGGATAAGGCATTTCTAGCTGACTTCCGTTGAACCTATTCAAACTCGAAAAAACCATGCAAACCGCCAACGTCAATCTGCCGATCACCGTTACGATGCGACATGAGCAAGTGACCGATTCACTACGCGATCACGCCGTCAAAAAAATTGAGGGCCTGCACCTCGACTACCCACGGATCATTGAGGCGAAAGTGATCCTTGATGTCCAAAAACACCGCCACATCGCGGAAATCATCCTGTTTTGTGCAAACCACATCACCATCGAAGCGCAGACGGAAGGTAAGGACATGTACGCCGCTCTGGATGAAACCATTGAGAAAATTGCCCGGAGAATGCGCAAACACAAAACGCGCTTGCTCAAACAACATCGCCCACACCGCAACGAGTCGATCCGCCATCTTGAAGAGCGCATCTTCGGCCAAGAGGCCCTCGACCACCCAGAAGACGCGATCATCGACCCAACCCCTCTGGTGATCCATCCAGAAAACTATCCGATCAAAACGATGTTTAAAGAAGACGCAATCATGCAACTCGAGCTTTCAGAGAGACCATTTGTTCTCTTCAAAAATTCCCGACATGGCACCCTCTCGATCGTCTATCGCCGAAAAGATGGCGAGTACGCAGCTCTCACACTCGCCGACTGAACGTTTGTCCATCGATCGACTCAGGGAAACGTAAGAAACTTCCCCGGGTTGAGAATTCCATTCGGATCAAGCGCATTTTTCACCGCTTGGTGACTTGCGTAGGAAACATCACCAAGCGCCCTCCGAATCCATGGCTTTTTCGCTAGGCCAACGCCATGCTCGCCTGTGATCGCACCACCCTGTTCGAGAACCCACGAAAAAAGCCGATCAAGCGCCGCATCCGCATGAGCTCTCACCGCAGGATCTTCATAATCACGAACCATCAGATTCGTGTGAATGTTGCCGTCTCCCGCATGCCCGAAGCAAGCAATCGGGATACCCGTTTCCTGCTCTAACTGACGGGCAAATGCAACCAACTCTACCAACATGGACCGCGGCACGACGATGTCCTCATTAAGCTTGGTTAGACCCGTATCGCGCAGCGAAAACGAAAACTCGCGCCGCAACTTCCAAATCCGCTCACAGGACGCCTCATCCGGAGCACACTCGATGAAACTCGCACCCACCTCGCCCAGCAAGCGCTGAAGTTCGTCGATCTCCGCCGCAACCGCTGCAGGACGGCCATCGACCTCGACGATCAAGTGAGCATTTCCCGGAGGAAATACGTCCGCCCCAAGTTTCTTCCTAGCCGCTGCTAGAGTGAAGCTGTCAGTGATTTCCAACGCGGATGGCAAGTGCCCCGCTTGGAGAATCGCCTGAACTGCAGCGGCCGCCATTTCAAACTTTGGAAAAATCGCAGCAAGCATCGCTCGACTCGCAGATTTCGGAATGAGGCGGACGGTGATCTCCGTCACCACCCCAAGCATGCCCTCGGAACCCGTGAACATACCTAACAGATCAAAGCCCGTTTTATTTTTATGCAGCCGCCCACCAGTACGAAGCACTTCGCCACTGGCAAGAACGACCTCTAGCCCTAAAATGTAACTGCGGGTCACACCGTACTTCAAGCACCGGGGACCACCCGCATTGGTGGCCACATTCCCGCCAATCGAGCAGTCCTTTAAGGAAGCAGGATCTGGAGGATACTCCCAGCCCACCGCATGAGCCGCATCCTGCAAATCCTTGGTGATCACCCCTGGCTGAACAATCGCCACACCATCCTCTGGATGCATGCCCAAGATGCGATTCATCCGGACTGTGGAAAGCACAATACCGCCTTCAACAGGGACGCAACCACCCACATATCCATAACCCGCACCTCGGGTAGTGACCGGAATTTTCCGCTCGTTGGCAAATCGTAGAACGGCCGAAACATCAGCCGTAGACTCGGCAAAAACCACGAGGTCAGGAGGATGACTGGCCGACCACTTGTCAGCGGAATGAGCAGCGATTAATTCTGCAGATGATGCAACTTTATCCCTGCCGATGAGGGCAGCAATCGATTCGAATAGAGAACTTGGATTCATGCTTCGCTAAAATGGCATCCCGTGGACGAGCCGCCACTCATGCATAGATTTTTTTGTAATACTCGTCCGCCATGCGGTCAGCGTCGAAGTATGGAACGACATCATTCATTCCCGCTAGCACCATCCGATTCCACTCCTCTGGGTGATCGTAATAGGCTGGCAGAATTTTTTCATGCATGAGCTGATAGAAACCCAGCAGATCATGGCGATCCCGATCTCCGGGAGTGAGTGATGCATCCGCAGGCGGAATGATGAAGGCGTTTTCTCCATCACGGGCGAACTCACAAATCCAACCGTCATAGGTGGAGAGGTTGATCGATGCATTCATGGCCGCGGACATCCCTGATGTTCCAGAAGCTTCGCGAGTAACCACCGGGTTATTCAGCCAAACATCCGAACCGTTCTTCAATAACCGGGAAAGCTCGAGTTCATATCCAACAAGTACCGTCGCATTCGGGTAGTCTTTGGTGAGTCGAATCAGGTGATTGAAGGTATCGATCGCCGCATAATCAAATGGGTACGGCTTACCCGCCCAAATGATCTGAACTGGGTAATCATTGTTTTGTAGCAATTCACGAAACAGGCGGACATCACGCGCAATCAAATCGGGACGCTTGTAATCGGCAAACCGCCGGGCCCAAACGATGGTCAATACCTTGGGCTTGAAAAGTTTGCCCGTTTGGTCGGCCACCACTCGGAAAAGCCGCTCTTTCAACTCCCGCTTGCGATGCACCAGTTCCTCGGCATCTCCTCGCACCCGCGCATGTTCGAGCCCATGATCCACCCAGTATTTTTTGTTCTGCGCATTCGTGACGTGCGTGATTTCGCAGATGTTAGGAAACCTCTCCCACATGTGACGGGCCACCTCGCCGTGAAGTTTCGAGACCCCATTCGCGATGCGGGCAAGTCGCAACGCCGCGAGTGAGTGGTTGAACTCGTCGCCTTCGATCCCAGTAATCTGGCGAACCTCCGCCTCACTGACGCTGCCGAAAAACGAGAAATCCGAGAGCAAACTCAAAGGGTGCTTTTCGTTTCCCGCCTCTTCCGGAGTGTGGGTAGTGAATACCAAGCGTTTTTTGACCTCATCGAGGCTGAGGTGCTTCTCATAAAGATGAAATGCTGCGGATAAGCCGTGCGCTTCATTGAGATGCCAAACCTCAGGATCCACACCAAGTTCATCTAACAAGCGCGCACCCCCGGCTCCCAAAATGATGTATTGGGCGACACGCCGCAAATGATCATGATCGTAGAGCCGGTGTGTAATGGCTCGCGATAAGCTATCGTTTTCCTCAATGTCCGTGGTGAGGAAAAACATCGGAACGGTGTTGAAGATATCCCCCGCGAGGAACATGGCCTTCACCCAAACCGGGTGGCCATGAACGGGCACGGTGAAACGAATGCCAGTGTCTTGGAGGAACGCGTATTCTTTGCGGCGGAACTGAACCGCCAATTCGCGGTCCTCCCCTCGGGCTTGATTGTAGTAGCCATACGTCCAGAGAATCCCAATCCCACAAAGATTTTGGCGCAAATCCGCTGCTGACCGCATGTGGGACCCCGCAAGAAATCCTAGCCCTCCCGAATACACTTTGAAGCTTTGGTCGATGGCAAACTCACAGGAGAAATAGACTACGCTTTTCGCATATTCAGGAGCGATCTCGTAATGATGAGCGAACGGAGTCGGCAGGAAAGAGGAGGCCATGGTGACGAATGAATGATAAACCGATATTGTCGGAGGTCTCTAGGAAATGCGAGGAAATGAATCGGCGAATTACTGACCAGCCTGCGACGACTCGATCAGATCATGCCCGAGTAAGCGTCTTTAAACATTGGATTTCATAGTGCAGGATTTCCGCCAAAATGTCGAGACTCCTGCGCAAGCAGCGAAGAATTCAGCGGATCACGGGAACATCACCCCAAAAAAGAATGCCCTGCCCAACGAGAAATTCATCACCTCCACAACAGACATTCAGCCGGTTGCCAGCTTGGCGCGAACGCCCTGCAAAGGTCGCTCGATCCAGCGCCACGACGCCAACGCCAACCCCCACGTCACGCCCGCAAAAGCCACCATCCTTAAAGCCGCTCCCACTCCGTTGGAGAAATCATCACCCCACAAGAACCAAAAGACCTTTCCCGCTACCAATGGCGCAAGATTGTGGAACAAGTAAATCCCGTAGGATACCTGCCCAATCCGTTGAAGGATTGGATGCTCGAGCACGCTCTTTAAGATTCCCGAAAATCCGACCGATCCGCTCGCAATGAGGCCGCAAAGTCCCACCGCCAGCAGGGTTTGCTGGATTGATCGCAACCCCCAAGTGGCCCACCCCAGCGAATGAGCACCAAAAATGGCCGCGTAGCCCGCAACCGCCGCCACTGCCACCACTCGCAGCCCACGACTCTCCATCGACATGCCTCGGTGCACTGCAAGCGCAAACAAAGCGCCCACCCCGAAGTAATCAAATGAGGCCCAAGTCAAAAGATGCCGCCATGGCACATTTTGCAGGATGCTATCTTGAAACATCCGCGACAAAGGCGCTACGGCGGTGAACACCAAGATCGCCGCAAGCATCGCCCTCCTCGGAATAAACCAAATAACAAAGGGCCACATCAGGTAAAATTGATGCTGCATGGCCAGTGACCAGAAGTGATTGGTGCCCATTGGCCAATAACCCAAGCACGCCATATGGATATTTGAAAGCTGCAGCACATACCAACCGAGCGCAGCGTGAACATCCGGCGCCCAAAGCAACCAGGCCAAACCCAACGCCGCATAGTAGGGTGCCAGAATCCGCAACCCACGCCGGATCTGATAGTTTTTTAAAGCCTCGAGCCGCCACGCACCACCCAACGCCTCAAATCGATCCCTCTCGCGGAGCAAAGAACCGGTGATCAAGAACCCCGTCAGCACGAGGAAGAAAAACAAGAACACTTCGAACGGAAAAAACCGAAAGCAACCCGAGGGGCACCAGTGGTCCCAGCAAATCGCCAGAATCGCGACTGCTCTGAGCCCATCCAATTGCACCGCACGACCATTCACTCATGGGTTGAAACCATGAACTGCGGCCGCTTGCACGCGTTTTTGCATCAAACCACGCAAATATCTCACAAATACCGCGCCAGCAGGATACGGGAATCAAAGGTTAATGTCCTTAACCTGTTTCGTTTGGAAAACTTCGGTTGCGCCTTGTGCTAGATGAAGCGACACAGGGCTTCTCATTTTCCCAGACAAAATGTAAGAATCCTTGCAGAACCATGGACTGCGAGCAACGTATGGGGTAGTATTGAGGGTCTCGCTTCAGTTTGTCAGTAAAACGGAATTGGAATCCCCTAGCCTTTTGAGTCAATCGACCTGACCTCTATGCGCAGTCATGACAAGATTGATAGGATTCGCATCAGCCCCAAGAAATTCATTGCGAATCCCGTCCTCCTGCGCTTGTCTTTTCGGGCTGTCAGGGGCCGTGGAGGTTCGGCAAGCGAACCCCGCCAGGCCTTGATCGGAGCAACGGTAGTTTGTCCGGGCTTGCCGCGGATTCCCTGGCGGCACTTTTCCGTTATCTGCCATAGCCGCATGCTCTAGCGCTGCTCGGCATCCGCCTCGATCCATTGCCAAAGGCTGCTGAGCCCGGCCGCCACGCTGGATTTGGCCTCGGCAAGGTCACCACCTGGCGCATGCTTGCCAAAGAGGTAGTATTTGATCTTCGGCTCCGTGCCCGATGGCCGAACCGCAAATGACCGTCCATCTTCAAGATCCACAAAAAGCATTTTTTCTTTCGGCAAAAAATCCCCTTCTTGATCGAACAGATCTTGCTTCGCAAAGTCGCGGATCCGGAGCACTGTAGATCCATCGACAAAAGTCGGAGGATTCTCGGCGTACGAGTTGGCAAGCGCTTGGATCTTGGCTGCACCATCCGCACCCTCCATGACCAATGATTTGCCCATTTCAAGGTAGTAGCCGAATTGTGCGTAAACATCGTCCATCAACTCCGGCAGCGTCTTGCCCACGGACTTGGCGTAGGCCGCCACCTCGGCAAACATGAGCGCCGCACCATTTGCATCTTTGTCACGAACCGCATCTGAGCCGAGATAGCCGTAACTTTCCTCACCACCAAACACGAAAAACCGAGAATACTCGAGGCGCAGCGCACGGGTTTGTGCCTGAGTGAGTGAGCGATAGTCACCCTTCTTGTCTGCAGGAATCGCTTCCTCGTATTTTCTCAGCTTGCCGGCGATGTATTTAAATCCTGTTAGAGTATCCACAATGCCAACGCCAAACCCATCGGCGATGGCATGCTGCAACTCGGTGGTAACGTAAGTCTTAACCAGCACCGCTCGGTTGCGGTTCGCATTCGTCAACCAGCCCAGCTCAAAACAAGTCTTCAAGCGATACCACGCCATCAGTGAGCCAATCTGATTTCCCGTTAGAAGAACCATTTTCCCTGCCGCATCACGCACGGCAACTCCCATCCGGTCAGCATCTGGATCCGTGCCGATGACAATCTCCGCACCGGACTTCTCAGCCAACTCGATGCCCATCTTCAGCGCAGGGGCATTTTCTGGGTTGGGCGAATCCACCGTGGGAAACCGACCGTCTTGCACGTCCTGCTCCGGAACCGTCAGGACATCGAAACCAAATTCCCGCAACATCGGCACATTGATGTGCCCGCCAGTACCGTGCAAGTTGGTGAAAACAATGCGTGTCGAAGCACCTTCTAACAACGACGGCTTGAGCAATAAGGTCTTGAGTAACGCAACATAGCGCGCGTCCATTTCAGCACCTAACAGCGTGATCGCTCCTCGCTCAGCTTCTGGCACAGAGTCGTAGTGCTCGGTGGCGATCGCGTTCACCTCGCGGATGATGCCATCGGCATGGGCATCGACGATCTGCGCGCCATCGTTGAAATACGCCTTGAAGCCGTTGTCGTGCGCTGGGTTGTGACTTGCGGTGAGCACTACACCGGCATCGGCGCGAAGTTCGCGCACCGCGAAGGAAAGCTGCGGCGTCGAGCGGGCACCTTCGAAAAGATAGGCATCAGCACCGAGGTCAGCACAGACTTTGGCGCAGAATTCCGCAAAATCCCTCGAAAAATGCCGGGTGTCATGCGCAAAAACGAGCACTGGCTTCCGTGTCGGACCCGCGAATTGCTTGGCGTAGGCGATCAACCCACGAACCGCACGGCTGAGGTTGTAGAAATTCATGGTCGCGGTGCCCACACAGGGATGTTCTGGCCGTCCATTCGGGCCACCCGCCCCTTGCTCCGCGACCGTCACCACCCGACCGATCGTCCGGCCGCGCAACCCACCCGTTCCAAACGCGAGGGTCTTGAAAAATCGGTCGTTGAGCTCGTCCCATGCTCCAGCACTCACCAACTCATCGATTACCCGTGGCGCGATCTCGCTTGTCGTGCCAGCCAACAAGGTGGTAATGTTAGATTTCGCAGATTGAAGAAGATTTCCTGCAGCAACCGCAGCGGTAAGGGTGTCGTGAAGTGAAGTCATGGATGCCCGCAGAATAGAAGGAGATCTCGATGATGGCAATCCCATCGATGACCGAATATCTGCCTCGTCGCTCGGCCATTTCGTGCATAAACTTCATTCGTTCATGATTGATCTTCTCGAAAATGCACTCGCCAAGCGCGCCGCACTTCTCACGGCGGAAACCAATGCCGTGCGCCTCATCGACGGCGCCGGTGATGGTTTGCCCGGCTTGATTCTGGAAAGTTACGCCGGCCACTGGCTGGTCTCGACGACCGGTGAAACGCTGCACCCCAAGGTCCGAGAATGGATCCGAGACCAAGGGATTTCCTGCTATTGGAAGCGACTCGATCAGCATCAAAAGGAGTCCCCTACCCACCTCTCTGGCCCAACCGTGGATACACCTTTCCTCATGTTAGAAAATGGCATGGCCGCTGAGATCTCATTCGAGTCAGGCTACTCACAAGGAATCTTCCTCGACCAACGCGATAACCGCGCACAGGTCCGCCAGTGGATAGCCCCCGGAATGCGGCTACTCAACACGTTTGCCTACACCGGCGCTTTCTCGGTTGCTGGAGCACTTGCCGGTGCGGAAACAACGACTCTCGACCTCTCCCAACCGTATCTTGATTGGGCAAAGCGAAATTTTTCTCACAACGCACTCGACCCCGCCGCCCACCACTTCTGCAAAGGCGACACCTTCCACTGGCTCCGCCGCTTTGCCAAACAAGGCCGCACCTTCGACGGCATCGTGCTCGATCCACCCACGTTCTCGCGCGACGAGAAAGGCCACGTCTTCCGCGTCGAAGAAAATTTCGGTGAACTCGCCGCACTTGCCGCAGATGTCCTTGCGCCCGGTGGTTGGCTGCTCTGCTCAACAAACTGCCGAGGCCTCGGCTTGAATGATTTCCAAAAACAACTCCGCAGCGCCACCCGCCACGCGATGAGCGCACGCCACGCGGAGATGCCCGCCGATTTCACCGACGAGCCCTACCTGAAATCGGTATGGCTGAAGTAGCGACATAAAGGGTTGTCACACCATCCAATTGTGACATTCTATCTGGGCATGGTCCGTTATCGTCCAAACGTGGCAGCACTGGTGGTGAACGCTGTGGGAAATCTCCTCATTTGCGAGCGCCTGACTCTTCCCGGAGCATGGCAGTTTCCACAGGGTGGCGTGGACGCCGGCGAATCCCTAGAAGAGGCACTCTTCCGTGAAGTCCGTGAAGAAATCGGCCTAGACGCTTCACACTACGAGGTCATGGGTCGCCGCGAGGGCTACCGCTACCTCTATCCAGAGCAAGTCCGCGGGAAAAAGCTCCGCAAACACGGCAACCATGGCCAAGAGCAAACCTACTTTCTCTGCCGTCTGAAATCAGATGCTCCGCCGGTGAACGTGAAGCAGAAACAGCAGGAATTCCGCGCCTACCGCTGGATTCTTCCTCAGGAGTTCGATCTCGATTGGCTGCCGGACTTCAAACGCGACGTCTACCGAGAAGTCATGCGTGATTTTTTCCAAATCGAGCTCTAATCACTGCATCCAGAATAGGTGAAATCCCAACAGAATTCACCATCCCACCAGCAAGGCAATCGCGCGAATGGCATAGCCAACCCGTGATTTCCATGGCCGCTCTGGCCGCAGAATCTCCCACCCAAGCCGCTCGGTAACCGCCTCAAGCTTGCGCGATGGATTGACCACAACCGCAGCTTGGCAGAGCTCTAACATCGGTAGATCTGCGGTACTGTCGGTGTATCCGACACAGCGCTGGAGTTTCCCATTCTGAAAATACTCTGCGGGCAAAACTCGCTCCAATCGCTCGACCTTTGCCGAACCCTTGTGATTTTCCATGTCCGGAAAAAACGCCCCAAATTCGATTGGCGTACCCAGCACAAGATCAAACCCAAGAGCCCGACCGATTTCTAACACATAAAACTCTGGGCTAGCGGAAGCAAGGATGAGGAAATGCCCTTGCGCGCGGTGATTTTCTAACTTCTCTCGCAGCTCCGGATAAATCGAGGGCATCAGACTCGCCGCGAACTCCCGTGCGTAACACGCAAGTTTCACCGAATCGACCTTCCACAAGTAGCTGTGAAAGACTCGCTTCATGCCACCCGCCCCCAACACCCCAGCCAGCGGAAGAAACGCGAGGAAGACGAGGAGGAAAACCCGCCGCCATGGCTCACGGCGAACGACGAAATGCCGAAACAACAACTGGCAATCCCACGCAATCAGGGTGCCATCCAGATCGAACAACGCAATTCCAGACGGGCAGTTGGGTGAGAGCGAATCCGGCACGCAGCAAAGCATCCGCCCAGACCGCTAGATTTTCAAGCTTTCCGAATCTCAATGCACGCTGACCCGCTCCAACGGGTCGCGTAAATTACCCTAGACCAATCAGGATCCGGGCTTCGGTAGGGGCTCGTCGCCCAGCATCTTATCCAAATCGGCCACCCGATCCCATGGGCACCGTTTCCGCTGATACTTCTTCCAAACCACGTCACGCAGTTCGCGCCAAACCGCCTCGGACGGCGGTTTGAGGTCGGTCCATGTCGGATTGCGCTTCTGGGTGGTGGTCATCACGGTCCACTTCCCTCCCTGATAATTACCCCGGTAAAAGACCTTGCCTTCTTCGGTCGTTTCAAACCACTCGTGACTCTCCATGCCCACAGATTGCTCCGCGACGGCGCGCAATACAAGCGACGATTCCACTCGTGCCATGAGATCGGCATCGACTCCCAGCTCGCACACGCTCATGGTCGCCACATGCAAAAGATCGGCTCGCGCGCTCCTCTCGTCATCCTCCACGAGAAATCCTTCGGGCTTTTTCTCGATGGCGGTGTTTTCGAGGAAATCCTTCTTCCCCG
>Ga0114962_10004228_pt1 | contig 11456 bp, 7 predicted proteins | sample C_130820_MF_Meta_FD_87017 | JGI IMG/M metagenome (GOLD analysis project Ga0114962, IMG submission 87017) | Freshwater microbial communities from Lake Croche, Canada to study carbon cycling - C_130820_MF_MetaG | ecosystem: Environmental > Aquatic > Freshwater > Lake | place: Lake Croche, Canada... | reverse complement strand
GTGGACGGTTTGACCAAGCTTGACAAACTCCAATTCAATACCCGAGAGGAAGGACAGGCCGAGTCATTTAGAAAAATGCTGCTTGCCATGGCCAGGGATGTTCGAGTGATCTTGGTTAAACTGGCCGACCGATCGCACAACATGCGCACGATGTCGGACATGCCACGTCCCAAATGGTCTCGCATTTCGAGCGAAACGCTGGACATCTACGCTCCCATTGCCAACCGCCTAGGACTCAACCAAACCTATCGCGAATTGCAAGATTTGGCATTTCGCTACTCGATGCCATGGCGCCATCAAGTCCTCTTGAAAGCGGTCACCCGCTCTCGCAATCGACGCAAAGACTTGATGAAAAAAGTTCAAGTCGAAGTGGAGCTTGCATTTCAAAAGCACGACTTGTCCCTCAAAATTTTTGGCAGAGAGAAAACGCTCTACTCCATCTACAAAAAGATGACCACCAAGCACCTGAGTTTTGCGCAGGTGACCGACATCTACGGCATGCGGCTCATCTTGCCAAACATCATTGATTGCTATACAGCGCTTGGTATCTTGCACCAACTCTATAAACCTGTGCCTGGTAAATTCAAGGACCACATCGCCATTGCAAAAGTCAACGGCTACCAATCCTTGCACACCACCTTGGTGGGCCCCTCAGGGATCAACATTGAGTTCCAAATGCGCACCGAGCCCATGCATGTGGTGGCGGAAAAAGGCGTTGCAGCACACTGGATGTACAAATCCCAGGAACCCCAAAGTGAGACGGCTCAGCGCTTGGGCACCCAATGGCTGCAGTCGCTCTTGGACATCCAAAACGAAACGAATGATGCGGCCGAATTCTGGGATCACGTCAAAGTCGACCTCTTCCCCGATGCCGTCTACGTCTTCACGCCCAAGAGTCGCATCATGGCCCTCCCCAGAGGGGCAACCGTGCTGGATTTTGCCTACGCTGTGCACAGCAACATTGGGGACCATGCCAATGGCGCTCGCATCAATGGAGAGTTGGTGCCCCTGCGCACCGAGCTTAAAAATGGTGATGTGATTGAAATCGTCACCACCCCGACACCACACCCCAACCCATCTTGGCTCAGTTTTGTGCGAACTGGACGGGCTCGTTCCAAAATACGCCATTTCCTCAAAACCATGGCGCAAACCGAATCCATGGAACTCGGTGACAAACTGCTCGCCCAAGCACTGCGCGCGGAAGGCATTGAAAGCACGCCAGGACTTGAGAGCGAATACCAGGGTCTGTGGGAAAAAGTCTTTCGCTTCACAGGCAGCAAGACACGAGAAGAGTTGCTGATCGATATTGGCCTTGGCAAACGCGTTGCCAGCATTGTGGCCAAACGCATCATGGGTTTACTGAGCGAGCAAGGTCACAAGCCCAATACGCTATTGATCAGCCAAGAGCGCTTTGCCTCAAGCGACACTTTGACCCAAGGCGGGGTGGTGATCGATGGCAGTGAAAACGCTTCTGTCCAATATGGATTGTGTTGCCACCCGTTGCCAGCAGACCCCATTTTTGGATATCTTGGACATGGCGAAGGCTTGGTCATTCACCACGAACAGTGCAATCATGCACAAAAACTTCGGCACAAGGATAGCGAGAGATTCATTGATGTCGAGTGGTCCGATGAGCCGGTGAGACTCTTTGAAGCACCGCTCATGGTGACAGTCACGAACGGACCTGGTGTGCTTGCCAAAGTTGCCTCGGCCATCTCTCATGAAGAAGCCGACATCACCCAGGTCAACATGAATACTGAAATCAGCAGCGCCGATGCCATCGACCTGCGCTTCATGGTGGCCGTGCGCGACAAATATCACTTGGACGGTGTCTTGAAGTCCCTCGCACGGACATCTTGCGTGATTCAAGCCCAACGTGTGATGTCCACCAAAAACGTTGACTCCGATTAAATCAGCCAGCGTCGCAAAAGCTCTATCTTCAATCCCACAGCGTGAGACCCATCTGGATCAGTCTGGGTGGGTTGTTTTGCTGGGATAGTGCACCTCAAGGATTTCGATCTCCTGCATGCCTTGAGGTGTTTTGAGGGTCACCACATCCCCCTTTTTGGCTTTGAGAAGGGCACGCGCAATCGGCGAGACCCAGGTCACCTCATGCTTCAAACTGTCGGCCTCATCGACTCCCAAAATCGTCACGGTTTTTTCTATACCATCCTCGTGGACAAAAGTCACCGTTGCACCAAAAAACACTTGGTCTCCTCCAGCGTGCACACAGGGGTCGGTGATCACTGCGATTTCCAAGCGCTGGGTCAAAAACCGAATTCGTCGATCGATCTCTCTCAGGCGGCGTTTGCCATAAATGTAGTCGCCATTTTCTGAACGGTCTCCGTTGCTGGCCGCCCAATGCACGATGTCCACCACTTTGGGGCGCTCAACATCCATCAACTCAAATAGCTCAGCCCTGAGCCTGGCGTATCCCGCTGGGGTGATGTAATTTTTGACAGCACCCGCACTGACCACGAGCTCGGCAGGGCCTTGTTCATCAATATCACTGGATTCGTTGGGTGTGGACGTCATGGGTGCTGTGTGAAGTTTCAAACCTCGCGAAGAGGCAGAAATCGGGTTTCAATAACTTGAGCTCGAGACTGTCAGTATGGGTCCAAATGCGAGACAAGCATTTGTTAAAAAACAATCAAAATCAATGCTTTTGGCTGCTCGCTGGCCAACGACTGCCAACGGTCTGGGCACATCAACACTAAAAGTCGTTGGGCAATAAAAAAGCCTTGAGATGAAATCAAGGCTTGAGCGATAGCAATGGTGCGGCTGGCAGGATTCGAACCCACGACCCCTTGGTTCGTAGCCAAGTACTCTATCCAACTGAGCTACAGCCGCACAGCAAGACATTATAACACTGTTTACGCAGAACTATCAATACCCAAATGGGGCCTTTTTTGACGATCGAGGTGAGTTTGAGTCTCCACGCATCACATCAGTTTTATGGCGCCCCATCAAGCATCGTGATCTGAGAGCAAAACCGCCAAAAGCAAACCTTGGTTGATTCCAGTCTCTTAAAAGTGTGAGGACGGTCTGTGATCGGTTAAACAGCTTGGCAAGTTGATACCAACTTGCACTCAACGCAGCTTGCTTTGCATAATTTGGTGGGCCCACCTGGACTCGAACCAGGGACCAAAGGATTCCGGTTTGTGTGGCTTTCACCACTCCCTGGACTATGCCTTCATCATATTCTTGATAAGAACTTAGATGGGTGCCGTCTAGTCTCTACACCTTCAAAGTGTTTTCACACTGAGCTTGGCTCGGCGTTGGCATATCAACGAATTGACTTAGCTTTCTCCGAATTTGACACCATCCCACATGCAGTTTCCACGCATGCGGCACAACTCTCGCTATGAGTCCTCTGCTCTAACCAACTGAGCTATAGGCCCTAAATACTGATTGTATCAGGTGAGGACTCGCATGATTGAACACGTCCTCATTGATGGCTCAACGCGTTGGAGACCAGCCTTGAGGTGATGTCCACGATTTGAATCATTCGGTCGTAGGGCATGCGAGTGGGTCCAATGACCCCCAAAGTGCCCACCACCTCACCATTGACTTGGTAGGGTGCGCTGACAATCGAGAGCTCCTCAAAGGGCACAATTTGACTCTCGCCACCGATGAAGATGCGAACGCCAGGAGCATTCACGGAAATATCCAAAAGCCGCATGAGCTGGGCTTTTTGCTCAAAAAGCTCAAAAGCTCGCCGCATCTGGCCCATGTCGCTGGAGAAGTCACTCACCTGCAGCAAGTTGCGCTCGCCCGAGATCACCACCTCGTCACGCTCCGTGGTCATGGCCTCGGCCCCGACTTGAACCGCCGCCTTCATCAAGGACGCAATTTCACCCCGCAGTCGGTCCACTTCATTGAGCAACTTTTCACGAACACCATCCAGGCTCATGCCAGAGTAGTGCGTGTTAAGGTAGTTGGCCGTCTCAATGAGCTCGGCTTGGGTGTAATCCACAGGGGGGAATATCACCCGGTTTTGCACATCGCCTTCGGGAGAGACGATGATCACCAACAAGCGCTTGTCAGACAAGCGCAAGAACTCCAAGTGACGAAACACCATGCTGCGCTTGGGGGCCATCACCACCCCCACAAAATGCGACAAGTCTGAGAGCAAATGAGCCGCATTGGCAATGACTTTTTGAGGTTGATCTGGCGCCAAACTCGGAGCGCTCAATGCTTCTTTTTGCACCGTGAGCATCGTGTCCACAAAAAGCCTGTATCCTTTGGCTGTTGGGATCCGACCCGATGAGGTGTGGGGGCTCACGATGAGCCCCAAGTCCTCTAAATCGGCCATGACGTTTCGAATGGTGGCCGGGGACAAATCCAGCCCCGATGCTTTGGACAAGGTTCTGGATCCCACGGGTTGACCGTCGCTGATGTAGCGTTCAACCAAGGATTTCAACAGTAACTTTGAGCGCTCGTCCATGCTTGTCATGATCAACTTACATTTTAGTGTTTTAATTAAACAATGAAATCACATTTTCGCCACATTGCCCTCGTGGGCAAATACCAATTCACTCCCTCCTCGGCCCCCACGTCTTCCTCGGCCGACATTTTGGAGCACGTGGCACAGTTTTTATACACCCAGGGCTGCGAAGTTGCCATCGAGAAAAACACCGCCTTGAATAGCGCCATGAGCACCCATGCCGTCATGGACATCGACCAAATTGGCAAATCCTGCGACTTGGCCTTGGTCGTGGGTGGGGATGGCACCATGCTCGGATTTGGCCGTCAACTCGCCCCCTATGACGTCCCCCTCATTGGCATCAACCAAGGCAGATTGGGCTTCATCACCGACATCGCCTTGAATCACATTGAGTCTACTTTAACACCCATTTTGCAAGGCGCCTTCGAAGAGGACCGCAGAGCAGTTCTACAAGCACAGGTTTTTCGCGGGGGAAGGTGCGTGTTTGATGCACTGGCCATGAACGATGTGGTCGTTCACCGAGGCTCCACCGCTGGACTGGTCGAATTAAAAATCGAGGTCGACTCGCATTTCGTGGCCCAACAAAGAGCCGACGGGCTCATCATTGCCACCCCCACGGGCTCGACCGCCTACGCGCTCTCGGCCGGCGGCCCATTGCTTTACCCGTCCCTTGAAGGGTTGCTGCTCGTCCCCATTGCCCCGCACACTCTCTCCAACAGACCCTTGGTGCTCAGCAACCCGGGTGAGATCGTCATTGAACTCGTCTCTGGGCGGGATGCCAGTGTGAACTTTGATATGCAATCCTTGGCCTCCTTGTTGATTGGTGACCGGGTGCGGGTGAGGCGCTCCCCCCACAATGTGCGTTTTTTACATCCCAAAGGATGGAGTTTTTTTGACACAATACGTGAGAAACTTCATTGGAACGAGGACGCCACATGAGCTTGGGACGCATTCACCTCAGAGACTTTGTCATTGTGAAGGAGCTCGAGATCGAGTTCTCCAAAGGCTTTACAGTGCTCACAGGTGAGACGGGAGCTGGCAAGTCCATTTTGATTGACGCCTTGCAAATTGCGCTGGGTGCCCGAAGTGAAACTGGGTTTGTGCGTGAAGGCGCCAGCAAAGCCGAGGTATGCGTCCAATTCACCCCCAATGCCGCCTTGAAAGAGTGGCTCATCGATTCAGGTTTTGACGATGAAGACGAATGGCTCATCAAGCGCGTGATTGAACCCCTGGGCAAATCCAAAGCTTGGCTCAATGGCTCACCCATCACCACGGGACAACTCAAAGGCATCGGCGAGCAGCTCCTTGATATTCATGGCCAGCACGCTTGGCAAAGTCTCACCAAAGCCGACGCCATCCGTGGACTCTTGGACGCTTATGCCGGGGTTGACACCACCGCGCTGAAAGCCAGTTGGGATACCTGGAAAAGCACCTTGACCCAACTCAAAGAAGCCCAAGCCGCGCAGTCCAGCCGGCAAGAAGCCCACGAGAGACTGGTCTGGCAAATTGCCGAGCTCGAGAAACTCTCACCTGCTGGCGACGAGTGGCAAGACCTCAATGCCCAGCACCAGCGCCTCTCCAACGCTCAGTCCTTGCTGGAAAGCGCTCAAACCGCCCTCTCAGCCTTGCAAGACGACGAAAACGGCGCCCTCTCCCAGCTCTTCAAAGCGCAAGAAACTTTGTCCTCTAGCGCCCACATTGAGCCAGAATTCACCCCGTTGAGCGACATCCTCTCTACCGCCTGGGCGCAAGCCCAGGACGCGGCCCACAGCATCAACTCTTGGCTCAAAAGTGTCGATCTTGACCCCCAAGGGTTGGCAGAACTGGACTCTCGCTTGTCACTTTGGATGGGCTTGGCCAGGCGCTTCAAAAAGTCGCCCGAAGAGTTGCACCAGACCTTGAAGGACTGGAAAATGCAATTGGCTGAGCTCTCCGAGTCGCTGGACTTGGAAGTGTTGCAAAAGAAATCCAGCCAAGATCAAGCCCTCTACTTTAAAGAAGCCAAAGCGGTGAGTGCGTCCAGGGCCAAGGCTGCTCCCGCATTGGCAAAAGCGATCTCTGAGGCCATGCAAGGCCTCGGAATGCAAGGCGGTGTCTTTGACGTTGAGCTCCAGAGTTTGCCCCATGAAAGCAGCCACGGCTTAGAAGATGTCGCATTCCTGGTGGCTGCGCACCCAGGCAGCACACCCAAGCCCGTGAGCAAAGTGGCCTCGGGGGGGGAGCTCTCACGCATCGCTTTGGCCATTGCCGTCACCACCAGTCAATTGGGCAGCACCGAGACCTTGATTTTTGATGAAGTCGACTCTGGCGTTGGAGGCGCTGTGGCCCACACGGTGGGCAGACTCCTCAAACAACTGGGGGTGGACCGCCAAGTGTTGGCTGTCACCCATTTGCCCCAAGTCGCCGCTTGCGCTGACCAGCACTGGGTGGTGAGCAAAACGCGTGACTCGACCAGCACTTGGTCAAGTGTTCACCAAGTCAGTGGCGTGGCCCGTGAGGTCGAAGTCTCGCGCATGCTCGGGGGTGAAGCAAGCTCACAAGCCTCCTTGGCACACGCCAAAGAGATGCTCTCGCCTTCGATGGTGAGCCAACCCACAAGCGACAAAGCCATCAAAAGCACTCGCAAGGTCAAAAAACCATGAACTCCGATGCACCGCCCCATACCCAGCCCGTTGCCGGCCCAGCACCCACGTCAGCACTGGAATTGATCCTCATCACTGGACTTTCAGGCTCGGGTAAATCGGTGGCCTTGCGAGCACTCGAAGATGCGGGGTACTACTGCGTGGACAACTTGCCCCCCGAGATGCTCACTCAATTTGTCGAACTTGAAAAAGCACGCTCTGAGCTCAAAGTGGCCATCGCCATGGACTCCAGGAGTGCCGCCTCCTTGCCCTTGGTGCCAGCCCAGTTGGAGCGATTGAGGTCCTTGGGAGTGGACATTCGACTGCTTTTTTTAGACACCAAAACCCAGACCTTGGTCCAACGCTATTCCGAGTCTCGAAGACGCCACCCTTTGTCCAAATTCGCTGCCAACGACAACGACCCAGAGCGAGACCTCGTTCAAGCCATCCAATTCGAGCGCGACATCTTGAGCCCTTTTAGAGAAATGGCACACATCATTGACACCAGTCTTTTGCGTTCCAATCAATTGCAAAGCTTTATCAAGTCTCTCGTCTTTGCGCCAGCTGCACAACTGACCTTGATCTTTGAGTCTTTCGCCTTCAAGCGTGGTATTCCCGTTCATGCAGACTACGTCTTTGATGTTCGCATGCTCCCCAATCCCTATTATGAAGACCACTTGAAAGAGCTCACTGGCAAAGACACCCCAGTTGCACAATGGCTCAATACACACAGCAGCGTGAACCAAATGTGCCAACACATTCAGACTTTTTTAAACCACTGGCTCATCGAGCTCAATCGCGATCACCGCAGCTATGTGACAGTGGCTCTGGGGTGTACAGGTGGGCAGCACCGATCCGTATATTTGGTGGAGAGACTCGGGCAATTGTTCAGCAAAAACTGGGTCACCCTCACGCGTCACCGCGAACTTGAAAACATCCAAGCGGCCAAGCAACATCACCACTAACGCCCACGGGTCTGAGTTAGTTTGACGGTCATTTTGTAGTCTCTTCACATTGTTTTGCAGTGGGCTAGGGCCGCCGTCCTTTGGACGCAACACTCAAGACCCAGCAAAAACAGACCGCAATAAATCCTCCACGGGACGAGACAATCCCACTTGTCTCCACTGGCTCTCAGTCAGCCACTCAGCCCCGGGCCTTTCAAAGTCCATGGGTGCAGTCCAAAAAAATGGATGAATGCTCAGCGACTTGTGTGTGAGCTCATGGCGCACGACCTCCAAGGCCCTGGGTGCAACCCTCCCAGTGTTTTTTTGGGCTTTGGCGATTCGACTTTTTCCCACCCTTGTTGTGGTGGCATTGATCAAAGCTTCTTCGCTGTCAAATTCAGCAAAACCGTACAACCCAGCCCAAATGCCTTTGTCTCCTCGCTTGATGCCCAACACCTCGCCCTTGGGGTTTTGCGCGATGAGCCAAAACAATTGTTCAAAAGTGCGTTTGATCTTTTTGCTCTTGACAGGAATCTTGTCGATCAGACCCTGTTCTCGGGCAACACAGACTTCGCTCATCGGACAGCGATCACACAACGGATTTTTCGGCTTACAAACCGTGGCACCCAAGTCCATGATGCCTTGGGTGTAGGTGGGCATGCTGCTGGGCTGATTGGGAAGCAAACTCTGCGCCACTTGGGAGAGCCATTTCACACTCGAGCCCAGCCCCATATCGCCTTCAAAGCCCATGACCCGCGCCAGAACTCGCCTCACATTGCCATCGGTGATGGCCACGCGTTTTTGAAAGCAAAGGGAGGCAATGGCAGCCGCCGTTGACTCGCCAATGCCCGGGAGGGATTTCAAAGCCTCCAACTCTTGCGGAAACACACCGCCATGGGTTCGCGTCACCTCAATGGCACATCGGTGCAAACTGCGCGCACGTGTGTAGTAACCCAGACTCGTCCAAAGCGCGAGCACCTCATTGATGTCAGCGCAAGCCAAGTCCTCAACCCGTGGAAAGCGAAGCATGAACTTTTGGAAATAAACCTTGACTGTGCTCACTTGCGTTTGCTGCAGCATCACCTCTGAGAGCCAAACAGGGTAGGCCTTGAGCTCTAGCTGCCAGGGCAAATCGTGGCGCCCATGTTTTTTTTGCCATGCCACGAGCTTTTTGGCAAATTCTTTGGGCAAGGGCACCTCGCCGTGCAATGGAGGTGCAGCGGTTTTCAACGCAGTGTTGATGGCGGGATTGTTCAATTGGGCCAAGGCTGATTTCAGCGCTTTTGACATTGCGGACAATAAAACGTTGAGCGCTGGCCTTGTCGCAACGTGCGCACAGGCGCACTGCAGACCCGACACGGCTCACCCCCTCGGTCATAGACCATCATCTCGAGCTGAAAATACCCCTCCTTGCCCTGCGCATTGGAGAAGTCTTTGAGGGTGCTGCCACCCACAGCCAAGGCGCGGTTGAGGACTTGCTGAATGGCGTGAAGCAGTCTTTGCACCCGTTCAGCCGAGAGCTTGCCCGCTGCGGCCTTGGGGTTGATCTTGGCCAAGAACAAGGCCTCATTGGCGTAGATATTGCCCACCCCCACCACCACCCGAGCGTCGAGCAGCACGGTCTTGATGGCGGCTGTTTTGCCTGAAAGGGTATTTTTAAAATACGCGAGCGTGAAGTCCGACTCCAGTGGCTCTGGCCCCAAGTGCCCCAAGAGTTTTTGGGCCGCCGCGTCCGACGCCGACTTGGCATACACAACAGCCCCAAAGCGCCTGGGGTCTTTGAGGCGCAATGTGCCTTGGGTGGTCTGCATCTCGAAGTGCTCATGCAAGCCCATGGCAGGCATGCCTTGGGCAAAGCGCAAGGAGCCCGACATGCCCAAATGGACCAACAGCAAGCCCTCGCTCAGGTCCACCAGCAAATACTTGGCACGCCTCCTCACCCCCAAAACGCGTTGGCCTTCCAAGACAATCGGCTCACACCCCAAAGGCCAGCGCAGCGCTTTGCCCAAGTTCACTCGGGTGATCTTGGCACCTTCGATCGCCTGCGCGAAACTTTGTCGGGTGATTTCTACTTCGGGTAATTCTGGCATGTTCTTTTCAAAACTCTAAAGTTGGCATTATCATCCACTGATGAACCTCTTCAAAAGCGCCCAACTCAACGCCAACTCCAGACTTGACGCGGGGCATGTCCTGTCCTGGTTGTACTCCAACCCAGCACCAGAGCCTCACGCCATGCGGGGCGAATTCAACGGCAACTGCCACGCTCATCCAAGCTGGCGCAGTGTGGCACGTGAGATGGGTTTGGGATTGGCCTTGGGCGCTTGCGCCCTCGCCGTCCAGGCCTCATCGATGGGCCTGGGGTTTGATCAACCCATCAAGTCACGCCATCTCTCAGCCCCATGGCAGTTGGCACAAAGCCCCAGCCCATCTCAGAAAAAAACACCCGAATCGACTCAGGGCTCAAAAACACCGCCCGCCCAAGCATTCTCCAACTCGGACTTGAACGCCCAGTGGATGTTTGAGATTTTGCTCGGCGAGCTCAACACCTTGCAGGGGCAAGCGCTCACGGGTCTCACCCTGCTGCTGGATGTGGCCAAAAAGTCGGGCGACGAGAAGCTCTTTGAACGCTGCATCGAAGTGGCCCTTCAGTCCCATTCTGCCGAAGCTGCCCTTGAGGTCACCCAAACTTGGCGCAGCGTCCACCCCAAATCGGTGAGCGCTCATCAATACAGTTTGCAAATTTTTATTGCGCTCAACCGCTTGCCTGATGCCCAACAGTCTTTGGAAAAACTCATCGCACTGACCCCCAAAGACGAACTCGCCAACACCATCAAGTCGCTGCCCAGGTCCTTCGCCAGGGCCAGCAACAAGCACCAAGCCGCACTGGTGCTCGAGAGTGCACTCGAGCCTTTGAAGAACTCCAAAACCCTTGGAGTCGCCGTGTGGTCAACGCTTGGACAAATGCACCTGATCGCACAAGAGCGACAAGAAGCCCTCAAATGCGGCATCAAAGCCCACCAAGTGGACCCATTGGCGACTGAACCCTTGTGGTTGGCCCTGGGGCTCATGGAGCAACGCATGATAGAAGCCGAGAACTTCTTGTCGCCCTTGATGCGGCAAAAACCCAACCCCTATCCTCAAGAGGTGAGTTTTGCTTATGCGCGGGTGTTTTTAGAAACCGATCGATTGAACGAAGGCATTCAAGTGCTCACGCAGTTGACCCAAGAGCACCCGAGTTTTGCCTCCGCCTGGCTTTTTTTAGGCAGCGCCAATGCCGAGAAAGGCTTGGGCGATCAAGCGCAGTCCAACTGGACGCATTACCTTTCGCTTGAAACACCGCAAAACCCCTTGCCTCAGCGAGAAAAAGCCCATGCGTATTTGGGTCTTGCCCAACTCACCACCAAAAAAGGTGACTTGACCGAAAGCCTCAAGTGGCTCAATCAG
>Ga0114962_10004226_pt1 | contig 11457 bp, 10 predicted proteins | sample C_130820_MF_Meta_FD_87017 | JGI IMG/M metagenome (GOLD analysis project Ga0114962, IMG submission 87017) | Freshwater microbial communities from Lake Croche, Canada to study carbon cycling - C_130820_MF_MetaG | ecosystem: Environmental > Aquatic > Freshwater > Lake | place: Lake Croche, Canada... | reverse complement strand
GCAATAGGAACTCATTTTGTTTATGTAGGTAGCAGAACTTACATAAGGTTTTGTACCCACTATTCCTCCATCGGCAAATTGGCTCATACCTCTGGTATTGGTTATTTCAACCCATTCCAATGCATCGATATAAATACCCAAATACCAAGCATCCACCGCATCAGGATGAACGCCTGCCAGCAAAGCGAAGTTGCCAGTTACCATTAAGCGTTGTATGTGATGCGCATAGGCATATTGAAGGGATTGTTGTATGGCATTTTTCAAACAATTCATTTTGGTTTTTCCAGTCCAAAACCATTCAGGCAGAGGGTTCGAGTGTTCGAAATAATTAAGTGATGCATAGTCAGGCATTTTTGCCCAGTATATGCCACGCATGTATTCGCGCCAACCAATAATTTGTCTAACAAAGCCTTCAAGTTGATGAAAGGCTATATGGTCTTTTCTTTTATAATATGTTTCAATGGCTTTATTTACTACTTCCTCTGGTGATATTAATTTTATGTTTAATGAAAAGGATAATCGCGAATGATAAAGTGACCATTCATTGGGAGCCATGGCATCTTGAAAGGTCCCGAAAAGAGGTAAACAGTTTGTTATAAAAAAATCAAGTAAAGCTAAGGATTGCTCTCTTGTAACAGGCCAAACAAAATGTTTGCTATCCACACTACCAATGGTTTTTATTTTGGCTTTGTTTATTTCATTGGCAATAAGTGTTAAGTCGTTTTCAAACAATAAGGGAGAGATGGGTTTATGTGCTTTGGGTAATTTTTCTCTGTTATCTTCGTCAAAATTCCATTTGCCGTTTATAGGTTTGTCTCCATCTTCAATCAATACTTTGTGCTTCTTTCGCATGTGGCGATAAAAGGTTTCCATCAAATATGTTTTTTTACCTGCAAACAAATCTTTCAATTCATTTCTTGTGCTATAAAAATGTTCCGTATCAAATATTGTGTATGGTATTTCTAATTGATTGGTAAATTGTTTTAAATGCCCATCTACTCTATACTCGTCAGGTAACTGGTATTCAAATTTTGTGAATTGGTGTTTAGCTATTAAGGCATCACAATTTTTATCAAAACTTTGTAAATTATGGGTATCGTTTAAATGTATATAAATTACCTGGTGACCTTTTGATTGTAGCGATTTAGCGAAGTTTTGCATGGCTGCAAAAAAGCCAATAAGCTTTTGAATGTGGTGCTGCGCATAATCGGTTTCGCTTCGTATTTCCATGAACACATAGCTCACTGACTCATCCACAGTTTTGAACCAACTATGGTTTATGTTGAGTTGATCACCCAATAGTAGTCGTAATATTTTTTGATGCTTTGTGGTCATATGTTTTTATTATTTCTACACCTATCACTGCAATATTTTACTTCGTTCCAATTCTTTTCCCATTTCTTTCTCCAAGTGAATGGTTTATTGCATGCAAAACAAATTTTAACAGGCAAATTTTCTTTTTTTACACCTTTCATTCAAATAGATTTTAAAAGCTTACTCGTTTCCAATCAACGCTAATGTTAGAGCCTTCTGCTAACATTACAGAGTGTGGTTTAGTATGGTTTAATATCTCAAAGTCGTTACCATAAAAAGCAGCAAAATCGCAATCAATTTCATGGTGCTTAATGGCGTTAATTTCCCAGCTTGGATGATTTATTTTGTATTCAATACTATGCTGCTCGTTAACTTTTGTATAACCATAGTAATGCTCAAAAATAAATTCTTCAATGCTACCTGTTTCCATTTTATTTTTGGTGACAGATGCTTCTATCTTCATACTATTCCATTTCGATTGAACTTTCCATTGGTATTGTATTTCTTTTATATGGTTATTGAATGCCCATTTGTGTTTGGTAGGAATGGCTGTATAATGTTCTTTATAAAGTTTGTTGGCTACCCATGCTACTATTTTATTAGGTACCGTTTCATTGATAAAAACTACACCACGCCTTGTTTCATTATCCACTTTTCGTATTACATAAAAGCGAAGATTTACTTCTTCAAAAGTTCCCATAAAGGGTATGGGTATACTAAAAATGTTGCTATCCTTAAATAAAAAACCAACCAAGCTTAAATATACTTTTCCATTGTAATAGTCCAACTCAACACCTTTTGGCAAATAGGGCAACAGCAAATCTGGCTCTATTTCATAGTTTACCATGATTAAATTTTGCCACTGCGCGTTTAAAAATGTTCTCATAGTAAATGGGTTTGTTGGTTCTGCTTTTTGCTTTGCTTCTTTTTTGTTAAATGTGATTTCGGGTTATTTACATGTTTGGCTAAAATGCGTTTCCCTTCGTGTTTTACCTCCTCATTGTTCCTAAAACTCCACACTATATCACTTGCTTTTTTTCGAGTATGTTCTAAATCAACAATAGGAGCTGGATAATGTTTTCCTATTTCGCATTCATACAATTGTTGTTCAATTATACTAAGTTTATGTGGCTCATGAATAAGATCTGCAGGAACCTTATTGAGCTCAGGAATCCATTGTTTTATAAATAGGCCATCTGTATCATGGTCTTCCGAATTTTTAATCGGATTATATATTCTAATGGTATTAATACCCGTTGTGCCGCTTTGCATTTGTAGTTGAGGGTAATGTATACCTGGTTCATAATCTAAAAATTGGCGAGCTAAAAAATGCAATTCACGCCAATCTTGCCATAGGTTAAAAACAAAAAAAGAAACCACCATCGCTCGCATCCTAAAATTAATATAACCCGTTGCCACCAAACAACGCATGCAAGCATCTACAATAGGAATACCCGTTTGTCCATTTTGCCAAGCGCTTATATAGGCTTCATTCTTGGGCTTTGTTAGTTGGTTATAGGCACGGTTTATATTTTCTATTTCATACCTACATTCATCTTCAAATTTTTGAATAAAATGACAATGCCAATGAAGTCTCGAAATAAAATTGGCTATTGCCCTTTTGTTGGGAGAGCTGTTATAATGTTGTCTGGTATATTGGTAAACCATGCGCATACTAATATTTCCATACGTTAAATAAGGCGACAAGCGGCTGCAACCTGTTCTGCTTAATAAAGGCTTACTAATATGTTTACTATAGTTAACATGACGTTCTTTTATAAAATTATCCAAATAGCGCCAAGCCCAATATTCACCACCTTCCTGAAAGTTTTTATTTCGTGTGGTAATTTCTGAATCTAGTTTTGGTCCTATTATGAATGAATAAGTTTTACTATCTAACCGAACAAAATTCCAATTCTGTTCATCTACAATTTTGGGTGAGGCTGTCATTTGTGCCTCCCACATTTTCTCCCAAAGCTTCCGTGTTTTTAACCTTCTTACAACCCCATTAGTCTGGTATTCTTGCCAACTTATATGATGAGTTTTGAAGAGATTTTTTATGGCTTTATCTCTTTCATAGGTGAGACCATTACCAATTTCTTCTGATGAGAAAATACTTTGTATAGCATAGCGCTGAATGAGTGTTTCAAAAACAATTTGAGCCTCATTGTGAAAAATGAAAATCTCTGCCTGATGCTTTTTCAACTTCTCATTCATTTCCTTCAGTGATTCATAAACAAATCGCCAATGTCTTACATCGCTATCATGATAGCTCATAACCGATGGTTCAAAAATGTATACTAATAACAATGGAAGACCTGATTGTTGCGCAAAATATAAAGGCTCATGGTCTGTAAAACGCAGGTCGCGTTTAAACCAAACAATGTTTATCTTTTGCTTTTCCATGCTTGTAATTAGTTTAATTCTTCAGGTAGTTTATCCGTCTTGGCATAACTAAGTCTTGATAATAATTTTGTGCTGTGGTATCCATCTATTCCCGAAATAGCAACGGTTTCAGCCTTTTCAATATCTATGCCACCATGTGACAAAAGGCAATCTTCTGGAATCATAATCTCTTCAATTTTACCTATAATCAGTATGGTATCATTTATTTTTAATTCATGCTTTTCAGCAAAGCTAAGTCCATACTTGATATGGCTTTCTTTTACATAGGGAGCTTTAATCAAATCAGTATATTCTTCTGTAAGGCCTGTAGCTTCAAACTCTGATACGTCCTTAGGATAGCGAGCTGAGGTTTGATGGGCACGAACATATGTGTCTTTATTGACATGGTTAATAGTGAAAAATTCCGTTTCTAAGATATTATCTAATGTATGTCTTTCCGCGCTATCAGGTCGGCTGATAAAACCCACCAAGGCAGGGTTTGCACCAAGGTGAAATACCGAATTGAAAATAGCTAAGTTTGTCTTTCCCTTAGTGTCTATTGTTCCAATTAATGAGGCAGTTTTAAAGCCATGCAAAGAGTTTATGAAGGCGGCCCTATTGCGGCTTTCCATTTGCAAAATGTCTTTTTCCGAAAAATGAGTAGTCTTCAACTTTTATTGATTTACTACCTAATAACAAAGAAGCGAAGGAATTGTTGTGAGATTTGAATTTAGTGCATTATTTGTAATGAAGATTTAGGTAAGATGTAACAAATTATTACAATCAAAGATGAAATTATGATCTTTATTATTTTATAAAATATCTCAGGTTTTGTTTTAGTAATAGATCATGCTTAGGTTTCCAGTTCCCTTTTAATTATCCTTGCCTTATGAATTTAGAAAGTATTTGTTCTCAAACATGCGCCATAGCTAAGGAAGCCGGTTTATTTATCAAAAAAGAAAGAGAGAGTTTTAATGCAGATGTGGTTGAAGTAAAAAGCTTCAATCAATTGGTAAGTTATGTAGACAAAACAGCCGAAGAGATTTTAGTTGCTGGTTTAAAGCATATTTTTCCAGAAGCAGGTTTTATTACCGAAGAACAAACCATAGCCACCGAACAAAAAGAATGGATGTGGGTGATTGACCCCTTAGATGGTACAACCAATTTTATTCATGCCCTACCTGTATTTAGTGTGAGTGTGGGTTTGATTAGAAATGGCAAGCCTGTTTTAGGTGTGGTATATGAAGTAAATAGAGAAGAGATGTTTTATGCTTGGCAAAACGGAGGTGCTTGGTTAAATGGTCAAAGAATATCAGTGAAGCAAAATACGGAACTTGAAAAATCATTATTAGCCACAGGCTTTCCATATTATGATTTTAAGGTGATGGATGAATATATCAAAGCTTTAAAATACCTGATGATACATACACAAGGGATGCGCAGAATGGGTAGTGCTGCGGTTGATTTGGCTTATACAGCTTGTGGTAGGTTTGATGGCTTTTTTGAATATGGCCTTAGCCCTTGGGATATTGCAGGTGGAATTTGTTTGATAGAAGAAGCAGGCGGCATTGTTACCACTTTTGATGGTAGTGATGATACCATATTTAGTAAAAGTATTATTGGTTCATCAAAGGCTTTGTATCCACAGTTTATGGCTGTGATAAAAGATAGTTTTACTACACCACTGGTTTAAATTGCTCAAAGGCTTGCAAACAATTGTTGCAATAATGCATACTACGGCAAAGCGTTGGTCCAAAAGGTGTTTTCATTTCGGTATTGCTACTTCCGCAATGCGGACAAACACTGGTTTCTAATAACTCATTTGTAATCTCTCCATAATGTTTGGGTGGTGGCGCAAGTCCATGTTTTTTTAGACACAACAAACCTCTTTCTGTAAGTTTATTGCTATTCCAAGGTGTATCAAAAGTGGTTTTAACTTCTATTGTTTCTATACCTATTTCCTTCAACCTATCAGAGACCATGCTCTCCATCATTTTGATAGCAGGACAACCTGTGAATGTGGGAGTCATCTCAACAAACACATTGCTTTCACCTCTTATTTCTACTTTAGTGATAATACCCATGTCCACCATGCTTAAGGTGGGAATTTCTGGGTCTTTCACCACTTCAAGTGCTTGCCAAATTTCTTTTTCGCTTATCATTTTTTTAAATGGAATGGGTCAAACTTAGGGTTTTATTGTGGGTTTTTAGCTCATGATGCTTAACAATCTTATACATGGAGTCAATCATTACTTTGTAGTTCCTTTCGCCTAAAATATCTATGTATTCAGTTGAAAGCTCTCCTACACATTTTTTAGTATCAGCTATTAAGTCTTTACCCTTTTGTGTTAAAAATATTAAGGCAGCTCTGGCATCGGTTTCATGTTTCTGAATCTTAATTAGGTCGCAAGCAAGTAATTCTTTCACTACCTTGCTCATGGCTTGCTTGGTTACCTTAGCTTTTATGGCTATTTCATTATTTGTGCTACCCGTTTCTGATATGTTCATAATAAAAGGCATATAGGCCATTTTAAAATAATCATAACCGAGTTGGTTCAGTTCTTCATACGCCCAATCATCAAAAAAACGTTTCCACATATTAACGAGCCTGCCAATGTTTTTTGGCTCGCTTTCGCTAGTGGTTATGCTTGTTTTAATAGATTTTTTGGCTGACATATTTTCGGACAAATATAAATAAAAATATAATAGTCAATTTACTTGACTTTTATAGTCAACTAAGTTTACATTCGCGTAACAAAAATTATTTTATGAATACAACTGCTGAAGTTAAACAAAAGAAAAAACCCATTTGGCTATTTGCCCTAATTGGAATATTGCTAGTAGGATACACCACTTATAAAATTTGGAACTCATTTACCCATGAAAGTACCGATAATGCCCAAATAGAATCGAATGCAACGCCTATAGTTAGTAGGTTAGCAGGCTATGTTGATTCGGTGGCTGTAAAAGATTACCAAGAAGTGAAAGCAGGACAGGTATTGCTAACTATAGATGACAGAGAATACCAATTGGCTGTTGATCAAGCTCAGGCCGACTTGCTTTCTGCAAATGCCGATATGAGCAATGCAAATGCCCAATCTAAAAGTGCTGAAGTAAATAGAAATGTGGTGAAAGCTAATTTAGAGACACAAAAAATCAGAACAGATAAAGCCAAATCTGATTGGCAACGTGACCAGAGCTTATTGAAAGAAAACGCGATAACCCGCAAGCAAGCAGATGATAGCAAATCACTTTATGAAACTGCACAAAAACAATTGTTATCAAGTCAAGACCAATTGGCTTATGCCGAATCTCAAATCAGTAATAGCAAAGCCCAAATTGAAAAGGTACAGGCATTAATCAAAGCAAAACAAGCAGCCCTTAAAAATGCTGAACTTAAATTAACTTATACTAAGATGGTAGCGCCCTATAGCGGTAAGGTGGGTAAATCTAATTTGCAAAAAGGACAATATGTGCAGCCTGGTCAAACCTTGTTTAATGTAATTAACAATGAGCAGTTTTGGATAACAGCCAATTTTAAAGAAACACAGTTAGAAAAGTTAAAAGTGGGCATGAACGCAAGTGTTTTAATGGATGGGTATCCGAACATAAAAATACAAGCTAAGGTATCTGATTTCAGTGATGCAACAGGTGCTAGGTTTGCGCTTTTACCTCCCGACAATTCAACAGGAAATTTTGTTAAGGTAACCCAAAGGGTGCCAGTGAAGTTAAGCATAGAGAATATTGCGGAGGTAAAGCCATATTTGAAAGCAGGATTAAGTGTGACGGTTGAGATAAAAACCAATTAAACGCATGTATCCAACCGGATTAAAACGCGCAATGATTGTATTTACTACGATATCTGCAGCCATCATGGAGCTGATAGATACGAGTATTGTCAATGTTGCACTCTCACAAATAAGTGGTAACCTAGGTGCTACCATTGAAGATACATCGTGGGTAGTTACAGCTTATGCTATTGCCAATGTTATTATTATTCCAATGACTGGTTTTTTGCAGCGTTATTTTGGACGTAAAAACTACTATTTAACATCCATCTTTATTTTTACCATTGCCTCCTATATGTGCGGAAACGCTGATAGCTTGTGGTCCCTAGTGGCTTGGCGTTTTATACAAGGTATTGGTGGAGGCGCCCTACTTTCTACCTCTCAAGGTATTTTGTTTGATGCATTTGAACCCAAAAAACGAGCCATGGCTTCAGGTATTTTTGGTATGGGTATTGTTTTGGGTCCTACGATTGGCCCAACTTTAGGCGGATTGATAGTAGACAATTATTCATGGCCCTTGATATTTTATATCAATATACCTTTTGGAATTTTAGCTGCCATGTTAACCCTATTTTTTATTGATAAAAAAGAAGATGAACTGAATATAGACCGAAAAACCATATCGATTGATTACTTCGGAATCGCAATGTTGGTGATGGGTGTTGGTTGCTTGCAGTATGTTTTGGAAAAAGGCCAATCAGAAGACTGGTTTGAAAGTGAATACATACGAATATTAAGTCCATTGTGTGTAATAGGAATAGGCACTTTTATTTGGCGGCAACTTCATGTTCCCAATCCCATTATTAACTTGAAGGTATTGAAAAATACAAATTTGGCGGCAAGCAATGTACTTACCTTCGTTTGCGGTTTTGGTTTGTTTGGTTCTGTCTTTATTTTTCCTGTATTGGTTCAAAGAATTATGGGCTACTCACCAACAGAGGCGGGATTCGCCATTGTACCCGGAACAATTATAGGTTTATTTTTAATGCCTATTATTGGTAAAACACTTGGCTCGGGAACTCCACCCATCGTGTATGTTGTAATTGGGTTTATTGCCTTTATTTTTCATGGATATACTTCATCCTTGGCAACAGCTGAAGCTAGTAGAGCTTGGTTTATTTTTCCTCAAATGCTTAGGGGAATAGGCACTGCATGTTTAACTGTACCATTGATTAATCAAGCTGTAGTAGGCCTAGCACCCAAAGATATGCCTTCGGGTATTGCTTTAACCAATATGTTACGACAACTAGGTGGTGCATTTGGTATTGCTATGATGAATACTTTTGTGACCCAAAGATTTGCAGTACATCGTTCAGATTTAATTACCAATACCGCTGCCAATGACCCTGAGATGATGCAGAGGCTATCGAGCATTACGCAGGTTTTTTTAAGTAAAGGTTTTAGTGCTGCTGATGCACAATTTGCCGCATTTAAAGCCATTGATGGCGCTGTTACTAAACAAGCATATTTGCTATCCTATTTAGATTCATATTTAATCATCAGCCTTTTCTTTCTAATAACCATTCCTTTTCTTTTTTTACTACGAACAAAAAAAGTGGATGCAACCACTTTGGCCAAGGTAGCAGAGGAGTCTCACTAATCATATCAAACATGAAAAAATACAGTATCATATTAGTTATTTGTTTTCTGGGTTTTACACCTTTAATAGCACAAAATAGTTCTCAAGAATTACAAAGTTTAATTCAAGAATCTTTTAACTATTTTCCTAGAATCAAAGAGCTAGAACAATCAGAACTTATCAGTAATGAAAGATTGAAAAATACACGTGGCAATCTTTTGCCCGCTATATCTGGTGTTGTTAGTTACAATTATATCGACCCCATAAGTCAGACATCATTTCCTGCAGGACCCGGGATAACAAAGAACTTGCAATTTCAACCCAACAATAACTTGAATGCTAATATTACTGCTAATTATGCATTTCTTGATTTTGGTCGTTTGAAAACAGCTATTGATAAATCAAAAGAAGAGTTGAACTTTAGCAAACAAAATACCTTGTATAATAAGAGTCAACTAGCATCACAGGTTGCCAATATTTATTATAATATTATTTATTTAAAAAAGGCAATTGTTATCCAAGATAGTATCATTCATTACTTCGAACAGAATAAAGATGTTATTCAAAGTAAGTTGTCAAATGGGGATGCATTAAAGATTGATGTATTAAATATTCAAGCTAGTATTGACAATGAACTAAACAGGAAAGTTGATTTAGAAAACAGTCTACAGAAACAACTCAATTTGCTTGAGTACACAACAGGAAAGCGAGTGGTTAATCAATCAGAATTTAGTTTTGCCATTAAGAATGTAAGTGCAGAGGAATATATCAATTTGGCCGAATCACAAAATGTAGAATATGCTTTAATAAAAAGTAAAATAGCCCAATCAGAATTTGATTTGAAGCTTAACAAAAAACAATTGACACCTACATTGAATGCCACTGCTGCCGCAGGTTTTAGAAATGGATACCAACCCGATATCAACGAAAATAGATTCAATTATTTAGCTGGTGTTAGTCTGAATGTTCCTATCTTTTCTGGACTTAAAGCAAGATCACAGATAGGAGTGGCCACCTATAATCTAAGGCAAACTGAACTTGGATTGGTTAGTTTGAAAAACATTTACAAAAAAGATATAAAACAATCTTTGAGTGAAATCGAGGCTAATCAAACTAAACTCAGAAATATTGAAAGTCAGATAAAAGCTGCTCAGTCGGTTTATCAATTAACCCAAATCAGATATGGAAATGGAGTAGCTACCTTTTTGGATTTAAGCTTTGCTTCGACCACTTTGCAAAGGGCATTATTAAATAAGTTGCAATATGAATTTCAACTGTGTGGTGCCAAAATTGAATTAGCTAGATTAACAGGAGATAAATATTGGTAGATTCATATTAAAAGCTTCTGAAATTATTGTCTGAGTTCGGCAGCTTTCTTGATATTTTTATGGTTTTACCATTCTGTATTTGGCTCGATTCTGAACACTTCACTCATTTCATTAACCAATTGGTCCAAATGCTCGGTATGATATCCTTTTCGGCCACCTAAGACTGGATTCCAGTCTGCTTCTGCTGGTATTTTTAAATTTGCCTTTTCAATGGTTGGGGTAATTGACTCTAACCATCTTTTTTGCAGTTCCTTTTCTCCAGCAAAAATATTTTCAGATTGTAATTGCGATTCAAAATCACCTTCTTCAAATATTCCTAAGGCATAATTCCAAGCCATATTTAATGTTGATTGCATGCGAGCTTTACTTTCCTCAGTGCCATTTCCCAATTTCACTAACCAAATATCAGCATGAAAAACATGGTATTTAATTTCTCCTTTTATTTTTCGTGCAACTTTGGCCAAAGGTTCAAAGCTACTTTCAGAAAGCATATTGAAGCGAATTTGATCTGCATGATCAAATAAAAAATGCCTTATGGTTGAGAAGTCATAATCATCATTAGGTAACTCTACTAATTGTGAATTATGAAACTGTTTTGCTTCACGCATGAAGGCATTTGTGTCAGGCTCAGCTTCGCCCAATTCAAATAAAATTTGAAACAATGCTTGCGCGTGTCCTATTTTATCTTGAGCCATAGATGAGAATGCGATATCTTCTTCCAATATGGGTCCAAGTCCTGTCCACTCACTGTTTCTATGACCTAAAACTAATAAGTCATCAGCCATTTTGTATAATAGTTCTTTAATGTGTTGCATACTTTTGTTACAATTTTTTGAAAGATTAAAAAATTACAAAGTTGTTTTTTTGTAAGGTCAAAGGATTGAAAAATTAGAAGGTTAAATCGTATGATATTGTATCAATAATATATTCAACTTTACAAACTTTTAACCTTCAAAACTTTCAATTATTAAATGTTATTTTCCTTTTTGTATTTGTTTATCTTACTCATAACTTTATAGCCACCTGCCTCACGGTATTGCTTTTCAGGAACAGTATCAAAAAT
>Ga0114962_10004225_pt1 | contig 11458 bp, 10 predicted proteins | sample C_130820_MF_Meta_FD_87017 | JGI IMG/M metagenome (GOLD analysis project Ga0114962, IMG submission 87017) | Freshwater microbial communities from Lake Croche, Canada to study carbon cycling - C_130820_MF_MetaG | ecosystem: Environmental > Aquatic > Freshwater > Lake | place: Lake Croche, Canada... | reverse complement strand
TCGTGCACGTATTCGGTTTCGATAGGTTCATGAGCACCGGAGATTCCTTCAATCACATGAAGCAATAAAAAGCCAAGAATCAAAAAGACCATCGCCGTTGGAACGTTGGCAATAGTTTCGGTGCTTAAGTGAAAAACTTCTGGAATCAAATCAAATGAAGCAAGTCCAAGTAGAAGTCCGCCCGAGAAGCCCAGCAATAGGTGCATGCGATCGCGGGTACGTAATGCTAATGCTCCGCCAAGTGCCGTTCCCAGTACCGTAATAACAGCAACGGCAATACCGACGTGATTTACCTGCGTATGCATGGCTCAATCGTAGCCGATTGTCCTAAATAATCTCCTAGTGGTGAATTCCCCTACAACTCTGATTGACTTAGCCCTATGAGCAACCAACCCTTTCGGTCACAGTGGTCCTTTGATGTCACCGACCTTGAGTCGTGGTTTGAACAATTTGCTCAGGTGCACAAAGTATTGCGTGATTCAGTTGGCTTCGTGTCACTACAGATGTTGCGTTGTCCAGATGAGCCGCAACGGTATTTGGTGCAAAGCACTTGGCAGGATGTCGGTTCTTATCGCCGAGCTACTTCATCAACTCCAGCCAAGTTGGTGGTGTGGCCATTCCTAGTGAATATGATTGAGGCACCAAGCACTTTTGAGACGTTAGTCGAAATTACGGCCGACTCTTATGTTGAGTACCAGTCGAGTGTGAGTGAAAGTTAATTCACACCTAGCCCGATAGACTGGAAATTCCCCGGCGCCGGCAACCAGTCGGCGACACAAGTGAATGTAGAGAATTCATGGATCGCGTAGAAGCAGTAGTAAATCTTTCAAAGCGACGCGGATTTGTTTATCCGTGTAGTGAAATTTATGGCGGTACCCGCTCAGCTTGGGATTATGGCCCGCTAGGTGTGGAACTTAAAGAGAATGTCCGTCGCCAATGGTGGCGCACGATTGTGCAGGCGCGCGAGGACATCGTGGGTATCGACTCATCTGTTATTTTGGCCCCGCAAGTGTGGGCCGCATCTGGTCATTTAGAAGCATTCGTCGACCCGTTAACCGAGTGTGTCTCTTGCCATAAGCGATTTCGTGAAGATCATCTGATTGAGGAATTCACTGAGCGTAAAGGCCGGGAACCAGAAGGTGGCCTCGCTGGAATTCCGTGCCCTAACTGTGGCGCGAAAGGTCAGTTCACTGAACCAAAGATGTTCAATGGGTTGCTCTCTACCCACCTGGGCCCAGTTGTTGATGAAAACTCACAGCATTACCTACGTCCAGAAACTGCGCAGGGAATTTTTGTTAACTACGCAAATGTGGCCGCATCATCGCGCAAAAAACCACCATTTGGCATTGGTCAGACTGGAAAGTCATTCCGTAATGAAATTACGCCAGGAAACTTCATTTTCCGAACCCGTGAATTCGAACAAATGGAAATGGAATTCTTCGTTCCGCCGGGCACCGACGAGCAGTGGCACGACTATTGGCTAGCGGAGCGCTGGAACTGGTACATCGACCTTGGACTATCGGCGGACAATCTGCGCTACTTCGAACATCCGAAAGAGAAGCTGTCTCATTACTCAAAACGTACTGTGGATATTGAATATCGCTTCCAGTTCGGTGGCAGTGAATTTGCTGAACTCGAAGGTATCGCCAACCGCACCGACTTTGACCTTAAGACTCACATGGAGCATTCGGGTAAGGACTTATCTTTCTTTGACCAAGAAACCGGCGAGAAGTACATTCCGTTTGTTATCGAACCAGCAGCTGGTCTGACCCGCGCCGTATTTGCATTCATGCTTGAGGCTTATGACGAAGATCAGGCGCCAAACACCAAGGGTGGAGTGGACACTCGCGTAGTCATGCGCTTTGACCCACGTTTAGCTCCAGTCAAAGCCGCAGTGCTGCCGCTTTCACGTAACTCTGACCTAAGCCCGAAAGCGCGGGATCTGGCTACGCAATTGCGCAAGAACTGGAATATCGAATTTGATGATGCCGGTGCAATTGGCCGTCGCTACCGTCGCCAGGACGAAATTGGTACGCCGTTTTGCATCACGGTTGACTTCGATACTCTCGAGGACAACGCTGTGACGGTTCGAGAGCGCGATTCAATGCAACAAACTCGCATTGGACTCGATGCATTACAAGGTTGGTTAGCCGCCCGCTTAATTGGCTGCTAATGTTTGCTGACCTGCTGGCAAATGAGCCGGTAATCGAACTTGCCCCCATGGCGGGTGTCACTAATCGAGCCTTCAGACGGGTGTGCCGCGAGGCATCTCGAGATATTCGCTTAGCAGCGAGTCAAACCGATACCGATGCCACAATTTATGTTGCAGAGATGACCACCTCAATTGCTTTGCTAATGGGGCATCAAGAAACTTTGGATCTGATTACCTTTGACCAAGATGAGCGTCCACGCAGCATTCAGCTTTATGGCGTTGATCCTGACATTGTCGGTCGCGCGGTGGCGATGGTGGTCGAGCAAGACCTCGCTGATCATATCGACCTAAATTTTGGTTGCCCAGTGCCTAAAGTCACCCGTAAAGGTGGCGGAAGTGCATTGCCGTGGAAGCGCGATCTTTTTTCCGACATTGTGAACTCAGCCGTAAAAAATGCACGGGGCAAAGTGCCGGTTACAGTAAAAATGCGAATTGGTATTGACGATGAGCATCACACATATTTAGATGCTGGAAAAACTGCCTCCGACGCGGGCGTGTATTGGATTGCACTACATGGCCGGACGGCAGCGCAGTACTACGGCGGAACTGCTGATTGGCAGGCCATCGCGAAATTAGTTGACCATGTGCCAAATACTCCCGTGCTGGGCAACGGTGACATTTGGAGCGCGCATGATGCGAAGCGCATGTTGAGTGAAACGGGAGCTCGTGGTGTGGTTGTCGGCCGTGGCTGTCTAGGTCGGCCGTGGTTGTTCGGCCAGATCCGCGCTGCGTTCGCCGGCGATGAAATTCCAGCGGAACCAAATGCCGATGTGATTTTAAACCTGCTACGCCGGCATGCACAGCTTCTCGTTGAAATGCACGGTGACGAGTTTTATGGCAGTCGAGAAATGCGCAAGCACATGGCTTGGTATCTCAAGGGCCTTGTGGTCGGCAGTGAAGTGCGCGGGGCAATGGCGATGATCGATTCATTGGCGCAACTCGATGAACTATTAGCAACGATTGACCGGACGCAACAGCTCAGCACTGAGATTGCGCATTCACCGCGGGGTCGGACCACGCCAGATCGTCGAGTGGTTCTGCCAGATGGCTGGTTAAACTCCGATCAGCTTTCTATGGGGGAGCGCAATACAGTGCAGGCAGCTGAAATCAATGTCAGCGGCGGATGACGGACCAGTGTGGCATGGTAGGTAGCGTGAGTATTCCTGCAGGTTATGTCGAGTCTGACATTGAGCGCTGGGTCGTCGAGCCCAACAAAGGTGTCGACCGCACCGAATTCACTCGGGATCGGGCTCGGATCATGCACTCCTCAGCATTGCGTCGCCTCGGTGTTAAAACCCAGGTGATGGTGGCTGGTCAAGCCGACTTCCCACGCACCAGACTCACGCACTCACTCGAATGTGCTCAAGTTGGTCGGGAGCTAGGCGCTTCCCTTGGCTGTAACCCAGATTTGGTTGACGCAGCCTGTCTGTCACACGATTTAGGTCATCCACCTTTTGGTCACAATGGGGAAACTGCGCTTAACGAGTTAGCTGCAGATGTCGGTGGCTTTGAAGGTAACGCGCAATCATTTCGATTGCTGACTCGGCTTGAGCCTAAAACTTTCACTGGAGCCGATGGCGTTCGACCAAACTCCAGTATTGGACTCAACCTGACTCGAGCAACTCTTGATGCTGCATCGAAATATCCATGGGCCCGCAAACCTGGTTCACACAAATTTGGTGTTTATGACGACGACGTTGATGTATTCACTTGGATGCGCGATGGTCGCTCGGGCACCGAAACATGTTTTGAAGCGCAGGTGATGGATTGGTCTGATGATGTCTCGTACAGTGTGCATGACATTGAAGATGCCATTCATGCCGGGCACCTAAGCGTTGACATGTTGCAGTCAGCCGATGTGCGTAGCGAGGTGATTGAGATTGCCCGCAGTTGGTATGGCATCGAGTTTGATGCCAATGGCCTCGATGAGGCGCTTCAACGACTGCACAATCTTCCGTGCTGGCCACAATCCTTTGACGGCACAACTCGTTCAATGGCGGCGCTAAAAAATACCACCAGCACTTTGGTCGGTCGGTTCTGTGTAGCAGCTGCCGAGGCTACTCGAAAAGCCTTTGGCCCTAATCAGTTAACTAGGTACACCGCGAGCTTGATTGTTCCCCAGGATGCCCGGTATGAAGTGACCGCGCTCAAAGCTTTGGCTGCTCGGTTTGTGATGAATCGAACTGGAGTCGAAGCCATCTACGCTCACCAGCGCCAACAGATTGCCGACCTAGTCGGTGCGATCGCCGATGACCCAATGGCGCGCCTTGACCCATTGCATCGCGATCTCTGGCAGCAAGCGCAAACACCTAGTGCCAAAACTCGCTGTGTTATCGACCAGGTTGCATCATTAACCGATGTCAGCGTTGTTCAGTGGCACACCGAGCTGTGCGCGTAGCATTGACCTATGGCTGGGCGAATTCGTGAAGAAGATGTAAACATCGTTCGCGAGCGTGCCCAAATCGATGAGGTAGTGCGAGAAACCGTAACGCTCAAACCAGCTGGTGGTGGCAGTTTCAAGGGTCTCTGCCCATTCCATGATGAACGTTCTCCATCCTTTCACGTCACCCCGAGTAAAGGTCTTTACCACTGCTTCTCGTGTGGTGAAGGTGGAGATGTCATCACTTATGTGCGCAAGATCGATGCCCTCACCTTTACTGAAGCAGTTGAGCGATTAGCTGAAAAGTTCAACATCACTTTGCGTTACGAAGAGGGTTCAACTCAGACCCCAAGTCAGCCAGGTCAGCGCAGTCGATTAATTGAGATGCATAAAGTGGCTATGGCGTTTTACCAGCAACAACTTTTATTGCCAGAAGCAGCGCATGCGCGTGAGTTTCTCACTCAGCGCGGATTTGATCAAGCATCTTGGGCTACTTTCGGTGTGGGCTATTCACCAGCTGGCTGGGACGGTTTGTCCAATGTGCTGCGTGCGCGTGGCTTCACCCAAGACGAGGCACTAACTAGTGGTTTGGCTGTGGCCGGACAACGCGGCGCATATGACCGCTTCCGCGACCGCGTCATGTGGCCTATTCGCGATGCCGGCAGTGATCCAATTGGCTTTGGTGCTCGCAAACTTTCGGAAGCCGATCAAGGCCCTAAGTATTTGAATACCCCAGAGACCCCGATTTACCGTAAGTCCCAGGTTTTGTACGGACTAGACCTGGCTCGTCGCGAAATGGCCAAAACTCATCAAGCCGTCATCGTTGAGGGATACACCGATGTTATGGCCTGCCACCTAGCGGGCATCACTACCGCAGTGGCAACTTGTGGCACGGCGTTCGGCACTGATCATGTCCGGATTCTCCGCCGAATATTGCTCGATGACAATCTAGCTCAAGCGCAAATTGTTTTTACTTTTGATGGCGATGCAGCTGGGCGCAAAGCCGCGCTTAAAGCGTTTAGTGAGGATCAACATTTTGTTGCTTCCACTTATGTTGCTGTAGAACCCCATGGACTCGATCCCTGCGACCTGCGCCTACAAGGTGGCATGCAGGCGGTTCAAGATTTGATTAACGCACGTGTTCCATTATTTGAATTTGTCATGCGCTCCACAATCACTGATTACGATTTAGCAGGCGCCGAAGGTCGAGTGCTCGCTATGCGCGCAGTCGCCCCAATTTTGGCGGGCATCAAAGATACCGCGCTTCGTCCGGAATACATCCGCATGGTTGCTGGCTGGCTCTCACTGGACGAAGCCACGATTCGCCAGGAAATCAGCAAGTCAGGCGGCAAAATCACGACCAGCTCGCAGCGTCCATCGGGATCCGTCCCAACTGCGACCACCTTCGGGTCAAATAACGTTGGTGCGGTCGAGCGCACCGCGCTTAAGTGTGTGTTACAGGCTCCAGCGCAAGTGGGCGAGTGGTTCGGGTCTCTTGAAGAGTCGGTATTTACTGTGCCGGCCGCGGCTGCGGTCTATGCTGCCTGCATTCGCGCAGGCAATCCACTGGACTACCCAGATGCACCTAAGTGGGTCCAGGCCGTACTTCAGGTAGCCGATGAAGAGACTGCCCAACAGGTGCGTGCCTTAGCCGTTGAACCGCTACCAGTTGATCGCCCGGATGAACGATATGTACAGGCGGTGTTAGCCCGAGTACTCGAATTGGATGCTGGCCGTCGCATTGATGAAATTAAAGGCACACTGCAGCGAAGCGACTTGCAAGAGGACGCCGATGAACAAGAGAGACTACTTGGCGACCTACTCGCACTCGAGCAGTATCGCCGAGCCATGCGCGAATTCGCCGTGGGGGATATTGCATGAGACTGTTTCAGCGCCCTGAGCCCATGCCGAGTGAAATCAGGGAACTAATGTCTCCTGGTGAGTTTGTACTAGCTTGGGCGAATCACTCCGGCGGGGTAATTGCAATCACCGATCGACGTCTGCTGAGCACTGATAGTCACGGATCGGACTCGGTGCTGTGGCAAGACTCGCTATCTGCCAAATGGGACGCGCCAGTGCTAACCCTGGCTGTCACTCGAGGTGATCAACCAGCCAGCCTTAGTTGGCAGCTAAATGAGCCGGGCCTAGTGCCAACTGCGGTGCGTGATCGAGTCACCTCGGTGATAGTGGTCGACCAACTGATGGACATCCCCGATGTTGGGCGCGTGCGCTTTATTGCCCGTCGTACAAGCCAAGGCGTCGTCTGGACCACCGTGCCAGATACCTCAGTTGAACATGAATCACATTCGGTACAAGAACGCATTCGTGAGGCACTAGGTTCGCTTCGTTCCACACTTGGAATCTAGCGAGACTGGGCCGGTAGGTGCCGGGCCATAGGCATATGTGCACAAGTGCTGTGGTGACTGTTAGTATTTATCGGGCAATCCCCTGTAGCTCAATTGGCAGAGCAGCCGACTGTTAATCGGCAGGTTGTTGGTTCGAGTCCAACCGGGGGAGCCACTTATTTAGTGGCTCCTATTTGAAGGCCGCTTCCAGAGCCAACTCAATCATCGCGCTAAAGGTAGATTCTCGTTCCGCAGCAGTGGTTGCCTCATGGGTACGAATGACATCACTTACAGTGCAGATGGTTAGCGCTTTACGGTTGAACTGAGCAGCAATTGTGTATAGCCCACTGGTTTCCATCTCAAGTCCAAGCACGCCAAGTGACTCGAGTACGTCAACGGCGTTCGTAGTGTCATAGAACCGATCCATAGTGGCGATACCGCCTACGTGATACGCAAGGTTACGCTCACGGGCGATTGAAACTGCATTAGCCAATAGATCAAAGTCCGCAATCGGGGCAAAATCCAGTCCACCGGTGATGCGTCGGTTGATCCCCGAATCAGTTGAGGCTGCCATGGCGATAACAATGTCATGCAGCTTGGAGGCACCAATACCACCACAAGTGCCAACTCGAATTGCTGTCTGTACATCAAAGTCATTGAACAGTTCGTGCACATAAATAGAAAGCGACGGAACGCCCATACCGGTACCTTGGACCGATACCCGATTGCCTTTGTAGGTGCCAGTGAATCCAAACATATTTCGCACAGTGTTGTAGCGAACTGCACCTTCGAGGAAGTGCTCGGCAACCCACTGTGCCCGAAGTGGATCACCTGGGAGTAGTACAGTTTCTGCGATATCGCCGCGCTCGGCGCCTATGTGAACAGTCATGATTTCAATCTACCTCCAGTGGACCGACTGCGGGTTAACTTTTCATTACGAACGACAAAAGTACTAGGACTGCTCCAACTAGAGTCGCGCCCACGGCTGCGGCCATGAATCCACCATTCAGAGCGCCAGATGCTGCGTTAAAAATATCTTGCCTATCCAACGAAACTTTGCTGCTGGCTAATTTCGGCACGATTGACGAGAGAAATAGCAGTGATCCACCGGTAATGAGCATGATGTAACCGGGCCAGCGCCACGCCCTAATCCCGCTTCGCTTATCAAAGAATGAAATGCCAACAAAAAATCCGAGCGCGATAAGCAGGAATACCCACCACATATTCATCAGCTTCTTGAAGGACTTCAATGTTGAGACCATCGCATGATGGCTAGACGAATTGTCGGCACCGATGGTGACGATACCGCCATTACCTAACCCAGCTTTCACTGGGATGTGGCGGTCAAGTGAATGTAATGCGGTTGCCGTAGCCACGATAAGTGCTCGAAGATTCACCTTGGTCGGCCGATCAGTAAGTAGTGCTTCATAAACTTGGCCTGCAGCCACGGCCACCGACGAACTGTACCGCTGGACAATTTTTCCAGCCTGGCGGTTGAGCGTGTATCGCGATGAATTTATTAGAGCCTGAGCCTGTGGCGGAATATCTTCATAAATCTTATTTACCAGGATGGTGCCGGCTGCCAGGGCAACCTCATCGTTGCTCAGTAGTGATTGCACCGTAGTGCGAGTACTCTCTGGCGAGCCCAGTTTTTGATTCATTGCAAAAGTGCCAAGCGCCAGAATGATACTCAAGAAGGCAAGTGTGGATAGAAAAATTTTGGCGGCGAAACGCATCGATACCCCTATAGTTGGAAGCGGTTAATTTTGCATTAACCAATTATCAGTTTATTGACTAGTTATTGAAATCAAGTGGCAACACTTTGCCGGAATCAACCGGCAGACCTTCCTGTGCACGGCGCGCATCCCTGAGTTTATTTACCAATAGGCTGTGCTTGTGACTTCCGCTATCTCAGTAACTGACCTAACCAAGACCTATGGCGCACAAACTGCGCTATCTCACGCCACCTTCGATGTTCCCGTTGGCGCAGTCTGCGGCTTTGTTGGACCTAATGGTTCTGGCAAAACAACGACGATCCGAATGTTGCTTGGCTTGATTTCTCCCTCAGCTGGCACCGGCAAAGTTTTAGGCAGTTCGATTTCAGAGCCAGAACATTACTTGCCCTATGTTGGTGCACTAATTGAGGGACCAGCGTTTTACCCGGCGCTTTCCGGTCGGGAAAATTTAAATGTTTTGGCGACTCTTGGTAAATTTCCCAAGGAGCGCGTTGGCCAATTGCTCGAGACCGTGGGCCTAGGTAGTCGCGGAGATTCCAAATTCAAAACATACTCACTTGGCATGAAGCAGCGGCTCGGAATTGCAGCTGCGCTATTGCCAAATCCCAAGTTACTGATTTTGGATGAGCCAACAAATGGACTAGATCCATCGGGCATCCATGAGATTCGAACATTGCTGCGTGATTTGGCGCAAGCGGGCACCACTGTTTTTGTCTCGTCGCACTTGCTTAGCGAAATCGAGATGATTTGTGACTACTTAGTAATGCTTCGGTCTGGCAACGTCATTTTTTCTGGTCAAACACATGAATTACTAGCAGCCCAGCAACCAGTTGTTGTGGCGAAGCCGGAAAATGTTGATGACCTCGGCGCTCTGGCAGAGATTGTCCGTCGACTTGAGAAAGAATTCTCTGCCGTTGACGGAGCACTAGAAATCTTGGCGCCGCAATCATGGGCCAGCACGTTAAATCGCAGTGCGTTTGAATCAGGCATTACGCTGTCGTGGCTGGAAACCAAATTGCCGACTTTAGAGGAAACTTTCTTCGACATGACGGAAGGTATCTAATGATTGCTGTTCTATTCGCTGAGTTACGTAAATTGCGCCGGCCGACTCTAGCCCTGCCCACTCTGCTTGCGGCAAGCGGTCTAACTGCCCTGACCACTTCCTTGCTGTACTTGCTGATTGATTCACCGAATGGCAATGGTCGTGAAGGTATGAAAGTTGATGCAATTCGACTATCAAAGCCCGATGGACTGGTCTTTGGTTTTCAAAGCGCCGCCACTTTGCTCGGCGTGATTGCACTGTGTGTACTCGCGGCCCAAACTGCCCAAGAATATACCTACGGAACTTTGCGCAATATTCTGGTTCGCCAGCCAAGTCGGATGAAAGTGCTTGCCGGCAAGTATGTGGCAATGACCTTATTCGCCGTCCTAATCGTGCTGGTTTCTGCAGCCGTTAGTTTTGCTATTTCTTACGCTCTCGCTGGTGGGGCACATGTAACCACCGCAGCCTGGACCTCATCAACGGGCTGGCATGCCACGACGAACGCTTTAGTCAATGTAACTATCGCCACAATCGGCTTTGGCACACTCGGAATGATTCTCGGATTACTCCTGCGCTCACCAATCAGTTCAATTGCCGTTGGCGTTATCTGGATTTTGATTGTCGAAAATCTACTTACGGCCGTGGTCAGCGGGATTGATAAGTGGCTTCCCGGACAATTGCTTACTGCAGTATCCACTGGTGGTTCAATTTCCTTCAACGGAACACGAGCCATTACCTATCAGTACGCAATGGCTGGATCGGCAATCTACGTGGTTGTCGGCGCGGTTATCGTATCGGTGCTATTTAAGCGTCGAGATGTAGCGAACTAGAAAGTTTGCAATTAATCAGTAACGACTAGTCGTTTTCCTGAACGGCAATCTTGCTTCGACTAATTGTCGCGTAACCAAATGCGCCGATAGCCAAAGCCACGAGCACCCCGATGTTAGTAGATGCCCAAGCGCCGGTTTTCCCACCTATCGGTCCGAGCAAGTATCCCTGCCATGACAGCCAGCCGGCAAAGGTATTAGTGACTAATCCCCAGCCAACAAATGTGGCACTGAATAGCAATGCAATGGTGGCAAAATTCCAGGAGCCATAGCGACCGCTTGGTTCAAATAGCTCCGCCTCATCATAGACACGCTTGCGCAGCAAGACATCGGCCACAAAAATTCCAGACCAAGCGGCCAGGGGTACGCCAAGAGTAATTAAGAACCCTTGAAAAGCGCCAAAAAAGTCACTGGCAATCCACACGAAATACACAGTGCCGAGCGTCATAATCACGCCATCAATTGAAGCTGCGATGTGTCGTTTAACTGGTAGCCCAATTGAGACCAAAGTTAGCCCTGATGAGTAAAGATCCAGAATTGCGCCGCCCACAAGTCCCAGGACCGCGACTACCGCGAACGGAACCAGGTACCAAGTTGGTAGAGCGTCAGTTAATGCGCCGATCGGATCGCAAGCGATTCGGCTGTTTAATTCAGCACTACTGCCGGCGAGTAAGGCGCCAAAAATTACCATCAGAATTGGTACAACCGACGAGCCAAAGATCGTCCAACCGACAACTCCACGAGCGGAACTATTGCGCGGCAAATAACGGGAATAGTCGGCGGCCGAATTAACCCAACCCAGTCCGATGCCAGTAATGCCGAAAATTGTTGCTCCAACTAGCGCTTGTAAATTTCCAGAGGGCAACTTGCCAATTGCTGACCAGTCAATCGAAGAAAAGGTAAGCATCATGTAGCC
>Ga0114962_10004224_pt1 | contig 11459 bp, 9 predicted proteins | sample C_130820_MF_Meta_FD_87017 | JGI IMG/M metagenome (GOLD analysis project Ga0114962, IMG submission 87017) | Freshwater microbial communities from Lake Croche, Canada to study carbon cycling - C_130820_MF_MetaG | ecosystem: Environmental > Aquatic > Freshwater > Lake | place: Lake Croche, Canada... | reverse complement strand
TCAACGTCAATGTTTGATGGGTGTTGTAACAGGATTTGAATTCTTGAATGGTAAATTTAACCCATTTGATTGGCAAATGGAAGGTTGGTCCGAATCTGTACATGAGAACGTCGAAGATTATGATGAAGTCTTTGAAGAACTGTATGACAAGTATAAGGGGCGTGGTAGTATGCCGCCTGAGGCAAAACTGATGATGTCACTAGTGGGAAGTGGATTTATGTTTCATATGAGTAATTCCTTTTTTAGGCAAAAGATGGCGGATGTAACACCAGGAGATGTTTTCAAAAATAATCCGCAATTGGCGAAACAGTTTGCGGCGGCCGCCGCCAATCAGGCAGGACCAGGATTTGGCAATTTCATGGGAGCGGCGATGGGCGTACCTCAGGTACCACAAGCAACACCCGCATTTTATCAACCCACGGAATCACCACAGAGACGTGAAATGAGGGGTCCATCGGGCGTAGATGATATTTTAAAGACATTTCAAGACATTAGATCGGAAGAATTCAATCCTTCCCAACCTGCTATGCAGGCAGCCAGTGAAATTGCGAGCAATCATTCGGATGAAATAATGAGTCAAACAGATAGTGTTCGTAGTGGAACTGTTCCGCGTAGAAGAAGAAAAGCAGTAAATCCAGGAAATACAATGACGATTAATTTGTAAATCACCTCCTCAATAACGACAAATTAGCCGCATAAATATCGGAATAAGGGACTCTTTTTTCTTCAACGGGTTCTTCTTTTTGGTATCGTTTCGCTTTTGAACTTAAACGATGTAATATTTCTTTTTCTTCTGGAGTCATTTCTTCTTTGGCGCAAGTGGAGCCTTCTTTTCCTATTTTTCCAAAAATACAGAGCGCTGAATTTTCATTAAAAAGATATCCTAATAATAGAACAACGGTTATAGTCGCCCAAAAAGCAACCCATATATTACGCGTCGCAACAAAAAGGACGGTAAAGATGAGTAGACGACGTACAATGGGTATTTGTAAAAATTGTTCTTGTTGTTTAGTAATTTCTAAAGTAATAAATCGACCACCAATGTTAAGAATAAGCATCATTATTCCGATAAAATAGGGGTTGGAGTTAAATATATTTAGAAATCCATCTAGAGGTGTTGAAATTAATAATGGAGCCGATAAGGCAGCCGGAAGACTCATTCTAATGCGCTTTTGTAAAAAAAAACTCAAAAAACTTTAAAAGGTGTAATGAGTGTATTCATGTCACTCAAATAAAAAAACACGATAAAAGCGACCAGTATTCCCACACGAGGGCACCAAATTGCTGATGTCAACACAAGTAAAACAACACATAAACGCCACCAAGGATGGATAAATAACTCAGTAAGTTTTTTACTATATTCTTGTTCAAATAATGTACTATACATGACAATTACGACAGCAGCAATTATTACAGATAGAACACGCATAACACTATCGACAGTTTCAAGCATCTCTATTATTATGTTTCAATTGCTGTTGTAACTCTATCCGTCGCAATAGATGTAGGATCTTCGCCTAATACTTTTTCGACGAACCATCTGTCGCCTACAATCTTTTTCTGGCTAACACTTCCTCCCCCGTCAAACCCTTCCGTTCGGGCTCCCATTAAAATTAATAAGAATGCCATGGCAGTTAACAAGCCGTATATCCAACCTAAGCCTTTAATGACACCGTAAATGATGGCAATTCCAAAAACTCTGCCGAGAATGGAATCAGCAAATACTTTGTATTGAGATGGAATAACGGAAGAATATACAATTATAAGTATAATTATGAAACCATAAAGTAATTTTCCAGGAGAATCTATCTTAGCAAATGTATACATTTTTCCTGATAGTTTATTTTATTTTAAAAAGAGATTACAATTATGTAGTAGAATGAACTATTGTGCCTTAGATGATGCCTTTCAGGCTCCGGGGTGCACCAATGATTATGCCTCTAAAGCGGCAAGAAAAGAAGAACGTCGCAAAGCGAGACGTTGTAAAGGTTTACAAGAGACATATTTTGAAAGAGACCCTGATAGACAACCCAATAAGGTACCTCAAGTGCCTGCGATGAACACTTTAACTGGATTACAAGAACACACTAGTTCACAATATGAAGGATTTAGAACGGATACTAGAAAGGATGCTAGGACGGATGGCGATCCAGTTGGCGATCGTGTAAGAGATGAATTACCTGAAATACCTAAAATCTCAAGTCGTGCTACATTTTTTGGAGCAGATCCTGATGGATTTGCGGATTATACACCCAACGCACCAAATTATCAATTACAGCCTGATTTTTCAAAGGCATTTGAACGAGAGCCAAAAGCATTACCGAGACCATCTACCAATATATACTGGAAACCAACGATTTCAGGAGCGGAAACATCTTTTACTAATTCTAGAAGTCATGATATATCAAATGATGATATTATGAAAAAATTGGATAAATTGTGGGCAAGATTGGATGATATGAATAGAACATCGCCTGAGCAAGTTACTTCAGAATTATTAATGTTTATTTCGAGTGGTATTTTTGTTATTTTCATGATGGATATTCTGGTTAAGAAGGGGAGTAAACTTAGGTTTTAGTTAAGTTACCAATATACACTTTACAGACATCTGGTTTTTGTATTAATTGTAATAATATAGATCCTAATAGTACATTACTAGTATTTACTTGATTTATAAGTTCTTCAATTTGTTCAGATAATTCTGATTCTAAATTTTCGTTCATTATACGCTGGAATATTTCTGCTATTTTAGTTTCATCTGGTTTTTTTAGCAGTTCTTCTTTTATTTCTTGTAGTTCTGCTTTTATTTTTTGTAGTTCTTCTTGATGTTCTTGACTCTGTTTTTGTATTTGTGCTTTTAATTCTTCTTTTATTTTATTTAAATGTTCTAATTGTAAATTGTTTTTATTTTCTAAAAGTTGTAATATTTGTTCATTTACCGAATTATCATTTTGTTCTAATAATTTATCTACTTTTTGATTTATTTTTGTCAATTGATCTTGTTCTTGTTCTCTATTAATAAGTTCTTTTATTTCTTCTATATGCCTCGCATTCCTTTCATCTTTTGCTATTTCCGCTTGTTCTAAAGCATCTTTTAATGAATTAAAATTTTCTAGTAATGAATCTTGATATTGTTTCATTTCTTCCTGTTTTGATTCATTTAACTGTTTAATAATTTGTTGTAATTGTTCTGCTCTACTTTTTTCTAATTCTCTAATTACTTTGTTAGGATCCATGTTAGTAACTAATTCTGAAATTTGTTGTTGAAATTCTTTGTTTTGTTGAATTAATTCATTTGGTTGGTTTTTTAATGCTTTATCAAAAGATACTTGTTGTTTTTCTAATAATTCTGTTAGTTTATCAGAACGTTCTAGTTGTACTCTATTAGATTCTAACTCTCTTTTATGTGATTCTTCTATAGTTTTTTGGATTTCTTGTAGAATTGTCTCTCGTTGTTTTGCTCTTTCTAATTGTCCTTCTAACAGTGTCAGTCTTTGTTTATTTGTATTATTTAGTTTTAATTTGGCTATTTCTTCTTTTAAATTTTGTTCTAATTGTTGTAGTGCTTGTTCTGCTTGTGCTGCTTGTGCTTGTTCTCTTGCTATTACTTCTTTATTGTTTTTTTCTAATTTGGCTTTTAATTCTTGTATTCGTGATGCATTTCCATTACGTGATCCTTGTAATCTATTTAGTTGGTCTTGTAGTTGTTGTCTTTCTCTTGCTTCTAGTTCTCGTTCTTCTCGTTCTTGTCGTTCACGTTCTTGTCGTTCTAGTCGTTCTCGTTCTCGTTCTTGTTGTCGATCTTGTCGTTCTCTTTCTACTTGTTCTTTTACTTCTTCTTCTCTTTTTTGTTCTTTTTGTAATTGGGCTTGTAATTTTTGTATTTGTGATTCTTGTATAGCAGCATGTTTATTACGTAATTCTTGTTGTAATTTATTTTTACTTTCTTCTAATTTGCTTACTTCTTGTCTTGCGTTTTCTAGTTTTTGTTCTTGTCGTTCTCGTTCTTGTCGTTCTAGTTCTCGTTCTCGTCGTTCTTGTTCTCGTTCTTGCTCTTGGTGTATTATACGTTCCATTAATAATCTGATAGTCTGATTTAAATCTTCAAGGGCTTCCATATTAACATGGGATATATTCTGTACATTAATTCTACGTAAATCTTCATATACATTGGTAACATTTGGTATTTGTTGGGTGTCAAGTTGTTCTTGTAATTGTTTAACTTGTTTTTGTAATTCTTGTATTTCGTGTGCTAGTGGGATTGGTTGACTTTTTGGACTTGGTACAGGACTTTTTGGACTTGTTGGACTTGTTGAACTAGGTGGACTTGTTGGACTTTTTGGACTTGTTGGACTAGGTGGACTTGCTAAGAGGGTTTGCTGTTGGGCTAAGCTTTTTTTTTTGCTGTCCTCATGGACTCTATAAACCAACATAAAACTTTCATTACCTTCTATCAAATCTTCTGTAACTTTATCATCATTATATAAAATATATTTAAGTTTAGCAATATCTGTTTGACCATCTTCCATATAAAATCGTTGATAAAAATAATGTCCTGAATTATGAGAACCTTGTCTATATCCTATTATGCCAAATATGTCATATGGTATACCATTGAGTGTTATGGATGGGTTTATTGTTAGTTTGCCTGTATATTTATTCACCATATTATTACCAATTAGATCAAAATTCTGAAGATGTAAAATGACATATTTATTTTCATCAATTGGTATTTTTTCCGTATTAATTTTTTGTAATGTAAGTTCACTATTAATATTGGTATCATTATTTTGAAAAGCGTTCATGCTAATTATTCCTTCTGTATTGCTGTCTTTACTATTACCGACCTTAAAAAGATTCTTTATATTATCATCAAGTATACTTTCTAAAAATCCTAAAAATTCATCTAAAGCCTGCTGTGATACTACAGATTCTATTATATTTAAAGGAGATAATGTGTAATCTTTATTAATAATAGCAGAGGCTGCTGTACTCTTTGTTTTAGCAGTATCATGTAATGTTGTTATATCTTCTTCTGATAGAGTTAGAGTTGGAGCAGGAGCAGAAGCAGGAGCAGGAGTTTTATATTTAGCAATTAGATCATCGATAGCCTTTTTTAACTCCTCATTACCACCTACAATAATTTGAATTGCAAGAATAGTAGTAATAGCACTTTTAATATCGTCAGCAGAAACAACAGCAGCAGGAACAGCAGGAACAACAGGAGCAGCAGGAACAGCAGGAACAACAGGAGCAGCAGGAACAGCATCATCAATAATATCAAGAATTGATTTAGCAAAATCAACAGGATCAACAGGGTTAAGAGAAGTTATAGCAGCATCAAATGTTTTAATTTTATCAATATTCTCCTGAGTTAAATCGATATTTTTCAAGAATGTAGTAAGAGTAGTAGCAATATCTTTTTTCTTAATCAGTTTTTTATAATCTTCAGCAAGTGTATTATATTCGTCTTTTTTACCATTGTATTCATTTATTTTATTGTTATAGTCGGTTATAGTCTGTGGCTGGATTGCTTTTTGTGCTGTATTTACTTCTTCATTTTTATTTGTCAATTCTTGTATAAGTGCCTGCTGTGCCTGTGCCTGTGCCTGTGCCTGTGCCTGTTGTACCTGTGCCTGAAATAATGCTACCAGCCCATCACCCAACATTTTTTTTGAATTTTTTACTCCATTATCAGAATTATTCTTCATTTTGGTTAAATTTGTTTTCCAAATATACAATTCCATAATTTTTGATATACCATCTTGTGCTGTAGAAGTACCTTGTGTTAATGCGCCTTTTGTAAAATTTTCAAAACTTATATGCTCATTATGAAGATAGGTAAATAATTGTAATAAATAACAATATACATTATCTTTCATTTTTTTGTAAGCATCGTCACTCTTAAAGTCTTCTATATTTTTACCATCACGTAAAAATTCTACCACATTACCGATTGGTTTAGCAGAACACGTTTTGTCAAAAATTATTTCTCTCACTTCAGGAATAGAATACAACATTTGAATGACTGAAATACAATAACATTGAACCTGAGGTGATGTACTATTAACAATACCATAAATAGACGCAATATCATAACTGCCAGACACAATATTATATTTTAAAACATCAAATTTATTATCTTTTTCTAATAAATATATATCATTTTTGTTTAAGGTGGGGGCAGGTGTTGTTGTTGTTGATGTTGGTGATGATGATGATGGTGATGGTGATGCTGATGATGGTGATGGTGATGCTGATGGTGATGGTGATGGTGATGGTAATGGTGGCAGTGATGATGGTAATGGTGGTGGTAATGGTCCTGGCACAGGTATCTCAAACCTATATTTAATATCTAATTTACCATTGGTTTCTTCAAAAACAACAATATTTTTATTGAAATGCTGAGCCAATGCAGAACCTATAATTTCGATTCGTGGTTCAATCAAAGGTTCAATATCTTTTTTTTCAATTTGAAATACAGGTTTATTGTTTTCGTCACATATTGTAGCATCTTTAATATCTTTATACTGTCTATCTTGTTCTACTTGATTTATAAGACCTGTATATTCTTTAAAATCTTTTGCTTGAACATATGTAAAAAATTCTTTCTCTAATAATGCAATAATTTTCTTTATACGTTCTCGTGCTTTTTTAATTTCTTTATAGACATCGTTGATAGTTGTTAGAGTGGCAGGAGGGGCAGAAGCAGCAGGAGAAGCAGCAGGAGAAGCAGCAGCAGAAGCACCAAAAGGAGGAGGAGGAACAATTGGTAATTTGTTTATTTCTTCTATTAAATCTTTATTCTTTAATCCTTTAATTGTTTCTATATTATCTTTTTCTTTTTTAAATAATCCATCTAATCTTTCGTTATATTCATATAGGGTTTGATTATTTTTATCAAATCGTTCAATCAAATGTAAAACATGACGATATATATTTTCATCATCTTTTAATAAGTCTTCTATTTGTTTATCATCTACTTTAAATACAAACGGTTTGTATTTTTTTATTAATTTTTTTAGTTCTATTAAAGATTGATCACCATACATCCAACCTCTTTTTTCAAGATTATTTATAGCATTATCAACATAATTAAATATTAAATCATAAAAACTATTCAATTTTACAATATTTTCATCACTATATTTTGAGAAAGTTCTGTCTAATTCTATTTTATTTATTGCTTTGATTAATGTACAAGCATCTTTTAATTTATTAAATAAATCAGAATAAATTATTTCTGGTATTTGTGTAATTTTTTTAATTTTTTCTTCATATTCTCTTTTAGATTTTTCTAATTCATTACTAGATTCTTCATAATCATGTTTTAATTTTTCTACAGTTTGTCCATAATTTATTTGTTTTTGTGTATCTAATTTCTTTTTTGTTACAGAATAATTTTTATAATCATTTATTGATGGTAGTACCTGTCCCTGCTGTGCCTGTGCCTGTAGTTCAGATTGTAAATCAAAGAATTCTTTAACAAATTCATTATACTTATCTTCTATACTACTTCTTTTCAAAAAATTAGGTTCACCAATTAAAACACATGGATTTTTTGAAACGTATTTATCTACCTCAGATTGTAAATCTTTATAATTTTTACCGATATCTTTATATAATTTTAGATTAAGTTTTTGTGAGGCTTTTATATCTGTTTTGCTTTTATAATATCTATATCTATCATCTAGTTTATCTAATTCTTTAAATATATCAGTTTTAGTAAATGAGTTTCCATTATATTTCATTGTATAGTCACCCCCCATTATTTCCTGTAATTTAGGTATCAATGTTTTTATTTTTTCATAAACATTTCCTTCATATTTATTACTTGTATTCGCACCAACAATAGCCGCAAAATATATATTCCAACCATTATTAATCCGCTCTTCTGTCATCATCTTAAATTGGTGACCATAATAATAATCTTTATAGGGTTTATCAAATGTAAATGTATGGTTACAATTTCCTATTACTGCTGATAGTTGTCCTTGTAATTGTCCAATTGCTCCCTGTAATCCCTGTGCTCCTTGTGTTCCCTGTGCCCCTTGTAATCCTTGTGTTCCCTGTACCCCTTGTAATCCCTGTGCCCCTTGTAATCCCTGTGCTTTTATTGATTCTTTTATTTTTTCTATCATCAACCCCCTTAAACTTTGTAATATTATACGAGTAGGTTCGCAAATACTACTTGATGTGAGTTTTGAATTGGTATTACAATTACCTTTATATAATGATTTAAGAACTGTAAGTTTTTCGTCAGTTGTTACATTATCAAGACCAAATTTCTTAAGAATTTCTTGATGATTAGGTGTAATTTCACTATTTGGTTCTTCAAACGGCATTAGGGTACCAAGTATCATTTTTGTTGGAATTGTTGCTATTCCTGTTGTCGTTGTTGATGTTGATGGTGTTCCTGATGATGGTGATGGTGATGGTGTTCCTGATGTTCCTGATGGTGATGGTGATGGTGATGGTGATGGTGATGGTGTTCCTGATGATGGTGATGGTGATGGTGTTCCTGATGGTAATGATGATGGTAATGATGGTGTTGATGGTGATGGTGATGGTGATGGTGATGGTGTTCCTGATGTTCCTGATGGTGATGGTGATGGTGATACTGATGGTGATACTGATGGTGATGGTGATGGTGATGGTGATGGTGATGGTGATGGTGATGGTGATGGTGATGTTGTTGTTGATGGTAATGGTGGTGATGATGATGGTGGTGGTGTTGATGGTAGTGATGGTGATGTTATTGCTGATGGTGATGGTGATGGTGGTGATGGTGATGGTAATGATGATGGTGGTGATGGTGATGGTGATGGTGATGGTGTTTTTGATGATGTTGATGATGTTGATGTGGTTAATGGTGTTTTTGCTGTTGATGACGATGACGACGGTACTAAAAGTGACTTAGATCGTTCTCTCTTACCCCCCCCACGTATTCTCAGTAGTTTTTTTAACTGAGATCTCTCATCAGGTGTAAAATTATTCCTTCTATCTTTTAGATGTTTTTTCATAAGTAATGCTCCTCCACTCATACCTTGAATGGAAGCAGGTACATCAGGTAAAAGACTTGCCTGTGGATTATATCCAACTAAATCCATACTAATTCAAAGTTTAAAAAAATTTTTGTTTAAAAACATAGAACCTAAGAGCCATGTTATTAATACATGGCAGAATGGATACCTATACGTCAGATCCTCAAACAAGAAAGCGTAAAATTGAATGTAAACCCGAATTAGTTATTTCCAGTCTTCAGCGGTTTTATTCGAATCATCCGGAAATTGGAAAAGTACTAACTTATTTAAATGGAGAGGCGCCACTTAGTCTTAGAATCATTGACTGGTTTGTTACAAAATACAGCCGTAAAAATTTCGTACGATATCAGTTAAATGGTCAGGATTTTTTGGTATATTTAAGTTACAAAGGCCAATTAAAGGCCTATTCAAAACAATATTTCGATCCAAATTGCCGAAGAGAAAGGATAATGTTTCAAATTCTCGGACATGAGCAAATAATGACAACAATAGGAAAATTGAATTTTTTCAGATGGGCCTTGGAATCCAAAATCTTAGAATATATTGAAACCCATGAGGAAGAAATCCGAACGGGATACAATGCCTTTTTAAAGGAAAGCACGCAAAATAAAACAGAAACACATACAACACGTCGTCATCGTACAAAGCAAACTCCATCTTCTTTAAATAAATTACAAGTATATTCTACACCCACTGTATTAGAGTTTAACTAACATTTCTATAATACATTCGAATATCGTCCATTTTAGGTCGTAGCATTTCCGCCGCCTTTGCCTGTTCCGAAACTACAGTAGGATTCAACCAACGATTGTCGAAATTTCTCTGTAATAGCCGTTCAGATTCCTGTAAAAATTCCGTATTTTTATCTTCATATACACTTGCTCTCAATTCACGTGTCATGTTTCGTGGATCAAAAGAAGTATCATATTTATCAAAATAGGAAGTAGAGGAAGGATCGTAACGTGGTTGTGATCTATATGAATTATCATTCATGCGACTATCATTAGGCATTTGGTCGTAAAAAGGGGATTGTATATTAAGATCCGGACGATTAAAAGTATCATATTTCGCATCTGTTTGCCAATGTTCAAATTGTCTACAATTAATAGAATCAATTGTATTAATTTCACGGCGTGTTCTAGGAATAAATTTGGGTAAAGGAAATGCTTCTAACAATGCATTATCTGGAATAATAGGTTGAGCCATTTAAAGTACCTACTTAATATCATAGGAAGATGATAATTATCCCGTTTATTCACAAATTAATAAGTGAAAAGGATATGGATATACACTCCATTCGAATGTTAACAATTGGAGGTAAATATTTATGGGAAGAAAAAGAATCAAAAGAAGAAAAAGAATCAAAACAAGTCAAAGATATATTACATTCAAATGGTATCTATGGAACTATAAAAAAAAATAAAAACATATATTTATGTAAAGTAAACAAAAAGACAGATATGAACGATATGTATTTATGGAAGGAATTGGATGCTAATGATGATACAACATTTTGCTGGAGAGATTATGTTTATTTTACAGGAAAAAATAAAGAATGTTGGTTAAATATATCGGAAAAAATAGCGGATGTTTCTCTAGCGGATGTTTCTCTAGCGGATGTTTCTCTAGCGGATGTTTCTCTAGCGGATGTTTCTCTAGCGGATGTTTCTCTCGACTCTATTTTGAAATTAATTATAAAAGTAATATAAACCTTTTACGCTATATACTATATATGGATAGACATAAAACGCAAAAGAAAGAATCAAAAGATGAAACATTTAAGGCATTATTAGAAGATAGCGCGAAAGAGGCTTATTCGCGGCCATGGCATAGAATAGAAAGAGGTCTGCGATTAAACAGACTTAGAATATTTGTAGAAGATATATCAGCGCAATATGACATGACAAAAGACGAAAAAGAATCTTTTTTTGTTTTTCTTCAAAAAGCATTGGATAAAAAACTGTTAAATACATTAAAAGTAGTAAATTATGATCAAGAAACACAAAGAATAAAATCAATTCGCGGTCTTGAAATAAAAAAAGACGATGTTTTAAAATGGGCGTTTGTTAAAAAACAAAAACCAGATGGTACTAGAAAGAAAAAACGCGATGAGCCTGAAGTCGCGGTAAAAGAAATTTGAAAATCATCTTTTTAAAATAAAAAACAAGATGACATTTTATAATAAACTAAAAGATCTAATTGATTTAATCCATGTATGGTTAGTAGATCCAGAAGACAATACTCAATTAGAACAATGGGTAGAATCCGCGAATGATATGGCCTATTTCTTTGAATTTTTAGATAATGAACAAGTCTATATTGATAAAATAATCGGAATGTATCAAGAACAATTAAAGATGAAAATAGGATTAAATGAAAAATATCAACAAGATCAACCAACAAACCTAGACGAAT
>Ga0114962_10004223_pt1 | contig 11461 bp, 9 predicted proteins | sample C_130820_MF_Meta_FD_87017 | JGI IMG/M metagenome (GOLD analysis project Ga0114962, IMG submission 87017) | Freshwater microbial communities from Lake Croche, Canada to study carbon cycling - C_130820_MF_MetaG | ecosystem: Environmental > Aquatic > Freshwater > Lake | place: Lake Croche, Canada... | reverse complement strand
TGCCTCTGGGTTATAAGCTTCCTGTGGATTATCATGGATTATATTAAAATTCAAATTCAATCCAAACTGATAAGAAGTTCCATCTTGACTACCATTAGTTACAAATTTCTTATAGACCGGAAATCTTACTCCAACCTCATCCGGAATCGGATTATTATCTGGATTATCCAAGAATGAAATGCCATAAAGATTACTTCTTCTATTACCATTCATATCTTCGACTGTGTAATACCATAAAATTGCATTGAATTCAAAATCAACAGGAGGCATATTATTAACCTCTAAAGCATTAAACTGATCAAAAGTCGAAACCTCACGATTAACAATATTCATCTTAGCGTAGTGAGATGTATTAAAATCAACATTAATACCATCTATCGTTGAACCATTTACAACCGGACTAGTAATATCACCACTAACACCATAATATCTACCAGACCTTCTTAAAGTATCACCACCCTCACAAACATATGTAAAATCAATTGTATCAAATTGTCCATAGTATGAACCAGGATATTGAGTTGGATTACTTACAATCGGAGATGAGAATAACTCAGCGCCAATAATTTCAGGTTGATATTGAGATGGTATAATCGGGAATATAAGACCCGGCTTATAATTCTTGTCTGCAAGCGTTCTGAATAAAATATCAGGAGTCTGACCAGTATGATCCGGAACATGAGCATAAACCTCTGTATAAGCTCTATTAGCCTCTTGTACATTTGAAACACCATTTACCTCACCAATATATTGAACTAACTTACTATAATGTAATTTAATCTTACCAGTTGATTCTGGGAAGAGACTTGATATAAAATTAGCATAATCAAGCACCAAAGATTGAGAGCCACCAGTATAGTTGGTGATTTCTAAAATTGTAGCCGATGCTGTGCCTGACCAAGTAGCTGATCCCCAAACATAAGTTGCCATATCACCAGAAGGATCAAAGTTAGATAAATCGATAATATCTCCAACCCTTAAAGTGGTCGTTGTTGGCAAATTTAATTGAGCATAATTTGTGTAATTTACAGATGCTGATGATTGATAACTACTTACACTATATTCTACTGGATTTCTTTCTTTCCATAAATATTCTGGGAAATAAGAATCATCTGTTAAGTTAATCCGCTGAAACTCAGCAAGATTAGATAAATATTCATCAGATGGTATAGCTGGTTCAAAATCAATCAAATTAAGCTTTTTAATCCATTTCCAAAATATCTTCTCACTTGTAGTCTCTAAAGCCGTAGTATCATAATAATACTCAGTATTATTTAATCTTGACTCTCTCAAAACCACTTCATTATTGGCTACATAGTTTCTTAAAGACTCGATTATTTGTTCAGAATATGGAATCGATGAAACTGGAGCCACTGTTGAAAATGTCCCAAAATCAAAATAATTCGGAACCGCTTGAGTCCCACCTAAACTAGTTTGCTGTTTGGGAAAATTAAGTAAAACATATTTTGAGAAATACATTTTATAATTTTCACTTTGATAGGCGGCTGAAATATCTTCCTGAGAACCGGGAAAACAAAAAAACGAAGTGCCATTGTTTTTAAGAAATTTGTAGGATGGACATTGCATAGTCTAATATAATCTATTTTGACTTATATATTATAATATCAATCTTCCGAAACTTCATTCCAAAAAATAATATAATAATTGTATGTTATCAGATATTTTTTATTTCTTCGGATTATTATTATTTTTTATCACTGTTTCTAGAGTTCTTACCTATTCTAAAATAATTGATATTAAAGAATGGTTTGAAAAATTTAAAAAAGTAACTCAAAAAGATCCCAAAAAAGAAGACTTTCGTTCCGAAACAGAATACTCACTATTCATCTCAATTGGTTGTTTCTCAGTCTTTCAAAGTCTTTGGCTAATTTGTGGATTATTGACTGGTAGTTGGAAAGTATTTGGGCTACTCATCATACTATCATTCATATTCAGAATGTTTTTTGAAAAGTTATCCTATACAATTCAGAAAATATTAGGCACTTTATTTACAATAATTATATCTGCATCAATTTTACTACTTGTAATTAATCACTTCCATTTACATCTTGATATATTCAAGATTATTTTTGGATATTAAGAACCTGATTGAGTACCACCAATTGGATCTACTGTCTGAGATAATTCAGGATCTAATGCTGGTTGAGCCTGTTGATTTGAAGCACCATTATTACCAAACTTCATAGCCACAAATCTATCCAAATTCAATAGTCCAAGAAGAACTGAGATAAATCCAAAGTCATAAGCTAAGAAGCTTATTACATTATCTTTGTTAGCAAAATGAATGTGTAGATACACCGTCATTGATAGAACAACAAGAGTTATTAGTTTTCGATAAGAAAAACCTTGGTCTTTACTATTTAAACTTAAAAGAGTATTATTGAAAAATTCACCTATGCCCATATTATTATATTATTTTTTCTCTCCTAACATCTTAACAAACTCCTCCACTGACTTCTGAGTTCCTTTAATCATAAAGTCATATAATCCAAAAACATTCATTTCCTCTGGAGCTGTTTGATAAAATTTAACTGAATTCAAAACCTCATCGATTTGATTCCTATATTTTAAATAAAAGTCATACACATCAGAATCATTAATCAACCCCTCAATTTTTATATCTTCTGGATTCTTAATGAATGATTCAACAAACTGATTAAATTCACCACCTGATTTATCAATGGTTTTTTCAATCATAGATTTAACCTCATCCGTAACTTCTGTATATTTAGAAGGATCATCTGATTCTTTTATAAGTGTTGTAAATTTTCTCATACTCTATATATTCATTTTAAAAACAATTTTATCCCCAAGTTCCCTGGAAGTACCCTGTGAACCAAATACCACCATTAAATGATCCATCTATAAACACACCATTATTCCAAATTCCTGAATTCCATGTTGAATTTTCGAAATTAGAAACACATCTTAAATTAGAAGCAGTACCCGAAACAGTAGTTGAAATTGAACTTAACGCAATATTAGTATTAACTGTGGTTATATCATTTGTAGTATCATAATTAACTCTAAGTACTTTATATTTAATCGGATTAACAGTTGAACCAAACACTGAAAATGTTCCAGTATTCATATTATCTACAATATAAATCTCATCATTAACATTAAATTCAAACTCACCACTCAAATCAATCGAATTTGATGCTGTAGAAACATTTAATACTTCAATATCCTCTAAAATTCCACCATGCCAAACAGTATTCTTAAAGTTAATATTATAAGCGATGCCACCATAGAAATCACCACCTCCAAATAAACCCGTATACCACTTAGAATACTTATGAACCTCACTTACATCCGGGTTACCAGCATCATCTAAATTCAAATAAGAATGGAATTGACCAGCTAAGAACTTACCGGATTTCCAAATAGAATTTTTGCTGTTAATAGACTTAGTTCCAAATCTTGAAATGTTACCATTTTTCTGATCAAAAATACCATTATACCAAACACCATTCTCAAAATCTCCACCATAAAACTTACCATCTAACCAATAAGATGATCCATTATCTTGGCTAAAAATACCATTATTCCATTGACCTAATACCCAAATACCAGCTTGGAACTGACCATTTTGCCATAACCCATCATTCCAAGTACCTTTATACCAAAGACCATCAGAGTGGGTCCCACCATACCAACGACCATCATACCAAGTACCATTCTCCCAATTTCCATCAAACCAACGACCGCCATACCATACAGAATCATAGGTGTTTGTATTTTTATTATCAATTTTTACAGAAAGTAAATTATCAGTTATTGACTTTGATGTCCAATTACCAGAATACCAATCACCACTTAACCAAGCACCTGATACCCAATTACCACCAAACCATCTACCACAATACCAAATACCATCATACCAAACAAGATTCTTACTTGAATCCAATCCAATAATAGCATTTGAAATTTCTGCCTCAAGTATCCATGAGAAATTAGCATTTAATGTCACTAAATCTAATCCATCAATTAGTCTATATTTATACTTATTCAAATCTAAATTAAATAAACTATATGTCGATCCAAAAACATCCCAATTTTCAATCTTAACCTCAACCGATTGTTTTATTAGCTTATCTCCAATTCCTAAATCAAATATATCAATAGGTTGGAAATTAAAAAAGTAATCCTTCTTTACATAACTTACTTGAAAATTAGGCGGGCCAAATAAACCAACTGATTGGATTGGAAGTAAAATACTAAAATCATTAACATAAGTTATATTGTGATATCCAAACATTGTAGTCGGATAATTTGATTGAGTACCAAGAGCAGTTATGATGATAGAATCATTGTTATTTAAAAGGTGTTTATCTGGAAAGTCCAACTGATAATTAGAACCATTAATCGATACATTAGAAGGTTTAAATTGATATTCTCTATCTAATTTAGTTACCTGCATTGCAAGTTCATATTTATAATCAGTATAAATAATACCAGTTAAATCACGAATCACAGCATAATCTGAAAGTAAAATCTTAGTATAGGAATCACTTGGGAATTTAAAACCTAAATTGTTGTTTTCCCAGTTTGAATAAGTACCCGATACATTACCACCAGTATCATATGATTCTGATACTAACCATTCCGGTCTATGAATATTATTTGCATATTGCAAATCATCTGAAATCTGCTTTAAACTCCTTCTACTTAAAATATCAAAATAATAAACATTTGCTGCAGAATAACCAAATTTATCATGAAACTCTATTACATAACAACCAACTCCAGTAGAAACAAAATTAGGATCATAATATTTATCGATGATTAAAAGTCTTTCGGTAGTTATAACATTGGAAGAACCATCTGTAACATTAATATCAACAAATGTCCACTTTAAATAAGAATCCCAAATATGTTTTAGATTTTCCCCTATACCTATTTTATTTGTATCTATACCAACACCAGAATCTATTGTGATCCTATCTAAAGGATTATTTGGTAGAGATTGTGGTCCAGGTATTCCAATATAATTTGGAGCCGCTAAAAACTCCTTGGTTGGAATAAACTCACTAGGATTTAAAAAGTTTAAATAACTTAATAAATTATAAGTAGGACTATAACCAAAATTCAAGAAACCTGTTGCATATTTAATCTCATCAGAATATAAATTAGAATTAATATCCGAAACATCAACAGTTGCTTCAAGATTATAATAAGCCGACATTTGACTATACTTAGGATAAACTCTAAACGATTGTGTTCCTAATGTAGTATCATCTACTAATTCACAATCATAAGAATATGAAATATAGTGAGTATTGAAGTTGTCAACAAAATACTGATTATTATCAATTGTATTTTGAAGAGGATACTTATTCAAATCTCTAACAGTAAATCCAGTAGTTGAATTTAGTATATTATTAAGTATATTCTGATTAAAATCAGTATAGAAATAACAATAATGCTCTAAATTTAATAATTGACTACCATTAATAAACGGAGTCGATGGAATAATACTCGCCACATGTGTGGCTGATAACTCTAACTCACAAGTTGTGCCATTATAAGAAGTTGGATTCACCAATGGTGAAAATATAGTAACCGATCCTCCAGAAACAACCGCTGAAAATCCAGTAGTTGAAGTATTATTATTTATTTCAGTCGCAATTGAAGTTAAAACAGTTGTCATACTACTTGTTCCTGAAAAAGTTCCAGTAATACTAGTAGGATAAGATGGATAAAACACTTGTAAAGTAAAATCAGCATTTGTTGCATATCCCGCTAATGTAGTTGGATTTATAGTTATTTTACAAGTTGCTGGTGTTTGGTTAATGTAGGAACTTGTTGAATATATTTTATTAATGACAAAATTACCCTCAAAAACATCAGATGAAATATGTAAAACATCACCCACCTCTGGATATGATGAAGAACATGGATTACTATTAAATATAGAATGATAGTTTGATATAGTAAGAGAATGTGGAGATGTCTGTTGATAGTAGTGTAAGCTATTAACAACATCCATCATACATATAGTAGAAATAATAAATTGATTACCCGAAACTGATACTGTAAAAATACTACCATATCCAAGTGAGTTTAGAACAGTCTGTATGTTTTGAGCTGATTGAGCAGCAATTATTGGACTTGATGGATGGCCAAGAAATAATGGCAATGGCGTTGCAAACGTATAAACTATACTATTAATGGTTATGCCTGTCAAAGCTGATGGACATGAAAAAAGAAGTGGTGGTAATTTTGTTTGAGTGGTTCCAGTTACAGATGCAGTATAACAACTCATCTGTGGTACATTCCAAATACCTAAATAATCATAAAAATATAAACCATAATTTACTAATGGTGGAGCCAAAGGCACACTAATCAAATCTCTAAATCTTGAGGATTGTGTTAAAGATGGTGCTGCCATCGGAGGTACTGCGGTTGGCATTAAATTAATTATATCATTATAATCGGTTGTAACACTTACAGTTGCATAAGAAAATGTTTTACCAAGTGCATCCGAAGATGAGAAAGTAAAAGATGGTTCTACTACATGAGGCTGATCAAGGTTTGAATAATATTCAAATGTTTTTGATCTATCTTTCCAATAAGTAATCCAGTTTGATTCAAGATAACTCTGTGTCGCAACTCCATCAAAATAAGAATTAGTATTTCTATTGAATCCAATAGATGAATTAGTTCCACTACCCTGTAAATAACTAACAGTTATTCCATATCTCTCTGGTATTCTATATTGACCATAATCATCAAACCAATATAACTTAGATCCAATATCATAATCCATAAATAATAATCTTGGTTTAAGTCTATCAAAATATGTAGGATCATAAACATCAACAAATGGACCCATTAAGTAATTTTTCTTCCAAAGTGAAAAATTTCCGGTTATAACCAACTCAGAATCATTATAATTAAATATTTTATTAATTGCAGATTGTGTAAACGCCTGAGTAATATAAGGATTTACTATATTTGAATTTGTTCCTACTGAAAATGTTCCAGAGAATGGAGAAACCAAATAAACACCATTAAATGTTGTAAATGTCAAGTCTGCATAACCACCTCCAACATAAGTTATACTTGATATATCACCAAATGTATTCTGCCCAGTTGAACCATCTTCAATAGCAATAAAACTCCAAGTCGCTGAATATGAATTAGATATATCATAAATGAATAAATTATTCAACTGACAACCAATAGCAATAAAATCCTTTGTCCCGGTTGTAAATCCAGAATTATCAATAAAATAACTCATATCAGTTATGTTACTAACCAATAAATACTCATCATCTAATCCATCAACATATTTTGATATTCTTCTTTTATAGGCAAACCAATCACCTAAATTATAACTAAATTCAATAAAGACACCATTATCACCACCAACATAAAATTTATCTATTGTGGTAAATAAAACTTTATTATAACTATATCCATCAAAATCAATTAAATAAATTTGTTCCCAGGTTTGACCAGAATCAGAAGTAACCCAAACTTGATTATACTTACCAACAACCGCACCTCTTAAATCATTAAAGAATTGAATACTTGTCAGCGGTGTTAAGACAGAATTTGATGGATGATTAATAACATTACTAACAAGTTTTAACTTAATCTGAGTAATTGAAAAATCAATTTTATCAACTTTTAACAATAAACCCTCATCTCCACAAATCCAATAATAACGATTAGTTTGAGTTATACTCCTAAGTGTTGTCTTGTATTTAGAATTAATAATATTAGTTATTCCTTCTTGATTATTGATTATTACACCAAACTCACCAATAGTAATTGTTCTTTCAGGTATAGCATAGGAAAAAGTTGCACTAACACTTCCTGTAATAATCTCAACTACTAAAGATTGTGTTGCATGTTTTAAAGTATCATTTAAAGATAATTCATATAAATTATTATAATCAACTCTTTGTCTTAAAACAAAGTTATGAGTTTCTTCAAAATGTAGAGATTCACCAACACCACCTCCAGGGTAAGTTGTACCCATTTGATATTGTGGATAGAACCCATTTTCTAATCTCTTTAGCTTGAATTGTTTTTCTCTATTAGTATTACCCAATTTTACACAAATTGAATATCTTAATAGTTGTTCATATGTATCAAGGTCTGTTGTTCTAACAAGTTTTTTATTCTTGAAAAGATAAACACCATTGTCAGGAGTTGGAATTCTATATCTAGTATTAGTACCAGTTATACTATCAACTTCATAATACCCAGAAAAGAAAGTAGTTGGGTCGGTTGCAGTTGGTATAGTAACAAATTCAAATTGATCTTTAATTAAAATACGATGTCCTTCTTTCACATTAACACCATCAATTACCAAACCAACTTGGTCACCAATTAAAGTCGTAAGAACTTTAGTAGAAGCCAAATCAACATAAAAAATGTTATCTTTTTGATCATTAATTAATCTTTCTGGTGTGAATAGATTTTTCAAAGTCATATTATAATCCGGCAAAACCTTATTAGTATATTCACTAAGTGAAGTTGTTGATGAAATTAAACTTGGATTTTGTGGCAAAGGCAAGCTAAATGGTTGAAGATAAGGAAGACCACCAAGATTATTAAAATAATAGGTACTTGGAGTATTTGATTGATTCAAGATATCATATACGTTCTCAATAGAAGAACTCACACTGGAACCTTTGATAATACTATCAACACCAACATAAGTTGATCCACTCAAACATTTTTGATAAAATCGGTACGTTTTAACGTCTTGAACGAGAGCATCAAAATCTGTTTTTTGAAGAGTATCGGGGGCAGGTGTCCACTTACCAGTATCTACATTTCTTGCCCAATTGTTGTTTAAATTCATAATTTACTTTCTTACTTTTAATTTCCATATTACTCCCTTGCTATCAACTTCAACGGAGTTAGTTATAATTGAAACTTTTGACTTTCTCAAAATCTGTTTCATCTCATCAATAAAATCATCATATTTATAAATATCGGTGATGTACTCACCTACACTTATTACGAAATCTTCACCTTCTGAGAAAATTAGATCATAAATCAAGTCATCTTTTAGTTTCATGATTTATATATTTTATGATTTTTTATACCTCTTCATAATTTCAATTAGAAATGGATCTCTAACAATATCATCTTCGGTAAATTCTATAAATCCGATTTTACCAATATTCTGTAGACGACCAATCGCATCTTCCAATCCACACAATTCACCCTTAGAAAACTTAAGGTCAATTTGATCTGTATCTCCAAGAATTACAAGCTTTGATTCTTCACCCATTCTAGAAATAAATGTTTTCATTTCTGTCTCTGTTGTATTTTGTGTTTCATCAAAAATACAAAATGAACCAACAGGCTTACCATCAGCAGTATATTGACCAAAAGTTGAACCTCTTAAATAGTTCAAAACAGTTTCTTTAATTAAACCATTAGTCTTTAAATACTTAGTAGCCTCAGAACCAATAATCTTTATTAGATTATCATAGAAGTGTGTGAAATAGCTTAAGGTCTTTTCATTGATGTCTCCAGGTAAAGCCCCGAGTCCACGATTGGATGTAATCTCAACAATTGGCTTAGTCAAAATTATCTGACCAATATTAATATTAGGATCTTTTAAACACTCTAGTGCTGCCATCAATGATACTAGTGTTTTCCCAGTCCCAGCACAACCTCGAACAAATGTTATGCGATTCTCCATGATGGTATCATACATATCCTTTTGTTTTTTATTTTTAAATTTACAGTTTATTTTATATTGGAAACTTCTAACTTGATTCTTAATGAACTCATTCATTTCATTCAATTCTTCCAATTCCTCTTTCACTGAAACTTTTTTTCTAGGTTGGTATTTTTTTCTCATATAATAGATTTTTTATTTTATATATTAAAAAGACTAATGCGACGCGGCTTGCGGATGCTTTGTAATTTACAAAAAGAAGATATAATCAATTTAAAAATTGATTATATCTATCTATGACAATATATTAGATGAATTAATCCAATTTATTTTTTAATCTAAAATAAAAAAATATAATATGACAAACATTAGAAAATTTAACGAAGATATGGATATGGAATCTACTGGATTAGGATTCAAATTAGTAGGATCTTTAAAAGCAGATGAAATCGATGGCGATATCAAAATTGGACATTCTTGGGGTAGACTACCAGATGGTTCTGAATTAAAAGAAGGATATTTTATATAAAGATTAAACCTACCAGTTAGTGTCAATCACTTCATCAAATTCTTCTGGTTGTTCATCTGACTCCTGAGGATCATCAGGCCTTAAACCACCATGATTTTGAACTAAAATATATTTATAAGAAAATTCTGGGGAATTCGAAAGAGTTCCCTTTTTTCTTGAATAGTACTTAAAACTATCAATATATGGATAAAAATCAAATTCATGATTTTCCAGATTAATTGTAAGGTCAATTCTTGCTGATCCATCATTCGTCATAAAAATATTCTCACTACGAGAAGATTGTTCATATTTATGAATATAACCATTTTTTAAAGCCCAATTTTTAAAGAAAATCATATCATGATCATAGATAGAATATATCCTATCCATAACTTTATATGGTTTACCATCCAAACTTTGACAATCTTCCCAAAGAAGAGCCCTTGTTTTAACTTTACCATCTTCTCCAAGAAGACATAACATCTTGACTTTATCCGGATTCTTAGCGTATATCTCCATATACTTATTCTTTTCAGAATAACGCATACAAGAATTCCACAAAGTCCCAATACAAGAACCACCTGGTCGGTAGTAATAATCCGCTAGATAATATTTTAGAATATCATCACCCTCAACTACTTTAAGTCGAGATTCATCTCTATCAAAAAAACTTTTGAATAAATTAACAAAAAATTCCGTATCATAATTGCTAACTCCAAAGTCACGAATACCTTGCTCCGATATAAATTTACTTACAAATCGCCCAATCTTTATCTTAGTCCGATACTTAGTATCCTCAAATCCTTCATGTTCCAATGTCAACTTAGATTTGGGAATATAGGAAATAGTATCATTTGTATCATTTTCTCTTTTGATAAAATCCCCAACTCCTTTTAGATACTGACCTCGACAAAAATCAATTATATCAACAATTCGTGAAAGACCTCTTGATTCCTTGATGAATGATTGTAAATCGGTGTCAAAATTAAGCTTATGCGACATAATATATAGTATATGAAATTTTTATTAGAATTTAAAAGTTATTATAAAGAAGGCGATATTGTTTTAATAGAATACTGGCACAATGATATGATCACACCCGTAAAGGTTATTCAAAAAAATAAACGCACTTTCAAAGTTACACATAATATTCCAGAATCCAAAATTTTTAACGCACCGGATGAAATAATTAAATCATCAGATATAATCGATATTTATAGACACTGATTGAGTTCTTCAAAACATTTCCTATCATAAGGATCTCCCATATCCAAATA
>Ga0114962_10004222_pt1 | contig 11461 bp, 7 predicted proteins | sample C_130820_MF_Meta_FD_87017 | JGI IMG/M metagenome (GOLD analysis project Ga0114962, IMG submission 87017) | Freshwater microbial communities from Lake Croche, Canada to study carbon cycling - C_130820_MF_MetaG | ecosystem: Environmental > Aquatic > Freshwater > Lake | place: Lake Croche, Canada... | reverse complement strand
TCTTCCAAATATTCAAGAATAACTTGAGATTCTGATAATCCACCGTGTTCAGTTTCAATGAAAGGAATCTTTCCGAGCGGAGACCGTTCTAACAATTTTTCTTCTTGAGAAGGAAAAACTTGTTCTTCAGTAAAGACTATGCCTTTTTCAAGTAAAACCAATTTGGTTTTATTATAGTAATTGCTAACGGCAAAACCACATAAATTAATCATCACCATTCTCCAAGGTAGTAAAATAAACTCTGATTGAGTCAAATATATAGAACTTGGAGTTTAACATTAATGCCTAATGTTTAGTATGACATTACATTGCCGTTAGTTTTCAATTAGTTTTGAAAAATACATGGCAACCAACAAGAATATTGCAACACAGCTTTCATAAACCCCAACATAGCAAAGCAACCCAGCATTTCTCACCACTATAGGTGCAAAATCTCCACCGAAAGTAGAAAAGTACTCTATCTAAAAATTCCGCAGCACTATTTTTTATGGCTTAAAACCCAATTCGGACTAGCATTTATATTAGCTATGCCTGTCTACCCCATTGGGTAAGATTATTTTCGTTGTTGTCGGTTTGTACGTTTGACGTGCCAAAAGACGGCTGCTGTATCCAAATATTAAGACGGCATCACCATCTTAATATTCCTCATGCTTGGATAGGCCCCTCAAAATCCATTATCCTGCCACCTATATTCTAATGATGATGGCGCGAATTCAAATGATGATTTGGCCCTTTTTATTATTTATTTGTGGAAGAGTTGAGAGCATTGGGAATATAAATATGGTTTCTTGTTTACCATTATTGATATTTTTGATGCTGAGAGAGTCTGGAGATTGTTTGGTGACCCTTATGGGACCATTGAGTTTTTTGATGGTTAGGATTATAGAGGGATTTTAGAATCTTAACATTATTTAGCATTCATATTATGAATATAGGGTGAACACCTACCCTACCAAAATAATTAAAATGCTGGAGAATGTGAGGATGGTGTTTTTAAAAAATTATGAGGGTATACCTTAAACTAACTTAGGCCCTGAAAATTGATTTGTGATTTTTTGTCTCGTAAAGTCTCCTAAGGTTTACTGACTTCCATAACCGTAACTGGGAGTAGAACTGGGGGTAAAATGCAAAAAACTTAAAATATTGACTTACAAAAAATCAAAATTAGATGTAACTCATTGATTTAACTGGAGCCAATGACGGGAGTCGAACCTGCGACCTACTGATTACGAATCAGTTGCTCTACCAACTGAGCTACATCGGCGAAGTGATGGAGGCTGCGAGCGGAGTCGAACCGCTCTAGATGGCTTTGCAGGCCACTGCATAACCGCTTTGCTACGCAGCCGAAATGAAGATGAACAAAAAAGCCGCGAAGATCGCGGCTTATAATTTGGAGCGGGAAACGAGATTCGAACTCGCGACCCCAACCTTGGCAAGGTTGTGCTCTACCGCTGAGCTATTCCCGCGTTTCAATATTTGAAACCATTCACACAGTATAAATATATTTAACCAGGGCGTCAATCTTTATTTGAAAAACTACAGATTAATACCTAATACCCAACCAATTGTTCCAGTACAACTACCTTCATCTATTTGCACTTTTGCATAAACAATGGGACCTGCTTCTTGTTTATCTAATACGGTCACATTAGTACCAACAGGGAATTTACGGCATTCTTCTGTTTTATTTTCATCGTCATCAAAAGCTGACATTGCGCCTGGCTGAGAAACCAAACGGATAGTTAACACTTCATTGCCATCTGTAATAGCATTAGGGCTTTTTAACGAATATTTTTGGCCAGCTGCCAAACTTTTTGTATCCGCTTTTTTCAACACTTCATCACCGCCACCAAATCCAAACATCACCAAAGCTAAAAGCAACACACCAACACCACCTAAAATGCCATAGAACGCATTGGCATTTGACTCTTTAAGTGCCATTAATGATGCCAACATACCCGCTGGAGCTTCTTCATGACTAGCTTGAGTTGCATGAGCTTCAGCTGCTTGAACGGGTTCAACGTGTTCCACGTGTTCAACGTGAGCAGTTTCTTGCGAAGCTTCAACAGACTCGGTAACGACTGGATTTACATTTTCTTCACTCATTTGTATGTCCTCACTGTATTTTTTTAAGTTGTTATTATTGTATAGCTCACCGCTCCCTTAAATTTGAGCGCAACACTATTTTACTGTGTTAGCCTTTTCGCGTCATCATTCCCTTTGATGGATTATAACCAACAATGGACGCCGCCATAAACACGAAAAATGCGATCGCTGTATATATAAACGCAAATGAATTAAATTGCCCATATAATGCAAAACGAATTAACTCAACGGCTTGTGAAAATGGATTGTACTGCGCTAATTCATAGAGAAACGCATTGGATTCTTTTATTTTCCACAACGGATAAAGCGCCGTTGACATAAAAAATAGCGGAAAAATCACAAAATTCATCACACCTGCAAAGTTTTCAAGTTGCTTAATAAACGACGACAACAATAAGCCTAATGCGCCTAACATCAATCCTGACAGAATCAGTGGGAATATTATCCACATATAACCCTCAATTGGTGCTCGGATATCATACCCCCAAGCTATGATTAAGAAAACATACACCTGCAAAATAGATACACCTGTCCCCGCTAATAATTTACTCAAAAGCAAAAACCAACGCGGCAACGGACTAACAAGCAAGATGCGCATACTGCCCATTTCGCGGTCATAAACCATCGAAAGAGAGCTTTGCATGCCGTTAAAAAGTTGAATCATGCCAATTAATCCCGGTGTAATGTAAACTTCATACAAAATGTAGGTTTCATAAGGTGGCGTAATCGCTAAACCGAGTGCTGCACGAAAACCTGCAGCAAAGACAAATAACCATACCAAAGGGCGTACTAATGCCGAAATAAACCGCTCTCGTTGCGTCACAAAACGACTCAATTCTCGCACCACAATCCCCATCATCGCCCGCCAATAATGCACCATATTATTTCTCCCCAATAGATACTAATTTCAATCCCGAAGGTAGCGCTTCACCAAAAATTTGTTTTTCGTCTTTTTCGCTGAGCTCTTTGACCTGCTCCACTATGTCAATCCATGAAAGAGGCGCTTTACTCAGTTTTAGCTTTTCAACAACACGAATGCGCATTTCGTCACTGATATCACGCGCACGATCACCACTCATCCGCGCAATTAAGGTCGCAGAAAAGCCAATTTGCGATGTTTTTTTCCAATCTTCACTGAGTAATTGCTCAAGCCATAATTCAACGGTCTGCGCAGGGACAACATTGTGACTACTGCCATGAAAAGGAATTCGCGCCCCAATGCGACCGAGCGCCCACCATGTTTGAACGGATTCACTCGATTTTTCAAGGCGTTTAAGTAGCCATTCACCTAATTGAATTTTCTTTTGTAACGTTAAGCGTTCAAGTACTGCGGCTAAGCGAATAATATCGTCGTAACTACGCGTTTTAATTTGTTTTGCCACGCCCACTTGCCTTGCCGCACTCGGGTCAATATATTTGGTAATGTCGGCAAAAATGGTATCCTGCGCTGCGGGTGACAGTCCACCCGCAATACGTCGCCAAAGCGTCCACCACTCCGCCCATGATGCCGTTTCATTTACAAATTGAATTCCGTGCGGATATATTTTCCAAATTTGCTCAACACGCCAATCATCAAGCGGATAACCAAATCCCGGACGCAAACAATACCCAATTAAATTTAACCAAATTTTTTCATGTGATTCACTGCGACGACGGTATTTATCACCGTCCAGTAGCGTGGTAAATAAGGTTCGAAGCAGTGGCGAGTTCCATTCACTTCGCGCCATTCCCATCATTTTTTCAAGCTCAGAGCGAAGATTTTTCACTGCTTTAGGATCAATTTGTTTCGATTTTGCGCCGAAAATATCACTTATTTTTTCGCATAACGCGGGCAAATTGGCTGGCAATCCTTCTTCAGTTGATACGCTGCTATTCTGCACGCCCCGACGAAGTTGGAATTCAACGTCCCAACGATTTTTACGATTATCAACGCCGACGCATTGGATTTTGAGCGTACCGACTTCTGTTTGCATAACGGCAAGCTCAACGACAACTTCATTGCTCGAATCACTGCTAAAAGCAACCGCTAAAGGCGGTAAAGAATGAAAATCGTCGGTAATGTCAGCAATATCACCTGATTTATAAACGGTATCGCCAATCGTTGAAGCTAAATGGAAACGCACAGGCATCCCAAGACGCAATGCAAAGCGATGATCTTTTAAAATAATTTCATCGTCTTCCTCACTCCCTCTTGGCAAAATACAAATACCTTGTTGAACCTGCCTATTTTCAGCCGTTTCAATCAGTAAGAAATAACTACGCGCAGCACCGCCCCCGATTTTTAATTTTTTCTCACGTCGCGCCACAGCATAGCTGACCGCCCCAAACGCAACCGCTAATTCAGGATGTTGATTTTCAAGTAAAATGGGGGGTACGTCACGCCATGAAGCAAGTAAATCTATTGCGCGCTGCGTAATAGGTTGACTGCGAAAGACGCCGCCATTGAGCAGCAGCGCATCGGGTATAAATGCACCTTGCATCTGATCTGTGCTGCCTAATGCTTGCGCTGCTGCATGGGAATGTAATTTCAAAAAAGCAGCAATATGTTTACTCACTGCTGGCTCTGACGCATAAGGCAATCCGAACTCAACTACACCACTGCGTTTTTTATCCGGCAAATCACTTAATCTTGATAGTGGAAAAAAACCATCTAACGCAATAGTGCGAACTTCATCGCGCGAAAGTATTGCCGAGCGCGAGCCACCAAATAATTTTGAGCCACTCGCCAGCAACGTCACTTTAATAGATTCTGGCGCATCTTCTGCAAGTAAACGCTCTTTAGCGTGGCGACAATGCTCGAGTAATTGTGATAATTCGGCAGCTGACAAACGCTTTTGCGACGTGTCATTGCCCATTAAACGCGATTCAAGCGTATGCGCGATGGCTAGGTCCACATTATCACCGCCGAGCATCAAATGATCACCTACGCCAATACGGGTTAATTTTGGCTCTTTATCGCCTTCGCCTTGCTCAACGCTAATGAGAGTTAAATCCGTCGTTCCGCCCCCCACATCACAGATAAGCAGCAAATGCACGTTGGACAATTTTTCTTTTAATTGCGTCGCATTTGCCCGTAGCCAATCATAACAAACGGCTTGAGGTTCCTCGAGTAAGCGAATTTTTTTCAATCCAGCAATTTTTGCCGCCTCAACGGTTAATGAACGCGCTCCTTCATCAAATGACGCGGGGACAGTTATCACAACATCTTGGTTTTCAAGCGGCGCATCGGGAAATTGATACCCCCATACCGCGCGAATATGCGCCAAATAACTCGCACTCGCCTCTAAGGGCGACACTTTTAATACCTCATCACTGCTACCCCAAGGCAAAATAGCCGCATCTTGATCAACGGATGGATGTGACAGCCAACTCTTCGCACTCGTCACAAAACGGCCTTTCGTTTTCGCGCCAAGCACACGCGCAGCTTCACCCAAAATGGCATTATCACTTGCAGTAAAAGCGAGATTACCCGCAGCAATTTCCCCTTCTGCTGGATGATATCGCACTGAAGGCAATAAAGGACGGGCGGCAACTTGCCCAACATCAACTAATTGCTCAATGGGAAAAAGTTGAATCGTTTGCGGCGTCGATATAGAAGCGTAGGCGACAACAGTGTGTGTTGTGCCTAAATCAATGCCGACTAAATACTGGGGATTTTTTATTTTCACGGTTTTGTTAACTCAAAGAGAAAGTAGATGTGTGCTGTACAATCAGCGATTGAGCACAAGGTTCTAGCATCAATAATGTCGATTATTTTATTCTACCCTCTGATACAAGCATACGTTCAAGAGGACTTTCTGGGTCGAAAGTAAGATGCTGCGAGATGATCGACTCGCTTGCTTTCAGTAATTCATTCACTTGGTGTTTGTGCTGCTGTTGATCGCGTTCAAACTGCGAAATCAACGCCAATACCTCCTGATTTAATGTCTCTAATCCATGTGCAACACCTTTATTCAAACCCCGCAATGCACTTTTTTCAAGAGATGGCTGGCATTTTTTAAGAATGAAAAAAGGAATGACCCATGACAGCGTACACACTAAAACGCTATGCACAGCAAAATCAATGCTCAAATAATGCAAATGCGTTTGATTACTTTCGTAATAACCATTAAAAACTTGAACACCCACCCAACTCATCGCCCCAAGCGGTAACACAATTTCAGCCAGACCAACCAGTTTAAGTAACCCACGATGGAGCCAAGTTCCCCGTTTTGCAAGAGATTGACGTGTTTCCAGCTCTACCGCATGATGCAAGGCTTTCTTTGCATGCGCGCGGATTGATGACATACTTTTTTCGAGTGGTAAAATTGGAAGGTGCTGGCGTTGCGCGTAAAGTAGCGTTTCATTGAGCACATCATCAAAACGTGTTTGCGCCCATTCATCCCAAAGTAAAATATCACTGGATACAATGCGTAAATCACTCGCATGCGTTGCAAATTGCTCCGCAAACAAAGGCAATCGCCATGCAAATCCTTGTTGCAACTGTTTTGCTGTTAACTTCCAATGTTTTTGCCAATGCGTGTGTAATTTCTGAACGGCCATTGGATCACCTAAACAAGACAAGCCGACCTGTAGCTGTTTTTGCAATGATTGAACGCGCACTTGCCGACCATGATAAGCCAGTTGTTCAAGTGTCTTTTGCGTAGCTAAACTGCCGATAGTTTGCGTTAAAGAGGCAAAATCATCGTCGACGAGCACTTGCGTGCAGCTGGTTTTAAAAATCAATGGTGCATCAAATCCAGCTAAGTGAAGTTGATGCTCAAAGTCTTCAGCTTGAACCTGGTGCCCCACATCCCATTGATTAAGTACAAATAGCCACGCATGACGTGCACCTTGAGAAATCAATAATTGCCAGGCTTTTTCATCTCGATAACGCTCAGGACTCACTACGTAAATCAGCATATCGATATACGGCATCCATTGCAAAACAAGGGCTTTATTCTGCACATCTGTACTGTCAAAATCTGGCATATCAATCCAAACCATCATTTTTTGACTATCGTCATCATGATGAGAAATCGATACCCCACGCAAAGGCAAATCAGGTAACGTGACATCCCGATGATAATACACGGTAACTTCACGTGAAGTAGGACGTGCGATGCCCGCTTTGGCAATTGCCCTGCCCGCTAATCGATTCAGTAGTGAACTTTTCCCAACACCCGTTCCACCCATAAAAGCGATAAGCATGGGGCGACTAGGCATTTCTTGAGCGAATTGCGTCATATCATCGCTATCTAATGACGCCAACTGCTGCGCTGTTAACCAATCTTGCTGATTGGCTTTTTTTGCCCAATCTTGAGAGTCATTGAGTAAATCAGAGTAATCGTAAGCCATGAGGTTTTCCACCGTCCAATTGCGCCTCAGCGTCTAAAAGTTGTTTAGGAGAAATCGCAAAATGTGTATCGCTATTTATCAACTGAGGTAAATCGCTTAACCGCTGCGCCATCGGGTCAAAAATTTGCACTTTGACGGCGGCAAGTTGCCGAACTTTCAAATCGGACTCTACTTTACGCATATAACTCCCAATGGCACTTTCGGTCAGTAAATTAGTGAGTGTTAACATGGCAGGCGCAATCACCAAATCATGCAAGCCAATCCCTCCCGCATAAAGCGTTAGTGCCAAAACAGCAGCATCGGCCGATACACGCGTTGCACGGAGTGTATTTAACACCAGCGGTTGCTCTTCTAATTTATAATAAAGCCCTTGAGCAGCCATCTGAACATCTTGCTGAAATAATAAATGATACGCTTGCGCTGCGTGAAAACTGAGTTTAGCTTCACCTGCGTGATGATCACGCAGTTGTAAACTAATTTCGCGCCACAATGGATGCGTATTTTTATCCAGCAATTGATGTGCTAATTCCGTTAATGTGTGATCAATCAACTGCTTTATCATTGTCATTTCGTGACTACTTTCTGCTAAATTAGCACGAGAACGCCCGAGACTACGCAATTTTTTTAATGGGTAAAGTAACGCTTTACGGGCAGTCATCATCACGCGCGCAACACTGGGTATTTCAAGTAACAATAATAATTCTGCAATCGCTTGTTGAAATGTTTCATAATGGCGTGGATGATTTAGGTAGTCACGCGCGTAATTGCGTAAGGATTGCTCAACAACCTGATCAACAAGCTGATGCCATGCCTCATATATAACATGTTCTTCACGCAGTGGCGCTGTCCATGACTGCCAGTAGGTTTGCAGTAATTTTTGCTCACGATGAGTTTGTTTTTCACGTTGTACTTTTTTAGCTAATTCGAACAAAACCTGTTTTTTCGATTGCGCAATTTCGGGTATTTGTGTATTTTTTTGATAAAATAGCGGCAACACTTGCGGAAATGCATAGCGACGCGTCTCTCTCCATTTTTCTTGTAGTGATTCTAAAACAATCGATTCAGATCCTTCATGTAATTTGTTCACACAAATTAAAGTGGGTTGCCGCAAAGGTTCAATGCATTTCATCATGTCCCAAACGGATTGATCTGCATATTTTTCTTTACTGACAATTAAAATAACCATATCCGCGAGTGCAATGGTTTTGAGTACGCCTTCACGATAAACAGTTGAATCAATAGAATCAAAATCGGGCGTATCCCAAAGTATGGAAGGCGGTAAATAGGGAGTTACCGTATCAGTAGACGATAATGAATAGCACGTGTAATTTGATTTATTGAGCTGATTGGTTACACTACTCATAAAAGGGAAAAAATATTCGGCTAAATACTGCTCACAGGCCGTAACGTCAATATCATAACAAAAGCCTTGTGGATGAACGGTATAACCAGCAAGTGGACTCACGCCAGCACTTTTTGAATTCAGTAAGACGTTAACAATCGAGCTTTTACCGGATTGTGTTGGTCCAACAACGGCAATTTGCAAAGGCAAATTATCCTTTTGTTGCCCTTTTGCAAAAAAAGCCTGCGTGAGTGTTAACTGCTCAAGCGTTTGCTGATACGCATAGTGAGAACCATTGAGCACATTGGCTTTTTGGATAATTTGGTAGCGCTTTAGAAGAAGGGAAATAAATTCCAGCATAAAAAAAATGTCTAGGGTTTATAATAACCGCGCATTTTACTTTGTTTGTAAAAAAATAGCGTTATCATCCTTCCCATTTATTTTTAAGGTTATGACAATGAAAAAATTACCACTTATCGTCCTTGCGCTAAGTTGCGCCATGTTAACCGCCTGTGGCAATGGTCAAAAGATCAATGCACACAGTGAAAAAACGGCTTATAAATCTGTTAAAATGATTAAAAATCGACTTCCCGAAGATATCCGTACAGAATATGAGATGTCATTTTGGATGGTACGTGACGCGAAAAAAAGTGATGACGAATTTTTAAACACAGTAGATAATAAAACCCCGCAAGAAATTATTGTTTTGGGGAAAGAAATTTATCAACAGCGCAAAGAAGCTGGTTTTGCAGAATACCAACAATTTAAAACCTGGGAAGAAATGATGGCTAAATACGACCGAGAACGTATGCATCAAGGTAAACCAAAAACAGACGTCAAACAAACCGACGATGCTCGCACCAGTAATCGTGAAGTTATTTACAGTATGTAATTAAGAAAGGGAAGCCTCTCGTTTATGCTCATCCAAAAGCTAGCTCGACTAAGTATCACATTGTGCTTATGTAGCGCATTGACGTGTGTTGCGAGTGATGACAAACGTGAGGCTGAATTTGCCCTCGATATTGAAAAAAACCTGACCAATGGACGTATTGTTTGGTTGCAGGCTCAGAATCAGAAATTTTTGAGCCTATATACCGAAGTAGCAACCAATAACCCTGATGGCATAGTAATATTGCTGCATGATATTGGAGGACATCCAAATCAAGATAAAGTGATTGAGTTACTCCGCAATTTTTTCCCTGAACACCGTTGGTCAACGTTATCAATACAAATGCCTTTGCGTGAAGAAGGTGCTAGAATAGAAGACTATTACAGTTTATTTCCTGAAGCTAAAGACAGACTATTTTCGGCTGTCACTTTTGCCAAAGCACAAAAAGCAGAAAAAGTGGTCATTATTGGGTATGGATTAGGCGGATTGATGGCAACCTATGCCCTGCAAGAAAAATCGACAAATGTGAACGGCATCATTACCATTAGTTTGTCATCTTCTGAAATAGATGAAATTTATGCACAAACATTGCCTTTTGTTTCATCTCTAACCTTACCTATGCTTGATGTTTACGGTGAACTTGATTCACCCGATGTGGTTTATAGCGCAAGAGAGCGAAAAAATATCGGTAGAACAAAATCAAAATATCGTCAAATCAAACTTGATAATGAAGGGCATTTGTATTTGAATGATAGCGGACTTCTCGTCAAAAGAATTTACAGTTGGGTTAACCGAGTTATTAGCAATAAATCACAGGAACTTCCTCGTATATGCTCATCAAAAGATTAGCGCAAGTTAGCTTAACACTCTGTTTGTGTAGCTCTTTGCCGTGTATTGCGAGCAGCGATGAGAAACGTGAGGCCGATTTTGCCTTGGATATTCAAAAAACACTGAAAACAGGAACTGCTGTTTGGTTGCATACCCCCGAAAAGAAATTTTTAAGTTTATATACCGATACCCCATCCACTGATCGTCAAGGCTTTATCATTCTGCTACATGATATTGGCGGAAATCCCGATCAAGAATTAGTCATTAAAAAATTACGTCATTTCGTGCCTAATCATCACTGGGCCTCTTTATCAGTTCAAATGCCTTTGCGCGAATCTGGCGCCGCCATGGGAGATTATTATGACTTATTTCCTGAAGCCAAAGAGCGACTCATTGCAGCCATAAAATTTGCAAAAGCTGAAAAAGCTGAGAAAGTGGTCATTGTCGGATACGGTCTAGGCGCTTTAATGGCCACCTATGCACTCGCCGATAAATCCATTGATGTTAACGGCGTGGTACTCATCAGTTTACCTGTCACAGACAATAGTGACACGCTACTCTTTATCTCAAAATTCAATTTACCCATACTTGATATATATGCAGAATTGGATATTCCCGAAGTCGTTCGGAGTGCGAGAGATCGTCTAGTCGCGGGCAAGAAAAATAGTACTTATCGTCAAGTCAAACTTGAAAATGAAGGTCATCAATTTTTGCATGATGATGATCTACTCATTAAACGTGTTTACAGCTGGGTCGATAGAGTCGTAGCCAACGAAGGTCCTGCTGGCCCTTCTGGTCCTAAAGGTGACTTAGGCTACAAAGGCGCACAAGGTGCACAAGGTCCAACAGGACCTCAAGGTGAGCAAGGGGATACTGGAGCTAAAGGCGATTCAGGTATCCAAGGTATCCAAGGCGTTAAAGGCGATCAAGGTATTCAAGGACCCCAAGGCGACCAAGGA
>Ga0114962_10004221_pt1 | contig 11464 bp, 12 predicted proteins | sample C_130820_MF_Meta_FD_87017 | JGI IMG/M metagenome (GOLD analysis project Ga0114962, IMG submission 87017) | Freshwater microbial communities from Lake Croche, Canada to study carbon cycling - C_130820_MF_MetaG | ecosystem: Environmental > Aquatic > Freshwater > Lake | place: Lake Croche, Canada... | reverse complement strand
TCTGCTTCTGCGTCGTCGCCTTCGCCTTCATCTGCCAAGTCTTCTGCGCCAAGATATCCAATTTCACGACCACCCGTATTATACTGACCTTCATCAGAGGGGGCTTCAACCGTGTTAATAAACTTACCCGACTGGTCTCCGAATGCTCCACGATAATCCATACTGAAATACTGGTTGCCAACTCCAGTGTAGCCGTGTTGTGTGTCTTCTCTTATGGGCGCTTCTGGTGTAAAAGAATACTTTTCAAAAGAGCCACGGCCATCATCAGAAAAGTCTTCTCCAGCCCACCGGACTATAGGGTTTTTGACTCTTCCATCTCTGGTTGGTAGCCGATTGTCTTGTGTCCTATGACTCTGCGGGAAATAATCAACATTTGGTGCTATAAACGCACCAGAAGTCTGATAGGGTCGGCCCGTAGAAGGGTTAATAGTAGGAGGAGATGATAACACTTCTCTATTCGCATTACCAACTTGTGCGTAGAGTTGTTCATCGGCTTTAATTAATTTAAGAAAGCCTAATGACTTAATGAGAGCCTTAGAAGCATTAACCCTATCTTTGTATGGCGATTCGGATAGTTTCAACATCTGTTTGAGATAGAGTTCCAATCTATCAAATAGATTCTTAAGGGTGCGAAGAATCTGAGCCACTTGTTTATGAACGGATGATACAATACCCTCACCAGTCTCTTCATCATATCCAGAGGCCTCAAGTGTAGCCAATAAATCTACAATTAACTGTGATATACCATCTTGTGATGAACCCCCTTCTATAAACTCCAAAGCATTCATAATATCTTCAGAAGAATTGGAAGTAGCAAGGCGAACACATAAGGCAAAAATCTTATTGGCATCGCCTACAACAAAGCGAGTAATAGCACCATAATTATCACCGGGATTCATTAGGGCATCAATTACATTTTGTAGAAGTTGTGCTAACTCAACTTGTGGCAATAGACTGAGTGATTCATCCAGAGAAGGCTCTGCGCCGGCAAAGGGGATTTGAGAAGGAATGCTTCTCATATCAACAGAAGATGCCAAAGCATTCTTAGCGTCGTCAATAGCACTCAATTGTTTAATGCGGTCGTTGAGTTTTGCCTTAGCCCAGTCTTGGCCTACTGTAGTTCGTAGCACACCCCCCGTTAGATGATGTTCTTTCATCTTGGCATCTACGGGACAATAGCCGTGGCCTCTACCGAACTTGGACACATAGGGATTGTCATTAGGGAGTTCTGACCACGGGGCTAACCCGGGAACATCCAGACGGCCCGATGATGTAGTTACTGCTCCTTGCGACTGATTGGCAAAGCGTCTCTGGCCTAACACGGGCGGGGGTAGATTGAAATATCCTTTAGGGGATGAGAATGCCCGAGCATTTCCCAATTGTGTAGCCAATACTTTAGCATTAGCCATATAATGCGCATCCCTCATTTTCTGTTGGTGGTAATTTGCTTGTAAATCATTACCCATAGGCACATCCAAAGTAGGTAGTGGATTTTGTGGTAGATATTTTAGGGGTCGGCGTGTCCCAGCATACCAATAAGCATAAGGGTCGGGGAATCCTACATTAAGATTTGTAGTTGGAACTTTCTGCGTGCCAAATGAGGACATTCTATATTCTCATTTGATATTTTAAATATACAGAACAATTACCAAACAATTACCAAATTACTTATAAGACAAATTGTGTTGTTTTATGTATTTTGATGCTTCAATCATATTACATCCGTGTTCGGCCATAACCTTCTTAACAAGGGATGCCCGGGCTTTGGTCCCAGCACCTACCATCCGCTTCTGCTTCTGCTGACCTTGTCCATTCTGTCCGAGTAGGCCGGAACCCTTCTGCTGACCGTGTCCATCTTCTCCATAGCCGTGTCCTTCGTATGCTCCGGTATTAGAGCCTCCCGCCATAAGACCGGATAGAAGAGGAACTCCGTTATTGCGAGACCTACCGGCTTTCTTGAGACTTAATTGCTCACCGGCTCTCTGTTGCTCCGTCTGCCCCCAACCTACGATAGACCGACCCGCATCTGCTGTTTCGTTAAATCCGGGAATCAGACTAGACACTGGTCTTAAAGCATCTAAGGTGCCAGTGAATCCCTTCTTAAAACCATCACCGAAATCAGACCAGAAACCGGCACCGTGGAGTTCGTGAATATGTTTAGAGAGTTGCTGACCCATTTGGTGTGCTTCAGAAGGCTTCTTACCTCTGCCTACACGCTTTGACCCTTTCATACCCGGTAGGTCAAGATGCTGGAGAGCGCCCCCACGATACTGAGAGAGACCCATAGAAGGAGTAGCGCCCATACCCGTGTAGTTTGTCATTAATTCTGATTTAGGATTTACCGGGTTATGGCGTTCGTGTTGCTCTTCCATAGCCCTACCATCCGCCAGTGTCCTTTTGGCTCTCCGGACTGCTGATGTCTGGGGATACATACTTGGAGCGTCCATTATATTCTATGGTGATACTTTTATTCTTAACGAAATACCCAGATACTTCAATATTGTGCGACTTGGGATTATATGTTGCGCTTTGGATAACAATACTATCAAAATCACCTACACCGTATGTTTTCTGCGAAGGCAAACTAATTTTAAAGTTATTCCCAGCACCCATCCAATCAGCATTACATTGCCATCCCCATCGGGTCGGTAAGTGGATGAATCGTCGGAGCATATCTACTATAGCCCGGGGTTGCGCCGGGTTGGGCGAACCGCACTTTGGATTTTTGGATTTTTTTATATTGGACTCTTATAGAATGAAAGACCACTTCCATAGTTTGGAACCGGTATTAGAAGGTGGCCGGGGCCAAGCATCGGGATTTATTATGCGTGCTATGGCGGAAAACAAGGCTAAGCACGACGGAACATACAAGAATCCTACTTGGCCTCTGAAGAAAGGCTCTACTATGAACAAGCCTATAGAGTTTGATTGGAAGAAGGTAGCCAATAAGGACCAAGGTGGATTAGGTGAAGTTGGTAATAAGACTACTTGGGGGACTAAGAGGGCGTATGGTGCGAGTCCATTCATATTACATCATTTTAGCGGTGAGCCGAAGCCTTGGTCAAAGGGGAATAAACAAGCCTATCCGAAAGAAACGGATAACCAAAGACAAGCCCGTATAGCATTTACCGTAAAGGGGTTATTGAAGAAGGCAAAAGAATTAGCCGAAACAACGGGTGAAAAAGCCCAACTTCCCATTGATGTTATTAAACACTTCGGGAACATTCCAGAGAAGGAGAAGTCTCCAACATTAGAGATTTCAGAGGTTAGCGAACAGCCTCCTATAGACTCAAAGAAGCCGGAAGAGCCGAAAGAGCGGGAAGTCTCACCGCCAGTAGTTGAGAAGAAAAAGCCGAAGCCGAAGGTTGCGGAAAGCCCAACCCCGTCCAACCCCATAGTCTGGACTGAAGAGGTATTAAGGTCTCACCCCGCTACAAAAGTCTCAACTGCGAACTGGTATGATGACTTAGATGAAAGACAGAAGAAACTTACATTGTTTGCGCTTAATAATCCGAAGGCAAAGTTAGCCGAAGCGGTGAAGTATCTGAAAGACAACAATATAGGCAAGGGATTCACATCATCTACAATTAGTCCTATATACAAAGAAATCCGCAAAGAAGTAGATGAAATCTTAGCCGAAGTAGCCGAAGCGGATAGGATATTAACCTCCCCATCTTATAAGAATCTTAAAGATAAATTAAACACATTGCTATCATCGGAAAGCAAGTCTATAAGGATTCTTAAGAATGCGTTCAGTGATATAGATGTAGATAAATACATCAAAGCATATAATGAGTTTAAGAAGGCGAATGATGGTGTTGCGCCTACATTTAATACAAGATATGAATTGAAATATGATTCTAATGGAGATTGGGAGTTAAAAGCCGGTAATCCGACGGCCAATAATGTAATAAAAACCAATATCAGAAGTGGGATAAGGTTTGAGTTAGAAGGCAAGAACATACAGTTTGTGAATGATGGTAAGGGACACATCTACGCAGTGTGGAGGCATATGATAATTCCGAGAGGATATGAAGCGAAAGCCCCCAGTTTAGATAGTCAAGAGCCGGATGTTATAATTAATAATTTGGTTAAAGAAGGCACGCATTATCATATAACCCCCGGATACACGAATGATAATATTAACTTAGAATTGTATCTAACGAACTCAGATTTTATTAACCCAATTGAGACTCCACCACAAAGACTGAAGAATCTAAGTTCAGTAAAGAAGACTAAGCCCGAATCCAGAGTGTTCTATCTCCAATCATTATATGAGTTCAATCAATCAGTTGAGATAGGCATTATGCTTATGGATTGGATAACTAAGAAGCCGAGGAAGCAAGAACCAAATCGTTTTTTAACTGCCAAGGAGAAGAAGGCATTTCTTGCTGAACAGAAGAAGGCTATTCCATCAGACTCTGACTTATATGATGTTCGGAAGTATAAGATTCGGTTAGCCAGAGCCATTAAGAAGACAGTAAGAGAATCAGAGATATACGATTACAAGTTTGAATATAATACCGAAGAGTATGTAAGCCCCAGAAAGCAAGAGGGTGTGTTTGATAAAGATGTGTTTGCTCCAGAGTGGATGGACGACAAGAAACCGAAGAGCAAAAAGACGGGTAAGGGATTATTCACTGATTTACTGAACTCTGCTGGTTTGGGATTGTTAGGGGGCTATAAATTGAATACAGTATCTGAAGCAGATGCGAAGAATCCAGATGAGATTAAATTGTTGCCTATTAAGAACAAGGTGAGATATGAGAAAGCGAAGGAAGAACTCTTAGAGGCTTTATCTAACTATACAGTTCCTCCAGTAGCGAGTAGGGCGAATCTATTAGGTAAGCAGAGTGGTATGATGGCTGGTAAGAAGAGTGGGGATGGCATCTTAGCCAGAGGTGTAGCGTATGGCTTTGGGAATAACCGTAGAGGCTTTAATTATTATGTAAAGAACAAAGAGCATCCAGAAGTCTATAAAGCGTTAGTAGCCTTTGGAGAAGCGATAGTTCCGAAGGGCTGGGACTTTCAGACGATTCAGTTAAACCATAATGCGAAAGCGAAGAAGCATAGGGATAAGAATAATGTAGGCAAGTCAGTCATTATAGGCATAGGAGACTATAATGGCGGAGAACTGCGTGTATGGGATAAGGATGATGGTAGTCCGAAAGATTATAATATAAAAGACCGTCCTACGATGTTTAACGGCGCATTACTATCACACGAGACTCAGCCCTTTAATAATCCTACAGAATATGAACCCGGTAAAGGGCGTTATACGATTGTTTATTTCAGACACAAATATAGACCAGATAGTGGGAATGTTGGAGTAGGGTCTGGTCATTCAGATGGAATGCCTCAGCCGAGCAATAAAGAATTAAACGACCTCTTTGTCTAAAACTCAGCATCTATCCGAAAAGCCATCTCTTCATCTGTCTTACCACAATTAGCAAGGGCATAACTGGATACTCTTTTTTCAAAGAAATTGTCTTTGCCCTCAAGACTAATCCGTTCCATAAAAGAGAATGGGCAACTCTTAGAGTGATAGAGTTGTTTGTATCCTAATTGGACTAATAGCCTATTAGCCACGAACTCAATATAGAGAGTCATCATCTCTGAGTTCATTCCAATTAGCCTACACGGTAATGATTCTATAATAAACTCTTTCTCAATATCTACTGCTTCCTTAAAGAGAGTATAAGCAGACTCTTCTGAGAGTTTAGTATTGAGTTTTTGATAGAGAAGACACGCAAAGTCTGTATGTAGGCCCTCATCTCTGCTAATGAACTCATTAGACACAGTAAGCCCCGGTAATAGATTGCGTTCTTTGAACCAATAGATAGCACAGAACGCACCACTGAAGAATACACCTTCTACTACGGCAAAGGCCATTAATCGTGTAGCAAAGTCTGCGTCCCGATTCATATATTTCAAAGCCCATTCAGCCTTCTTAGCCACGAAAGGCATAGTGCGAACGGCTTGTAGAATCTTAATCTTCTCTCGGCTATCCAGAATGTATGTTTCAATAAGCCTACTGTATGTTTCACTATGGACTGTTTCATTAGATATTTGTTCGGCATAGAATGCCTTGGCTTCTGGAATCTGAACTTCGTTATAGAAATTGACTACCAGATTCTCGCAGACAATTCCATCCGACCCGGCAAAGAATCCTAATATACACTTAATAAAGTGCTTCTCTCCATCAGATAACTCGGCAAAGTCTTTAGAGTCCTTACTCATATCGCATTCTTCTACTATCCACCGAACTGATACTAAGTTCTTATACATCTTGTAGATGTCAAGATACTGTATAGGCAATAAGGTGAATCGGTTGGGATTATCAATAAGAAGGGGCTCCATCTATCAAAGGCGGGATATTAACTTGCCGGGGAATGTGCGTATATTATTACTTAAGGATAATCTTACCTTATCATATATACAAGATGTCCGACGCACCACCCGAAAAGAAGAAGCGCACAAAGGCACTCTCTAACGCACAGAAGGCTTATTATGAGCGGAATAGGGAGGCACGGCTGGAGCAGATGAAGGAACGGGCTAAGCAACGCACAAAGGAAGAGAAGATGGCTTGTATTAACGACCCGGATATGTTGAAGGTTCGCCGTCAGCAGATGTTGGATAAGTATTATGCTTATATGATGAAGGACACTGAGAACAAGATTAAGGCTTGGCAAGAAGACCCGAAGATTAGTAAGACCTTTAAGGCATTTCTAAAGGAGAATGTAGAGCCGGTGAAGACGCTATTACCCCGGCGTTTCTTTGCCCAGTTATCTAAATTATCTATTGCGGAAAAGATGCCCGATACTAAACCTCCGGTGGAAGTAGCAAATGGAGCCAATAGTATTGCCGAACAATACGCCTTTAGTCAAAGTGAAAAGTATTTCTAAGCGTGGTAGAAAGCGGAAGGTAATCCCGGAGTTTAGGGTTTTTGTTGCTACTCCGGAAGCCCCTATTGTAGTTAAGTTTGATTAGTGCGGATAAAAAGTCATTTCTAACATCTTCCGGTAATGTATAGAAGATGTTAGCCAACGAAGACTTTAGTGAATACACGACAAAGGTAATTCTTGCGAAGCGTGATATACTGAGCCAGATGGTAGGGTTCAAGAACTCTAAGGGTGATGTAGCCGATTGTTATAAGAAAATTGTATTGGACAAGTTGTGGCAACTATCCCGAGTTGTAGGGGAACACTATCTACGGTGTCTGAGTGCCATAGCGGAAGTAGAAGATGATGTATTAGACCCTAACACTCCTTCTCCGAATCGCTATCAGATAATTGAGATGGAGAAACTACTGGAAGAGACGAACCTTTCAGATAGTCCTTCTGTTGAGTTAGAGAGTGAGCCATCGCTTCAGAGTCAGCCGTCATTGAGTTGATATTATATTTAGAAGACAAATAGATGTGCCTTAGCATACTACTACCTACATTCTTGCCAAATATCTTGTTAAGAATGCGTGTAATTGAGTTGTCGGCCGTAATAGGATGACTATCGGGTCCAATAAGGAATGCGAACTCTTTGTTCTTCTTGTCTTTGGCTAATGGATGGACTTTGAAATAGGCTTTGAGAACAACAGAGAGATTCTTATTAATCGGAATGACTTGTTTGCCGTAAGTCTTGGATGTCTTATACTTATTGAATATGAACTCTTTTGGATTACCGGTAGTGTCAAGAGTTAGATAGTTCTTATCAGTAGGCAAGTCTTCCAACTTAGTTTTCTTATAGACTCGTGCGACCACCATTTGTAGATAGTCTTGGTTCCTACGGGGAGGCGATTCTGTATAGAGTCCTAATACTACTACGGGCAGAAGAGTCTCAAGAGTAGCCTTCTTATTGCTAAGTGCTTCCTTGCTCATTTCATTATACTTCTCCATTACCTTGTCCCACTCTATCCAATTATCTTCTTGTTTAGTAGTCTTCTTACTTGTATCTACTTCATTAGCACTCTTAGACTTCTCCATCATCTTATCGTAATAGAACTTGTAAGTCTTCTTGTAGCCGGTCTTATCCTTTTCCAGAGATAGAACAGAAGCCAGAGTTGATATAAGAGTCTTCTGAGTTGATTCGGCGTATTCACTTATCTTCTTCATAATATCATCCGATTTCTTAAGGAAGGCCAGATTCTTAAAAGGCTTCTTGTCATTAAGATTGTATAGGGTCTTAATATAAGCAGAAGCCGTATTCTCACCCATCTGCCTCGGCGGAGTTCCGTATGTCTTTTCCAGTAAGCGCTTGTGGAGTTGAAGCATATACTCGTTGGTATTCATTATATTAAGAGCCGGGGAAATATAATTATCAATTAAACGCATCTACTGTAAAAATCGGGGTTGCGCCGGGTTGGCCGAACCGCAAAGCAGATTTTTAAGTAAAGCCCTTAATAGATGGAGACACGCTGTAAAATGGCTGAGCGTGGCTGGAGCGGATATGTATTAGATGTTGTAACTGGCGGTGCGTTGTCATCATATAGACTATTAGAATACATAAATTGTATAAAAAACGAAAATAGTATAGCACTCGTTCAAATAATAAAATCTAAAAAAGGGGTTTGCGGTTTGCCCAACCCGGCGCAACCCGGCCAAATTATGGAGTTCCTATCTTCCGCCGACAGATAGGGCATTTACAATTATCAGCATTTTGACTCTTATAGGTTGCTACACAAGGCTTACAGAAGAAGTGGCCACAGTTAGTAATGTCAAGGTTATCGGGTTGAATCATCTCCATACACACCGGACACTCCCAAGTCTTCTTTAACTCTTTCATCATCTCCAAGTATTCAGACTTAATGTGCTCTGGTAGTTTATCGGCAGTCTCTATGAGTCGTCTGTGGTTGTTAAAGTCAGACTGATGTCTATCTCTTGTAGCCTCATAGAACTTAGCCCAAGCGAATGCGACTCGTTTATTACAATTGGTGTGGAGGTTAGTGGCCATCTTGTCTATATGATAAGATAGGATTATCCTTAAGTGATGATATATCCGTAAATAAGTGCGTTTAGAACGGGAATTAAATACCCCGGGCATTGTTAGAAGTAATGATACACCAAGAGGCAGACCTACAATATGGGTATGATAAAGAGAATCAGAATCACACAGCGATAGAGGAGTTCTTAGGATGTAGGTTGAAAAAACTGGCTAAGTTTGATACTATGGATTGGGTGGAGATAGTAAAAGATGGTGATGAGAGTCCGCCGTGGTATGTAGAGCAGAAAGCCCGTAAGATGAGATATATTGACCTACTAGAGCGTTATCACTCACCTAAGTTTCAGTATCCATCTGCTCTCATAGGTAAGAACAAGATAGACTATATGAAAAATAAAGGCAACGGCTTGGTTGTCTTTGATTTCACGGATAAGATTATGTATTGGGTGTTTGATGAAGTAGAATATAGTAAGATGGAGATAGAATTGAAGTTCAAGCGTGGAGAGAGAGTAGGGTATGTGGATAAACCGTGTCCAGTAGTCCATATTCCTTGTAGTCTATTGAGGGAACTCAGATAAGAGCCGGGGTTGCGCCGGGGTGGGCAAACCGCAAAGTCATTTTCCACGGAGAAGTTCAAACTGGTGTTCGGCCTCAGTATTGACTCTATCACACACATAGTCATCCAACTCATTAGACACTTTCGCAGTCGGGCGCACATACCAGTCGCTTAGTGCCTCTTCTTGGTCAAAGTCGGGGTCTTCATCTGGTTCGGGGGCTTCTTCTTCCAGTTCTTCAGTATTGATTATCCAGTAATCCCGTTCTGGTTCTTTGTGTTGTTCTGGTAGATAGACATTCATCGCATCCTTGTAGGTATGGAGAGTTGTTTCACCCAGATAACGCCAGTCGTATTTATCCATCACTTTGAAAGGAGTCCATCCACGGGCAGTCTTCGTTCTGTATAAGCCCAGCACTTGCCCACACATCTCATCTGCGATAAACTCGGCAGTGCTGATGTGAAAGCAGAAAGGTTCTGGACACGCCAGTCGTATCTTCTCATCAAACACCCACTCACTATATTCAAAGTAATTATAGATGTGTTGCTCAATTTGTTCCCATCCATATTCCTTGTATTTGGGATTCCACTTGACCAGTTCATATTGGACGAGATTGGTGGCAAAGTCTTCCACTGTGAAGTAGTCCTTCGGGTCATCGCCTTCCGGCACACCGATAGACTCAGAGAAGGTCTCATCACCTTCGTATAAGCACTCATCACAGAAACAGACAGTCCAGTCCCGGAAATTACATCCAGTAGGGGTGATGTCATTCTCTTCGCACTTCTTTTCATTCAGCACAACACGCCACACGGCGGGACGGCTGACATCATTCTCTTCGCACGATTCGCAAGGGATGAAGGACGGCATTTCTTTTTGAAGAATCGGCGGGGGGAAAAAGGGTTTTCATTTTTTTCGGGGCGGGGGCGAAAAAAAGTGTGGGATTATCGCTGTATCGCTGTGTTCGCTGTGTTCGCTGTGTATCGCTGTATCGCTGTGTGAAGGGGGGGCTCTTCGGGTGAAAACGGAAAAAAATGAAATCAGCCGGGGGGGGAAGGGTGAATCAACAAAGAAACCGGGTGATGTCAAATAAGATGTCTTCCAACAACTCAGTCGTGTCCAGCAGTGATTCAATTGATAACGAGGCGATGATGGCGGTTCTCGAGGCTCCAGTGCCCCCGAAGAAGAAAGCGGGTCGGCCCAAGAAGGTGAAGGTAGTGGAGGTGGAGGTAGTTGCTCCAGTAGTTGAAGTGGAGAGTGAAAAGGAGGATGAGAGCGTGAGCGCACCAGAGACTGAAGTGGAGAGCGTGAGCGATGATGACAAGGTAGAGAGTGAATTGGCTGAGGCAGATGCTTATATGGTCTCAGAGGCTGGTGGTCCGATAGGGTTCGTGGCGAAGTATAAGGCACTGCTGAAGCACAACCAAGAATTGCTCTCAAAGCAGACCAAGCCCAAGAATGACAACAGTCCGCCAGAGGAGGGAGTTCATATGCGGATGGTGGATGGGGTGAAGACTAAGTGCCGATACATCTTTCCCTACGCCGCCGATGGAGGCAAGTCCATAGTGAAGATGATGAAGGAGGGCCAGAAGTGTGTGGGTGTCTCAACCACGCAGAAGAACAACACCAAGAAATCGTGTAAGACTGCTGACTACGACCTAATCTGGGTGAATGCCAAGGTGGTCCGAGACACCAAGACGGGCAAGTTGTATTCGCATAAGGACGGCAAGTTCGCCGTTATGAACGAGGAGGATATGACCTCATTCAATGTGCGGATGATGATAGTGGCGTGAAAAACCGGCGGGGGGGTTTGCGGGTTGCCCGCCCCCGTCCAACCCCGGTAATTGGAGGCTAACAGCCTTTTTTTGTCGTTGAGAGAGTAGTTTGACTCTATTAGTGTAGAGAGTGCTAACTACTATAGCCATCTGATGGAGTTGTTTCCCTAATAGAGAGTCCTTAATTACTACGAGAGTAAAAATGCT
>Ga0114962_10004220_pt1 | contig 11464 bp, 10 predicted proteins | sample C_130820_MF_Meta_FD_87017 | JGI IMG/M metagenome (GOLD analysis project Ga0114962, IMG submission 87017) | Freshwater microbial communities from Lake Croche, Canada to study carbon cycling - C_130820_MF_MetaG | ecosystem: Environmental > Aquatic > Freshwater > Lake | place: Lake Croche, Canada... | reverse complement strand
ATTCCCGAACAAATCGGGTAATCTAACACTACGTCATTTCCATTCATCAGGAACCCCCGTTGCTTCGCGAGGCTTATGAAAATCGACGAGTTCTCGGGATTCGTTTGCGCAAGCAAGGCGTCGTTTTTCCAAACCGAATAGGTTTTCGGATAAGAAGACTCTGTCTTAAAATGATCGTAGCTGCCTGCCGGATAAGGATTCACGACCTTACCATCCTTGGTGTAGGTTACCACCGGTTTGCGATTGGCGCAACTCGCCAACAACGCGACGGCAGCAAAAGAAAAAATCACAGCAAAGAAGCGAGGCGGAATCATGAGGTAACTGCGTTCACGCAGACGAGTATGCCAGATCCCTCGGCAATGCAATCCTCATGCGCACCAACTCTCAACCCCTACCCACGAAAAACGCCCGCCTCCTCGAAAGGAAACGGGCGTCTTGAATCGGTGAAGCCTCAGATCACTTCGAGGACGAAGTGAAGCTCGCCTGGCTGGCACCCTTCTTGATCTTGGTCGACTTGATCCAGCTCATGGTGGACCGGAGCTTTTCACCGACCTTCTCGATCGGATGAGCCGCTTCTGCCTTGCGGATCGCGTTGAAATTCTTGTTGCCAGATGCGTACTCAGCAGTCCACTCCTTGGCGAATTTGCCGTTTTCAATGGCCTTGAGTTGCGCGACCATCCGCTTCTTGACGGAAGCATCGATGATCTTCGGCCCGACGGTGACGTCGCCATACTCGGCAGTCTCGGAGATCGAGAACCGCATGCCGGCGATGCCTTGCTCATTCATCAGGTCCACGATGAGCTTGAGTTCGTGAAGGCACTCGAAATAGGCCATTTCCGGTTGGAAGCCAGCCTCAACGAGCACTTCAAAGCCCGCTTTAACAAGGGCGGTGGTGCCACCGCAAAGAACGACTTGCTCGCCAAAGAGGTCGGTCACGGTCTCTTCGCGGAAGTTGGTTTCGAACACCCCGGCACGAGCGCAACCAATGCCACCGGCCCAAGCGAGCGCGGTTTGTTTAGCCTTGCCACTCACGTCTTGATGAATCGCGATGAGGCCAGGAACCCCCTTGCCCGCGACGAATTGCGAGCGAACGGTGTGACCAGGGCCCTTGGGTGCCACCAAAATCACGTCCACAATCGAAGGAACCGTGATGGTCTTGAAATGAACGGCAAAACCATGGGAGAAAAGCAGCGTCTTGCCCTTGGCGAGGTTAGGAGCGATGTCCTTGTTATAAACCGAAGGAATCACGGTGTCGGGCGTCGCCACAAAGATCACGTCTGCAGCTTTCACTGCTTCTGCCGTGTCCATGACCTCGAAACCGAGCTTCTTGGCGACCTCGCGGGACTTCGACTTCGGATAAAGCCCGATGATGACCTTGAGGCCACTGTCCTTGAGGTTGAGCGCGTGGGCATGGCCTTGTGAGCCAAAGCCGATCACGGCGAGGGTTTTCTTTTTCAGTGAGACGATCGGGGCGTCCTTGGTGGTATAGATCTTCGCGGCCATAACGGGCGGTTGGTTAGTTCGATTTGGGCACGTCGCTGCCATTAGGGCAAACGGCGGGTCGGGAGACTGGCGGGATGAAATGGCCGGGTCAAGCCACAACATGAAAAATGCTCGATTCCTGCGGATATGGGTCGAAGTCTGGGCTTTCGCGCCGATCCGGACTTGATCCCTCGGCAAGCGAGGTTTAGGTCATGGAGGTCATTTTCATGTCCATCTCTTCTTACGTCACCCCTTCACCCGCGCTGCAACGCGAGGTGAAACGCCGCCGCTCGTTCGCCATTATCTCCCACCCCGATGCTGGAAAAACCACGCTCACGGAGAAGTTCCTGCTCTATGGCGGCGCTCTGAATCTCGCTGGCAGCGTCACGGCACGAAAAAACCAACGTGCTACCACCTCGGACTGGATGGATCTCGAAAAACAACGCGGAATTTCCGTAAGCTCGACCGTCCTACAATTCGAATACAAGGACTGCGTCGTCAACATCCTCGACACCCCCGGACACAAAGATTTCTCGGAGGACACCTACCGCGTGCTGACCGCCGTGGACGCCGCTGTAATGGTGGTGGATGCCGGCAAGGGCATCGAGAGCCAGACGCGCAAGTTGTTCGAGGTCTGCCGCCGCAGAGGTGTGCCGATCTTCACTTTCATGAACAAGCTCGACCGACCGGCCCGGCCGTCGATGGATCTGCTGGACGAGCTCGAGTCGGTACTCGGAATCCATGCATTCCCAGTCAACTGGCCACTTGGCGATGGTCCGAGATTCCGCGGAGTCTATGATCGCGAGCAAAAACAAGTGCACCTTTTCGAAAGAACGGTCCACGGAGCCTACCGTGCGCCCGTCAGCGTCAAGGGCATCGGCGACGAGAGCGTGAAGGCAGCCATGGAAGAAGCGACCTATCATCAGGTTTGTGATGAGCTAGAGCTGTTAGAGGGTGCCGGCGCTGACTTCGATCTCGCAAAAGTACTTGCTGGCGAGCTGACCCCCGTTTTCTTTGGCAGTGCCGCAAACAACTTCGGCGTGCAGCTGTTGCTTGACCGTTTCCTCGAGCTCTCCCCTCCACCGATGCCGCGCGAAAGCGGCGAACTTACGATCGACCCAGCCTCCGAAGAATTTTCGGCCTTTGTCTTTAAAATCCAAGCGAACATGAATCCCAAGCACCGCGACCGAATCGCATTCGTCCGCATCGTCTCTGGGAAATTTGAGCGCGACATGGATGTGGTAAACTGTCGCACGGGTGAAAAAGTCCGCCTCGCCAACTCACAGCGACTCTTCGCTCGTGAACGCGAAACCGTGGACGATGCCTACGCCGGCGATGTGGTGGGATTGGTGGGAAACTACGATTTGCTCATCGGCGACACGCTCGCATCAACACCAGGGCTCGCCTTCGACGAAATCCCACGCTTCGCGCCCGAGTGTTTTTCGTTCCTACACAACAAAAGCACTGCGAAATACAAGCGCTTCCGCGATGGGCTGCAACAACTCCTCAAGGAGGGGGTCGCAAGCGAATTTCAACTTCTCGACACCGAAGGCCCACAAATCCCACTGCTCGGCGCAGTCGGCCCCCTGCAATTTGAGGTCCTCCAGTATCGACTCGAAGGCGAATATGCCGCCGAGACACGAATCGAGCCCGCAAACTGGTCACTCGCCCGTTGGCTGAAACCCAAAGAAGGTGATCCACTCGCTCCAGAGGCAAGGCCGTCTCTATCACTCGGTGCCGCACTCTCTAGAGACTCTAACGGATGGCTAGTGGCTCTACTGCCGAGCGAATGGGCCCTCAAAACCTTTAGTGACAAAAACGAGGATTGGATCATTTCCGAGCAGCCCTTCGCTCCGCCAGTCGCGACGCTACGTTAAGTTCTCCAGTCAAATTTTTCGCCGAGTGCAAATCATGATCCATTTCTAAGCTGCAGTTGATGTGTAGATTTAGGAGAATGGCACAATCAGAACTGGAGAGGAAAGACGACTCTGGCGACGCGGGCGTCAATGCAGGTGAGGCGACTGGATCGTGCGGGGTTTCGACATTCTGGGATGGATGCACAATTTGCTATAGAATGGCAGCGTTTGGGATCACCTTGCTGTTCGGGGTACTCCTTTTTACGCTGTCTCAGGAACAGCTCTCTTGGTATGATTCATTCAAGACCGATGAGGCTTACATTCTGAATATAGCCAACTGATTTTTGATGCCTACTTATTCAAAGTAGCATTGCTGCTACGCGACAAGACCTCTGTCCTGTGTAGTTTTTAATGCGCGATTGGCATCAATCTGTTCATTGCGAGCAATCATCGCGGTGACCTCCGCCTTCACGCCATTTCTACGCCTTGTTCCACTCATGCAGCTACCATCTTGCGAGAAACCTAGTCAAGGAAGGTAAGCATGTCGGTTACGCAGTGTGGATTGGAAGGCAGGCTCGGGGTTACAGATCCGGCCGATGAGTTCATCCCAGATTTCCTGCCCCTTCAGGATCTTAACTTCAATTCGAAGAAAATAAATAGGCACATCAATTGATGCCGGCCTGGGGAATCGAACGGCATCTTTTTCCGTCGTCACGATCATTTCCATATCCCGTTCAACGCAGCGCTGCATGAATTTCTCAACCTCTTTTCGAGAAAACCGATAGTGATCAGAGAAACGTCGGCAAATTTCGACACGCGCACCGAGTTTCTCTAAGGAGCCTTCAAAAGCTTCTGGCACGGCAATCGCGCTGATCGCACCAACCCACTTCTCTTTGAGAAACTCCAGAGGATGTCGCTCTCTACTAAACACATCTTCTAGGTAAATCGGGCCGTGTGTGCATTCGATGATAGCAGCAGTCTTGTTGTATCTCCGGATTCGAGAGATAAGTGCTTCATTCGATTCTCCGCTGCATTTGGTAATCAATATATAGCTCGCACGTCTTAAATTTTTAGGTGGCTCACGCAATGTCCCCCGCGGCAGCAGCGCCTCAGTCCCAAAAGGCGAACCCGCATCAACTAGCACTACATCGATTGAGTGTGCCAAGTCCAAATATTGCATTCCATCATCGAGTAAAAGCGTATCCACATCCAACTGACTGATCGCGAAATGCCCGCTCTTGACTCGGTTCTTGTCGACCACCACGGCTACCCCATCGAGGTTGCGGGCTAGCATGAACGGCTCATCGCCCGCGAATTTCGAGTCCAGCAACAATGCGGACCCCGTTGACACCACTTTGGGCATCAATTCACTTGGAATGCTTTGTCCCTTTTTATCCTTCCATCGCTGCGGCTCATCAAGCTTCTTGCTTTTGTAGCCGCGGGAAAGAATCGCCACCCGCCGACCACGATCACGCAGGGACTTCGCCAGCAACTCGACCACAGGAGTTTTTCCCGTGCCCCCCACGGTGATGTTACCGATCGACACCACCTGAGTCCCCAGATGGTGCTGTGAACGCCAACCGCTGCGGTAACCCCAAAGCCGGATTTGAACGATCCCACGGAAAACTCCAGAAAGCGCAAGCATTGCGAATCGCATGAGCGCAGCTCGAAAGCCCTTGGCGCGACCGAAAATCACATCGGCACCCCAGCGTTCGAGTTCTTCGATGACTTCCTTCATGGCTTACGCAAACGATGTCCTCTTCAGCCAGCTTCGGGCAAGCGCCAAACTGCGGGAGAGCTACCTTTCCGTCACGCTCAGCAGAGACACGGTCCCTCTAGACTCATCGTCCGCGCAAGATTCGCTGACCTTGACGAATGTACGCAACGCTCGACCAAACCGTGAAAACTCCAGCCACCAAACTAGGGTAGACTGGAGAAACTGCCTCCATCCGCAGCATTACCCAGCCGACGGCAAACATCTGAGTCACCGTACAAATTTTACCAGTCCAGTGAGGATGAATTTCCACTTCTCGACGATAGCCATAGAGGATCTTGATACCCCCAAGAATAATGCAATCACGAACGATCACGATTGCCGCAAACCAGCGTGGCAGATGCCACCCTAAAGTCCCCCAATCCACCACCGACAAAGTGATCACACCGGTCAGGAGGAGTGCCTTATCGGCGATTGGGTCAATGTACGCGCCAAACTTTGAACACTGGTTAAAACGGCGTGCCACCCAGCCATCAATTCCATCCGATGAAGCCGCAAGAATAAAAATCCCAAGCGCCCAGTGTCCCAACGATTCCTCTGGATGGCCTATGGCTACCGTGCGTCCATAGCAGAGGGCCAGAACCGCAAAAACAGGGACCAAGGCGATCCGGGCGATGGTTATTTTGCTAGCAAATGTCACAACTCCATCAAAGCAGACTGACACGCTCAGAGAAACCCGAAACTTTACCCGCGAAGGTCAGGAAGCTGGCGCCTAGTAAGAATTTTGCTGTCCTGAGCCTTGGATCTTGTTAGCGGCCCAATTGAAGCCCTGCTTCGTGTCGCGCCCAAGGCCGATCATGGTATTGCAAGAATTCAAGGTCACCACCGCAACGACGAGCAGGATTAATTTCATGCAGATCTGATAGCAATCTGCCCACCGCCCTGAAAGAAAAAATTTCGTAAATGTTAAGTATCTCACAAGAATGGCGACGCAACAGGCTTGCAGACAGGGTGCCCCACGATCAATCTCAGGTATGGCTATTGAGACCTTTTCCGGATTTTCTCCCAGCATCCATCCCTCCGCATTCATCGCCGCAAGTGCGGATCTCATCGGGCGGGTGACCCTGCACGAAGAGGCAAGTGTGTGGTACCATGCAACCTTGCGCGGTGACATTCATGAAATCATAATTGGCCCTCGATCGAACATCCAAGACAACGCGGTCATCCACTTGGCAGATGACTTCGGTTGCTATGTTGGCGAGTTGGTGACCGTCGGCCATTCGGCGATCCTTCACGCCTGTACGGTGAAAGACGAAGTGCTAATCGGCATGGGTGCCATCGTCCTCGATGGAGCTGTCATTGGAGAGCGCTCGATCATCGGCGCTGGTGCCTTAGTCACGGGCGGCACCATCATCCCGCCGGGATCTCTGGTGTTAGGCTCACCGGGGAAAGTGGTTAGAACGCTTTCGCTCGAAGAGCAAGCCAGGGTCAAAACATGGGCGGAAAAATATGTTCGTGGCTCCCAGATGTATCTTGAGCGGCCATCAAACGGCTGTCCGATAGACGTGACGTCTTGATTCCCTATTAGAGGAATGGGTTGTTCGCGCGCTCCTCGCCAAGGGTAGTCGCGGGGCCGTGACCGGGAAGCAAGACTGCCCTGTCAGGCAGGCAGACCAGCACACGATCCAAGTTCCGCAATGCTTTTCGATAATTTTCCGGCGAGCTGCAGCCACCGATTGAGCCCGCAAACAACGCATCTCCCGTCACGAGAATTGGCTGAGACAATCCATCAATTTCATACCCTAGCGCTGGGGTGGCATGGCCCGAAAGATCATGCGCTCGAACGGTAAGTGATCCACAGGAAACCGCATCACCCGGATTCATCGCTAATGCATTTTCGATCTGGCAACCATGCAAAGCAGAACCTCTCGCGACAAGCGATGGAATTCCTCCGATATGATCGCCATGAGCATGGGTGATGAAAAGGTGATCGGGCTTCGGCGACCGAATGGAATCAAGGCTCGCGGCGCATGAAATCGGCGATTCACCGGCATCGAATAAGATCACCGCATCATCAGTCCGAATCAGCCATGCATTTACCTCCCCACCACCAAACGGAAGTGCAAGCCGGTTCACTCCGATTAGATTGATTGGCCTCGGTTTATATTGAGGGAGGTTCGCGAGAGCATCTGGCTTTAGTTGTAACACCAATGCGACTTGTCGAGCGACGTCTTCCGAAAATTCGCCTTGTTCAAATGACAGAAGTTCCTGACCTAACAGATGAGCACGCCTTGCCACCATCGTTGGCGAGAGCCCCTGTCCCCTCATAGCCTTGGCAATCACATCGGTATAATTATCCTCAAGCATCCAAAATCATGTTAAATTTTTACCAGGGTTAGATAGCATATTTTCCCATTATCCACCTCATCCATTCACCACACACCTTGGTGATTTCATGAAGCGCTCTTCAACGAGGGCATCTTTTATTCGCGGGATTTTTTTGCCTTGGCTCGAATACCGATCAGCACCACCGCCCCAGCGAATATAAGAAAAACCACCATGGCCACGCCCAGCACTTTGAAAAGCCTCGAGCTTGCAGAATCCACCTGCGCGTGGGTGACCTGAGCGTCGGGGGTTTCGTTCGGATTTCGGCTCAAGACCAAATTGCCACCGACGATCTCGACCCGCGTCAACCTTGCCATTGCAGGGCCTAACACCGAATCAGCGATGTAGCGCTCCATGACTCGATAAGGTGACATCAGGCCGATAAACTCAGGAGCGACCTTCTTGCCGGGGACTTCGATGTCAGTTAGGATTAGGCTTACCTCTTGCTTAAGCAACTGAGGCCGAGCAACGAGCGTTCCATTCAAGAAACGCGTATCCGAGGCGATCCAGCTCGGTTCATCCTTGCGGGCGAAGCGTGGCTTTCCATTGATCGGAAATGAAATCGCGATGCGCAGCAAATCACCCTGAATTTCAAGGATCTGAAATGTATCACGCAACTCCTTAAATGCAGGAAAACTCGCGATCACCAGATTCAATTCAGCTGGTGAAAGCACAAGTGAAGTGCTAGAATCTCCTAACAGTTGCTGCCGGAACAGCTCCATCCTTTCCGCGAGCGCATTCAGTTCCACTTCCTTACTTTCGATCGACACCGCCGCGATTGGGACCGGCTTGTTGTCGGTGAACTTCGCAATTTCATTGAATTGGCGAAACAGGGTCAAAACGGAAAACCCAATCAAAAACACCATCACCGCTAGGGCCGCGACTAGAATAGCGCACCCGGCAAAAGGCGAGCGCGCACTGGGTTCTTTTTGGGGCGGAGAGGAGGTCATGGATTTCAATCAGAAAAGAGAATATAAAATGATGTTAGGTTTTATCGTAGGGCTCCACTTTTTCACTAGGGCTTGAATCGGGACGTTCTTCATCGATCCGCGGAAGGTCATCTCCCTGGTGAGAATCGTTTAGGTGCGGGTGCTCCTGCCATCCATCGTCACCCGCCTCATCGGCGTGCGCTTGAGGCGGATCTTCCTCATACCATGCCTCGGCTCGCGACAAGTCCTCGGAGTCCACAGTGGGCTCGACTTGTTCATCGTGTTTGAGTAGATATTCCATTCGCTCCTTCGCCTCGCGCTCCTCTCGCTGGTCCGTCTTTTTCTGATCAAAATATGCGAACCAAATGCACATTTCGTAGAGAAAAATCATCGGAAAGGCCATCAGACATAGCGTCAAAGCATCCGGAGTCGGCGTCAAAATCGCGGCAGCGATAAAAATAGCTACAATCGCATAGGAGCGCGTTCGGGCCATTGTCTCATAACTTAATAGACCCAACTTCACCATTACCATCACTACTACCGGCAACTCAAACGAAAGCCCGAAAAGTAAGGTGAACTGAGTGGCAAACGAAATGTATTCGCCAATTCGCCAATCATTCGAAATCCCCATGTCGCTGCTCCACTCCGCGAAAAACAATAATGTTCGGGGCAGTACCAGCCAGTAGGCAAATGCTGTACCGATTAGAAACAAACCGAATCCCACCGCCATGGCCGGCCAGAGAATTCTTTTCTCATGGGTATGAAGTCCAGGTAGCACAAATTGGAGGATGAAGAACAACAGCAGTGGAAATGAAACCACGATGCCGGCAACAAATGATAGTTTCATCGATAACATGAAACCCTCGGTCGGCTTGAGAGCTGACATCATTTTCAGGTGCGCCTGGGGATCTGCGTCGGTGTTGGGATGAGTCTTGAGGAGCGCTTTGAGCTGAAGTTTAAGTTCCTCAGACTCGTCGAGCGAGTTCGCGAACACTTCCCGCTTTTCTTCTGGAAGCATCAGGGCGGCACGCAGCAAGCTGATCGACTGAGCTTGGAATACCAGAGTGTCGTCCCCGAGTTGTTGAAAGAAAATCTGGCGTTGCTCGGGTCTCAGGTTCACCACCGCGCTTTCGATTTTCCGTGCCTTTCCCCATGAGTCCACCGTGAACGGCCGGGGAGCATCAGCAGGCAATGTTTCTTGGAGCTGGGTGATCAGGACTTGGTCTACCGGATGCCGGAAAATCTCCATCAACTTCTTGTTGAACACGAAGCACAGGATCATCGAGACAAATAGCGTAATGGCTACTCGCGTGATCACCACCCGCAAATCCTCAAGATGCTCGAGAAAGGGCTTCTCGTGGTCTGACTGCGCATTATTGCGGAGCTGGATGATTTTTTGCAGCAGAAACATGCTTTGGAAGTAGGAGAGTGAAGCCCCAGTTCTCGCTGGGCGCAAGGGTAGATGTACTGTTCTTGCTGGGTGAGTGCGCCTCAACCGTCTTTGGTAGGAAATCAAACGCACTTCTTGCCATGCGGATCGTGTGGCCTATGGTCGTTGGAGAGATTCCATGACACCGTTTTTGAGAAAAATCCTCGGCCTGAATTGGGTGCTCGTTCTCGTAATGTACGGGCTTCTGATTTTTGGTGTGATGATGATCGAGAGTGCTGCACGGCACGTTTCGATCACCAAGGACATGCTCACGCAGTTTGGCAGTGCAGGTGCTTATTTCACCTCCAAACAGAAGACCTTCATCATCATCGGTAGCGTCGCTTATTTTGGCGCGGCTTTTGTGGATTATCGATGGATACGCTGGCTAGGAATCCCGTTTTATGTGGTAAGTCTCGCGCTCATGGTGATCGCGATGAAACAGGATGACTCAGTCCACCAGCTCAAAGTTGCCGGTTTTTCATTCCAACCGGCCCAGCTAGGCATCACCGCTGGGATTTTGTTAATTGCCTGGCTCGTCCAAGATTTACCGAAGATCCACCGCCTATTTGCAGCCCCATTCATGCGGATCGGCATCATCGGCGTAATTGCAGCAATCCCGTTCCTCATGGTCATGAAAATGGGTGACATGGGGTCGGCACTCGTATGGATTCCCGTTTTAATCGTCGCACTGCTCATTGGAGGCACGCCATTCCGATATCTGACTTGCATTGCCTTCCTCGGCGCTGGCATTTTACCACTGCTTTATTTCGTCGTACTGCCACTCGTTTCAAAACGTGGCCCGGAACGGATCGACGTATGGCTCCGCATGGTGAACGGACGTGAAGTCGATATCAGCGGTGACGCCTATGCACCCCACAACGTCTCGATGGCCGTCGGCAAAGCCGGGTGGAAGGGAGTCGGGTGGAAAGCCACTGCCGAGATGGGGTCGCTGCATGACAAAGGATTTATCCCTCGGGATACCGCGCACAATGACTACATCTTCGCCGTGATTGCAGAAGAACTAGGTTTCAGAGGAAGCTTATTACTTCTTACCGCATTCGCCCTGCTGCTGATTCAAGGCATCTTCATCGCTTTCTATAGCAGGGATGTGTTAGGGCGCTTGTTGGTTTGTCTTATCATCGCTTTGTTCTTTGCCCATGTTTTCGAAAGCATCGGAATGTGTGTGCTCCTCATGCCGATCACCGGAATCCCTCTTCCCTTGATCAGCTATTCCGGCACCTTCGTGGTGATATGCATGTTTTTATTGGGCTTGGTGCAAAGCGTTTGGATCCACCGCCACCACCAATATGAGGCTACGTTGAAACCTGCAGAAACGTGACCACACTGAATTCCTCGATTGCTGCCATCGGATCGCACATCCTCATTGTCAATGCGCCGCACCGAAACCGTTCATACCCGCTTCCAATCGCTCGAGATCTGGAGGTCTTCCGCTGCTACTGAATTTAGGGTCGCTGGGGCAGTCCATGCCACCTTCCATCAATCCCGCTTCCTCACCGGCCTCGCATGGGACCTGATTGCTGCGGCGGTGCTTCTTCGGAAGCAAGGCCCACCCCGCTCGGTCCTCATGCTTGGCCTCGCTGGAGGCACTGCATTCCGCATACTCCGCCACCTCTTGCCGAATTGCCAATTCACTGCAATCGACATCGAT
>Ga0114962_10004218_pt1 | contig 11465 bp, 10 predicted proteins | sample C_130820_MF_Meta_FD_87017 | JGI IMG/M metagenome (GOLD analysis project Ga0114962, IMG submission 87017) | Freshwater microbial communities from Lake Croche, Canada to study carbon cycling - C_130820_MF_MetaG | ecosystem: Environmental > Aquatic > Freshwater > Lake | place: Lake Croche, Canada... | reverse complement strand
CACACCCACGGCCGCAAACGGCCATGGATTGGGGGCACGGCCCAGGTGGTAACCATGGCGCTGCACAAAAAACTGGCGAATCAAAGCGCCGGCGAACATCATCACAAACAGCAACACCCAGCGCTGTTCGTGCGTGTACAAAAAGCTGTAGTGGTTGCTCAGCATTGCAAAGATCACGGGCAGTGTGAAATAGGTGTTGTGTACGCTGCGCTGTTTACCGCGCTTGCCGTGAATAGCCAACGCATTGGCATCGTATTTTTCACCGCTGATCATGGCGGCCACCACTTTGCGTTGGCCGGGGATGATCCAGAAGAACACGTTGGCGCTCATGGCGGTGGCAATCATCGCGCCCACCAGCAAAAAGGCGGCTCGGCCTGCAAACAAATGGTTGGCCAACCACGAAGCAAAGGCAATGACCCCAATCATCAAGCCTGCGACGATGAGCTCGCCATTTTGACGGAACCCGAACACGCGGCATACCAAGTCATAAACGATCCAGAAAGCGGCCAAAAAGCCCACCGCGCAAGAGCCGGCCACCACGGGTGTCCAGTCCATCAGCGATTTGTCGATCAAAAACGTGCCCGCATTCCAGAGGTACATCAGCGTGAACAGTGCAAAGCCGCTCAACCAGGTGGAATAGCTTTCCCAATAAAACCAATGCAGTTTGGTGTGAATGATCTTGGGGGCCACCATGTATTTTTGGGGGTTGTAGAAACCGCCGCCGTGCACCGCCCACATGGCACCGCCCACGCCTTTTTCGAGCAAATCGGGCGAATTGGGTTTTTGCAGGTTATTGTCCAGAAAGACAAAGTAAAACGACGAACCAATCCAGGCAATGGCGGTGATGACATGCACCCAGCGCAGCAACAGATTGGCCCATTCCAGCAGATAAGCTTCCATCAGGGGGCTCCAAGCTGCTCACCACTGCGGGCGCTGTGAGCAGTCATTCGGTCGCGAACAAGCTCAGTTAAAGCCTTTGCACCGCTGCGACCAGAGTGGACGAGTGTATACAATTTTGAAGACAAAGAAAGCGCGATTTCATCTGTTTCACACTTCATTTTTCATTTTTTAATTTGCAAGAGTTGTGCCGCAACCGCTATCGCAATGACTTCGGGCTCTTTGCCACGGATACCCTGAACACCAATGGGGCTGGTCACATGGTCGCACTCGGCATCGCTGAATCCCCGCTCTCGCAATCGACTGCGAAAACTCGCCCATTTGGTGGCGCTGCCAATCAAGCCCACGTATGGTAGGTCAGCCTTATTGCGTTGACGCAAAAGACAAGCCATGACCACATCCAGATCTTCGGCATGGCTGAAACTCATGATCAACACAAGGCTGTTGGGCGCCAAATCAGACACAGCAGCCTGCACTGGATTGGAGTGCTCGGATTCAATGTGTGCAGGCATATCATGTGGAAAAATCTCATCCCGGCTGTCAATCCACCGCACTGAAAACGGCAAAGTAGACAGAACCCCCACCAAGGCTTTGCCCACATGTCCACCACCAAATAACGCCAATGGCTGCAAGCTGCGACGATGTTCAAGTTGAAGGCCCGGCACATCATGCGCGGTCACCCGGGTTAAGCGCAGGACCACAACACCGCCACAGCACTGGCCGAGGCTGGGGCCCAATACAAAGCGCTTTTCAACAGGCTCCATGCCATGCGAGGTCTTGGCTTGCGATAACAAGGCTCTGGCATCGGCCATGGCTTCAAACTCCAAATGCCCACCCCCAACGGTGCCCCATTCGCCTTGCGCAAATACAAGCATCCAGGTTCCCGTTTCTCGCGGCACTGAACCTTGAGTGCTGTGCACTGTGATGGTGACAGCCGGTTCGTTTTGCAAACGTTGCATCCATGAATCAAAAAGCATCTCGAGGCAACTTTCTCACATTGGTTTGTTTTGAACTCAGGTTCAGGATGACACAATCGGTTCCAAGAATCTTTTATTCATTTTCACCGGTTTTCTGCCATGAATTTTTTACGCCAGCATATTCAATTCAAGGGCCACAAAGGGTCGGCCATGATCGCGGCCGCGATCTCAGCTTTGCTTGCAGCATGCTCCACCCCGCCTGCACCTCACCCCCCTGCGCCTTTGCCTGTGCCTGTGCCCACCGTGCGTCCGTTACCACCAACGCCCGCACCGCAAACCCTCCCGCAGGTTGTTGCACCTGAAAGCACGAACAATTCACAGGCCAGCACACCGCGCGAATACCGCAAAGACGCTGCAATGCACTTGTACAAACTCAACAGCAACCGCATTTACAAGGGCCGCTTACCGCCGATGCTTTACGCCATTGGCGTGCTCGATGTGGAGTTGGATCGCCAAGGTCGCGTCATGGCCACCCATTGGAAACGAGCCCCAAACCATGCACCAGAGGTCATGGCCGAAATTGAACAGACAGTACGCAAAGCTGCGCCCTATCCCGCCCCCGTACGCATGGGTAAAGTCACATACACCGATGTGTGGCTTTGGCACAAAAACGGCAAATTCCAGCTCGATACGCTGACCGAAGGCCAAGACTGACGCTTTTTAATCTTTGTAGTACACCGTCTGGTGCGTCGTGGCCAACAATTGGCCGTCGTCACTCCACATCTCACCACTTTGGTCAAAAAAACCATTGTGAAACTTTTGACCACGTGCTGTTCCAATCAGATAACGCTCACCTTGTGCGGCCAATGCAGCTTCATCAGCATGAAAATAGGTGGTGATAGAGATCGTGCCAACGGGCGTGAGACGGCGACGGCGCAAAAAAATACGCGGGAAAAAGCAATCACTGATCGACGCCAATGAAGCGAAATCTAAAGGCCGAGGCGGATCGTCACGTATCCATTGGCTTGACCTGGAGTCGGGTTGCTCTTGACCTTTAAAGTCACTGAACACATCGCCCTCTGTAAAGCGCATGTCGTATTGCTGAACCCAAGAAGGTTGCTTCAGGGTGGGCCTGCGCACCATGGTTTCTGGCGATGGCATGCCCTGCGGGGCTTGCGTCTCTGTCGCGGACCACACCTGGCGTCGCGTTGCAAATACTGCTGTGGCCAAGGTCACCACGCCGCTGGCTTGCGATGCTTCCATCACCCAGTGCTGGGTCGATCGATTGGTTCGCACCGCACGGGCAGTCACCGTGAAGGGCCCATCAGCAACAGCAGCAGCAAAATTGACCGTCAGGGCCACAGGCATGCCTAACCGGTCGGGGTGCTGCAACACTGCATTCAGCATCACAGCACAGGTCACCCCACCGTAAGGCCCCACCAAGTTGGTATAAGCACTCGATGTGTGGGCTTGGTAAGTCCCGGGGGCTGTAGCCGTTAATTGGATGGCCTGATCAAAAGGATGCATTTTTTAAATTGAGGAAGGAAGCCACGCATTCAATTGCGAAAGACTGTGAATGAAATGAACGCGCTCGGCCACTTCGGCTGGCAATCCTTGGCGGACATGCAGACTGAAAACCTGCATACCGGCAGCCAACCCTGCAAGCAAACCTGGCATGCTGTCTTCAACCACAGCGCAGTTTTCTGGCGCGCAATCCAAGGCTGCGGCGACATGAAGAAACAAGGCTGGATCGGGTTTGAAGCCCCCAATCTCTGGCGCGCAAAACAAGCGCTCACCTATCAAGTCTCTCAGTCCAGTGATACCCAAGGTCAACTCGGCTTTTTCACGCGGACCATTGGTTCCGATGGCAAACGGTATTTGCAAAGTATGAAGCTGTTGCAACAGGACTTTGGCGCCCGGAATTTCTTGTAAATCCTGACGGAAACGGATGGCCATATTGGCGCGCAGTTGTGTGACAAACAGGGCCTCATCAAAAGGGCGCTGGTCTGATGGAAGTTGCTTGGCCAACTCGGCCGCGCATTGGGCCATGGGCTTGCCGCCAAACTGGGAGTGCATGTCTTTAAGCCGCCAGGGTGCACCTAATGCCCTGGCCATGCCATGCAATACCTCAAGCCCCATCCACTCGCTGTCGACCAGTGTGCCGTCCAGGTCAAAAATAAAAGCAGCTGGTTTTTGTTGGCTCAAATCAATGTGCTCAGCAGGGGGTTCATGCCGTTGCAGCTTGCTCTTGCGCCGCACTGGGCAGCAAACTCAGAATCAATGTGGTGACCAGCGAAAGTCCAGCCAGCAGTAACAGTGAGTCCGCAAACCCCATGGCTTTAACGACGGGGCCCAAAGCCCAAACAGACAAAGAGCTGACAGCAAAAGAAACGCCCAGCCGCATGCCCGAGACACGAGAACGCAATCGGTCGTCAACATAACGGGCGATCATGAAATCAGTGAACGGAATCGCACCGAAGACGAACACCATCACCCCGGTGAGCGCTGCAAACAACCACCAACCTTGGGCTTGCGAGGCCAGGAGCAACATCGGTATTTGGCCGATCACCATGAACATGAAAAATTTCTTCAAAGCAAAACGATGGATCAGATGACCTACAACCACCTGTGCCAGAGAAGCGATGGCATACACCACGGCCAACACCAGGCCTAAAGCTGCAGGGTCTTGCATCACGTCACGAAATCGCTCAGTCACCAATTGGCCATTGCCATTGGTGGTGAAGTTGAACAAAACACTGCTGGTGATGGCAGCAGCAGTCATCACCACCAAAGCGCGCGCCAACATGGCGGGTGTCAAGTTCACTTTGGCTCCGCCTTTGCGTTTGGAAGGGGAGACGGCCTCAGGCGGGCAATATCGTGCAAAGACACAACCGCACACGATAGCGGCCACACCCGGCAAGATGAAAGCGGCCCGCCAGCCCCACCCTTGAATCAAAAAGCCCGTCAGCAAAGCGGCCACGGCCACACCCAAGTTACCCACCAGACCATTGAAACCAATGGTGGCCCCGGGGTTGATGGCGCGCTCCAACAGCATCGGAATACCCACCGGATGGTAGATCGAGGCGAAGACACCGATCAAGGTCAAGCTGACCGCCAACTGCCACACATTTTGCGAGAAGGCTGTCAGGACTGAGGCTGCGCCAATGCCGAAAAAGAAGATCAACATCATGCTGCGGCGGCCCCATAAATCACCCAATCGCCCCGCAGGCAATGAACCCAAGCCAAACATGAAGAATGCACCTGCGCCGTAAGGCATCAGGTCCTGCCATTGCTGGACCCCCATGTCGGCCGCAATGGTCGTCACCGCTGCCGCAAAAATCAACAAGAAAAGGTGGTCCAGTGCGTGCGCAATGTTCAACAAACCCCTGACCATCCCGGGATGGTCTGCCGGCAAGTCTGGCAGCTCAGGTAGAGGGGCGGTTAACGTGCTCATGCAGACAGGCCCGCACTGACCTTGGCTTTTTCACAGGCCATCAAAATACGCTCTGGCGTGGCTGGCGCATTCATATGGACCACCGTTTGGTGATTGGCGCTGGCACTCACGGCATCGCGCAAGGCAAAGTAGCTGGACAAGGCCAACATCAAAGGCGGCTCGCCTACTGCTTTGCTGTTGAAGGGTGTTGGCTTGATGTTGTGGTTCTCGAAAAAGCTGATCTTCAGGTGTTCAGGCACGTCGCCGGCCACAGGAATTTTGTAAGTACTCGGGCCATGTGTGAGCAACTTGCCTTTCTTGTCCCAGATGCACTCCTCCATGGTGAGCCAACCCATGCCTTGCACATAGGCACCTTCAACCTGGCCTTTGTCGATGGCGGGGTTGATGCTATTGCCCACGTCATGCACGATGTCGACCGCTTTGAGCCACCACTCACCGGTTCGGGTGTCAATCTCGACCTCGGTCACAGCTGCGCCATAGCAGTAGTAATAGAAAGCACGGCCATTCAGGGTCGTGAAGTCGTATTTGATTTCGGGCGTCATGTAGAAACCTGTCACCGACAAGCCCACGCGTTCTAACCAGGCCTGTTTGACTACGGCTGCCCAGTCGACCGACTTGCCGCCGCCGTGTGCCTGTCCATTGCCAAAGCTGACTGCAGCGGCATCGCAACCCAGCATGCCTGCCGCCACGGGTTGAAGTCTTGCACGCATTTGGGCGGTCGCGTTCATGATGGCACCGCCGTTGATGTCTGCACCACTGGAAGCAGACGTTGCCGACGCATTAGGCACTTTCTGAGTGTCAGTGCCCGTGACGCGCACCCATTGGGTTGTGATGCCCAAACCGTCAGCGCAAACTTGCGCCATCTTGGTATTGAGACCTTGACCCATTTCTGTGCCTCCGTGATTGACGCTGACCGACCCGTCCATGTAAATACTGAGCAGCGCGCCCCCTTGATTGAGCATGGTCGCGGTGAAGCTGATGCCAAACTTCAAGGGCACCAAAGCCAGTCCACGTTTACGTTTGGTGTGGGTTTTATTGAAGGCGTTGACCGACTCTCGGCGTTCCCAATAGCCGGACTCAGCTTCGACCTGACTCATCACTTTGTCGCCTACCCAGTCTTCGATCAACTGGTTGTATTGCGTGGTCATGGTGGCCGGATTACCTGAAATAGAAGGGTCCTGGTACAGGTTGAGCTTGCGCACCGAGAGTGCGTCTTTGCCCAGACTGTTGGCGATTTGCTCGATCACCGTCTCAATGCCGAACATGCCTTGGGGGCCGCCAAAACCGCGAAAGGCGGTGGCACTTTGGGTATTGGTTTTGCAGCGGTGGCTGATCAACTGCAACGCAGGAATGTAGTAGCAGTTATCGATGTGCAGACAGGCGCGGTCGTTGACAGGTCCTGAATAATCGGTGCTGTAACCGCAGCGCGACATCAAAGCGATGTTGGCGCCCAAGATGCGACCTTCGCCGTCATAGCCCACTTCATAGTCAATCCGGAAGTCGTGTCGCTTGCCGGTGATCATCATGTCATCGTCGCGGTTAACGCGCAGCTTGACCGGCTTTTGCAGCTTGAAAGCCGCAAGGGCTGCGCTTTGGCTGAAGATGCTGGCGTTGCCTTCTTTGCCGCCAAAAGCACCGCCCATGCGCCGGCAAATGACCTCCACGTCGTTGGTCGTCAGATTCAAGGCCGCAGCCGCTTCGCGCTGATTGCCATCGGGGTGTTGCGTCGACGAATACAAAGTCATCTGACCGTCTTCACGCGGCACGGCGTAAGTGATCTGACCTTCAAGGTAAAACTGTTCTTGCTGACCGGTTTCGGTGCTGCCTTTGAGCTTGTGGGGCGCTGCAGCAATTGCAGCGGCTGCGTCACCGCGGGAAATGCCTTTGGCAGGCATGACAAAACTTTGCGCGGCCATGGCTTCGTCAATCGTCAAGATCGCAGGAAGCTCTTTGACCAGAACCTTGGCTTTATGGGCGGCTTCTCGGGCATAGAGCATGTTGCGTGCAACGACCACAGCCACAGCCTGGCCAATGAACTCCACTTTACCCACAGCCAGAAAAGGATCGTCATGGTTGATCGGGCCGCAGTTGTTTTCGCCCGGAATGTCTTTGGACGTGTACACCGCCACCACGCCATGCGTCTTGAGAATAGCTTCGCGGTCAATGCCATCTCCGATCAACTCACCGTGCGCCACGGGTGACAAAATCAGGGCGGCATACAAGGTACCCGCATATTCAGGAATGTCGTCGGTGTAGGTGGCCGAGCCCGTCACGTGCAAGTGTGCAGATTCGTGAATCACGTCGGTGCCTTGCTGCACGTTTGATTCGGGCAGCAGGTTTTTGAGTGCGGTAGGAGCGTTCATTCAAGCCACCTCTTTCTGTTCTTCAATGAAATCGATCACCAAATTACGCGCTACCAGCGCACGGTAGGCCCAGGTAGCGCGAAGCCCGTCACGTGCGGTAAAGCTGGCGGTGATGGCCGCGTCCAGGTCAGCGGCTTTCACCGCAGCCGGTGCTTTGCCTTCGAGCACCGCTTCCAGCTTGGGCGCACGGCAAGGTGAGGGGGCTAACCCGTTGTAGGCCAGCTTCACGCCGCTCAACTTGCCACCTTTGAGTGTGTAGCTGATGGCTGCGCAAGTAGCCGAAATGTCTTGCTCAAAGCGCTTGCTTACTTTATGGGCACGGAAGACCTGGCCAGACACGGGTTTGGGCAACTCCACCGCTTCAATAAACTCACCCGCTTCGAGCACGTTTTTCTTCATGCCTGTGTAGAAGTTTTCGAGCAAGACCTTGCGCGTTTTGTCACCCCGGCGCAGCACCAAACTTGCGCCCAAAGCCATCAGGCAAGGCATGGAGTCGCCAATGGGTGATCCGTTGGCGATGTTGCCTGCCAACGTGGCGGTGGAACGAATCGGCGGCGAGCCAAAGCGACGCAAAACTTCTGCAAAATCAGGGTAGGCTTTACCGATCAAGGTTTCGACCTGGGTCAACGACACTGCAGCGCCCATGCGCCAAGCGTGCGCTGTTTCGGTCACTTGGCGCAACTCAGCGACGTTTCCCAGGTACATGATGTGCTCTGGGCGCGAGAATTTCTTGTTCACTTGCAAACCGATTTCTGTGCTGCCCGCAAGCAAGGTGGTAGTCGGGTTTTTGAGCAAGTAATCGGCTACTTCGGCCAGCGTGGCGGGCGAGACAAACTCATTGCCTTTTTTGGTGCGCACCACCGGTTGAACGATGATGTCGCCGTCCAAAGTCAAGGTCGGGGTATGGGCCCGCTGTATCTCTTTCAGCAAGGCCACATCCGCATGGTCATTCAGCTTCAATTCTGATTTTTTTTCTACGGCTTTGAATGCGGCATCAATGATCGGTGTGTAACCCGTGCAACGACACAGATTGCCACTCAAGGCATCTGTGATTTGTTGACGGCTTGGAGAGGGCAGGACTTGGACCAGGTTAACCAAGCTCATCACGATGCCAGGAGTGCAAAAACCGCACTGTGAGCCGTGACACTTGATCATCTCGTCTTGCACAGGGTGCAAGGCGCCATCGGCTTTCTTGAGGCTTTCAATGGTCTTGACCGATTTACCGTCGAGAGTAGGCAACAATTGGATGCAGCTGTTGACAGGGACATACTCGACGCCGTTGCCAGCGGCATTGAGTTCACCTACCATCACCACACAGGCACCGCAATCACCTTCAGCACAGCCCTCTTTGGTGCCTGTGCGATGGAGCTGTTCGCGAAGATAGTCCAGAACAGTGGTGGTCCGGCGTTCGCCCTGGGCTTCGACGATTTTTCCGTCAAGCACAAAGCGCACGGTGTTGGAGACTTGGGTCATGGTGAGGATGTAGTTTCGGAATAATTTGTAATTTTAATGACTTGTGCCTGAAATGGGTATGAATCCGCCAATTGGGGTCAAGCCAATTGAGCCAATTGGGGTCAGATCCCAATTAATCACCTGATAAACCCTGATTATTTTTCACGATCCCCGGTAGGTAGAGTAACTCCACGGGCTGGCCAGCAAGGGCACGTGATAGTGCTGATCTTCGTGGGCCACGCCAAAGTCCAGACTCACTTTGTTCAGGAAGTGAGGTTCAGGCAGATCAACGCCTTTGGCCTTGAAGTAGCCGGCGACGTCAAACACCAAGCGGTAAGTGCCTTTGCGCAGGCTGGCATGGTCGTACAACATGCCATCGGGGTTGCGACCATCGTGGTTGAGGATGAAGCTTTTCACCCGTGTCGCGATTTCCCCTTGCGTGGTGAACAAAGAAACTTGCATACCCGCAGCGGGGCAGCCGTGCATGGTGTCTAAAACGTGCGTACTCAAGCCCATGGCAAGCCCTTCAAAACAGTTGACCATATTGGTTCACGATAGTGTATACAATTTTATCTTTTACGGTAAGATGAAGGCATGGAAAATTCCACTACTTTCACGATTGTTGAGGCTTTGACCCGCGCCATTGTGGAGCACCGCTTGTTGCCGGGTGCCAAGTTGGCCGAACAAAAATTGGCTTCTCACTTCGGAGTGTCTCGTACCTTGATTCGGCAAGCTTTGTTTCAGTTGTCACAAAACAAACTGATCCGCATGGAGCCTGCGCGTGGCGCTTTTGTGGCGGCGCCTTCGGTCCAAGAAGCACAACAGGTTTTCTCTGTGCGGCGCATGATCGAAGCCGAAATGGTTCGCGGCTTTTTGAAACAAGTGACTCCAGCGAAGATCAAAGCTTTAAAAGCCCACATCAAGCAAGAACGCGAAGCCGTGCACCAAGAGGACGTCCCCGGACGCACCGAATTGCTGGGGGATTTTCATGTGCGAATGGCCGAGTTGATGGGCAACCAGGTTTTGGCTGAAATTCTGGGCGAATTGATTTCACGTTGTGCCTTGATCACTTTGATGTACCAGTCACGCCATGCGGCCCAGCATTCAACTGAAGAACATGAAGCGATCATTGACGCTCTGGCCGAAAAAAACGAAGCCTTGGCGGTGCAATTGATGAACGACCATTTGATCCATGTCGAAGCCAGTTTGACCTTTGACCGCAAAATTCCGACACACGACATCGCTCTGGCACTGGCCTGAATCTGCCATTGAGCACCGACCTGAACACCGTCATGTACACCTACGACAGCACCCTCACTTACCCCCGCGACCTCCAAGGCTACGGCCGAGATGTGCCGCATGCCCATTGGCCGGGCGGCGCCCGCATAGCGGTACAGTTTGTATTGAACTACGAAGAAGGCGGCGAAAACTCGGTGCTGCATGGCGATCCAGGTTCCGAGCAGTTCCTGTCTGAGATGTTCAACCCCCCGGCCTTTCCTGATCGCCACATCAGCATGGAAGGCATCTACGAATACGGCTCGCGTGCTGGCGTTTGGCGCATCCTGCGCGAGTTTGAAAAACGTGGCCTGCCACTCACTGTGTTTGGCGTGGCCACCGCGCTGCAAAAGCACGAGGACGTCACCGCCGCCTTCAAGGAACTGGGCTACGACATCGCGTGCCACGGCCTGAAATGGATTCACTACCAACATATTGACGAAGCCACCGAGCGCGCCCATATGGCCGAGGCCATGGCCTTATTGCAAAAGCTCACGGGCGAAAGGCCTCTGGGCTGGTACACCGGGCGCGACAGCCCCAACACGCGCCGCTTGGTGGCCGACTTTGGTGGCTTTGAATACGACAGCGATTACTACGGCGACGACCTGCCCTTCTGGATGAAAGTTTGCAAGAGTGACGGCACCGACGCGGCCCAACTCATCGTGCCCTATACGCTGGATTGCAACGACATGCGCTTTGCGCTGCCGCAGGGTTATTCACATGCAGACCCGTTTTTTCAGTACATGAAGGACACCTTTGACGCCTTGTACGCCGAAGGCGACCCGAACGGAGACAACGCCCCCAAGATGATGAGCATCGGCATGCACTGCCGCCTGCTGGGCCGTCCTGGTCGCATCACCGCACTGCAGCGCTTTTTGGACCACATCCAGTCCCACGACAAGGTTTGGGTGGCACGGCGCATCGACATTGCGCGGCATTGGAAAGCGACCCACCCGTATGCCGGATAAGCCACGAAATGATTGTAGGAGCTTGCCTGCAAGCGATGGCTTTGGGGTCTGCAAAGAGAGAATCGCCAGCAGGCTGGCTCCTACACAAACCAAACACGATCTGAAACAAACACGAAAACACACCATGCCATTGACCCTT
>Ga0114962_10004215_pt1 | contig 11467 bp, 9 predicted proteins | sample C_130820_MF_Meta_FD_87017 | JGI IMG/M metagenome (GOLD analysis project Ga0114962, IMG submission 87017) | Freshwater microbial communities from Lake Croche, Canada to study carbon cycling - C_130820_MF_MetaG | ecosystem: Environmental > Aquatic > Freshwater > Lake | place: Lake Croche, Canada... | reverse complement strand
GCGATCTTCCGAACCATCGACAGTGCCACGCTGCCGACTGCCAACTATATCGATGCCATGGGCATCGCCTTTCGCCCGACCTGGCAGATCGGCGCCCGCACGAGTATCGATGCGGTGCTCGCCGTCGCCGCCCGCAGCTACAAGGGCGATCCGGGTTTTGTCCTTGATGGCACGCCGGTGCGCAAGGACAACCTCAATGAGGTCGGACTGCGTCTGAACTACGAAGTTGCCCGACGGGTCTTCGTGTTTGCCGATGCCGCCCGCATCGACAGAACCTCAAATTACGCCCAGTACGCGTTTACCGATAACTGGTTCGGTATCGGCGTGCGGGCAGCGTTCTGACTTTCGACGAATCAGGGGAATCAAGATGGCACGCTCTGCATTATTCGGTCTGGTTAGAGGTCTCAGTGCGCTGCTGCTTGCGGCGAGTTGTCTGGCAATGGTCGGGCTGGCGCCCGCCCTGGCGCAGCAGGCTGCAACCGAAACCCCTCGTGACGATTACCTCATCGGGGCGGGCGACGCGATTCGAATCCAGGTCTTCCAGAGCCCGGAGCTGAGCGTCGATGCACGGGTGTCCGAGGCCGGCGTGATTTCTTACCCTTTGCTCGGGCCGGTGCGTATCGGCGGCATGTCGAGCACCGACATCGAAAAACTGATCGCACAGCGCCTGCGTGATGGAAAGTTTCTGCAGAATCCTCAGGTCACCGTCAACATCACCGCCTTTCGAAGCCAGCAGGTCTCGGTGCTGGGCAATGTGACGCGACCCGGGCGCTATCCGCTCGAGACCACGGGGATGCGACTGTCGGAAGTCCTCTCGCTGGCCGGCGGCGTCACGCCCGCAGGTGCCGATGAAGTGGTGCTGGTGACCACCCGGGACGGCAGGGAAACCCGGATCGAGATCGACATGGTCGACATGTTTGCCTCGGGCAACCGATCCAAGGATCCGGCAATGCAGGCCGGCGACGTGATCTATGTCAGTCGGGCGCCCCAGTACTACATCTATGGCCAGGTTCAGCGCCCGGGCATGTACGGCGTCGACCGCGGCATGACCGTCGCTCAGGCGATCGCCAAGGGCGGCGGTCTGACGCTGCGCGGAACCGACAAGGGGGTGCGGGTGAATCGTCGCAAGTCCGATGGAAAACTCGAGCCGATCGAGCCCAAGCTCGATGACCCGATCCGCCCGGACGACCTGATTTTCATCCGAGAAAGCGTCTTCTGACGGCGTTTGCAGGGCTCAAGTGTGGCATGTCGTGTACGCATTTCGGCAGGAACTCGCCGGACTTGAGCGCTGAAAATGCCGTCCGGCGGGCTCGATAGGCCGTCGGTCCGCGCTGGCGAAATCCCTGACGGTATCGCCGTCACCCGTCGCGATAATGAACCGACTGTTTCTCGAGAGTCGCGACCATGTCTGAACAACCGCAAGCATTTCTGGGCCGTCAGCCGATCATCGATCGTGATGGCCGACTCATGGGTTACGAACTGTTGTACCGGACCTCCGGTGCCGATGATCGAGCTCGCTTCAATGATGAAGACAGCGCCAGCCTGAGTGTCATGTCGACGCTGCTGCACGACCTCGGTCATGCGCAAGTGCTGGCCGGACGGACCGCCTTCGTCAATATTGGCGCCGGCGCTCTGCATCAGACCGGCGCGCTGAGTCTGCTGACACCGCGGCTCACCGTCCTCGAACTCTCGCCCTCGGTGCGCCTCGATCGCGTGACGATTCAGCGCCTGCGTGCCTTGCGACAAGAAGGCTTCGGTATTTCGGTCACCGCCGTCCCGCCGATGGATTCGCTCGCGCCCTGGCTGGAGGTGGCCACGCATCTGAAGGTCGACCTGAGTCGGGTCGACGACACGCTGCTCGACGTATTTGTGGCCAATTTGCGCTTTGGTGAGCACATCCTGATTGCCGAAAAGGTCGAGACGCCCGCCCAGGCCCAACGCTGCATCGAGCTTGGCTTTCACGGGCTGCAAGGCTGGCAGGTCGGGCGTCCCGAGGTGATGGGCAGCGTGAAGCTCGGCGTGCGTCATGCGGTGCTGGCCCGGATTCTCGAACAGATCAGCGATAACGCAGGGCTCGAGGCGATCGAGGCCACCTTCAAGCATGACGTTGCATTGTGCTGGCGCCTGCTGCGTTACACCGCAGCGTCCAATTTCGGCATGCTGATCGAAGTCGAGTCACTGCGTCATGCGATTGAACTGGTCGGGACCCGCCGGCTCGCCCGCTGGATTCAATTGCTGCAGGCAACCGTCGAAGAACCATCCCCGGCAGCCGAAAGACTGATCGCGGTGGCGGTCATGCGCGGACGCATGCTTGAGATGGTCGGTGCCGACTACTTCAACGGGACGGATTGCGACAACCTGTACCTGGTGGGGGCCTTCTCGGTCCTGCCCTCGATGCTGATGCAGACCATGGCAGAGTCGATCCGCACGGTAGCGCTGCCTGAGGCCGTCGCCGATGCGCTGACCTCGCGTGAAGGCCGATTCGGCCCCTTGCTGCAGCTCGCCGAGGCGCTTGAGGCCGATGATGCCGAGCGCATCGATGCCTTGTGCGCCGAGCTCTCGATTTCCAGCCGCGCGCTGGTGCGAGCGCGTACCACCGCGACCGCCGCCCTGCAGGATGCGGCACTGGTATGAGCGCCGACTCCGTGCAATCCGATCAACCGTCTGCGCAACAGATCGACCTTGCCGATCCGACCATTCCGGCGCCACTCATCGAACCGACCGCCTTTCTCGGTCGTCAGCCGATTCTCGATCGCAATCAGCAACTGATCGGCTACGAACTGCTTTACCGGGCCAACGCCCAGTCGACCGATGCGCAGTTTGATGACGGCGGCCATGCCAGCCTGATGGTGATTGCCTCGCTGCTGCAGGACATCGGCCCGGAGCAGGTGCTCGGCGGCAAGTTCGGATTCGTGAACGTCTCACCCGGCACGATCGGGGAGAGTTCGCCGATCCTGCTGCTTGACCCCAAACGCACCGTCCTTGAGTTCAGTGCCGACGCCGAGTTCGACGACGCCTGTCTGGCTCGGCTCACCGAGCTGCGTCGCCTGGGCTTTGGTGTCTCGGTCACTGTGAATTCGCCAGTGATTCTGCGACAGCCGGTCTTCGCCCTCACCACCCACGCCAAGGTCGACCTGCTGCGGGTCACGATGGACAAGCTGCCGGTGGTGGCCAAGCTGCTCAAGGGCATGCCCGGGCGCCGTGTCCTGGTGGCCGAAAAGCTCGAGACCCGTGAACAGGCCGCTGCCTGCCTGGCACTTGGCTTCGATTGCCTGCAGGGCTTTTATTTCGCCCGACCCGAAACCCTGTCGGCTCGCCGACTCGAGCCGGCACGCGCGGCCGTACTGCAGGCGATCCGCCTGCTGCTGCGCAATGCCGATGTCGTGGATGTCGACAATGCGCTCAAGCGCGACGTTGCGCTGTCGGTCAAGTTGATCCGCTACATGAACTCAGCCGGGATGGGTCTGTCGACCAGGATTGATTCGCTCAAGCATGCGATCAACCTGCTGGGCTACAACAAACTCGCTCGCTGGCTCACGCTGCTGCTGGCCACCGCCGACAGCAAGGATCCGACAGCGCAGGTCCTTGCCCGGACCGCGATCACTCGCGGCCGGCTGATCGAGCTGCTGGGCGAGAATCGCTTTGACATGGGGCAGCGCGACAATCTTTTTATTGCCGGCACCTTCTCGCTGCTGCCGGCGATGCTGATGCTGCCGATGGCTGAAGCGCTCGCTGATCTGGATCTGCCGGCGTCAGTTGCGCAAAGCCTGCTCACGCGAGGCGGCGAATATGGCCCCTATCTGCAACTTGCCGAGGCCTGTGAAGATCCGTCGCTCGCAGGCGTCGCCGCGCTGTGCAAGCAGCTCGATATCCCGCCCAAGGCGCTGAACCTGGCCCAGATGCAGGCAACCGACTGGGTCAACAGCCTGGGTATCTGAGCGGGGCGTTTACGAGGCGATGCCGCTTGCCGGGCGCGCTGCGGCGGCCGGTTCGCCGATCCGGGGCAACAGGATCGCCGAGGCCAGGGCACCCAGCGCCACGATGGCCAGGGCGACGAACACCTTCGAGAAGCCGCCCTGCTCATGCAGGCTCGAGACCAGCGTGACCGCGCCGGCGCTGCCCAGAAAGCTCGCCACATAGCGCAGCCCGTAGGCTCGGGCACGCCAGCGGTCGCTGGTATAGCGCGCCACCATCGCGTCATTGATCGGAATCTGTCCGAAGACAAAGAACATGATGGCCACGCAGGCCGCCACCAGACTCCAGCCGGTACCCGAGATGGCGAGCAGAAACAGCGGCGCCTGCAGCGCCACCACACCGAGCATGGCGGTGCGAAGCGGTACCCGGTCGATCAGCGCGCCGACCAGCAGCTGCGCCATGGCGGCGATCAGATAGACCCCGGCGATGATCGCGCCGATGGCGCCCAGGCCTGCCTCGCCCGCGAACACGCCGCGCAGCCGCTCATCGAAGAGCTTGGGCATCGACACGGTGGTGGCATGAAAGAGCAGACCGTTGCAGACCACCGCCAGCAGAAACACCGCCACCAGCCGCTTCATCACCTCGGGCGGCACGACCACGCTCGCGCTTTTCTTGGCGGCCGCGGCATTGCTCGCGCCCCGGCTGACCGCGAGATAGGCCACTCCCAGTCCCATCATGGCGATGCCGGGTGCGATGAACGCCGCGCGCCATCCGAAGTGCTGCACCACCAGGCCGGTAATGAGCGCGGCCATGCCCAGTCCGAGATTGCCCCAGACGCCGTTGACGCCGAGGGTCCAGCCCAGGCGCGGGCTGCCGATGGTGAGCATGGCGATGCCAACCGGGTGATAGATCGAGGCGAACAGCCCGATCAGTGCGAGCGTGGCGCCGAGCTGCCAGGCATTTTGCGACAGGCCGGCCAGGATCGACGCTGCGCCGATCCCGAAAAAGAACACCGCCATCATGCCGCGGCGGCTCCAACGGTCGGCAATCCAGCCTGCCGGCAGCGCGCCCAGGCCGAAGATTGCCATCGCCGGCAAAGACAGGGGCAGAAGCTGCGAAAAGCTCAGCTGCCATTCCTGTGAGATGGCGAGCACCGCGGTCGGAAAGATCAGCAGGAAAAAATGGTCGAGCAGATGCGCCAGATTGAGCAGCTGCGCGTGCGCGCGGGTCGGTGCCATGGTGGTGTCTCCGAATCGGACTGACCGATCGGCCGGACGAACCGATCAGGTCAGGTCAGGTCAGCTAACGGCTGAATCGTTCAGTCTTCCAGCTTACGCGCCTTCATTAATCAGGCCCGGTCCATCGGCAGGTAATCGGTATAGCCCTGCTCGCTGCCGCCATAAAACGTCGGCCGGTTGTAGGGCGTGAAGGCGGCCTGCTGCCGGATTCGCTCGGGCAGGTCGGGGTTGGAGATGAAGTAGCGCCCGAAGGCGATCGCATCGGCGTTGCCCCTGGCGACGGTCTCGGCGGCACTGTCGGCGGTGAAATTGCCGGCGGTCATGAGTACCCCGCGCCAGGCCGGGCGGAACAGGGCGCAGGCCGACGGCACATTCTGATGATCGACTTCGCCCGAGCCGGCGCCGCTCGAGCGCGGCTCGATCAGGTGAAGATAGGCCAGCCCGAGGGTGTCGAGTTCGCCGACGATGTGCGAGTAGAGCGGCATCGGATCGTCCTCGCCGCTGTCGTTGGCCACGCCGTAGGGCGACAGGCGGATGCCGACCCGCTCGGGTCCCCAGACTGCGGCGACCGCGCGGGTCACTTCGAGCGACAGCCGCACCCGGTTTTCGATCGAGCCGCCATAGGCGTCGGTGCGCTGGTTGCTGCGCGACTGCATGAACTGCTCAAGCAGATAGCCATTGGCCGAGTGAATCTCGACACCGTCGAATCCGGCCTGCATCGCATTGCGGGCCGCCTGGGCATAGCCTTCGATGATGCCGGGGATCTCGTGGGTCTCGAGTGCCCTGGGCGTCTCGAGCGGCACGCGCTCGAAGTTCGCGCTCATCGCCTTGCCGTTGGCGGCGATCGCCGAGGGGGCGATCGGCAAGGCGCCACCGGGCTGATGTGACGAATGCGAAATCCGGCCCACATGCCACAGCTGCAAAAAGATTTTTCCGCCGCGCGAATGCACCGCTGCGGTCACGCCTTTCCAGCCCTCGATCTGCGCGGCGCTATGGATGCCCGGGGTGGCCGGGGCGCCCTGGCCCGAGGCCAGCACCTGCGAGGCCTCGGCGATGATCAGTCCGCCTTCCGAGGCGCGCTGACGGTAGTACTCGGCATTGAGCGCGTTGGCCACATTGCCGGGCGTGGTGGCGCGCATCCGCGTGAGCGGCGCCATCACAACGCGATGGCTCAGCGTGTAGGGCCCGACTTTGAGCGGGGCAAAAAGGGCTTGGGTAGTCATCGTGGTCTCCGGGCAATTGTTGTTGTCGGTCGGGGCAGGATGGGGCGCTGCGGGGCAGGGGCGTCAGCCCGCCTGTCTCACCAGCGCCAGCTGGCGGGCCTGCGCGATCAGCCGCCCGGTGCTGTCCCAGAGCATGCCGTCTTCGATCATGCGGCCGTCGGCCAGGTCGCTGGTACGGAATTGGCCGAGGATCCAGCCCGCCGCAGGCCGCCTGCGCAGGTGCACGGTGAGCTCGACCGTCGGGACCCAGCCGACCGCACCGATCTGCCCGAACACCGAGGGCGGAAAGGCGTCGGCAAACAGCAGCGCCGCAATCGGGTCGGGATCACGGCCATCCTTGAAGCGGATCCAGCCGGTGATCTGGGCGCGTCCGCCGACTTTGGTGTGCACTTCGTCGGGATGCAGGCGGATTTCTAGGCGATCCATGATCGGAAGCGGGATGCCCTGCTGGTCGCCGGAGCGGGCGATGCACTGATCGGGTGGCGGAATCGAGGGGGCCGGCGGTTCGATCACCGGCTGCGCGCCGGCGCCCAGATTGCCGAAGGCGGCCATCACTTCAATGCGAGCGCTGTTGTCCTGCATGAGCGTTGCCCGACAGGTGCTCAGTTGCCGGCCGCTGCGCAGCACCTGCGCCTGAACGCGGCACGGCTGGCTGCCCAGGCCGGGACGCAGATAGTGCACGGTGATGCTCAGCGGATCGGGATGCTCGGCGGTCTGTGCGGCGATCGCATTGGCCGCCAGGGCCAGCAGATAGCCGCCGTTGGGATTGCTGCCGATGCTCCAGTCGGATGACACCAGGCCGTCGTAGCTGCCGTCGCCAAGCGGGGTGAGTCGGGTTTCGTCGTCGAATTGGCTCATCGGATCGGGGGGTTGCAGCGTGGTCGCTGGAGTTGTCGCAGGGGTCGGGTCGCTGAATCGGGTGAACTGAGTCGGGTGAACTGAATCGGGTGAACTGGGCTCAGTCGATCAGCGCGCCGGCGAATTCGTCGGCAGAAAAGGCCTGCAGGTCGTCGATGCCTTCGCCCACGCCGATGAAGCAGATCGGGATCGGTCGATCACGACGGGTATGGGCCAGCGCAACCAGCGCGCCGCCGCGCGCGGTGCCGTCAAGCTTGGTGACGATCAGCCCGGTGAGTTGCACTGCGTCATCGAAGGCCTTGACCTGCGCGAGCATGTTCTGGCCGGTATTGCCATCGAGCACCAGCAGGACTTCGTGCGGCGCGCCGTCCATGGCTTTGCCGATCACCCGCCGGATTTTTTTCAGCTCTTCCATCAGGTGGGTTTGAGTGGGCAGGCGGCCGGCGGTATCGACCATGACGACGCCGGTGCCCCGGGCGCGCCCGGCCGCGACCGCATCAAAGGCGACCGCACCCGGGTCGCCGCCTTCCTGGGCGATTACATCGACCTGATTGCGGCTGCCCCATTGCGCGAGCTGCTCGCGCGCGGCTGCACGGAAAGTGTCGCCGGCAGCAAGCAGCACCGATTTGCCTTCGCCGTGCAGATGGCGGGCGAGCTTGCCGATCGAGGTGGTCTTCCCGGCGCCGTTGACGCCGGCAATCATCATGACCAGCGGGCTGGCCTGATCGATGTCGATCGGCCGCTCAAGCGGCGTGAGCAACTCGACCAGCAGCCCCCGCAGCGCGGCCTTGACCTGCGAGGTGTCGGTGAGCTTGTCCTTGCGGACCTTCTCGCGCAGCGCGGTGAGCAGCCACTGCGTGGTCTCGAAGCCGGTGTCGCCCGACAGCAGTGCGGTCTCGAGGTCTTCGTAGAGCACCTCGTCGATCTTGACGCCGGTAAAGAGCACCGCGATGTTGCCGCGGGTGCGCGACAGGCCCTGCTTGAGGCGTGCCAGCCAGGGGCGACGATCGGAGGGTGCCTCGGGAACCGGATCGCTGACGGTTGCGGCAAGGTCTGCGGTGGCGGTCGCCGCCAGTTCGCTCGCGGTCGCTTCAACAGGCGACGCCGACGTCGCGTCGGAGGATGGCCCCGGCGGCTGGGCCGGCACAGGCTTGTTGCGGCGAAAGAATCCGAACATGTCGACGAGGTGGTGGTGCGAAGGGGTCTGCAGAGGGCGGGGTACACTCGAGCCCCCGATTCTACGCCGCCCCAATGTCCCGAACTTTCCTGCAACTTGCCGTCGCCGGGCTGCTGTCGACGGCCTGCGCCCTGGTCGCTGCGCAAAACGCCGCCCCCTCCTCGCAGACAGCGCCTGCCCCGGCCTCCCAGCAGGTGGTCGAGCGCAGCTTTCCCAACGGACTGAAGGTGCTGGTCAAGCCCGACCGGCGCGCGCCCACGGTGGCCCATATGGTCTGGTATCGCGCCGGATCGATGGATGAGGTCAATGGCCGCACCGGCGTCGCCCATGTCCTCGAACACATGATGTTCAAGGGCACCGAGTCGCTGGCGCCCGGCGAGTTTTCGCGCCGGGTGGCTGCCATGGGCGGGCGCGAAAATGCCTTTACCTCGCGCGACTACACCGGCTATTTCCAGCAGGTCCACAAGTCGCGTCTGCCCGATGTCATGGCGCTCGAAGCCGACCGCATGGTCAATCTCAAGCTGTCAGCCGACGAATTCGCCAAAGAGATCAAAGTGGTGATGGAGGAGCGGCGTCTTCGCACCGAAGACAGCGCCAGCGCGCTGGTCTACGAGCAGCTTTATGCCGCCGCCTTTACTGCCCACCCCTATCGCTATCCGGTGGTCGGCTGGATGAGCGACCTCGAATCGATGACGCCTGCCGATGCGCGCGCCTGGTACGACACCTGGTATGCGCCCGGCAATGCCACCCTCATCGTGGCCGGTGACGTCGAGCCCGAGGCGGTCTTTGCGCTGGCCGAAAAATACTATGGCGTTATCCCGGCCAAGCCGGTCCCTGCACGCAAGCCGCAAACCGAACCCGCCCAGCGCGGATTGCGTCGCATCGAGGTCAAGGCGCCGGCCGAGAATCCCTATGTCGTGATGGCCTTTCATGTGCCAAAGCTCGAATCGATCGAGGGCCCCCGCGATCCCTATGCGCTCGAAGTGCTCTCGACCCTGCTCGACGGCGGTGCGAGCACCCGCCTGACCCGCAATGTCGTGCGCGGCTCGCGGGTCGCCAATCAGGCCGGTGCGGGGTATGACATGACGCAACGCGGCCCGGCGGTCTTTGTGCTCGACGGCACGCCGGCCGACGGCCACACCACAGCCGAGGTTGAAGCCGCGCTGCGCGCCGAGATCGCCCGCATCGCCACCGAGGGCGTGCCGCAGGCCGAACTCGATCGCGTCAAGGTGCAATACGTGGCCGGGCAGGTCTACAAGCGTGACTCGGTCTTCGGTCAGGCCATGGAAATCGCCGGCCTCGAAATCACCGGCCTGTCCTACCGGGATGCCGACCGTATTCTCGAGAAGGTCCGATCGGTCACGGTCGAGGAGGTCAAGGCGGCGGCTGCGCGCTATTTCGGCGATGAGGCCCTGACGATTGCAACGCTGCTGCCGCAGCCGATTGCCCCCGGAAAACCCGCCGCGGCCCCGGCCGGTCTGAGGCACTGACACCATGCGATCCGCCTTCATTCGACCATTCTTCCTGCTGTCCCTGCTGCTCTGGGCGCCGCTGGCCAGCGCGGTGCTGCCGATCGAGCACTGGGTCAGTTCACGCGGCGCGCGGGTCTATTTCGTGCGGGCCGATTCGATTCCGATGCTCGACATCAACATCGACTTCGATGCCGGTTCGCGCCACGATCCGCCGGCCAAGTCGGGTCTGGCCGCGATGACCGCCGGCACGCTGGCGCGTGGTGTGGCCGGTCTTGATGAAGCCGCGCTCGCAGAGCGACTGGCCGACATCGGTGCCAGCCAGGGCGCCGGTGCCGGTGACGATCGTGCCAGCGCATCGCTGCGAACGCTCACCAGTCCGCGCGAACTCGATGCCGCGGTCGCGCTGCTTGCCAAGCTGGTCTCGCAGCCGACCTTCCCCGAGGTGCCCTTGCAGCGCGAACGCGAGCGGATCATCCAGGGTCTTCGCGAGGCCGCGGTCAAGCCGGATGCCATCGCCCAGCGCACTTTCAGCGAGCTGATCTATCCGAGGCATCCCTACGGGCGCGATCCGCTGCCCGAGACGATCACGGCGATCACCCGCGACGATCTGGTCGACTTTCATCGGCGCTATTTCGGTGCCAACCGCGCGGTCGTGTCGATCGTCGGCGCCATCGACCGAGCCCGCGCCGAGGCGATTGCCGAGCAACTGACCCGCGACCTGCCGCAGGGTGTGACACCCGCGCCGATGCCGCCGGTCGAGGCACCGCAGGCGGTCGAGCGACGCATTCCCCATCCGGCCACCCAGAGCCACATCGTCATCGGCGCGCCCGCCATGTCGCGTTCCGACCCCGATTACTTCCCGCTCTTCGTGGGCAACTATGTGCTGGGCGGTGGCGGCTTCGTGTCGCGGCTGACCACCGAGGTGCGCGAAAAGCGCGGGCTGTCCTACAGCGTCTATTCGTATTTCTCGCCGATGATGCAGCCCGGTCCGTTCGCGATCGGCCTGCAGACCCGCAAGTCCCAGACCGACGAGGCGCTGGTGGTGGTGCGTCAGACGCTGGAGGGCTTTGTGCGCGACGGGCCGACCGAGGCCGAGCTGATTGCGGCCAAACAGAATCTGGTCGGCGGCTTTGCCCTGCGCATCGACTCCAACCGCAAGATCCTCGACAACATCGCGAACATCGGCTGGTATCAGTTGCCGCTCGACTATCTCGAGCGCTGGACCGACCAGGTCGAACAGGTCACGACCGCACAGGTGCGCGAGGCGTTCGGGCGCAAGGTGTTTCCCGACCGGCTGGTCACGGTGATCGTGGGTGCCGGTGAAGCGAAACCCTGATTCCGGCGCGCCGCGAGACAAAGCGGGCACGCGCAAACCTGCGCCGCGCGCGGCGCGGTCCCTGCCGATGAAGGTGCGCATCATCGGTGGTGCCTGGAAGCGCACGCTGCTGCCGGTGCTCGATCGCCCGGGTCTGCGCCCGACGCCCGACCGGGTCCGCGAGACGCTCTTCAACTGGCTTGGCAACCGGCTCGACGGCTGGCGTTGCCTCGATCTGTATGCCGGCAGCGGGGCACTTGGCTTCGAGG
>Ga0114962_10004213_pt1 | contig 11470 bp, 27 predicted proteins | sample C_130820_MF_Meta_FD_87017 | JGI IMG/M metagenome (GOLD analysis project Ga0114962, IMG submission 87017) | Freshwater microbial communities from Lake Croche, Canada to study carbon cycling - C_130820_MF_MetaG | ecosystem: Environmental > Aquatic > Freshwater > Lake | place: Lake Croche, Canada... | reverse complement strand
TTTCTTTTATTTGCTCATCAGCTAGTGCCAGCATTTTTACTAACCGCGCCGACTCAACATAAGCCGCCTCCGCACGTTGACGATACTCTTCCATCAGGCATTTAAACTCATTGGCTATATCCATGTTTTCATTCGCATCCTTCACTGCCGCGTTACGCTCATCCATCATCACCAGCATTTCATCCTGCAAAACTCGGAATTGCTCCTTCTGCGCGGCGAGTTCTGCCTCTGCAACCACTGCGCGATAGCAGCCCATGCCCATTTCTTTTGCGTCAGTGCAGGGTTTATTCTGTGCAACAAGTGCGTTGGCGGCTTCGCGCAACAGGTCGCGGGTTTCCCACAGTTCATTATGATCGTCATGGCTAGACTGAACCGCAAACCACTCGGCATCATCCCGCAACCGATCAATCAAACTATCATTTACTTTATCCATAGCGCCAGCACTCCTCCAAGACCTACGACAATTAAACTACCCACTAGCACACCATCACGGAACCCCTCTGCATAAGCCCGTTTTCTGTGCCTGTCCACGATGCCCCAATCCATTAGCTTCTCCTCACAAAGACTATCCCAGATGCTCATCTCGCACACTCCTGTATCCTGCACTCCACAAATAAACCTTTCCAGCCACACGTTGACATTTGCGCGTATACCCACAATGACGGCAAAACAACACACGCATTGAACACCGCTACATAAATGCTGAGAATAATCAGCTTCTCTATTTTTTTATTCATCAGTCCAACTCCTTGTGCAACTTCAGTAAATTAATACTCCGCATCACACCCTGCGGCAGAAGACATGCTGCGTTGGGATAGAACAAGTCAAACAAGCGTATCGTTGCTGCATACATCCTGATGTTGTCCTTGCCCCATCCTTCCTTCACGACGTTTAAATCAACCCCAAGATCGTGCAGTTCCTTGACCGCTTCGTTGTAACCAGTTCCCTTGATAGCGTGGCTCATAGCGAAAACAACCCAAAACTCCATTTGATAAACGCAAGCAGCGCAAAGAAATAGAACACCAGAAAAAAAGGCACACCAAGCACTACTGCTAGATCACTAATTATGTCTTTCATTTCCCCTCCTTTTTCATCGCCCGAATCTCGGCGGCGCAATGATCTGCTTCTTGATGTTCGCACACCCTCGCCGCCTGTTCCTGTGCCGCTGCATACCCATCTTCGCAACCTTGTCCGTAGGACACCCACTCCGGCTCAAACTTGGTCAGGTCTTTTTTGAGCAGCGGGTCATCAAGCGCGTAGAGAATTGCAATGTTCGCCATATACATAAAATTCGGGACGTAGTCCATGTTGGTTTCAATGCAGAATTTACGCGCCTTATTTTCCGCAATTTCGCGCACCCGTTTCATCTGTTCGGGGGTCATTTCCCGCACTCCTTCTTTCTTTTTAAAATACCTGTCGATTATGTCGGCGCGGCTCATAGTAGCCGCCGCCAGATCAGCAGTCCGATTGCGACAACGCCAATGAAGGCGACCACGCCTAGAACGGCGATGAAGTTGGCAAACAACGTGAGTATCCAGTCGGGGATCATTTCCCGCACTCCTTGATTGCCGCGTCGATTGCGGCGTCACGTTGTTCTGGCGTATCAACCGGATACTCTTGCGGCATTACCGGCAGATACCAGCAAGCCGCAATATCAGCATGGCGCTGTACCCGCAGCCACCGATACCTCTCCGCATCCTTCCGCAGCGCCGCCTCATCCGTAGCTAGGCCGCGCTTGGCAAGTTCGCCTACCGCGTCCAGTTCATCGGAATGCCATTCATCCTCGTTCATGATGCGGCACACAATGTCATCAATCTGCTCTAGCGTCATGGTCATTTCCCGCACTCCTTCTCAATCTTGGCGTCCACGGCCTCATCAAACCTCACGCCTTGAACCATGCAGCATTCCCAAAGCGCGGAAAACTGACGCGGGTTTAGTTTTCGCACGATCTCGTATCTTGCAACCGCCTTGTCGCGCTGCTCAATTGCGGCGGCGAGTTCTGCTTTCATTCTGGCAATTTCGCTCTCAAGGTGTTCGCTCATTTCCCGCACTCCTTCAGGGCTTCGTTGTAGCCGCAAATGCAATCGACGCTATCGTTATCCACGCATCCGTCTACGTGTTGTCCATAGTATTTCAACGCCACCGCCAGCTTGTCGCGCTGCTCTTCAGCGTTGTTAGCGCGTTTCAGATAATCGCCAGACAAGGAAAAGAAATGATCTGCTTCAGTAACCGCCTTGAGGTAATGCTGCTCGTCTACAACGTTGAGCGTCGGGTCAGCAAGCGCGGCGAGGATAGCTTCCTCGGCGGCAAAAGATACGCCGTCATAATTCACACCGAATTCCAGACAGGCTTTGGCTGCAATCTCAGCCACCCGTTTCTTTTGTTCAGGGGTCATTTCCCGTTTTCTTTCGCAAAAGTCGCATTTGCATACAACGTGTAGTGGGCCGGTGACTTCATAGCTGGCGCTCATTTCCCGCACTCCTTCATTGCTTCTTTCGATTTGTCGTAAACAGTAACCAGTTTGTGCCAATCAGAAAACGACAGGCGTTCTGTTGGTATGCGCCCCTCTGTTTCCGCGACAAGGCGGCGAAACGGTATCAGCGCAGTTCCCAATTCAGACAACGCCGCCACCGCCGCGTCACGCTGGCGCTCGGCTGATTGTTTGGCCTGCTCTTCCTTGAGCAGGTCGCATTCCTCAAGATGACCGTATGGCATCTCACCATCACAAAGTTTGCAACAGGCGGCACCATCGACAAAGTTTCCGTTGCGTTCTTCGCGCAGCCTCTCGACCTCCGACGCGAGTGCGTTGGCGCGTTTGGCTTGGGCAGAAATATCTAGCCACTCTTGCCTATCAAGAATGACAGTCCTGCACATAAACTGAGTCCCGACCATGCGGTCAATCTGCTCGTCGCTCAACGCGGGAGGCTGCGTGGGATTAGTTTCACGCTCAATCGTTTCCAGATCATACTCTTGGCAGAATGTGCTTCCGTCGCCGCCACCATGTCGTTTGCAAGTCATATCATTCCCCCTCGTCTGAGATTAACGTCTGCCAACGATTAAAGTTATGCTCGTCGCTGTTTTGCGCTCGTTTCAAATCTTCGCGCAACGCCGCAATCTCGGCTTGTGCTGCGGCGAGTTCGGTGCGTAGAGTTTCCATGTTTATTAGTGCCTCGTCCCATCCGTTGCTGCACTCGTCCTTGCGCTTGGTTACGGCGGCGAGTCTGGTCTGGTTGTCCTCCGCAACTTTTCTGTTGGCTACCGCGAGTTCTTGCCAGTATTTCAGCTTCGCGTTGGCGGCGGAGAGTTCGGCATCAAGTTTAAGAAGTCGTGTTAATTCTGCTTCGCTCTCAAGCTGCTCGCCTAAGTTTGCAGGGTTCCGCAACCGTTCAATCAGTTTCGTATCGCTGGCGCTCATTTCATCTCCCCTAAATTTACCTCCAACAAGTCAAACACAAAAGCCCCCACCTCACCTTTCGTAGCAAAGAATCTCTCGCCACCCCTACCATGCTCTGTGTCATCCTGTATGTGGTAGCGCACAGTAAAACCGTTCTCCAGCTTGCGGAATGTCAGACGATCAATCATTTCATCTCCTCCCGATAAGCCGCCATCGTCGCGGCTACGTTGGTATTCCCTGAATTTGTCGGCACCCACGCGCATCCGTCGAGCAAGTATTTATTCCGTGAGCGCAGGTAGGCTATTGCCAGCTTCAACTTGGCTTTGTATTCGTCGGTCATTTCTTCCCCTTCATATATGCGTTGTATGCCAATGCCAGTTCCAAGTCAGCCGCTTTCCATGCCTTGGATGCAGTGGCAGTGCGTGTGTCAAAGTAGCGTTTACGTGCGGTCATAAACTTGGCGAGGACTACGCGGAATTCAGCTTGGGTCATTTGTCTTCGCCTTCGTATTGGACAACCTTATCAACCACGACTTCCGCCGAAATAGTCTTATTGTTTTCCCTGACAATTCCAGATATTTCCTCGTTCACCATTTGACTAAATGACCGCCCACTTGGGAACATCATTTTCCCTGCGTTAGAGTTCTTCGTGATCTCCATCGCCGCTTCAAGGCCATCATTCCATCCGCTGGTGTAGTCGTTACCTCCAGCCATACGCATCAGGATGCCTTCTCTTACAGCTTGACTGACAGGCATCCGGTTCTTCCGCGCAAACACCTTGAGGTTTGCCCGTTGCTTTATAGGCATGTAAATCATCAGCGGGTGAACATTCTTAAAACGGCTCATCTTCATTTCTCCACTTGTCATAGGTAACTATCATTTGATCGAACAGCTTCTGCGCCTCTTTGTTGCCGTTCAATTCAGTGCGAGATTTGATCCCACAGGTCTCGTATAAAAACTCCGTAGCAGTCTTCTCGGTAACCTTCACAGGCAGCCTCACATCATCCATAAGCCACTGATGGAAGCGGATATCCCTGCAAAGTATTCCGGCCTGTTGCGTCCTGCTCTTGTATCTGACCGGCTGCTCATCGTCGTTTAAACGCACCATGGCAATCATGTATCTCGCCCCGACATAATCCCGTAGCAACTCCTCGGGGATTTCGTCGGGATGAATCTTTAGCGTGAGGACGAAGCCAGTGGCGTCCTGCTTAAGAGCCACCTTCACAGTCTCAAATTGCATGGCATCCATCAAAAGAAGTCGTCATCATTTTGTTGCGCGGGTTTCTCTGATGCGGGTTGCTCCTGCGACTTACGCACAAAGGTATCCACCGCAATCGCCAAGAACGTTCCGCCATCCTTGGTGGGCTTCTTCCAGCCAGACAGCTTGATGTCAACGATGCCGTCATTGACGGTCAGCGTCTTCAGATCAACCCTGATGTCCCCAATGTAATCGGGAGCCTTGGGATTGGTCTTTGCCTTGGTCGCAAACAAAGCGCCTGAATTAGGACGGTTCTCAAAAGCAGCCATTATTTATTTCCTTTCAATGATTCTTTCAGTTGGCGGAAAAACTCTTTAACACTTGCATGGGCATTCGGATCGATCCTGCCGATAATCTCCAGCGCCACCAAGTTTGACTTCCACAGACCTGACAACTCTGTCTGCGTAGTGGCAACACTGCCTAACTCTTTCATCTTCTCAATGAACAGCAACTGATCGTCGGTGAGATGAAGGGCAACTAGTGTCGATTCAACGGTGGGCTTGGCTTCCAGCTTGACCTCTGCCTTTTTCTTCGGGGCTTCGACCAACTCCACGCCGTCAATGGCGTCATGCTCGACAATCTCCAGCGCCAAGAGCCACAGGTAACGACGCAGGTACGTATGCGTAGCACCCAAGGACTGTATCGGCTGACCCTTGGCATTCTCTGCATTCACAATCGGAGTGCAGAAGGGAATTGAAGTGCCGTCGTCTGCGTCATAGACGGTCAGCGTAGCTACATCCGTGAAGGACACCACGCCACACAGCCCGACCTCGTTGAATATCTTTTGAATGGCAGGAATGAAGTCCCCCAATTCAAAGTATTCAAACCCAGCGAACTTGTTCTTGCCACTCTTCTGAATGGTGGTATTCACCAAGCGGAACCGTGCTTCCTGCAACTTCTTATAAACCGTCATTTTCTGCCTTCCATTGACTGCACCACTGGTTGACTCCGCAGTAATTGCCAGAGCATCTGATTGCTTCGCCTTTCCTTGTTTCGACAAAACCCTTCTCCGTTTCTGCCCGTGCTAGGGCGTCTGCCTCGTTATCAAAGACCTTGATTGCCGTCTTCCTGCCTTCCTTCTTCACCGCATACGTGGTGCTGCGTATCCACCGATCCTCGTCCGTGCAGCGCGGTAGCTCGTCATCCATGTCGATAGCCACCTTGCCATCGTCGTGGTGACCGATCCGGTCTAGGATGAACTGCTCTGCCTTATCCTGATCCCAGACAGGCAGGTTGACCATGTGGACGGGTGACTGCGGGTAGTCAGGCTTTGCAAGCGCCTCCCTGCGATTCCAGTCGCGGATGAGGGCCACTATCTGCAACCCTGCCACAGGCTTGCCCTTGACCCGCCTGACCAGCCACGCATACATGTTTAACTGCTGCTCCCACTCGGGCTTCTCCTGCCGCACAGCCCATGCGCTGGTGAATTTGTAATCCGCCAGCACCAGACCGTCAGGCGTCTCCCGCTGGATATCGATGGCACCCGACAGGCTGACCCCATTGATCTCCGTAAAGAGCCGCTCTTCGGTAACGTGACCTTCGGCCTGACCGCGCTCCGCCACAACGTGCAGGGCGGAACCCAGCAACTGCCAGAGCATGTCGGAGACATCCTGCTCCATCTCCTCTACGTGCTTTTTACGCAGCCGCTGCACACGGGGCGGGGAGATTAACTCAGTGACGCTGTAGTCAACCTTGCCCTTGCTGTAGTAGTCTCTGGTAGCTAAAGCCACCAGTGTTTCGGGAACATTGTGTTTGTTTGTAATCTTCAACGGAGACTCCTGTGATGGGGAAATCAAATAGTAGCAACAGCATGAGAACAATGCAACCACTTTCATTCAAAATATTTGGTGAACCCGCGTCGAAGGCAAACTCCCGCAGGATCGTGCGCTACGGCGGCGTGTCCAGAATGATCAAGTCAGCCAAGGCTCTGAGCTACGCTGATGCGTTTAAACAGCAAGTCAGTAGCTCATACCATGAGCCACTGGTTGGCGATGTCTCGGTGACCATGACGATCTGGTATGCCAGCCGTCGTCCCGATCTGGACGAATCACTGATCCTTGACCTGTTGCAGGACGTTGCCTACCTCAACGACAGGCAGGTGAAGGAGAAGCATATCTATTGGGGTGGGCTGGACAAGGAGAACCCCCGCTGCGAGATAACGGTGGCACAAAGGAAAACGCCCCACTGAAGGGGCGTTCTCGACCAGAAGAGGAGGAGGAGTTCTGGTCATCGGGTGGAGGCTCAATTCCATGCGATGAGGCTAGATTACTTGCAATCACTTCCGGCGTCAACCATAATGAGAACGTTCTCATTTACGGAGGCTCATCATGGAATGCCTAGGCTGCAACTACATCCTAACTACACCCGTCACCCTGAGAGATGGACGTATCGTCTGCTCCAGTTGTGAGGCTTGGCGACTGGAATGCGAAGCTCGTCATGTGCTTGCATTGCCGCACCGCAGGGAATACCTAGACGAGGTTAGGAAGAAGCGCGGGGAGGATGCATACCAAGCCCTCAGAAACGAGATGCTGTCGCTACAGGACGCCGCCAGACGCGCCGCAGAGCCATTGTTTGACGAGGTTTAGATGGCGGTTGAGATTGAGTTTGATGCGTTCGACCTTGTGCATATGGCGCTGTATTCAGAACGGTTCAATTGCGTCAAGGAAGCCAACGGCGTTCCCAAAGGAACCTACGGAGACCTGACCCCATTCGGGGCGCATTACATAGGAGCCATGGGGGAGTTTGCTCTACGCAAAGCCACCGGAAGCCCCTTGGATTTGTCGGTCACCAAGCTGGGGAATGACGACCCTGACATCGTCATCAATGGCTGGACGGTGCAAATAAAGACATCTTCCTACACAGGCAGGGATGTCGAATATAAATTAAATACCATGGGTGATTTCAATGCTAGGGTTTTGGTCGGCGTGAGGATATTAACGCCCCTGAAATGCGAGATAAGCGGTTGTATTTCAAGGACAAGGTTTATGAAGATACATGAGGTGAAGGACTACGGATATGGAGAACGTCTAGTCATCGCAGCCAAGGATTTGTCCCCTATCGACATCCTGATGTCCGCACCTCCGCAAAAAAATCTCTTGACGGTATTGTGCGGAATAAATTAATCTCTTCTCGCCTGTGAAAAAGACAGGTCGCTCTGTGACGGGGTGAAAATACCTAACAACGAACCCCATTACGCATGGGTTTCGGTAGCGTCGAGCCTTGTTGGGTAGCTCTCCGTCACCGCGACCTGAAACCCAGCCGTAATGGGGTTTTTTATCGGCTATACGTTAGCTGGCAATGAAAGCAACAGGGCTAACTGTAGAAAGCGCAACTGGTGGCTAGGTCTGAAACAGCGCATAAATGGGCGTCGAAGTTAGCACCCATGACCGAAAGGCTGACGGGTATCGTGGCTCCGAAAGGAATACGATTGAAGGCATACCTAGCTAGTCTAGGTATGTCCACCAAAAGGAATATACTGTGTGATGCACAGGCAGTGTAGGTAAGTGCTGGGCAGTACACAGCAGCGCAGTATCCCGATAAAAGCCTCTTCGCAGTCTCCCCGAAGCTTTCTTTAGTGACGTAAAGCTCTGCCTTTTTAATCAAAGGAACACCATGCGCGATTGGAAAAAAGAATATTCAACCCAACTGAAGCGCGGTGATGATGCCGGACAATTAGAAAGGCAGAAAGCTCGTAGGCTCTACGACAAGAAAGGCATTCCTCGTAAAGGCAAAGACATCGATCATGTCCAACCCATCAGCAAAGGTGGGCTAACAAAGGCAGGTAATTTGCGTTTGCGTTCAGTTGCCGCAAACCGCAAAGACAACAAAAAGACGTAGCAACTAGTGTCAATTGGAGGCTCAATGAATCTCGCAGAACTCATTCCGCTTGTCCCGTTCGGGGGAAGCGGACGCTTCGCATGTCCCTCATGCAGTCCGCACCGCCGCAAGTCAAACCTCAAAGACCTCGCAGTAACCCGCAAAGATGATGTGTTGCTCTACAACTGCCATCACTGCGGGGAGAACGGTCTATACCCCATCAAGGAGAGAATGATGTCCGCAGTCCCAGCGCAGGTAATCCGGCACGACCTACAGTCACAGCATCTCGCGTTCCTTTTGTCGCGTGGTATCTCACCGGAGACCGCGACCAAGGCCAAGCTCTTCGCCACGGATCGCTGGTTCAACCGTTTAAACGCTACTGCGGATTGCATAGCTTTCCCCTACTACAAAGACGCCAAGCTCATCTCCTCCAAGTATCGCAGCATCTCAGCGAAGGACTTCACGCAGGACGCAGGCGGAGCGCACAGCTTCTGGAACGTCGATGACCTACAGGACGGTCACCCCATCGTGATCGTCGAGGGAGAGATTGATGCCCTGACCCTGATGGAGATGGGCATCCCTAACGTCCTGTCAGTGCCAGCCGGTGCGCCACTCAAGGTCGTCGAAGGCAAGGTATCCCCGACAGAGGATAAGAAGTTTGCATTCGTATGGGATGCCTTTGAGCGTTTAAACAAAGCACCATGGGTCATTCTTGCCGGGGACAACGACGCCCCGGGACACGCGCTGGCGGAAGAACTCGCAAGGCGGATCGGCAAGGACAAGTGCAAGCTGGCAAAGGTTACCCGCAAGGACATCAACGAGGTTTACCTCAAGGATGGTGCGGATGCAGTTAAGGAAATCATAGACAAGGCAGAACCCTATCCAGTCCAAGGCATAAGCTCTGCGAAGGACTTCAGTGACCGTTTAAACGATCTATGGACTAAGGGAACAGGCAAGGGTCTCAGCACCGGATACGCATCGGTTGATCAGATATACACCGTAGTGGCAGGGCAGATGACAGTGGTCACGGGATACCCGTCATCCGGCAAGAGCAACTTCGTAGACCAGATGATGGTCAACCTTGCCAAGGCCAACGACTGGAAGTTTGCACTGTGTTCCTTTGAGAACGCCCCAGAGGTTCACATCTCCCGCCTGATCGAAATCTACCTGAACAAGCGTTTCTTCGACGGTTCCAGCAGGATGAACGAAGAGGAGTTTAAACACGGGTATGACTGGGTCAACGATCACTTCCTGTTTCTGACCAGCGAGAGCAGTGCGCCAGCGACCATCGACTCCATCATGGACAGGGCAAAGATCGCAGTCGCACGGTTCGGCGTGAGAGGCATGGTCATCGATCCGTATAACTACATCGACAGGGGCAGAGGAACATCAGAGACCGAAGAGATCAGCAACATGCTGACGCGGGTGCAGCAGTTTGCAAAGAGCAGTGGAGTGCATGTGTGGTTTGTTGCCCATCCAAGCAAGATCATTCGCAGTGGCGTTGATCTGCCAAGACCGGATGGCATGAGCATCAGCGGGTCAATGGCGTGGTGGGCGAAGGCGGATTGCGGTATCACGGTGCATCGGATTAAACATGATACGCAGATTGCGGTATGGAAATGTAGATACCGGTGGGTCGGAACAACAGGCGAGTGCCTACTGAATTACGACAAAGCCACCGGCACCTACAGGGAAGTTACAGATCACTTCTAATGGACTGACTTGTCGCAGGGCATCTCAGCCCTGCGACGCAGGTTCCAGCCGTGGTGAAAGATACTGATACAGATCGTCCTAGCCCTTTCAAGATCAAGGGTCTTGTCATTCGCCATCAGCGTTGCGGCTAGTGCTATCAACACCTCAACGACTTCAAACGGGTCTTCACGCGCCTTGGCCTCCAACATCTGGAACAGGTCGTCTGCAAACTTACTCATAGCTGCCTCGCTTCTCTGGCTAGGTTCCTGCCCTCGCCCGTGCAAAGATACCGTGGATCGGGCGTGATGCCAACCCGCGTCAGGTCGAGGCGGTCAGCATCCCAGCAGGTCATCACAGTGATGTCGCTGTCCGATATCAAGCCATCGCTATGCGTTTGAATCGCGTAGTGGAGGCAATCAAAATCCCTATCCGACAGGCTGAAGTAACCCATACCCCGCAACAGCGCGGCAAACTGTGCGCCCCTTGCGCCGTGACCCTCATCAGTCCACTCGTTTAAACGCCGAGAGTCATGCAGGTAGGCAAACAGGCTAACGATCTTGGTGTTGGCTCCGGTAGACCGCGCAATCTTCAAGCCGTTCGCCTCCACCCTGCGCCAGTGATGGATGCCGTGCGTTCCGTGCCAGTCCAACTGGTATTGATCTTTGATGCGTTCGATAAGCGTGTTCATGGTGAGCCTCCTTAGTCGCAGAATGAATGATGGCATTTCGGACAGCCGGTGATGTGACGCAGCCACCTGTCCTCATAGCCCGTGACGATGTCCTGCTTGCAGTAATTGCAGACCCCATCGTAAGGCGCAAACTTCGGTGCGCCCGTCTCCTCGCAATACTTTCGTTGCGCGTTTAAACACTCCTGTCTGGTCATGTCGTCTCCTCAAATAATTTTTCTGGATTGCCGCTGATCTCTAGACCACGCGGCGTTTTCTTCACGATGCCCGTCTTGATGCCTTGGTCGATGATGCGCCCCCACTCAGCATCGATGGCTGACTCCAGCCAATCCGGTACTGCGTAGGGGCCGGTCACTTTCTGTCTAGTCTGCATGTCGTTACCCCTTCAGTGAATTGAGAAGCTTGTTGAAAGACTGCGTGAATACCTCGGCTGCGCTAGTGACTGACGCCGCGTTGGTGAAGCACTTGGTGATATCGGCAGTGCCTACCCCTATCGCCACGATGATGATGCCCAGCTTCTTCGCAACGCCGTCAAGGTGCTTGATCTCCTTGATCTGATAGTCGTCAGCGTCTGTGATGACAAACAGAATCTTGCGATTCTCAGTGCGCTTGTCGAGGGCTTCGAT
>Ga0114962_10004212_pt1 | contig 11470 bp, 9 predicted proteins | sample C_130820_MF_Meta_FD_87017 | JGI IMG/M metagenome (GOLD analysis project Ga0114962, IMG submission 87017) | Freshwater microbial communities from Lake Croche, Canada to study carbon cycling - C_130820_MF_MetaG | ecosystem: Environmental > Aquatic > Freshwater > Lake | place: Lake Croche, Canada... | reverse complement strand
TAACGTCGCGATTGCTGGAGTAGGAAACTGCGCCAGCTCGCTCATCCAGGGTGTCAACTACTACCGCGAGGCCAAGGCCGACGAGGTTGTACCTGGCCTCATGCACGTCGAGCTCGGTGGATACCACGTCTCTGACCTCTCCTTTGTGGCTGCCTTCGATGTCGATGACCTCAAGGTGGGTACTGACCTCGGAAAAGCTATTTGGGCCTCACAGAACAACACCATAAAGTTCGCCGAGGTCGGCGACCTTGGTATCAGCGTGCAACGTGGACCCACCCTTGATGGTCTCTCGAGCTACTACCGCGAGATGATTGAAGAGTCCCCTGCTGAGGCTGTTGATGTGGCTCAGGTCCTGCGTGACACCAAGGCTGACGTCTTGGTCTCCTACCTCCCCGTGGGCTCAGAACTAGCTCAGCGTCACTACGCCCAGGCCTGCATCGACGCTGGGGTGGCCTTCGTAAATGCCATTCCTGTCTTTATCGCCTCCGACCCCGAATGGGCGAAGAAATTCCGCGATGCCAATGTGCCCATCGTCGGTGATGACATCAAGAGCCAGGTTGGCGCCACCATCGTGCACCGCGTACTTGCGCGTCTCTTCGAAGACCGCGGTCTTTCCCTTGACCGCACCTACCAGCTGAACGTGGGCGGCAACATGGACTTTAAGAACATGCTGGACCGTGACCGCCTGGAGTCCAAGAAGATCTCCAAGACGCAGGCTGTGACCTCTCAGGTGGAGAACTTCCAACTTGCCCCCGATGATGTTCACATTGGACCTTCGGACCACGTGCCGTGGCTCAATGACCGCAAGTGGGCCTTCATCCGCCTCGAGGGTCGCAACTTCGGTGATGTTCCCTTGAACCTCGAACTCAAGCTTGAGGTGTGGGATTCACCCAACTCCGGTGGTGTCATCATCGATGCCGTTCGTTGCGCCAAGGTGGCCCTAGACCGTGGCATCGGTGGTCCCTTACTCGGACCCTCGGCCTACTTCATGAAGTCGCCACCAGTTCAATACCACGACGACATCGCTCACGAGATGGTTGAATCCTTCGCCGGTGGTGCCGATAACCCCGTTTGGCCCTAGTGCGCGGAGCCTTCTGAGGCCCACCAAGCATCGAGGCGGCTGCCTGCTTCTTCGGCACCAAGGGGACCTTCGTCCATGCGGAGTTCCATGAGGAAGTTCAGCGCCCTACCAACATCTCGGCCTGGCTGTATGCCAAGCCGATCCATGACGGCCTGGCCGTCGAGGTCGGGACGTATGGCATCAATTTCTTCGCGCGCGCGCAGCTCAACAATGCGCTCTTCGAGTTCATCCATCCTGCGCGCCAGGGTTGCTGCTTTGCGTGCATTGCGCGTCGTGCAGTCACAGCGCGTGAGTTCATTCAGTCGAGCTAGGTGCGCCCCGGCGTCACGAACGTAACGACGCACGGCCTTATCCGTCCAGCCCATGGCATAGGTGTGAAAGCGGAGATGGAGTTCCACTAAAGCCACCACAGCTTCTGTGTCCTCTGCGGAGTAGCGCAGCGCCTCCATGCGGATCTTGGTCATCCGAGCTCCCACAACCTCGTGGTGGTGAAAACTGACTCCCCCGCCTTCAAAACTTCTGGTCTTGGGTTTGCCCACATCATGGAAGAGGGCCGCAAGGCGCAAGAGGCGGTCCACACTGGTCTTATCCACGACGGCCAAGGTGTGCGTGAGGACATCTTTGTGTTGGTGAATGGGATCTTGCTCAAGGGATAGGCCGGGGAGTTCGGGGAAGAAGTGATCGGCAAGGCCGGTCTTCACGATGAACCACAGGGCATGACTTGGCACATCGAGCACCATGATCTTGTCGAGCTCATCGCGGATACGTTCCGCCGACACAATGCTCAGTCGCTCGGCGTTGCGCGTCACGGCTTCGAGGAGTTCCGCGTCAGGTTCGAGGGAGTATTTCGCCGCAAAGCGTGCCGCGCGCAGCATGCGTAGTGGGTCATCTTCAAAACTCACTTGAGGATCTAAGGGGGTGCGGAGACGATGACCCATGAGGTCACTGATGCCGCCATAGGGATCAATGAGGGTCAGGTCGTGAATCCGCAAGGCCATGGCGTTGACCGTGAAATCTCGGCGCGAGAGGTCGAGGTCAATGTCATCGCCAAAACTCACCTCTGGCTTGCGCGACTCGGGAAGGTAGACCTCAGCGCGATGGGTGGTGATTTCAAACTGTTGACCACCGTGAATAAAACCAATCGTTCCGAATCGCTTCCCCTGCGTCCACAGCGCGCTGGCGAAAGGAGCGCAGAGCGATTCGATCTCATCGGGGAGGGCGTCGGTGGTTAGGTCGTAGTCGGGGCTCTCCGTTGAGGCGTCTAAAAAGGCGTCCCGAACCGAGCCCCCGACAAAGTAAAGCGAGCGTCCAGCGCGCTCAAAAGCCTCAGCAATGGGCGCCACTGCCTCAACCATCTGCGCAAAACGGGGTGGAAGGGCTCCCGCGGTCACCGTGCCAACCTAGCAACGCTAGGGCTGAGGCCTGTCGGAGGTCTAGCGTTAGTGAGGTGAGGTGGAGGACAATCACGGCCAGCGTGGTCGCATTAGTCATCACTATGGGCTCGCTGTCGTCTGTTTCAGCGGCTGCAGGGAGCCCAGCGTTGCGCTTTAGAGGCCAGTCCACCTGGGTGGCCGAAGCAAGCACCAACCAGCCTGGACGCTTCACCTTGAGTTTCTCTGGACCAGACGATGCGACGGTTTCGGCCACCGTCTTTCCGCGGATCACCACGCGAAGTGGCTTTCAAGCGACTCTCGCTTCTGCGCCCAACGGAGCCGGTGTTGATCACAGCGCAGCTATCCCCCTGCGATGCCTCCAGCTGAAGAACGGCAATCGACAACTCCACATCAGTGTCTTCAATGGTGCCCCTCGGAAACTCAAGGGATCTATTTCCCCTGACTGCCAGGCCGTCGCGCCTGCGAGTTGGTCACTCCCGTGCTCACTCGGCAACTGTTCTGGTGTCTGGCCCGTAGTGGTCAACACAAAAGTTTCTGGTGAAGCTGGGAGTTCCTTCACCACCTTCATCACCTTGACGGCTGCCAACTCCGGATCACGACTGAGAACAGCCGTGGTCTTTAATCTGAAACCAACTCTTGGTCAGCGAGATGCAGCAACGCGCTTACTCGATGTCATTCATGACTCAGCCTCGAGTGCCACCGTGCTTTACTCCCCCAACTCACTCATTAATCCCGACGGCAGCGTGGACCAGGGGCCCTACGCGTCCGCGCTGGCCAATGTCTTGGGCAGTGGGGATAAGCAACTCCTCGCATCAAGTTTTGTTCCTGTTGACGCTGGTGGACTCAGCGATGCGGGTCTGCATGGTGAACTCAGCCGCCAACAAGCGCGTGCCAGCGCGGTCGCCGATGCTGCGCATCTCGCCGGGGCAGGGACAAGCACCTGGGTGAGTCAGGGGCCGGTCACGGGAGACCTAAGCAGCGCCCTCAGGAGTCATGCCTACACCAAGGCAGTAGTCGCTGATGCAGCTTTCTCTCCTCCCCTTGAGTCCACGAGTAGTTGGGGTGAGCCCTTCCAACTCTCAACGGGTGGACCCTCTATCTTGGCGATTTCGTCCGATAGTGGCCTCGCTGCTGAGCTCGCCCATGCACGCCGCGCGCCTCTTCTTGCCGCCTATCAGATGCTTGCCGATCTGGCCTTCTTGCATTTCGAACAGCCCTACCTGCGCAAGCCTCGGGCGGCCCTTGCGGTTGACCCAGGGACTTCACCGCTGAGTCCCCTATTCACCTCAACACTGCTCAAAGGCCTTTCCAATAACCCCGTGTTGGAGAGCGTGACCCTGCGGAAGCTCTTTCGCGAAATTCCCCCGGGTAGCAATGGGGCGCCTGCAACAAGAAAGCTGCAACTCCCAAGGACCAGTGTTTCGCCCTCCCTTGCTCGCTCCATTGCTACGGCCCGTGCGCAACTGCAATCCTTGCGAGGCGCTGCATTACACAAACCCCTGGCGCTTTCGAGCATTAGTGATCAGCTCTTGGCTGCAGAGAGTTCGCTCATCAGTGCCAAGCAACGCAATCACGATTTAGCTTCGGTAAGTAGCAGCATCGCCGGACAGCTCTCCGGTCTTGAGGTCTCTACCGGAACCATCACCCTCACTGCACACAAGGGCACCATTCCGATCACCATTACCTCGACCCTTAATTACCCCATTCGAGGAGTACTCAGTTTCACCAGTGACAAGCTCGCCTTTTCCTCAGCCACCACACGCAACTTCACGATCGCGCGCAGTACTCATGCCATACGCATCGGTGTGCGAGCGCGCACCACCGGTGACATTCCTCTTGAGGTGCGCTTCACCGCACCCGATGGTTTGTTACTTGCCTCGGGAACCATCACGGTTCGATCAACAGCAAGCTCCATTGTTGGCATGGTGATTACGCTCCTGGCTGCAGCCGTCTTGGCCCTGTGGTGGGTGAGAAACCTCCGGAGACGGCGGAAGCAGCCTTGAGCGAAGAGATCAGCGAGCCACTTGTCGATCGCGAGACTGAGCAGCTTGAGCCCACAAGCTCAATCGCAAAGCGGTCAACAACAATGGCAATCGGTACAGCTCTATCAAGAGGGACGGGACTCCTCAGAATTCTCGCTCTTGGTTACGCCCTGGGATTCAGCAGAGCTGCTGATGCCTTCAACCTGGCGAACACCGTGCCAAACATGGTCTTTGATGTGGTGCTTGGCGGCGTCATTGCCGCGACCTTCCTTCCTATTTTTGTTGACCGACTCGCCACACGGCCACCGCGAGAGGCCTGGAAAGCCATTAGTTCGGTCATCAGCTTGGCAGTCATCGTGCTCGCTCTTTCAAGCTTGCTCCTCTTCCTCACCGCACCCTGGGTGATCACCGGCTTTACCGCGCTCTATCACCCTGACCACAGCCACCCGGCCGCCCAGTTGCTGCGCCAGAGGGCTCTGGCAACTTCACTGCTGCGCTGGTTTGCCCCTCAGGTCTTCTTCTATGGCCTCATTGCTATTGCCACCACCGTGCTCAATCTCCGCCGCAAGTTTGGTGCTCCTGCCTGGACCCCCATTGCCAACAACCTGGTCTGCATTGCGGTGCTCTTGTGGATGGCTGCGCTCAATAATCACCCCACCGTGGCCAGTCTCAACCACCATGCAGACCAAATTTTGCTCTTGGGTTTGGGAACCAGTATCGGCGTTGCCCTCCAGTTTTTGCTCCTCTGGCCCTCAATCGTGAAGTCAAAACTTGGGCGAATTCGCTGGCGCTTCGACCCTCGCCACGAGGCTGTGGCCCTTAGCCTGAAGCTGGGCGGCTGGACCCTGGGTTTCGTCATTGCCAACCAGATTGCGCTCTTTGTAGTGATGGCACTGGCATTTTCCGTCGGCGGTGCGGGCCCACTGAGCTCCTACAGCTATGCCTGGGTCTTCTTCCAAACTCCTTACGCCATTATCGCCGTGTCCATTATGGCCGCCATCAGCCCCGAACTCGCCGAGCTCTATGCAAAGAAGGATCTTTTGGGCTTTAGCGCACGCGCGGCCAGCGGATTGCGCGCTGTCTTGGCCATCGTCATACCCACCACCGTGATGCTTTTCCTCCTCGCCAAACCTGCCATGGCCCTCTTGCTTGGACATGGTGCATCAAGTCCCGAAATGACGAGCCGGACAGCCGCGGCCCTGGCCGCGCTGGCCCTCGGCTTACCTGGCTTTTGTGCCTTTCAATTTGCGATTCGCATGCTGCAATCCATGCAGCGCCAGCGCATCGCCTTCTGGCTCTACCTCTTCGAAAACATCCTTACTGTCGCTCTGGCGTTCATGATGGTGAAGGGCCTCGAGGTCACCGGGCTTTGCTTGGCAATCTCCATCGCCTATTCCCTGAGTGCACTTTTGGCCTTCGGCTATCTCATCAACGAGTTCGGCCCACTTGGTCAAAAAGCTATTTGGCAGCCGCTTGGGCGTGTGGGCATAGCTTCTGTGGTCATGGCCATCGCCGTCCTACTGGCCTCAAGTAGCTCGAATGCACTCTCTGGCTGGTCTGTCTTGGGCCGTTTGCTGCTCGCGGTCATCGTCGGTGGCCTCAGTTATCTGAGCGTGGTGAGCCTGCTCGCCACTCGGATACAGAAAAAACACCGACGCAGTCGCAAACGGTAATAGCCTGCTCACTGTCGGGTCACCGACAAGGAGGACATGACCATGGGTTCTATTGCAATCGTTACCGATAGCGCAGCTGATCTGCCGGCCTCGCTCATCGCGAGTCATGGCATCACCGTGGTGCCTCTTTCGATCCGTTTTGGTGCTGAAGAGTTCACCGACGGCGTCGACATCACTCCCACGGAATTTTGGGCGAAGTGCAAGGCCAATGCTGAGCTCCCCGAGACCGCTGCTCCATCCCCCGGTGCCTTCCAAGCGGCCTTCGAAGCCGCAAGGGACGCCGGTGCCGAGGGTGTGGCGTGCATCACCCTGTCAAGCGGACTCTCAGGTACCTACCAATCAGCACTGATGGGTGCCGAGGGGCTTGCCCCCTTTCCGGTGACCGTCATCGACTCGCGTGCGGTCTCTATGGCCGAAGGCATTCTCGTTATCCTCGCCGCCCAAGCGGCAGCCCAGGGTGCTGATCTCAAGAGCATCGCCGAGATCGTCACCGACGCGGTGAGTCGCGTCCGCGTTATGGGTGTCATCGACACCATGGAACATCTCCAAAAAGGCGGGCGGGTTGGTAGCGCTAAGGCCCTGATGGGCAGCGTGCTGTCGATTAAGCCCATCCTCCAACTCAAGGATGGTGTGGTCGCTGAAGAATCTCGTCAACGCACAAGGTCCAAGGCGCTGAGTTACCTCGCCGACAAGGTGCAAAGCGAAGGGCCCCTCGAATGGGTGGCGGTGGTTCATGGTGCCGCGCCTGACATCGATGACATTGTCAATCGCTTCAGCGACCTTGAGCTAGCCAATCCTCTCGTCGTCGGTGATATCGGCCCTGTCGTGGGAACCCATGGCGGACCCGGCATCTTGGGTGTGTGTTACCTCATAAGCGCTAAGGCCTAATCCCGAGGCGGCTAAGTTAATCCTGTGAGCGAGTTCGAACAAGCAGGATCATCAAACGAATGGGCACAACGTGCTGCCGGATTTGTTGAGTCGACGACCGACAGCATCCGCGACCGCGCCATTCGACCACTCATTGTGGCCGCAAGAGTTCTGGTCTTTGGGCTCTTGATTTTGGTTCTGGGCGTCGTACTCATTACGCTGGCTTCCGTGGCCCTCTTTCGACTACTCGACGTCTATCTCTTTAGCGGTCATGTGTGGGCAAGCTGGGCTGTGCTCGGCAGCCTCTTCTCCCTTGCCGGCCTCTACCTGTGGTCCAAGCGTTCGTTGGCACGATGACTGAACATCGCCAAGTCGTTGTTGTCGGTTCTGGTCCGGCTGGGCTCACTGCAGCTATCTACACGGCTCGCGCACAGCTCGAGCCTGTGGTGATCGAGGGAGAACCATCCTCAAACTCCGATCAGCCTGGCGGACAACTCATGTTGACTACTGAGGTGGAGAACTTTCCTGGCTGGCCCGAGGGCATCACCGGCCCAGAATTGATGGCCAATATGCGCGCCCAGGCGGCTCGTTTCGGAGCAGAACTGGTAACCGCAAAGGTGGCCAAGCTGGAGTTGAGCCAGGGGTCTCCCTTCTCCGTCTGGCTCACGGAAGATGGGGATGAACCCAGCTACAGCGCCGATGCCGTGATTGTTTCAACCGGAGCACGCTCGCTCATGCTCAACGTTCCTGGCGAAGTTGAGCTCCTCGGCCACGGGCTTTCTACCTGTGCCACCTGCGATGGCTTCTTCTTCCGTGGCCAAGAGATCGTGGTGGTGGGTGGAGGAGACTCCGCCCTAGAAGAAGCGATCTTCCTCACCCGTTTTGCCAGCAAGGTCACCTTGGTGCATCGCCGCGATGAATTGCGAGCGTCCAAGATCATGCGTGATCGGGCCATGGCCAATGAGAAGATCGAGTTCGCCTGGAACTCACAGATCACCGAAGTCCACGGGGAACAAAAAGTCACCGGGGTAACCCTCAAGGACACGCTGAGCGGTGAAGAGCGCCTCCATGAGACTGCCGGAGTATTTGTGGCCATTGGACACGTACCCAATACAGACTTCCTCAGCGGTCAATTGACCTTGGAAGCTAACGGCTACCTCCACACCCACCAGGGCTCACTCACCTCCATCGAGGGAGTCTTTGCCTGTGGGGATGTTCAAGATCACCACTATCGCCAAGCCATTACCGCTGCGGGTTCGGGTTGCATGGCCGCGATTGACACCGAGCGCTGGCTCGAGGCCCGCAGCACGCCATAACGCACGCCTTGGTCACTTCGCTCTCTAGAGTGGGAGTGAAGCATTCAGCCAAGAGGAGGAATTATGGGCGCATCCATTGCGAACCTGACCGACAGCACCTTCGACGAGCACCTCGTCGCCAGTGATAAGCCCGTTCTCGTGGACTTCTGGGCTGAGTGGTGCACACCGTGCAAAGTGATTGCTCCCATCTTAGAAGAGCTCGCCGATGAGCAATCCGAAAAGCTCACCATTGCCAAGGTGAACATCGACGACGCTACGGCCATCGCTGGGCGCTTCGATGTCATGAGCATCCCTACGCTGATCTTGTTCAAAGATGGCGCACCCGTGGCCAAAATTGTTGGAGCGAAGCCCAAGGGTGCCCTGCTCCAAGAGATCTCGGCCTACCTCTGAGCCAGCCCGATCGTCGCCTGCTGAGCCTTGGTGCCAGTGGCGATGACGTCTCCGAATTACAACTGCACCTGCAGCGGCTCGGATACGTCATTGACCCCGAAGAAGCCAGTAATTATGGGCCCTCTACGGTTTCTGCGGTAGAGGGATTCCAGCGTCTTCGAGGTCTCAACATCGACGGCATAGTCGGTGATTACACCTGGGCTGTGCTGCGCGAAGCGAGTTACCGCTGGGCTGATCGCACGCTCCAACATCTGCGACCCATGCTGCGCGGTGACGATGTCGCCGAGTTACAACAACGGCTCAGTGCCCTCGGGTTTGACCCCGGTCGCGTGGACGGAATCTTTGGCGGACTAACCGCGGGAGCACTAGCTGAGTTCCAACGCAACGTTGGCCTCCCCGCTAACGCCATTGCTTCAAGCGCGACCTTTGCCGAGATTGACCGTGTCGGCGGACGACACACGGCCGGATCACTGGTGACGACTGTTCGCGAACGTTCACAGATGGAGGACAGGCAAGGCTCCCTCAGCGCCTTGTCTCTTGGCCTCTCTGCGAGCCCTGAGCTGGCTGCCTTGGCTGAGGTCATTAGGACTGAGGGCCAAGGCCGAGGGCTGGTGGTCAATGCAATAGCGGGCAGCGATGACCAAGAACTAGCGCAGGGGGCAAATCTTCAGGCTGTGGCATTCCTCCTGGTGCTGCGTGCAGCCGAGGGCCAGAACTGCCGCGCCATTCACTATGAGGGTTATAGCTATCGCTCCTCATCGGGGGCTGACCTTGGTCTACGTTTTGCAGCCCTGGCCAAGGAGGCCGGATTCGCCCAGGGCGTCGAGTGCTCTGGGATGAGCCTTCCCCTCCTGCGTGAAACCGTTATGCCTGCGGTAATTTTAGAGTTCACCGACGAAGCGCTTGCCTCCATGGACATCTCCGTCCTCGCTACCGGCCTCGTCGAAGCCATGTGTGGCCCTCGCGGTGATGGCAGGAGCTCCTAAGTCATACTTGTAGTTATACCCAATCAAGCTCAAGTCATGATTGAGACAATGGGCAGTAATTATAGGCTTTTAGGTTACCAAAAGGTGACAATCCCCAAGTTCACCCACAGGGTGGGGATAAGGCTCAAGGGATGGTTGAGGGTCTTGACCTTAGGTGCAAGCCCCGGCTAAAGCTCAGGCGTCGCCCACCATGGCTCTATAGATGCGCTCAAGATCCTCAAGGGTGGCAAACTCCACCACCACGCGGCCCTTGCGATTCTGCAGATCCACTTTCACCCGAGTGTTGAGGTGATTAGACAGCAGATCTTCGAGCTCAAGAACCCCTGGCTCGGGCAACGGTCGCGGCTTCGTTCCCGTTCCTGAGACAGCAGTGCCAGGCTTCGTTTGGCCCGCAGCAGCTATCTCAGGGCTGGCGGTCTCTGTTGCTGGCGTGGTCGCCGGCTCCTCTCCCCCACCCTTCAAGATGCTCTCCAAGACGCGAACGCTGAGGTTCTCTGAGGCAATTCTGAGCACCAGTGCCTCTTGGAGCCCTTGATCATCGGTGGAGAGCAGGGCCTTAGCGTGGCCAGCGGTGATCTGCTGGTCCGCCAATGCTCGCTGAACCCTTGGTGGAAGCTGGAGCAGGCGCAGAGTGTTGGTGACCGATACCCGGCTCTTACCAACCCTGGTAGCCACCTGGTCGTGGGTGAGCCCAAAATCATCGATTAACTGCTGATAGCCCAGTGCTTCCTCAATGGCATTGAGGTCTTCGCGGTGCAGGTTCTCCACGAGGGCCTGTTCGAGGCTGTGAGCGTCTGTAGTCGTCAGATGAACCACCGCTGGGATGGTTTGTAGTCCGGCCCTCTTAGAGGCCCTCCAGCGGCGCTCACCGGCAATGAGCTCGTAGATGGGAGCCTCAGGGGGTGAGCCTGCGGCCACCCGCACCAGAATGGGCTGCAGAACTCCGAGTTCCTTGATCGAGGCCACCAAAGTGGCCATGGCATCCTCACCAAATTCAGAACGTGGTTGAAAACTGTTTGGCTGAATGGAGCCAACAGGGAGTTCAACCAAACTGACGTCGCGCTCCACCACAATCTCGTTAGGGATTAATGATGAGAGTCCTTTACCTAGCCCGCTGCGGCGTGCCATGGCTCACCTCCTCTGCTAGTGATCGATAGGCCTTGGCTCCCCTTGATGAAGGGTCAAAAACGTTAATGGGCTGCCCGAAAGAGGGGGCTTCGGAGAGCCTCACGGTTCGGGGAATAACGGTGTCGCAGACCTTGTCGGGGAAGTGCTCCCTGACCTCGGTGGCTACGTCTCGGGCCAGGCTGGTCCTCGAGTCATACATGGTCAAGACAATCGCAGAGATCTCCAGGGACGGGTTTAGGTTGCCCGCTACCAGGTGAACGTTGCGAATCAACTGGGCGAGACCCTCCAGGGCGTAGTACTCACACTGAATGGGAACCAGCACCTCGGTGGCGGCCGCTAGGCCATTGATGGTGATCAAGGACAGTGATGGGGGACAGTCGATCAGGATGAAGTCATAGTCATCCTTGACCCGATCGAGAGCATTTTTTAATTTCAGTTCGCGGGAGAAGGCAGGCACAAGTTCAATGTCTGCTCCGGCAAGGTGAATCGTGGAAGGCACAACACTCAGGCGCTCAACGCTGGTGGCCTCGATCACATCTTCAATGGGTGTGTCTTGGGTCAATACGTCATAAACGGAGTGCTCAAAGTTCCTGGGGTCAACCCCAAGGCCAGTGGTCGCATTTCCCTGGGGGTCGAGGTCCACGATGAGGATG